>Ga0209542_10000499_pt1 | contig 94693 bp, 97 predicted proteins | sample RifCSPhighO2_01_FD_184028 | JGI IMG/M metagenome (GOLD analysis project Ga0209542, IMG submission 184028) | Soil microbial communities from Rifle, Colorado - Rifle CSP2_plank highO2_0.1 (SPAdes) (version 2) | ecosystem: Environmental > Terrestrial > Deep subsurface > Rock core/Sediment ...
AAAAGACAGATTTAACCACCGTCAGCCAGCTGGAGCTTGATGCCATTATTGATGAGATTAACGATAGGCCCAGAAAATGCCTTAACTACCAGACTGCTAGTGAGGCGATGCTAAAAGAATTAAATTACCTTAAATTACCAAAGTGTTCGGATTCAGATTAGAATTCAGTTCTCTGGTAGAATGCAGTACATGCGGTCTTTTGAGAGGCACCTTGCCTCGCTGTGCATCCTTGGTGCTATCGCAGTCTGCCTCCTTCTCTCTGCAAATGTCTCAGCTGATGACGCTTCTGCTGATGTTTCTTCTCTTCTCCGTTCTCCATCCGATATCTTCCTCACTCAATCGCGGTTCCGTGAGGAACAACAGACTCGTGCGGAGTCCATCCCGTATTCCACACGATATGTCGATGATCCAGATTCAGAAATTGGTACTGAGACTGTCTTACATAAGGGCCGCTACGGGAAAAAGGAAATACATACAACCATCCTCTATTACGACAATGATGAATATACGAGAAGCAGCCAAAAACATACCATTCAAGAGCCGGTCGAAGAGGTCATTTCGCGAGGCACTAAAATCATTGAACGAACCATGCTTACGGATTCGGGAACCATCACCTATTGGAAGCAACTTCCTCAAGTGTGGGCGACGAGCTATGATTCCACCTGTGCCGGATGCAATGAAACCACAGCCACGGGCATGAAGCAGGGGTACGGAGTGATCGCGGTTGATCCAACGGTTATTCCACTGCACTCACGCGTTTATATTCCCGGATGCGGTATCGCCGTCGCCGGAGATGTGGGTGGTTCAATAAAAGGCAACCGTGTTGATCTGGGGTACGATTCTCTCAACGGACAGTGGACGGCACACTACGTTGACGTGTATCTGCTTGTGGACAAAGCCGCTCAATGAATCTTTCTTCTGTTTTCCTTCGCAGCAGGTATAATGTCCTTGTCTATGATCGTTCGTGATGTTCGGCTTGATGAAAAAGCCGCTTATAATGCCCTCGTTTCCCATCCCGTGCAAAGCTGGGAGTGGGGAGAGTTTAAGAGAAAAACCGGCGTTGAGGTCGTGCGTATCGGCGTCTTAGAAGGCAGCCGGATGCAGGCCGCTTATCAACTTTCCTTTCACCCGATTCCGAGAACCTCCTACTCGATCGGATATTTTCCCAAAGGGCCATTGCCCGATAAACGCATGATCGACGCGATCAGCAAAGTGGGGAATGAGCGCAAAGCGATTTTTATTAAACTTGAGCCAAATATTGAGAAAGGGACAGGACAACCCGCAATAGACAAACTCGCAAAAGATTATGATTTGCGACAGGGAAAGAATGTCTTCACGCCGCATAGCTTCACCATTGATCTTTTACCGAGCGAAGAAGAGCTTTTGGAAAGAATGAAAGCAAAGACGCGCTATAACATCGGGCTTGCACAACGACGGGGAGTTCGTGTTTTAGAAGACAATGACCAACAGGCTTTTGAAACCTATCTGCGATTAACCTTTGAAACTGCAAAGCGTCAAGGCTTCTATGCCCACGATGAAACGTATCATCGTCAGATGTGGGAAGAACTTCAACCGTCCGGAATCGCGCATCTCCTCACCGCCACTTGGAACGATAACATCCTTGTCGCATGGATCCTCTTTGTCTTTAACGGTGTCCTTTATTATCCGTACGGGGCTTCCTCCAACGAGCATCGCAATCTCATGGCAAGTAATCTCATGATGTGGGAAGCAATGCGCTTCGGAAAGCGGATGACTTGTCAAACATTTGATTTGTGGGGGGCGCTGGGACCCCAACCTGATCCGAAAGATCCCTGGTTCGGATTCCACCGTTTTAAAGAAGGTTATGGCGGAAACTTGATAGAATTCGTCGGAACATATGATCTTGTGCTCTTCCCGCAACTCTATTCACTGGTTTGCTTTGCAGATGATCTGCGCTGGAAGCTGTTGCGTTTTTGGGCGCGCCTGAGATGATTGATCTTCGACAAAGCCCTCACTATGCGGATTATATGCGTTCTCGTGGTTGGGTGGTTGAGTCCGTTCCAACGGTCCGCCGCACTCATTCCGCTTTATCCGGAAGCGGAGGCATTCAACCAACACGGCTTTTTACTTATATCCGCCGGCTTGGGTGGTTGCCATTTGCCATCATGAAGATCCAGCGGTTTTCCCGACTTCCAGATTTTAAAGCGATTGAACGACTCGCCCGCATCCATCACGTTATCTCCATAAGCTTGGAACCCGGAAAGGTGACTCAAATATCGGAATCCGATATCGAACAGCTGATGAGTACGCACGGCTACCGAAAATCCCGTTGGCCGATGCTGCCGCCAAAAACTCTTGTTATCAATTTGACGAAGAGTTATGCAGATCTTTTTGCCGACATGAAGAAAGATGCCCGCAGGAGCATCACGAAAGCTCGATTGAAGAGTGCGGCCAACATTCTTCGAAGTATTGACCAACAGTCGATCGAACGTTTCCATTCATTTTGGAGACACAACGGAAGGGGATATATCCTTCCGCTTACCGATTTCGTTTCCCTGCTTCGCTCCTTCGCAAAGGATGCCTATCTGGTTGAGAGCTTATCCGGTGGTGGTCACCTTCTTTCCGGATGCGTGATTTTGGTTTCGCGGGGCTGCGCCTATTATTGTCATGCTGTCACATCTTCTCAAGGCAGATCGCAATTTTCCGGCTACCTTACCGTGTGGGAGGCAATGCGGGAGGCGAAGCGGAGAGGCTGTCGTCTCTTTGATCTGGAAGGTGTCTATGATCCCCGCTTTCCTCATTTGAAGCGGTGGCGTGGATTTTCTTCCTTTAAAAGGAAGTTCGGGGGAGAGGAAATTACCTATCCCGGACCGTTTGTTCGAACATTTATTCCGTTTTCTTTTCTCTCCACTTTCGGTCTGTAGTCTTTCGGGCTTTTCATTATTCTGCTCGGCAGAGAAACGCGTATTCGCATTTCTCGCAGAGTGGCTGTTTGGAGCAGGAAAAGTCTGAAGCTTCAATCTTCTCCCGCCAAGAAAATATATCTTCCTTCGCTTTTTCGAGTTCTTGCAAACTTCTTGTTGTCGTCATTCTCCTGTTCCCATATAAATAATGGAGGGTGAGGCTAATATCATCCGCTTTTCTTCCAAAGGGGAATTCTCTGATATTTACTGCTGCAAGCGCGTAAAAAGTTAACTGCAAATCATGATCAACCTGACGCTGCGTAGGAGGATTTTCCCCTGTTTTGTAATCTATGATCTCAATTCCCCCTCCGTCAATTTCGTCAACCCGGTCAATTTTTCCTCCGATCTTTAAGAACGGATGTTTCCCCCTGTCAGTCGTCAGCGGAACGATGAATTGCTGTTCCAGTGCTACCGGTTTTTTCTTTGATTTTGCTTCTTCTTTGAGCACATTCGTCAGATACTTTTCTCCTTTCTCAAACATCCGATGCTCGTGTTTCTTCCCGCTGTAGCCTTCCGATATCCAATTCTTTTTCAAGGACTCAATTGCGTATTTGGAACTCACTTTCTCGCTCCGTATGACGGCAGAATAGATCTCTTTGAGCGCGGCGTGCAATGATGTGCCGAAACTCAAAGCGCCCGATGGGGGAGAAGGAAGTTTCAACAGGTATTTCAGTTTATAGTGCAACGGGCAGAATCTAAACGTCTCAATCTGAGAGTAGGAGAGATAATCGACGTGCAGCCTTGAAGGTTCATGGTTTACGGCTGCAGGCTCGGATGATGAGTAATCCAAAAATGTGAGTTGGTTGCCATCCTCTTCTCGTTCTGCCGAGAGCACTCTGTCTCCGAGTGCCTCAAAGACGAATGGGGAAATTATTTTCCCACGCTTGCCGTCACCGTAGTAATCTGCCGCACTCAGCACGAGGCTGTCTCTGGCTCTGGTCATCCCGACATAGAAGAGACGGCGTTCTTCCTGAAGGTGATAATCCCCTGAAGGAAGTTCTTCTTTAATCAGTGCCTCGGGAATCGGTATCTGTTCTCTGCGTTCAATGGTCGGAAAGCGCTGGGAGACCAGGTTTGTGAGGTAGACGATGGGAAATTCCAGCCCCTTTGCCGAATGCACCGTCAAGAGATTGACGGCGTTCACCTTTGTCCAGTCCGTGTCCGCGGCAAGCGGAGACTCTCCCAATTCACTTGCCAGCTCAATCCAATCGACAACTGCCGAAACGGTGGCGTCTTCATGACCCGCTTCAAAGCTCTTAAGCCTGTCGAATAATTTTGAGATATTGGCAGCCTTTTTTTCTGCTTCCACGTTTTTCGGGTTTAAAAGCTTCGTTAACAACCCTGATTCTTGGAGAAAATCGAACAGGAGCTGGCCTGCCGTTTCGTTTCTCGTACGCTTCAGTTGCTTTTCGATGATTTCCAAGATTTGCCTGACTTTCTTGCGTGCTGTTTGTGAAATGGAGATATCCTTCAGATTTTCGCATGCTTCGTAGAGTGTGAGATTCTTTCTTCTGGCAAGATTGTTCACCTTGATGAGTTCTTTGACAGGAATTTCAAACTGCTCGATGGATAACAGCCGATAGAGGGCAATTGAGTCTTCAAAATCGTAGAGGACTTTGAGGTATGAAATGAGGTCAATGATCTCCGGTTGTTTGAAAAGCCTGCCCGGTCCTAAAAACTGATATGGTATTCCATGCCTTGACAAAGCCCGCATGAACGATTGGGCATGATTATTGGCGCGTACCAGGATTGCAATATCCTTATATTCATATTCCTCTCCTTTTATATGCTCCATGATGTTTTTAGTGACCGTATCAGCCTCATTTTCCACTCGATCGGTGTGGATGAATTTGACCGGTTTTCCTCCATGGGGATCGCGTCTGCTTACCAAGTTTTTTTTCATACCCAACTTTACCTCCAACGTGTCCGGATTGTTGTGGTTAATTAAGCGGTATGCGGGATCGAGGATGCTTTGCGTCGATCGGTAGTTCTCGGTGAGTACCACTGTTTTTGCTTGCCTGTAGTCATCCCTGAAGTGCAGGATGTTTGATACCGCGGCGCCTCTGAATTTATAGATTGAGTTGTGGACGACTATTCCGTCTGCAATGAAGTTGTACGTCTTTTTAACTTCTAAATCGTACGTTTCTATCGTTCTTTCTTCCTCTTTCCGAGAAACTACCATTTTATATTCAATCTGTTTTCCCTTCAGTGTGGGAAGATACATTCCAGGAAGAATGTGGCTTGCCGGTACAATTCTGGTCGGAAGATGCTGATAATTATAGCGTCCGACAACGAATTTTTTGTCCATGATGCCACCCGTTAATCGCGTGAGTTCCGTTGCAACTTCCCAAGCTTTTTCCAGGTCCGGTGTTTGAAAACGGAATCGTTTTCCTTTCTTCGCTTTCGTAAGATTGAAGCCAGTCTTCTTCAGAATACGTAATACCCTTGTGTTTGATGTCTCAATGTGTACCTGATGTGAAATGCCCGGATTACCGACGAAGCCTTTTTTGTGCGACTTACTCCGGTAGTTCCTATGGCACATCGACAGATGGACTTTTACCCGACGACTGATTCCGCGGGTAATGCCATCTACCGAGTATTGGGGGGAATCAAGTTCGATATTCAAGTCTTTCGCCAATACGCGCGCGTTTTCTTCTGTATCAATTTCGCTAAATAATCTTGCTAACCATTTTCCTCGTATTGCTTGTCTCGGTCGAGCAGTAAATGGGACTGTCGGTAAACCATATTTTGCAGCATAGTACGCCTCAAAGAATCTTGCTTCCTGATCTGTCTTGTATGACCCTATCGCTAAAATTGTGTCGGCGTGAGTCTCGAGTCGAAGTCTCTGAGGGATGCTGTTTGTTACGCCAATTCTCCACCCGATTCCCTGCTGGTGCATGAGGTAGACGAAGTGCCAGCCCGTGAGTGGGTAGTACGCAGGGAGAAAACAAAACATCTTATGATTATCGGTAAGCGTGATTTTTTTTCCATCTTCGGTTTTGAACGTAAGCAGCCGGGCTCTCCTTTTTCGTCGAAAGACTCGCGATACCCTTGCGACAGAAGTGTGGCCTTTCCCAATGGCGGTGATTACCTCATCTCTTCTGTTTATTTCCTGTATTGCTTTTCCTCCGTCTGGGGTTGCGATGATTGCGGTGGGGGGCAAACACTGTGAATCATCGCCGACAACGGTCAAGTTTGCCCGTTTACCGGGTGGAACAAGAAGTTTTAACATCTCATATTGGGCAAAATTGGTGTCCTGGAATTCATCGACCAGCATGTATTTAAATTGTTCTTGATAGGTTTTCAGGACGTTCTTGCGTTTGCGAAACAGCAAAAGGGTGTTACCGATCAGGTCGCCGTAATCCATGTACCCCTCTTTGATTTTCAGCTCCCCGAATTGTTGATAGGCTCGCGCAAGCTCTAAGGTTTTTTCGACTTCCAGCTTCTCCTCCCGTGATTTGTTTGCTTTCTTCCCCAAGCTCATCGCAAACTTCAAATATTCGGAAGGACCCACATCCTCATCCTGTAACCTTGAGAAGTGCTGGAGTAGCCCGCCGACAAATTTAGTCGGGTTCCCCAGCGGCCTGAAATAGTTCAGTTTGAATTGGAAAAGGTTGCGACGGATCACTTGAATCGCCTCCGCCTCCGTCATGAGCTTGTAATTTGGATTGAGGCCAATATGCAACGCTTCCCGGCGCAGAATTTGCGTGCCGAATGCGTGAAAGGTTGAGATCCACATTTGCGTGTATCCATAGGGCATGGCGATATCAACCCTTTCTTCCATCTCACGCGCTGCTTTCTCTGTGAAGGTCAATGCCAATATCTGTGCTGGTGACGCGGCTTCGGAGCGAATGAGGAATTTAATGCGTTCCGTGATGACTGTCGTCTTTCCGGTTCCGGCGCCGGCGACGATCAACAATGGTCCCTGGCGGAATTCCACCGCTTCTTTTTGTTTCTTATTCAGGACCAGATCGTCTTTCATGTCGGAGCGATTCTCTCTTGAGTTGCATCGATATTCAATAATCGGGGAATATCTTTCAGGGTGTCAATATTTTGGAATTCTCATCTTTTTCCATCGGTTCCATCTTATCTTCTAAGGTCAATTTTTGCCCCATGCGGGTGAAGCTGTGTGTTACCTCTGAAAATTTGTTGTAGGCATTTGCGATATGTCCACCCAACGTCGAAAGGTGGCTGTCCACTTTTTCGTAATCTTTCTTAATGCTTCGCAGGAGGGAAAAGATTTCGCGGGCTCGGCTTTCAATTTTTTTTCCTTCAAATGATAAAAGTATCATTTGCAGATGTGCGTAGAGAGTAGTCGGTGACACCGGATAGACCCGTTTTTGGCGGGCATAATCACTCAAGTCCACGACATTGACAATCTCATAATAGACTGGCTCACTGGGAACATACATCAACGCAAAGTCCATGGTTCCTTCTTCCGGAAGGATATACTTTTTCGCGATGTCATCAATATGGTGGCGCACATCCTTGATAAACTCTTTCTTGCCGGCGTCGCGCTCATCCTTGGTCTCGCCGCTTACCAGTTTCTGGAAGTTTTCCATCGGGAATTTTGAGTCGATGGGCAGAATACCGGCGTCAGTACGTATGGCGGCGTCGACCTTTTGTCCCGATTTGAACATATATTGCAAGTGGAAGGATTTCTTGGGAAAGATCTGGCTGATGAGATCCGCCAGCACCTGTTCGCCGATATTTCCGCGCAGCTTCGGACTTTGCAGAAATGCCTGAAGATCGCGCATGGAATGAGAAACCTCGGAAAATTGACCAGCCTCCTTTTTTAACTCGCCAATCACTTCTGCCGCTTTATCAAGGCGTTCATTTAATGAATGCGAGCTTTTCAAGAGCGTATCGGTAAGGTTTTGTGAGGAGCGCTGCAATGATTCTGAAAGTACTTTTTGCAGCTGCCGAATATCATTCTGTGTCGCCTTTGCCCATTCGAGAAGCGTCGGATCCTCTTGCTTTTCTCTCAAGCGTTCGATGTGATTGACGATGTACCAAGCCGTCGCGGCAAACCCGACAATGATGATTGTTGCGAGCAGATATATTTCTCTCGGCATATCTCCTCCCCAGGATATTTTAGAACGTTCCCTTGTTGATGTCTATTTCTGTTTATCTCTTATCTGTCAAAGAACATGTAGAATAGCATATGATGACGATCCGATCCAGAAAGAATTTCCTTCCAACGGTGCTGTTTTCCTTGGTTGCCTGGTCTACGGTTTTCTTCATGATATTTTTTGTGGATCCTCAAATTGTGCGTGATGTGCCCATTTCCGGATCGTATATTCCCTTTTTTTTGCTGCTCTTTTTCTCTCTCTTTCTGACCGCTTCGCTTCTCCTCTCACACACTCGGCGCGGATTTCTTTTTGCATTGGGCATCGTCGTCTATCTCTATCTTCGCCTGTTCGGACTCGGACATCTCTTAAATACGGTGTTGTTGTTTGCCTTCCTGCTTGTCTTTGAACTTGCGGTGGCGCGCTCGTCCTGAGTGATCTTCATGAGCCGCGGCAAGTCTCCTTTTGTATTTCTCCCTTACTTCCTGTTTTGTTCATGATTGACACGCTTCGTATCGACGTGTTATAAAAATCTGAGTTTACCCAATTAAATCGGGTTTCGGCATGCAAGTTTCAAGCAGACAACTAAACTCTGTTTTAGAAAAGCAAATATTTTCCGTCTTCTACCAAACACTCTCCGATCTGCGAACCCCGGAAGAAATCAAAACAGTGCTCACGGATTTATTGACTGAGACAGAGTTAACTGCTCTGGCAAAGCGTTTGGCGATTGCGACGTTTTTGGAGAAAGGCCGCAGCTATGAAAACATCCGAGATACCCTCAAGGTCTCGTCGGCAACCATTGCGTCCGTTGCCGAGCAAATCGGCAATCCCGGATTTCAAATGGCCCTGGAACGTATCCGGGCTGAAGAATGGGCTGGGCAGTGGGCCGGTAGAATCACCGGCATATTTCGCAAGGTCTCGAGCAACACATCTTAGTCTTCACCAGTCACTTTTCTGGAGACCTCTCTAAGGTACGATTTCCCATAAGCTTATGCTCCACGACGGCCTTCAAATAAAGGCTTCTGTTTAATTGAGTTGTGGTTGTTGTATTCGCATTAAGTTAGGGTCATAATGGTTCCTATGAAAGCTAAAAGATTCTCTATTTCTCAACAAACTTTGAAGAAATTGTATTGGGAAGATTGTCTTACAATTAAAGAAATTGGTAGCCTATTGGGGTATGCTGCTAGAACTATCTCTATTAGGATGGTGGAGTGTGGCATTCCTCCGCGCACTCCTGGGCCTCCTAGAGTACATATTTCCAAAAAGGATTTGTATGAATTGTATCTACACAAAGGTTTGTCGAGCAGAAAGATTGCAAAGATTTATGAATGTGCTTATTCTTCTGTTGATAGAAAAATTAAACAGTATGGACTTGCGAAAAAGACACTATCTCTTGCGCATATCACAACCTTCAGGGCTCCATTTTCTGGAAATCAACAAGAAAAAGCTTATCTGATTGGTTTTAGAATAGGAGACTTACGGGTGAGGAAGATGTATAAAAATAGTGAAACAATCTTAGTTGATTGTGGGTCAACAAAGAAAAGCCAGATCGAATTGATCAAGTCGTTATTTTCGCAATATGGAAGAGTATGGATAAGCAAACCCACCAAGTCAGGAAAATTACAGATAGAGTGTGCTGTTGACTTGTCTTTCTCTTTTTTGCTTGAAAACTTTGATAGGTTTCCTACTTGGGGTTTAGAGAAAAAGCCATTGTTTCTTCCCCTTCTGGTGGGTTTCATCGACGCAGAAGGAAGTTTCTTTGTGACCAGCAATGGAAAGGCAGCAACTTTCTCGGTTGGGAACTATAATGTAACTTTACTGGAGCAGATACGAAGTGCTTTAGAAAAGTTAGGAGTTAGAAGTAGGCTGTTTATCGGTGTAAAGAAGGGTTACCGAGGAAAAGATGGTTATGCTCACAACAATGACTATAGGATTCTCAGCGTTGATCGGAAAGCTGATCTTTTTAATTTTACAAGAATGGTTCGTCCTTACTTAAAACATGCAAAGAGAGTGAAAGATACGCTGAAGGTGCTAAATAATATTGATGAAAGGAATAGAAGATACGGGTATATTGGTATGTGACGGTGAAATGTCTCTATGGACAAGAAGTATTACATCACTGCCGCTATTCCTTATGTCAACGGACTTCCGCATGGAGGTCATGCTCTTGAGTTTGTTCAATGTGACGCCATTGCAAGATATCAGAAACTATTAGGTTACGAGGCCCTTCTGATCTCTGGATCAGATGAAAATGGCCTGAAGATCGTTCAAGCCGCTGAAGAGAAGGGATTTAGCCCGAAGCAGTTGGCAGATAAAAACACGAAGGCGTTTCGGGATCTCGTGAAGCTACTGAACGTTCGAATTGATGTTTGGAGGCGGGGTTCTGATCGTAAACTTCACTGGCCTGGAACGTGGAAGTTGTGGAAAATTTGTGAAAAAAGAGGTGATATTTATAAAAAAAACTACGGTGGTTTTTACTGCGTTGGATGCGAGGATTTTTACACAAAAAAGGATCTCGTTGATGGTAAATGTCCAGAACACCTCATTGAACCGGAATGGGTAGAGGAGGAGAACTATTTTTTCCGGCTTTCACGGTATCAGAACCAGATTGAGAGGCTTGTTGCTTCAGAAAAACTTTCGATTATCCCAACTACGAGGAAGAGAGAGGCTCTTGCGTTTATGAAGGACGGTCTTCAAGACTTCAGCATCTCACGTAGCAGGGAACGCGCTAAACAATGGGGTATTCCTGTTCCAGGAGACCCGAACCAGGTCGTATACACTTGGTTTGACGCGCTCAACATCTATCAAACCGCTGTGGGGTGGGGCTTTGATGAGCGGCTTTGGAAAAAGTGGTGGCCTGCTGATTTGCATGTTATTGGGAAAGGCATTTTACGCTTTCACGCTGTTTATTGGATCGGGATGCTGCTTTCAGCCGAGCTTCCTTTACCACGATCAATTCTCGTTCATGGATATCTTACGTCAGGCGGACATAAGATGAGTAAAAGTTTGGGAAACGTCGTTGATCCGTTCAAGGTCGTAGAAGAATATGGTGCCGATGCAACTCGATACTACCTCTTGCGGGAGATTCCCACTCATGGAGACGGAGATTTTACCTTTCGACGATTTAAGCAGCTTTATGCTGCGGATTTGGCGAATGGGTTAGGAAACATCATATCGAGAATTGCTAAGCTTTGTGAAAATAGTGGGTTTACATTTGCCCCGGATCTCCCTCCCGGTTTTCGAAGCGAGGTTGTGAAACATATGGAGTCGTACCGCCTGGATTTAGCGTTGGCCGAAATCTGGAAAAAAATCTCTGATGTTGATACTTTGATTGAACAGCAACGGCCTTGGGAGCTTTCTGGAAAAACGCTTAAATCGGTACTGACCGAGCTTGTTGCCCACATCCGTCAGATTGGCTTTGAGTTGCAGCCGTTCCTGCCAGATACAGCCTCTGCGGTTCTCAAACTGTTTTCCGGTCCCAAGATTTCAGCGGCCAAGCCGCTTTTCCCGCGCCTTTGACATATCAAGCGACAGTTTCACTATTCATCGATCACTCGAATCATTTGTCCAATTCAAGTTTTTTCAGTCTTTCATCGCATATCAGCGTTCACCACCATGAAGTCTAATCATCAGAAAGTAATTTCTCACAGCATCCAACGGTTTTTAGAATTCGTTCCCGGATTCTTCTCTTGGTCTTTAATCCTTTTCCCATTTTGGGGCTCACTCATCTTTCCGGTGGCTGTTGCCTATTATGTCCTGGCCTTTGATATCTATTGGCTCTACCGCTCGCTATCGACGTCTTTTCTCGCGGTCCTCGCGCATTTCCGTATGCAGGCAGCACAGCAGTTTGATTGGATGGGTGATGTCTCACTCTTTCCTGACTGGAGAAGAGTCCATCATGCCATGCTTATACCCACGTATCGCGAGCCCCTCGCCACCCTGAGGCGCACACTCAATGGTTTGCGCCGTCAAACATTACCTTTGAGCCAGGTGAGCGTCGTGTTGTCATTTGAAAAACGGGAAGGAGAATCCGCTGTACGAAAGGCGAAGGTTCTGACTAGCGAATTCGGGAGCCTGTTTGCCAATTTTTTCACCACAGTCCATCCTACCTTACCGGGAGAGGTTGCAGGAAAATCATCCAATACCTCATGGGCTGCAAAATTTATGAAACATGAGCTTGTTGATCGGCGAGGATATGATATCGATACGTTAACCGTCACCAGCGAAGACGCCGATGCGGTCCTTCATCCGAACTACTTGGCCGCTCTCACCTATTCATTTCTTGATCATCCCAAACGCTACCGGCGAATTTGGCAGGCAGCAATCGTTTTTTATAACAACATTTGGCGTGTTCCGGCACCAATTCGGGTTTTGGCTACATTGTGGAGCGTCGTACAGATGTTTATTCTCATGCGTCGGGACCGCCTCATCAATTTTTCAACCTACTCCACGAGCATGAAACTTGTCGATTCGATCGGCTATTGGGATGTTGACGTCATTCCTGAGGATTACCGACTGTTTTTTAAAAGTTATTTTCATTTTCAAGGTGACTTTGCTGTGGAACCGATATTTTTACCGGTTTATGCCGATGCTGCTGAGTCGACAACGTACTGGAAAACGATGCGTAACCAATACGAACAGGTCAAGCGCTGGGCTTGGGGTGTTGCGGACGATCCGTATATCATCAAACGTTGGTTGCGGGCAAAACACATCTCCTTTTGGGATAAGACCTTCCGCGTCCTCAATGTTCTCGAAGATCATTTTCTTTGGCCTGTGAATTGGTTTGCCATAACGGTTGGCGCCCTTTTGCCGCCGCTCATAAACGAAGATTTCTCCCGAACGGTTCTGGGTAAGACTTTGCCCCAGGTATCTTCGGCAATTTTAACGCTTTCTCTGCTTTCACTGCTGATTATCTTGTTCATCGATGCCCGTTCCAGGCCGCCCAGACCGGCTGATGTCTCGCTTTTAAAGAGATTGTTCCAGCCTTTCGAGTTCGTGCTCTTACCAATTGTCGGATTTTTCTTCAATGCGCTCCCCGGCATTGATGCTCATACACGACTGATGTTGGGACGATACATCGAATACCGCGTGACGGAGAAGGTGTAAGAAATCACTATTTTATTGAACCATTGCTCCATTGTTGAACTGAACAATGAAACCATGAAACAATTGAACAATGCCTGACAGTCAATCTCTCTCATTCTCTCGGCAAATACTTTCATTCATTTCCAAGCATCGTGGCTTGCTGTTCATTCTTCTCGCGGTGTTCGTCCTGCGTCTCCCATCTCTCATGGAGCCGCATCGCTACGCCGATGAGGAGATTTACCTTACCCTCGGGCAGGGGTTAAGAAAAGGTCTCGTCTTCTATCGGGATATCCATGATAATAAACCGCCACTCTTATACTTCATCGCAGCTCTTGCAGGAAATATTTTTTGGTTTCGTTTTTTTCTTCTGGTTGTCCATGCCATCGGTGTTATTATTTTTTGGAAATTGGCCGAACTCGTTTTTAATCAACACCACAAGGCTGTCTTTGTTTCAACGTCACTCTTTGCGATTCTGTCCACTTTGCCGCTGTTGGAGGGGAATATCGCGAACGGCGAAAACTTCATGATTATCCCGGCCTTGGCTGCTGTCTTTCTCTTATATCGGATGCTCAAATATCCCAGCAAACAGAAATCTCCATGGTTATACCCGTTGATTGGGGTGCTGTTTGCGACTGCTTTCTTATTTAAAATTCCCATCGTCTTTGACTTTTTGGGAATTCTCCTCTTTTGGGTTTTTTTATCCCAGTCTCATTCATTGTTTCGGGAATGGATTCGTTTGCTTGTTTCACGCCGCTTCATGCTGGTTCTGGTTGGTTTTGCTTTTCCGGTTATTCTCTCCATTGCCTACTATGCTTGGCTTGGCGCCTTTGAACCATACGTCCGTTCGGCGCTTCTGCAAAATATCGGCTATCTCTCTTCCTGGAGGAGCGGAGGTGGCGTCTTAGAGAATCCCCTCGTTTGGCGAGGTTTGATTATTGCCGGGATTTCCGCCGTTCTTTTTGCGTTGAGGCAGCGACTCTCCCGTCCCGTCCTCTTGACGATGATTTGGACCGTGTTTTCTCTCTATGGAGCTCTCCTCTCTAGTCGTCCGTATCCTCATTACCTTTTGGAACCGTTGGTACCAGTTTCACTGCTGGTGGTTTTCCCATTCCTTCGTCGCTCGCTCTTGGATCGAATTTCCGCTCTGGTAATGATGGGTGTTGTTGGCATCGCTTATGTTACTAATGGTTTTTGGTACTATAAAACGCTTCCGTATTACCAACATTTTCTTCACTACGCAACAGGCGCGGAAAGCTGGGAAGCCAACCTTGATTACTGGGGGGCGCGTCGAAATTATCAAATCTCCGAGTATATCCAGTCACGAACCTCTGCGACGGATCGAATTTTTATTTGGGGAACCGAGCCGGCGATTTATGCCCTTTCCGATCGTCTGCCTGTTGGGCGTTATACCGTTTCTTACCATATCATTGATTTTCGTGCCTTTGATGAAACGCTCACTGCCTTGAAAACGACACCTGCGAAATTTATCGTTGTCATTGACACATTTGATGAGTTTAATAATCTAAAGTCATTCCTTGATGCCCGCTACAATCTGGAAACGGTTATTGACCATGCCGATATCTATCGCCTCCGAGAAGACGATACACAGGCGGTCCAAGGCTGATCCGCTTCTTTCAAATATTTTTTGCTTGTTTCCAATCCGACGTTTTCCCATCCTTCCCATATGCTATACTTTCGCCATGCCTACCCGGGTCGCTCGAAGTCAAGATCTGCCTGTACGCAAACATTTCAAGGCGTCATTTTCAGAGTTATGGAGAGATGAAATCGGTGGTTGGGCAATTCGCCTGTCACTCATTCTCTTTGTCTTCCTCGTCTTTCTCATCATCGTTTCCGCATGGCGCCTGCCGCCTGAAATTCCTCTTTTGTATTCTCGGCCTTGGGGGAATGCACAACTCTTACCGGCTTCTTTCCTTTTTCTCGTCGCAGGTCTCGTCGTATTACTTGTCTCACTTAATGGATTCCTGTCCGGTGTCTTTTTCCCGGTTGAACCTCTCCTGGCAAGAATCGTCGCTTGGGCTGGAGTTCTCACCATTTTTCTTGTCGATATCACCGTACTGCGAGTTCTGTTGATTGTTATTTAATATGCCCTCGCTTGAATTGTTTACCAGGATCTTTCTTGTTCCTTTTATCGTTTCAACACTTCTTGCATACGCAGCCACGTATTTCGTTCGTTCATTGTATCTGCGGTTTCACTGGCTGGATGATCCTGCTCTCCAACGGCATCCAAAAGTTATTCATACCTATCCAGTTCCCCGGGGTGGGGGACTGGCTATCTTTACCGGATTTTTTCTTTCGACCGTCTATTTCTTAGGAATTGATAAACATTCACTGGGCATTCTTCTTGGCGGACTGTTGTTGGCCGTGGTTGGTTTTTTGGATGATCGGAAGGATCTCAATCCGTATCTTCGTCTCATTCTTGGTTTTGTGGCAGCTAGCTTCGTAGTTGCTGCCGGGATCGGGATTGCTTTTATCACGAATCCCGTCGGTGAGGGCGTTCTGTATTTGGATCGGCCGCAAATCTCTTTTTCCCTTTTTTCCCTGCAGCATACGATTTGGGTTGTCTCCGATCTCTTCGCTCTCATTTGGATCGTATGGAGCATGAACATGGTCAATTGGTCAAAGGGATTGGACGGACAGCTCCCTGGGATTGTGGTGATCGCCGCTGTATTTATCGCGCTTCTCTCTTTTCGTTTCACCGAGGATGTGACTCAATGGGAAGTCGCAATTTTAGCGGCCATCACCGCAGGATCATATTTCGGATTTTTACCGTGGAATTTTTATCCCCAAAAGATCATGCCCGGTTATGGAGGGGGGGCGCTGGCCGGCTACCTCTTGGCGACTTTGGCGATTCTTTCGGGAGCAAAAATCGCAATGGCGATTTTGGTACTCGGAATTCCAACTATGGATGCCGTCTATACCATCCTGCGCAGGATCGTGAGCGGCAGATCACCCGTCTGGGGCGATCGCGGCCATTTCCACCATCGTCTCCTGGATCTGGGGTGGAGCAAACCTCGAGTTGCGATCTTCTATTGGGTTGTCAGTGCAATCCTGGGCATCATCGCCCTTCAATTGAATAGCCAGCAGAAATTCTATACAATCGTGGCGCTTGCCGTGTTGGTTGGAGGTGCACTCTTATGGCTCAACTTCTTTACTTCATTTTCGAAACAGCCAGGCCGCGGCAATGGGTAAAGAACTTTTCATTATTTGCGGCTCTCATTTTCTCCGGAAAGCTTTTCTTTCTTGACTCATTTCTGCGTGTGGTTGGCGCTTTTTTCATCTTTTGTCTGCTCACTTCCTCCGTCTATTTGTTTAATGACGTCGTCGACGCTCCGCTTGACAGACAACATCCTTTGAAAAAACAACGTCCCGTCGCTTCCGGAAAGTTGCCGATGAGTTTGGTGCTTTTTATTGCCATCGCGGGATATTTTCTGTCTCTTTGGTTTGCACAGTCGCACTCATTTTTTTTCTTTTTGGCTTGCCTCTCATATCTTGTACTGCAACTCTTTTACTCCTTATGGCTGAAACACATTCCCATCCTCGATCTCCTGGTCCTCGCCACGGGTTTTATCATTCGAGTGTATTCCGGGGCATTGGTCATCAACGCCCATATGAATGTTTGGTTCCTGCTTGCCGTCGTTTCCCTGGCTCTGTTTTTGGCCGTGGGGAAGCGACAGAGCGAACGGACCCTTCTGGTTGGTCAGGGAGGGGGTTTATTCAAACAGCGCGCCACGCTGGTTGGCTACAGTCCCAGGCTCCTGGATGTCTATACCAGCATGTTCGCCAATGCCACGTGGATTACGTATGCGCTTTTTACTTTTCTTCATCAACAGCCTGTTTTCACCCGTCCCAAAGTTGTCGGATTCTTGGCTGAATTGCCCCATACCCTGGCTACACAGAAATGGCTTATGGTGAGCGTGCCAGTGGTTGTCTATGGCGTGATGCGCTATCTGCAACTTATCTATGAGAAAAATGAGGGAGAAAGCCCTGATAAAGTACTGCTTTCTGATAAGCCGCTTCTCTTGGCTGTCGTTTTTTGGTTCGTGTTGGTCACGACCATCGTCTATGGGATCGGGTGACCCTCTCTCGTTAGAGTACCTTCCCGGGGTTTATGATTTTTCCGACACTGGGGTGTATACAGAAGGCTATTTATAGACCTTGGCGTACGTTCCTGAAATCCAGCCCTCAGAGCCATCCGGGAGCGTGATCTTGTGCCAACCCGTCTCGTTGGTTTCAACATACGGGAAGGTTTCACCGGTATTTGCTTTGGCTACTTCATTGTCCGCCGCGGTGGTAGGTGCTGAACGCACCCTCAACCATCCGGTCGGCGTTTCAAGAATTTCTACATACGGCAGTTTTGGTTTAACCGATTGGCTTGCGGGTTTGCCTGTCGGAGTCGGAGTTATTGTTGGTTGAGGGGTTGTTTCCTCATCAGCTGATTCTTCCCTCGGCAGCAATGCTGTTTCCCGAGCAAGTACCACATCCAACGTCAGCTTATGGCCTTTCACCGTTTTAATGTCGACTCGACGATCTGTATAGCCTGGGGAGGAGAGGATGAGTATATGATCTCCTTCCTGTATATCCTTCAGTTGAACAGGCGTTAAACCTTTTGGTTGTCCATCAAGATTGAGCGAGGCACTGTCAGGCACAGAGACGACGGCAATTTCAACCGCTTGGTTGTTTGCCAATTGTTCAAGACTGATCACCTCTCCGCTGGCTTGCTCACTTACCTTTGCGAATTCATAATTGATGACTGTCGTGATGTTCGGCTGCAGCGATACCACAGTCTCCCAGGTGTTTAAACCGGCCTCTTTGGGAACCAAACGCAGCGTGTGATCTTTGACTTTGATTTGCTTGCTTTTAAAGGGGGTTGTCCCCATGGCTTCTCCATCCAGATACACTTCCGCGTCAGGCCTGGTGGTAATCTGGAGAGCTGCATATTTTGTACGCAAAAAGCTTGGCAGAGAGCAGCCTGCAAACAGAACGGCGCTGGTGAGAAGAAGCAACGCTTTCTTTCCCATAGGTTTTTATCATATCAAAAATCTTCCTCTGGAACAATCCTTATCCTTGTCTCCTTTTTTCTTTTCTTCCCTTTGGGTGGAGGTAAAAATATTGATAACGGTGTTTTAACCGTGACGTTTATGAAAACGCCGGAGGCAAAACCAAAGAAAATCTCAGTTACATTGAAAGAAAAGAAATACGCGTGTGCGCACTCTCTTCCCCGTTTTTCTCCGCCTTCTCATGGAGAGGGCGCGGTTTTGCTATAATTCTTCCAGTTTGGCCGCATAGAGAAGTAGAAATACGACCGGGTACCCGAGGGGCTCAGGGAGCTGTCTGCAAAACAGCTTACGTGGGTTCGAATCCCATCCCGGTCTCAATTTCTGTCTTACATCACAAACTTTTCATTGACATTCGTATAAACTTCGGTTCATAATGAGCTATGTATCGTGACCCTCGGGGTGGCCATAATCGGAAGGGTGTCAATGAATATTTCTTCAAAACTTGGTCTCCTCAAATGGCTTATGTCTTGGGGCTCATCTATGCGGATGGGGCTGTAGAAGATGTCCGTCAATCTTCAAGAACTTGTTATCTTCAGCTTTCTAGTGTCGATAAGGAACTACTTGAGAATGTCCGAACTGCACTTTCTTCAAAACATGCTATTTCTATGCGGCGCTCACAATCTAGATTATTTTTTGGTAAGCGATATCTATGCTCAGATTTGTTTACACTTAGAATAGGGAACAAGCTCATGTATCAAGATTTAGTTGATAAAGGCTTGACACCTAATAAGTCAAAAACTATGCACTTTCCTGAAATACCGTCAGACTATCTCAATTTCTACATTCGTGGCTACTTTGATGGAGATGGATGCGTTAATGTCGAAACTCCAGATGGGAGAAGGTGGCCGAATATTCAAGTGATATTTACCAGTGGTAGTTATGAGTATCTGTATGTGCTTATGCAAAATTTACGTTCAGCAATCGATACTTCTCACATGAGAATCCGTAAGAGCCACCGAGCTTTCAGGCTTCGCTATAGGAAAGGGAATTGTTTGAAAATCCTCTCATTCATGTACACCGAATTAGACAAAGCTCCGTACCTGGCAAGGAAATACGAAAAATACAGAGGCTATATAGAGGAGTATGACAATATTTCCAGATGAACTATTACGCTTCACCGACTTTAACAGCCTGTTCCATGAGGCGATTGCAATACCCCCATTCGTTGTCGTACCAGGCGAGAACTTTGACGAGATCGCCGTCAACCACTTGGGTGAAGGCAAGGTCGACAACGGCGGATTCGGAGCGACCGATGATATCGCTTGAAACGAGCGGCTCATCGGTCACGGCGACGATGCCCTTCCAGCGCGGATCGGCAGCGGCTTCTGTGAACGCCTGATTCACTTGGTCGACCGTCGTCTTTCTTTTTACCAGACAGACGATGTCGGAGATGGAGCCGACAATCACCGGAACTCGCAAGGCAACTCCGCCAAACAGTCCTTCAAGCTCGGGTATGATTTTCGTGGTTGAGATTGCCGCGCCGGTTGAAGTGGGGATGATATTTTGCGCGGCGGCACGCGCCCGACGCAGATCTTTATGCGAATTATCCTGTAAGCGTTGGTCGTCCGTATAGCCGTGCACGGTCGTCAGAGTCGCTTTCCTCACTGTGAACCTTTGGTGCAGGATCGCGACCACCGGGGCCGTGCAATTGGTAGTGCAGGAAGCGTTATCGACAATCCCGCCTTCCCCTTGATATTCATTGACCCCCAAGACGAAAGTACCAATATCTCCGCCCTTGCTTGGCGCCGAGATCAACACTTTCCTGGCTCCTGCTTTGAGGTGGGCGGAAGCGAGCGCCTCCGTTGTGAAGGCTCCCGTTGATTCGATGACCACCTCGACTTTAAAGGTCGACCATGGCAGTTTGGCGGGATCCCGCTGAGCCAACAGCGGGATCTTCTTCTCCCTTACCAGCAAATACCCGATGAGCATATCTTGATCGGTGACTTCTTTCGGATCTCTTACTGATTCCGTCCGGATAACTTCCTGAAGTTTCCCGTAGGCGGTATCGTACTGCAACAGATGCGCCCAGCCTTTAACCGGCATTGACCCGGAGGTGTTGATGGCGGCAATCTCGAGTTTTTCCATGAGATCGGGGCGTGCAAGCCAAACCCGCATCGCCAACCGGCCGATTCTCCCAAACCCATTGATCGCAGCGCTTACCATTGCTTGCCTCCCTCTATCGCATCCAAACCAACTAATGTTCCGTCTGCAAGATATTGTAGCATTGCCCCACCTCCCATGGAAATGTGATCTATTCCTTTTTCAGCGTTAAATTTGGTTGCCGCCGCCTCGGTGTCGCCCCCGCCGATGATCGTATAACCTTGCGCCGAGTCTATTGCCTGGGCAACGATTTTGGTTCCCAGGCTTGTTTCTGCTTCTTCAAAGACTCCCATCGGCCCGTTCCAGACGATGGTGCCGGCGGTTTTTATCTTCTCGGAGAATTTCTGTGCAGACCGCTTCGTGATATCTCTTCCATCTTTCGAAAGATCCGCTACCATCATCCGCGAGAGCACCTCCGGGGAGCAGCTCTTGTTTACTTCAGCTACAAGTTTGCCTCCGATCAGCATCTCATCGGCAAGGGGAAGCAGCTTCTCGATAAGCGGAAGCTTCGTCTCCAGTTTTGCCCCACCAATAATCAGCAAGAGCGGGCGGTGCGGGGCATGGCGAACCCGTTCCAGCGCTTCAAGTTCTTTTCTGAAGTGGAGACCGATGGCGGAGGGAAGCAGTTTGGGGAGGGAGACAATTGATGCATGATTTCTGTGAGAATCCGCGAAGGCCTCGTTGATAAATAGGTCAGCGTGCAGTGCAAGTTGCCCGGCAAACTCAAGGTTATTAGTCTCTTCTCCCGGATTGAAGCGAAGATTTTCTTCAATGGTCGCCGGGAAATTTTTCGGAAGCATGACTTTGAGGAGCTCGGCAACCGGACGCACGCGCAGTTCCTCGACCACTTTTCCGCCCGGCCTGTCGATGTGGCAGAGGATTGTTACTGCTCTTGCCTTGCGTTCAAAAAGGTTTTTGAGCGTCGGCAAGGAAGCATCAATGCGCGTTTTATCCAAGACTTTTCCGTGTGCAAGCGGGACGTCGTAATCGGCGCGTACGATGATTCGTTTTCCCGCTACGGGAATATTTTCCAGTTTCTCCATCTTTTTTGAGTGTAACATACTTAGATGGGTAATCTGGATAAGTTACGAAACATATGAGACTCCCGGAATGAGAAAGGAGTCTCCGTATGCGTGGAAGAGTTGGGATCCCAACCCATGTTCGGCAGGGGGTGTACGGATCTGCCCTGTATAATCCCTCTGTGATGAACTCAATCATTTCCACCAACAGATTTTCCGCCAGTGAGCTTGCCCAGTACCGGTTGACCGTCCTCAGCTTCCATGCCAGGTACGGCACCCAGGCGACTCGTGATGCCTATACGGTGTCAAAGGCCACCATCTACCGCTGGAAGAGGGGAGGTTGTCCCAAGCGCAAGGGAAGCTCCAGTCCCTCCTTCCGCATTCAAGGGCCCCCCAACGGAAGCGGGTCATGGAGACGCATCCCCAGGTTGTCGCCTTCATTGCGCAGCTGCGGGAAGACCACCATCGCCTCGGGAAAGAGAAGATCAAGCCGCTGTTGGATGCGTTCTGCAGGGAAGAGGGGGTCCCGACGATTTCCACATCCACCATCGGCAACGTCATCAAGCGACACCGCCTGTTCTCTTCCCCACAGCGGCGGATCTACCATAACCCGGGAAGCGGTTTTGCCGGAAAGAAGAGGATCTTCAAAGCCAAAATCAAGCATTCCCCTCGACCGGAAGGCTCTGGCTACCTGGAGATCGACACCATCACCAGGTTGGTCCACGGCATCCGCTTCTACATCTTCAATGCCATCGACATCAAGCTGAAATTCACCTTCTCGTACGGGTACTCAAGGCTCTCCAGCAAGACTGCAGTGGACTTTGTTGGGAAACTTGAGCTGGTCTATCCTTTGCAACGCGGGATCAAGATCATCCAGACAGATAACGGGCTTGAATACCAAGGAGCCTTGGCCGCTTACCTCAGGAGAAGGGGCATCAAGCACCTGTACATCTACCCCAGGTGTCCCAAGATCAACGCCTTTGTGGAAAGGGCCAACAGGACGCTACAGGAAGAGTTCATTGACAGCCACCTTGAATATCTCTTAGAAGATCTCGGTGTCTTTAACCGAAAGCTGATGGACTACCTTGTTTGGTACAATACCAAACGGGTGCATCGGTCGCTGGGCAATCAAACACCCATTGACTATTTGCTGAAAAATCTTCCAGAGTCTCATATGTATGTGACTCATACATAATCTTGACTTTTGGGAATTATTTGGTACAATACTGGAAACCGCCAACATATGGTGGTTTTTTAATGGCTCATCCTGCGGATGGGCCTTTATACTTTGCGGCCACGTCAAACGTGGCTTGCCGGGTTTGACTCTGCGGCCTGACTACGCCGCACTATGATACGACCACAAAACAGGCGCATAACAAAGAAAGAAAAGCGGGATATCCGCGATTCAGTTGTGCGTGTTTTGCGAGTACTTTCCAACCATAGAACTCAGACACCCTCTCATCTTTGTCGTGGGATCACTCGACAACTCGAGGAGTGGTTTGAAAGGCTCAATCAGTACCGGGGAGGTTTATTCAACCTTCTGCCGAAGACGCGCAGCAGCAATCCATTGAGCAAGCTCGTGCTGCCGTTTTTGGAACATCGGCGCATGCGGGGGATTTTTGGAGTTCAGTTGGTGGCTGCCCTGACGTTTGTCGGACTGTCCGGTTCGCCCGTTGTCGCGGATTTCCCCTCCGGAGCTTCTGATGAGCAGGTTGAAATCACCGTCGTTGAGGCGCCGGAGACCGTCGTTCGCACCACGGAGAGTCCATTTCAGATGCCGGCGGAGCTTATCGGCGTTTCACAGAGCTTCACGAGTTATCACCCAGGTGTCGATCTGCGCGCTCCCTACGGTTCGCCGATTCACCCGGTCACGGAGGGTGTGGTCAAAGACGTCTATTTCAGCAATTGGGGGTATGGTCAAGCAATTGTCATTGAGCATGCCAACGGATATACTTCGATGTACGCTCACGTTTCACGCATCTTTGTTGAACCCCATTCCAACGTCGACCGTGATTCCGTGATTGCCGAGATCGGCATGACCGGTCATTCGACCGGACCTCACTTGCATTTGGAGATCTACAAAGACGGAAAAGTAATTAATCCCGCGAAACTTCTTCCGTATTAATTCGAAGTTATCGAGAGTCCTCGTTAGGCTTCGACTTTTGTGCCAACGTTTTCTCCCATCACAACCCTTTTGAGATTCCCTTTCTGGAAGAGGTTGAAGACAACGATCGGCAACTTATTCTCCATACAGAGGGATAGCGCTGCCGTGTCCATAATTTTAATGCCTTCCTCTCTGATGGCATCGATATACTTTATTGTATTAAATCGTTTCGCGTTGGGATATTTCAACGGATCCTTTTCATATATCCCGTCAACTTTTGTTGCTTTGAGCAATACTTCACATTTGAGTTCAAGCGCCCGAAGGGCTGCGCCGGTATCGGTCGTGAAATAAGGACTTCCGACGCCGGCAGCCAAAAGGACGACCCGTCCTTTTTCCATGTGCCGAATTGCCCGACGACGGATGAATGGCTCCGCAACGGCTTTCATCTCAATCGCGCTTTGCAGCCTGGTATCGGTCCCTATTTTTTCCAACGCATCTTGAAGGGCAAGGCCGTTGATGACGGTTGCGAGCATTCCCATGTAGTCGGCAGTTGCCCGATCCATTCCTTCTTTTTCCCCGGCTAAGCCCCGGAAGATATTTCCCGATCCGATTGTGAGCGCGGTTTGGACTCCGAGTTCGTGGATCTCTTTTATTTGGAGGGCAACTTCCTTTGTCGCATCAACATCAATCCCGTATTGGCGTTTTCCGAGCAAGGCTTCTCCGCCGAGCTTGATGAGTACTCGCTCATATTTCGGTTTATCCATCGCTTTCATCCTCCTTGGTATCTCCTATCTTTCCTTTGCCTTTGTTCATTCTTCGAGCTTCATTGTACCATTCCCACAACTTCCGCGTGATCTGAATTACCCGTTCTGATTCTTCAATTTCCCTTTGAGCTCATTGAGATCCCTCTGAACTGCAGCCAACATTTCTTTGATTTCACGCAGTTCGTGCTCCTCTCTGCGATCGAGCTCAAGATCTTCCTTCACGTTCTGCATTTCCCGGGAACGATCGCGTGCTTCCATGCGATCTCTTTCAATTTCCGCCTGATTGGCGGCCATCAAGAGGAAAATACCGATAAAGATTGCTTCCAGGGATACCCAAAATGAGAGGCGTTCCACGGAGAAATCCAGCATCAACCAAAACGCGAACCAGAGCGTATGGGCGAAGACTCCCCACCAGGAGCCGATGAACTTGGCAATGGCTTTGGTCAGTCTCAGAAGAAAGGGCCTTTGATCCATTCCCTTTACGTTACCAGGAAACAAGTTGGCTTAGCAAGCTTTATTGCCTCAGAGTGTTTGTTGTTGGAGGGGGGAGTTGGAGGTGCGGCGCTTCTCCAGGTTCGTGAAAACTCGGATTAGGCCAAAGGTAATCGCCCAAAACGGGAAGTAGGCAATAATCGGCAGGATGATTTTCGAGGGAAAGTTCGTGAGGGATACATCTTTTCCTTCCTCAAGTGATTGAGAAATATCCTGACGAACGACTTGTTTTGCCTTTTCCGTGGTAAATAGAGTCCACCATGAGACGAAGGAGAAGACGATGGAAAGCGCGATGATGATTACGGCGTCTTTGAGTGAAAACAGTCTGCGCATTTACAAAACCATTATAGCACGCACAAATCTTTTTGAAATTTCGCAGGGGAGGGGTTTAGCGTCTCTCCAGAATTTCAAGTATGAGAGGAAATCGCTTGTATTTGGGGCTTCTTTCAAGATTGAAGTGGCCTTGGTCAGGTTGAATAATGAGCTCTCCGCCAAGTTTTTTATGCATGATCTCTCCCTGATCGGCACCGCACTGATATGGATCGTTCATGGAATGAATAAAATAGAATTTCTCGCATGATCGCTTGATTTTCTTCCAGTTAAACGGTCGTTTCACCATATCTTCTTTGTACTGAACATATTCAGGCTTTGTTCCTCGTTCTACAGTCCCGGCAACTAAGATGACTTTATGAATTTGCGTATCTTTCGGCAGCCGTTCAAGAATACGGAGAATCAGCGTTGCTCCCGCTGAATGACCGATCATGATCGACTCGTCGGTAAATTGCCAGTGTTCATTTGAAAAGATGACATCCAACCAATCTTTTTGGTTTGGTCGATCAGTATTCGGTAAGTCGGGTGCCCAAACTTTCCATCCTTTGGCTTCGAGCTTCGACTTTAACCACGGAAACCAATTACCTTGTGAGTCATTTCCAGCGCCATGGAGAATGAGGGCGTTTTTCATATTGATACTATTCATTCAAACACTTCAAATCCCATTTGTGTAAAGTGCTCGTCGAAAGTGAATGCCTTCTTGAGCTTGAGTTCATTCATTAGCGCGTAGCTCGTACAATCAGTGAATGACCAGGTCTTGTCTCTATTGAAGCGGCGGAAGATAACCCGCGCTCTATGGAATCTACTTGGGGTGATCCACTCGATCCGCAGTTGAGGGCTGGTTTTTCTGGGGCTGAAGATCCAGTTGAGAAGATTCATGGCGAAATGGTAGCCACCTCGTTTGGTGGTAAGCAACGTGGTGACCGCCTCATCGATCACATAGTCGGTAGTCACTAGCCTAGATTTCTCGTTCTGCAGCTTTTTGAGAATCCTTTGAGCTTTCGTGAAGTACTGGTCTCTCGGGCTGTTGAGGGCGTACAGCGGCCCGCTATCGACAAGGACGTCCGGGCTAAACCTTCTTCTTTGGAGCACCATAGAGGTAGTGATCGATGTTGCTGGAAACGTCTGTTGGACGGGATTGCCCGTATCTTTCCTCAAGTTTTTTGGCTGCCTCTGCCATTTTAGTAAGCGTTGTGGTTGCGCCCGCTCCTGCTCGTGGAGCGTACTTTTTCTTTTCTTTGAGGATGCGGTCTTTTAAATACTCGCGTACTAACTTCGAAACTGGTTTGCCTCTGGATCTGGCCAAGAATTCGAGGTCTTGTTTGGTTTGCTCATCAATCATCAGCTGTGTACGTTGTAACATACATTACACACCTTATTACACAATAATGATTTTGTCAAGTCTAAGATGTTGCGAAGAATTTTGGCGGAAATTATTTTCCGAGCCGTGCAAACTGAGGGCGTTTTTCATTTGGGATTATTTTACTTGTTAGTCCTTAAGAAGTTTCATACCTATTCTGATGATCTTCATTTCCGGGGAGACTTTTGATAGTAGTGTTTTATCTCTTTGACCGCATCCGTCTTTTCTTCTGCCTTGCCCTTCCCGACAAAGACTTTCATCGGATTGGCCTGCCTTTGATCTTCCCATACTTGAACCACATCCAAAGATTCTTTTTCAAAGTCTGGGACGTAGACTAACTCAATCTTTCTCGTGTTGTTTTTGTTCACCGTATGGATATCTGTCGAACCCTCATAATAGTGTTTTGTAATCATTTCTTTTGTTTTCCTGCACCCGTAGACGATTTTTGAGATGCCCGCCCAGAAGGCAGTCGAGAAGCACATCAGACACGGCTGGAGCGAGGCATACAAAACCGCCCCACGAAGATCGCTTGTCTTGAGCTTTTTACAGGCTTTTCGGATTGCAGTCGTCTCCGAGTGACCGGAAGGATCATTGAGGCGGAAACCCAAACTCAAACCCTTTGCGATTACTTTTCCTCTTTGACGACAACCGCGCCGGCAGAGAATCCTCCTTGCTCGACAGATTTTTTTGCCTCCTCAATTGCTAATTTTAAGAACTGTCTGCCGTTGTTCATCCTTTGGCTTCTTCAACTTTCTTTATCCATTTCTTCATAATCTCTTTGATCTTCACCAAATGTTCCTGATTATAGAATGTTTGTGGAGCTCCTTTAATAACATGAAGTTCTTTCTGTTTGGATGCGAGATTGTCGAAAAACTTTTTTTGATCTTTATATGGAGTCCCTTGGTCTTCACTTCCGACGATTAACAACACAGGCAGTGTCAGCTTCTCTGCATCATCTACAAAATTGTACTTCAGTATATCCTCCATGAAATTCCAGCTGAGCTTCTTTACAACACCTGGTTTTGATGTGCTCGCCTCGAGCATAAAGCCTTTCTTTTTCCATTCCCCAACCTCGTTTTTCTTGAATTCGAAGTAAGATCTCCCTGAAAGAAAAGCCGAAATTGGTGCGAGGCCTTTAACTTTGTTTGGGTGTTTTGTGACGAACATAATTATGCTGGCGCTGCCGATACTGTGGCCGGAGAGCATGAATGGCTCTATGTACCATATCTGTCTCTCTGCCCAACTGATCACGTCTTCCAGGTCTTCGTAGTAGTCGGTCAGCGTTGCGTTTTCTATGGAGCCTTCGCTCTCGCCGATTGAGCTACTCATATCCCAGCGGATGGCGGTGAAGTTGTTCTCAAGGAATGCTTCGGTGATTATTTGGATGTGCGGTTGTTCCTTAAACCCGCCGAGTCCGTGGGCGATAAAGACGAGATTGTCTGTGAATTTTTCTGGATCGATTTGGACAACGAGTCTTTTCCCTTTGCGGTTTGTAAAGCTGGTTTTCATGAGCCCATTGTAGCAATTTATTGTTCCAGGTTGGGGGAGAGGATAGGGGGGTACGATTACCTTCTAGGCGTTGCGAAAGCTTTTCCGATTGACATTGTTTTTCAGTTGAATGGTCTATTTTTGGTATACCCAGGCTATTTTGCCGCTTTTTAAAGTTATTTTCTTCCTTCTGTAGGCTCTGGTTTCGTATGCATCGATTTGCTTCAGTTCCTTTGCAGTCACCATCAGCATGAGACCTTTGATGGAATCTTTCGGGGAAGGGACTATTGCCGGATACGTCTTTTTGTTGATGACGACTTTCGATTTCTTATATCCGTCCAACGTATCAGGAGTTCCTGCCTCAACTCTTCCAAACACCATCTTTTGAACTTTCGGATCTTTCAGCGTGCCGTAGACAAAGAGATTTCCCATGGGCTCGATTCTAGTAAAAAAAGAGCCGCGGGGGAGCGGCTCCTTTTGTTTGATAAATTGAATTGCTTGTCTGTCTTCATCCTCCTTCGCGCGAGGCTACGGAGGATTTCGTCGTCCCGCATTGCGAGACTTCTTACATTCCGCCCATGTCGGGCATGCCGCCGCCCATTCCGGCTCCGGCTCCACCCTTGTCTTCCTTTTCGGGAAGATCGGTAATCAGGGCTTCGGTGGTCAGGACCATCGAGGCGACAGACGCGGCATTCTGCAGGGCGCTTCTCGTGACTTTGACCGGATCCATGATGCCCCGCTTGAGCATGTCTGCGAATTCCATCTTCAGGGCGTCAAAGCCGTAGTTTTTGTCCTTTGACTCGAGGACCTTGCGCACCACCCAGCCTTCATCGGCGCCCGAGTTTTTGGCTAGCCATCTGGCCGGCTCTTCCAGGGCTTCGGCGACTATGGCGATGCCGACCTGTTCGTCGGAGTTGGTGCCCTTGAGATTCTTTAAAGCCTGCGACGCTCGCAGCTGGACCACTCCGCCTCCGGGGACGATGCCTTCGGCGATGGCGGCTTTGGTGGCTTCAACCGCATCCTTCACCCGTTCTTGGGTTTCTTTGAGTTCGATCTCGGTCGCTGCCCCGACATTGATGACCGCAACTCCGCCGGAAAGTTTGGCGAGGCGTTCCTGGAGCTTCTCCTTATCAAAATCAGAGTCACTCCTTTCGATCTCGCGCTTTATCTGGGCGATTCGGCCTTCGATCTCCTTCTTGGTGCCCTTACCGCCGATGACTCGCGTGTCATCTTTATTGGCGCGTACCACGTCAGCCCGGCCGCAGTCTTCTGCAGTTGCAGACTCGACTTTGCGGCCCAAGTCTTCGCTAATGACCGTTGCGCCTGTCAGGACCGCCAAATCGCCGAGCATTTCTTTGCGTCGGTCGCCGAATCCCGGGGCTTTGACCGCCAGGAGGTTGAAAGCGCCGCGCAGGCGGTTGACCACCAGTGTCGCCAGGGCTTCGCCATCAATGTCATCGGCGATGATCACGATATTCTTCGTGATCTTGACGATATTCTCAAGAAAAGGAACGATATCGTTGACTGACGAGATCTTCTGGTCGGTGATGAGGATATAGGGGCTCTCAATCACCGATTCCATATTATCCGTGTCTGTCACGAAGTAGGCGGAGGTGTAGCCCTTATCAAACTCCATGCCTTCTTTGTGCTCGATTTCAAGATTCAGGCCTTTGGACTCCTCGACTTCGACCACGCCGTCGCGGCCGACCATCTTCAAGGCCTCGGCAATTCGCTTGCCGATCTCAGGGGATTGGGCGGAAATGGCGGCGACTTTTTCCCACTCTTCCTCTTTGACTTCCTTCTTCATCTTCATAAACTCACCAACCGCCGCTTCCACCGCTTGATCGATGCCTCGGCGCATCTGCATGGGATTGGCGCCGGCGGTGATGTTCCTCATTCCCTTATTGATGATTGCCTGTGCCAAGAGTGTGGCCGTGGTGGTACCGTCTCCGGCAACGTCGTTTGTCTTTGAAGCCGCCTCTTTGACCAGCTGGGCGCCCATGTTTTCAAAGGGATCTTCAAGGTCGATCTCTTTGGCGACGGTGACTCCGTCGTGAACGACATTGGGGGCACCCCATTTTTTATCCAGGGCAACGTTGCGGCCTTTGGGGCCGAGTGTCGTCACCACCGCTTTCGAGAGTTTATTGACTCCCGAGACAAGCTTTTGCCGGGCATCTTCCGCAAACATCAGTTGTTTTGCCATATATATTTAAGTGGTAAGGAATAAAGAATAGGTGGAAAGTCGCTTCTATTCTGCAATTCCCTCCTTACGTCCTCCTTTAATTGACTACTGCTAATATGTCTTCAAATTTCAGGAACTGGTATTCCACGTCCTCGACTTTGACCTCGTTGCCGCCCCATTTCTTATAGATGACGGTTTGGCCTTTTTTGCAGGGAGGCGTGATTTTTGCCCCCTGTTCGGTGACCCATACGGGACCGATGGCGAGGACTTTGCCTTCCTGTGGTTTTTCATCGCTGCTATCGGGAAGATAAATGCCGGAGGCGGTTTTTTTCTGTGCCTCCATGGGTTCGACTAAAACGTAACCGGGTGCGGGTTGAAGATTTCCGACTTTGACTGACTTTTTGCTTGCCATTCTTCTACTCCTTTCTTTTATTACTTTCGCTGGCAGGCAGGATAAGAATCTCCTGGCGACCAGTACTATTTCAAATAAAAACGTTATCAGTATTTGATAACGAGTGCTATTTTATAGGCCACCGTTGTTTTTGTCAAGACTATTTTTTTCTTGATGAATAATATTCGAGCACCATGCTTTGATTTCGTTTTATATTCGGACATTTCCAGAGAAAGAACTATTCATTCAGAGAACAGGTATGACTGATCTTTCAACTCGTTTGCCTGGTCCCTGGTAAAACGCGAGCGATTTTTTTCTTTTTCCTCTGGATTGAGGTGGGGGAAGGGGAATGATACCAGAGGTGTATTTTTGATCCCGCGGCTTAACTTTTTGGGTTTCCTTTGCCCTATTGAACAACCGCGGGACGGCTGTTTTTTACTTGCCTCAAGAGGGCTTAAAATATTGCCTTCGGGAGCAGTTTTTGGCGTTTTAACGACGACGCTTTGTCGACATGCCGGCCATTTTTATCTTTTATTCAAATTGACCGTAAAATCACTCCTCCGCCCGTCTTTTCTCTAATATATTGGATATCAGCTCTGGAATGCCCTGGACTGTTTCATCGACTGCGCGTGGGTTTTGTTGCAGGTGCTGTGATTGGTTGCTCTCCTGCTTGCCCTACTCTAAAAAGGGAGAAATCCGGATGAGAAAAATCCTTCCTGAGGGGAGAATGGACGGCTTACTGGTTTTACTCTAGTTGCCCTGCTCGGCGAAAATGACCTCGCCGTCGGCGGCTTTCCTCTGCTGATCCAAGAGTTTGACTTCGGAGAGCGGCGCTCCTTCGCAGATCAGCCCTTTCTGGTTGATGTTTTTATTGAGTTCCCTGGTCAAGAGCTCTTCGATCTGGGTTCTCGAGGACTTGATCTGATCGATGGTGAGGTTGGCGAACACAGCCGCGATGCGGGAGCGGCTGATGGGACGGATGACTTTGGAGACGAAATTGTCTCCGATATTTTCCCAGAGCTCGGGCGCATTTGATTTGTCAATCTTAAAAAGAATAGATCCCTCTATCTGGACATAGTGCCCGTCTTTGGTAGTCGTTTTCACAGGCATGTCTCCCAATGCTTCTTTGATTTTCAGATCAAAATTTTCCCTAATCGTATATTCGACGATCTGCGCGTTAAAAAGCTTGGCAATCTGCCAGAACGGGATTTTCAGGTGCAATCCCGGTCCCCAAACCTTTTTTAACACCCCCCTGCCCCGATCATAGAGGCAGGCGATGTGGCCGGGCGGTACCGAAATAAAAAAGCCCCCGACAACCTCATCAACCAAAAATGAAACGACCAAGCGATCAAATTCCATAGAACCCTTTCAGGGTAAATTCGAAATCCTAATCTCTAAATTCGAAACAATCTCTAAATTCAAATATCAAATGATCAAAACTGTTTTATATTTTGGGTTTTGGTAAATTGGATTTGTTTCGTGCTTCGGATTTCGTGATTCGAATTTGTGTTGTTTACAACACTCCATTTTACTCTGTTTGCAGGTTTTTTCCATCTCCTTGGCTTTCCTCATGGTCTGGAACGGGAATGGGGGCTGGTTTGCTACTGAAGTGTTGAAATAGCTGCATTCCCCGTCTTGCGAGGATCAAGACGATGGAAAAGCAAAGGGTGGTGATGACGAATAGCTTTTTCCCTGCTGGAAGATAGGCAAAAATCATAAAGGATACGAGAGGGAGAAAGACTTGCAGGCGAATGATTTCCTTTCTGGTTACGGGGAAGGGTGAGGTAAACATCGAGAGGGATTCGACGGTGAAGATTGCCAGCGATTGGATGAAATTCAAGAAAAGGTTGGGGTGCGTCAGGTCGTACTTGCCCGCGAAGACCAGGTTAAACGGCTCCTTCACTTTCGGCATAAAATCATAAATGAGATGAAGATCGCTGCCGAGCAAGCCCTTGGCAAACAGGCGATACAGCATCAAAGCTACTATAATCTGGATTGTCAGGTTCAAGCCTTCCGAAATCAGAATGCGGCGGTTGCCTTTTAACAGTTTTTTGGTTTCTGACTTGGTGCGCAGAGGATCGTCCTTAAACACCCTGTTGATCTCGGCGACTTTTTCTTCAATCTCCCGACGCTCCGCCTCAGTTCGACTTGAGGCAAGAGAGAGGGGAAGCAGAATAAACCTCAAGGCAATGGTGAAGATGATGACTGCGATACCCATGTCGGTGTTGCCCCCGCTTATCGCATTGATGCCCATGTAGATGGCGACTAAGAGATTGAGGAACGGCTGATAGATAAAGTGGGTGAATAAATTCATTGTTCTATTGTTCCATTACTACGTTGTTCCATTATATATTGGCTGATCTTACTCTTCTGCGATGATTTCGCTTGGCGGTAATAATCTTGGTCGTGGAGATGTTCGGGTTGTGCTGATGGACAACCCTCAACTGACCTGCGAACTTTTTGATGATTTTCTCTTTTTCCTGCAAATAGGGGGTGTTGGCGCTCACGGCATAGATATCCGGTTTGAGTTTCTGGATGACCCTCTCCCTCCCTGCTTGGTCCTCCATGTCATCCGGAAGCAGAAAGACACAATCAACCGATTTGAGCGCGCTTATGACCTGCGCGCGATGCATTTCGGAATTGACCGGCCTTCCCCTCCCTTTGAGCTGGCGCACTCTTCGATCCCGTTCGATACCGACAAATAATATGTCCCCCTGTTGTTTGGCCCGCCTGAGAAAACGCAGGTGCTCGATGTGAAGAATGTCAAAGACTCCGGTTGCCAGCGTAACAATTTGTCCGGATGCGAGGGATGAGCGGCGGGCGATAGCCTCTTCCAGGGAAAATTTCACTTGCTTTTGGTTAACCATTCACGTATACCTACAGTTTATTCTCTCACATCAGGTGAAAGCGCTTCAGGCGTTTCTGATACTGACTAAGCACGAGCCGTGTGGTGTTGCGGGGATGAAAATATGCGGCGTTGGGAAGCACAAGCTCTCGCGTTCGCTTCGGTCTCATATGATGCAGCTGGATTTGGTACGCATAGTTTTCAAGTAGGCTGCCCGGTTGGCTGTTCCCCGACGGCAACGGCTGCGCCGCGCCATTGACGTTGGCCGTTTTTCCCGGATGGTGGGGAATCTTGGTGTTGGGCAGAAAGTCGAGGATCCACGCATTTTCCCGCAGAAATTTCTCGCGTGTCTCATTCCTGCTCCAAAGCGGCAACGCTTGGACAACTTCATGGGCAGAATAGAGATTGCGTCTCTTTTCGGGAAGACGGAGCGACGTTTCATCGAGAAATAGATTCAGACATACCGAACGCCTCCATTTTCCCTTTTCACTCGTCCTGCGCAGACTCCTCAGCTTACTTCCCGGTTCCGGTCTCCCGGCAATCGGCCGATTCGACTTGCCCACTGCATGCAAGCTCGACGTCATCTCCGGCTTACGCCTCTTGGCAATCAGTGAGATGAGTAGTATTGCGATACCGCGCGTCAGCCACAGGCGATTTCTTTGGGTAATAATCATCAGGTCGATATCATCGCTTTCCTCCGTGTTCTCCATCGCCAAGGCCCCTGTCACGGCAACCATGCTGATTGTGGGAATACGCTTTAACCAGTTCCCGACCCTTCTGGCAATAGTCAGGCTCTTGCCTGCAATAACTCTGCGCCTGATCCGTTTGGCCACCAGGGATGCTCTTCCCCGGAGGAAATACAACCCCTGCTCTTCCCCTATCAGGCCTTGGCTGTGCAACTTTTCCAGTACCGTTTTTCCATCCGGCGCGGAAATTTTGTGCGAAGCGATGAGATAGCGATGAAGCTCCTCATCCGTTAACGGGTATTCGAAAATATCCGCGTAGCACAGGGTTTTCAGGATCGCATCCTGGAGATGGCGAGTATTCCTCATATTCCGGAGTTTATGATAACACGCGACGGCGATTGCTTCCTTCGTGGGCGTCGGATATCTTCAAGGCAAAAGCGGAGAGTTATTTGATCCCGTACTGGGTGAGGACTTGACTGACTCCCTCGGCTGCGGTGGAGAGCGCTTGTTCCGGATCGGTTCGTTGATTCACCGCGTTGACCGCGTCTTCAAAATATTTAATGATGCGGTCATTGATCCCATTATCATGGGTCAGTGATGACAGATACCAAGATTGTGCGTTGGATGCCTGATTCACATAGGCTCCCGCGGCCGGATCATCGGCAAGCAATTCTCGCATATCTTTTCGTGAATATGGTTCGCCGATCATTCTTCCCGACTTCACTGCCGAGGCATAGAATTTTTCCAACGTTTCTTTTGAGGAGAGGAACTTGAGAAACTCCCAGGCATCCTTGGTGTTCTCGGATTGAGCGGATACCCCTTCTACCCAATAGGAGGCCCAGGTGATGTCGGACTTGGGCAATTGCGGAACGGGAATAACCGCAAAGTCCAGATCGGGGTTTAAGGCTTTGATGTCCAACACCCTCCAGGACGGACCGAAATACATCGCGACGTCTCCGGACGCAAAGGCTTGGGTTGATCCGGGAAGCGTTGCATCCCACACCTTATCCGATCGGACAAAGATCGTGTAAAACAGTAGGGCGTCGGCAGCGAGCTTGTCCGTCGGATCGGAGAGGTTGGCGCCGTTCTGCAACATCATGAGGCCAAGAATATCCGGCCAGTGATCGACGTTCCCTGTAGTTCCCAGAGCAACTCCGGCACGCTGGATGCGTCCCTGACTGTCCCGTATCGTCAAATCGAACGCGGTCTTCCTCAGATCCTCCCAGGTGGTTGGCGGTATTTTCCCTGCGGTTTTAAAGATTTCTTTGTTATAAAAGAGTGCCAATCCGTCCGTTTCCAAGGGTATGCCGACGAAACTCGCACCGCGGCGGAGATCCCTGGCTGCCGTCGGATAGAAGGTTTCCTGAAAATCGCCGGCGCTATAGACATCGGCAGGGACCGCGTCGAGATCATCATTGAGCATTGGCACCCATGTGTTGTGAAAGCGGAAAATGTCCGGCCCCTCTCCCCTAGCCAATGCCGACTGCAGTCTTTCACGGTAGTCTTTATGACTTTGCTGAACATATTCGATCTTCACATTCGGGTGATCCAGTACGTACTCGTCGATGACGTCCTGCATGACGGCATTCGGTTCCCAAAGACCCCAGTAGGTTAAGGCAATCTCCTTTCCCGGTAAACCGGGAACTTTTATCGACTGGATTCTGGGAAGAACCACCCGTACGATCAAAAACGCCAGAGCGGATAAGCCGATCGCCGCCGCCGCGATCATGAAAAATTTCTTGATATTTCCGGATCGTTTGGGCGGCGTGACTTGCGGGCTTTCGGCTGGGGGAGGCGCCGTTTGCGAGGCCACAGTTGACGAAGCAGGCGGAGGGGGGGGCGGAACATATCGAGGCGGTGGAGGAGGCGGAGGCGGCACAAATGGTTTTTCTTTCTCCAAGGAAGACATCGGGTCCGGCTGTATTGACTGGCCGCCAATGGTACGCGAGGTTGATTTCATATCCAGTGTCGGCAATTCCGGCTCAACCACAGGCTCCGGTTTTCCCAAAGCAGGTTTCTCTTGACTGGGGAGCTGTGGGGAGATGCTTGGTTGGCCAAGGGCCGGAGGTGTATTGTCCTTCGGGTCAGGCATAACTCAATTATCATAACACTCTGCGAGTGTACGCTGCAACCCATGATATAGTAAGGCCTATGCGTCGAGTTGTTGCAGTCTTCCGCACCCATCTTTGGCTGCGCCGTTTTGGAGCCGCCAGTGCCGTCATGCTTATTGTTCTTTCGTTTATTTTCTTTTCCTATCGTTTACTATGGCGCGGGAAAATATTTCCCGGAATCAGCATTTCCGGGATCGCGATCGGGGGGCTTTCTCCGGAGCGCGCGAATGAAATTCTCTCGAACCGCAGCGCTGAGTTTCTGGAGTCTCCCCTCTCCCTCTCATACGATGAGCAAAGGTGGACGATTGAACCCTCCCAACTTTCGCTTTCCTATGAACTTTCGCTGAGCGTTCGCGCCGCCTACCTCTCCGGACGAAATGAAGCTTTCTTCGGTTTACCACCCCTACTTGGGATCCTTGAGGAGGGGAAGGATTTGCCCCTGCGCTACACCCTTGATGAACAGGTGCTTGAATCCAGCATCTCGGCCGTTGCTTCGGCCGTCAATGTTCCCAGCATCCCGCCTTCACTTGAGGTTCTTGCAGCTCCCGACCCGCAGACGCATTCCCGTATCAAGGTGGAAGCGGGTGAAGCAGGACTACAACTCGATGTCTCTTCCCTCCGGCGCACCCTGCATGAACGTTTTTTTACTTTATCTCAAGAACCCGTCGTTTTGCGCGCCATTTCTCTGAATTCCTCGGATGCCGCCATCGATCCGGCGCTGACCACGATGCGGGCGGAGCGACTGCTTGATCGCACGGTCGTGCTTTCCTATGCCGAGAATTCCCACGAAGCGCTGCGTTGGGAATTAACGGGTGAAGAGATTGTTCATTTTCTGTCTTTTGACGGAGGGTTTGATACAGAAAAAATAGCCTCCTATTCCGCAACGCTTGCAGAGAGCATCGATCGGCAACCCGTCAACGCAACATTCGCCTTTCGGGATGGGCGGGTCGTCGAGTTTTCCCCGGAGCAGAACGGGCTGACGATCAACACTTCCGGGACTACGGACGCGCTCACCCGGACATTTTCCGAACTGGAGATGAGCGAAGAGCCGGAGATGACTCTCTCGCTTCCGGTCTCGGTCACCCTAGCCCAAATCAGCACTTCGGAAGTCAACAACCTCGGGATTCGGGAGCTTCTCGGTCGCGGGGTAACCACTTTTCATGGGTCAATTGCCAACCGTGAACATAACATCGCTCTCGCCGCTTCCCGGGTTAACGGCGTACTGATTGCACCGGGGGAAGTCTTTTCTTTTAATGCAACTGTGGGCGATATTTCCGCGGCTACCGGTTATCGCCAGGCATACATCATCAAAGAAGGGCGAACCATCCTTGATGACGGAGGCGGTGTCTGCCAGGTTTCAACGACGCTGTTTCGAGCCGCTCTTGAGGCCGGGCTTCCCATCTCAGAACGAACGGCACACAGCTACCGGGTGTCGTACTATGAACAAAACAGCAAGCCGGGGTTTGATGCGACCGTCTTTGCACCGCGGGTGGATTTAAAAATACTCAATGATACTCCCGGGCACCTGCTCATCCAAACAGAAACCGATACCGCCGCAAATACCCTTGTGTTTGAGATCTATGGGACTTCCGACGGGCGCGTTTCGTCTATTGCCAACCATAGGGTGTGGGATGTGTCTCCCCCGCCTCCCGATCTCTATCAAGATGATCCGACTCTGCCTGCCGGTTCCGTCAAGCAGGTCGATTGGAAGGCTTGGGGCGCCAAGGTTAAATTCGACTACAGCGTCAGCCGAGACGGAGCAACCATTTATGAAAAAACCTTTTATTCTAACTTTCGACCTTGGCAATCGGTGTTTCTGCGCGGTACCGGCAGTATCTAGGGACCGTAGATATGTACATTCGGAAAATCCACGGGGCAAGTGATACTGCTTGACTACCTATGAAAATACTAGGAATTGAAACGTCGTGTGATGAAACAGCTGCGGCTGTGGTAGAAGGAACGGCAATTGATCGGAAGGTTATCGTTCTTTCTCAAGCCGTTGCCAGTTCCCAGGAATTCCACCAAAATACCGGCGGCATTGTCCCCGAGGTAGCGGCTCGCAAGCAAATTGAGCTGCTCCTTCCTGTTCTGTCCGAAGCGCTGCACAAAATACGACTCCAAGATATCGACGCCATCGCCGTGACCGCCGGCCCGGGTTTGTCCGGAAGTCTGCTGGTCGGGGTTGAAACCGCCAGGGTACTTGCCTTGGCTTGGGGAAAACCCCTGCTTGCCGTCAATCACCTGGTTGCACACCTGTACGCCAATTGGGTCGGCGTAAAATCGAAATCCGAAGCACGAAATTCGAAACAATTTCGAAATCTTAAATCTCAAAATACAAATACAAAGATACCTGAGTTTCCGGCGCTCGGGCTGGTTGTTTCGGGAGGGCACACCGATCTGGTGCTGATGCATTCTCACGAGGATATCGAACGGCTGGGAAGCACCCGAGATGACGCCGCGGGTGAAGCGTTTGATAAAATCGCGCGGATGCTGGGTTTGGCTTATCCCGGCGGACCGGCCATTGCCGCTGAGGCGGAGAAATTCAAAATTCAAAATTCAAAATTCAAAATTTCTTTACCGAGGCCGATGATGGATAGTGAGGAATATGATTACTCATTCAGTGGGTTAAAATCGGCTGTCATGCGACAATTGAGCGGTCGAAAGCCTTCCGGTCAATTGGTTCGGGCTATTGCTCAAGAGGCGCAGGAAGCAATCTGTGAGGTTCTTATTACAAAGCTTGCTCGGGCGATCAATGAGTATCGACCGAAATCGGTCTTGGTTGCCGGAGGTGTGGCTGCTAACCGCAGGCTACGCCAACGGTTAAAATTTGAAATTCCCTCCAAAGGGGCCACGCCAAAGGTCGGGCAAGCGGGCAGGCGAAATTTGAAATTCGAAATTGCCCTCTTTATTCCACCCGTTGAGCTGTGTACAGATAACGCCGCATCCGTTGCGGCTTCGGCTTTCTACCGATTCTCCCCTACTCCATGGACAAGAGTGGCTATTGATCCCGGACTGACGATAGCGGAATAACCGCACGTCCCCCTCCGCTTTGCCTAATATTTTCTGATTTTATCGCTATAATATGAGACATATGGAAAAACGCTACACGCATAGCGATCACGAGGAACGCATTTACGCGCTTTGGGAACAAAGCGGCGCGTTTGCTCCTTCTCAAAAAAAAGGCGCCAAGCCGTACTGCATCATCATGCCTCCCCCAAATGCCAATGATCCCCTGCATATCGGACACGCGATGTTTGTGACCGTTGAGGACATTCTCATTCGCTACCAGCGCATGCGCGGCCGGGCTTGCCTCTGGCTTCCCGGAGCCGATCATGCCGGAATCGAAACTCAATTTGTGTTTGAAAAGAAACTCAAGAAACAGGGAAAAAGCCGGATGGACTATGACAGGGAAAGCCTCTTCCGGATGATTTGGGATTACGTCCAAGAAAACAAGGGTGTGGCGACTGAGCAAATGAAGAAACTGGGCGCAAGCGCAGACTGGTCCAGGTTCACCTTCACGCTTGATGAGAATGTGGTCCGGATGGTTCTTGATACGTTCTTTCAACTGCATCGCGATGGTTTGGTGTATCGGGATCTAAGGCTCGTCAACTTTTGCACCCATTGCGGTACGGCATTTTCCGATCTTGAGGTGAAGCATGTTGAACAAATCACCCCGCTCTACTATATGAAGTATGGTCCGTTTACCCTGGCGACTGTGCGGCCGGAGACCAAGTTCGGAGATACGGCGGTGGCTGTCAATCCAAAAGACCCGCGCTACAAGCAGTGGATCGGAAAAGAAGTCGAAGTCAAAGGGTTGCTGGGTCAATTTAGGATGCGCGTGATCGCCGACGACTATGTGGATCCGGAATTCGGAACCGGTGTGGTCAAAATCACTCCGGCACACGACCCCAATGACTTTGAAGTCTGGCTGCGGCACCGCGATGAGATACCGGGGCCAAAGCAAGTCATCGGCTTTGACGGAAAACTCAGTACGCCTGCCGGGAAGTATGCAGGTTTGCCGGTCAAGAAAGGAAGAGAGATTGTGGTCCGTGATCTTCAAGCTCAAGGACTCCTGACTAAGGTGGACGAACAGTACCGACATATCCTCGGTGTGTGCTACCGGTGCAGGACTCCGATTGAGCCGTTGCCTCTGCCGCAATTTTTTATCAAGGTTGAACCATTAGTTCAGAAAACTCTGCAGTCTCTTCAACAAAAACAGGTTACCGTCTTCGGCGCCGGGTACGGGAAGACGCTCAAACATTGGCTTGAGAATCTCAAAGATTGGAATGTCAGCCGCCAGATCGTTTGGGGTATCCGAATGCCGGTGTGGTACAAGATTCAAAGTCAAAAGTCAAAAGTCAAAAGTCAAAATAATAACATCTTCGTTTCTTTTTTGAACCGAAAGAAAAATCTCGTGACTGGCGAGGTCGGAACACTCTTGAATGATTACACGCTTACGGAAATCAAGGGCGGGCTACAGTCGTTGCGAGCTCCCGTTGACGCTGATTACATTGTCTCCCCTACACCTCCCGGAGATCACTACCTTCAGGAAACCGATACTTTCGATACTTGGTTTTCTTCAGCTCAATGGCCGGCGGTGACGCTTCAAGCGTCACGCGGGAAGACAGCAGGAAAAACCTAAAGCACACGGGAGAAACAGGATGACTTTCAGCGATTTTACCCAACAGACGTCATGGAAACCGCTTACGACATCTTGATCTTTTGGGTCATGCGGATGCTCATGATGGGGCTCTATCGGACCGGCTCTGTTCCCTTCCGCACCGTCTATCTGCATGGACTCATTCGCGATGAGCAAGGACGGAAGATGAGCAAGAGTTTGGGAAACATCATCAATCCCCTTGACGTCACTTCAATTTACGGAGCGGATGCTTTGCGGATGGCACTGGTCATCCGTTCGACAGCCGGGCAAGATAAAAGTGTCGGTGAGGGTGACGTTCGCGCAATGAGGAATCTGACGAATAAAATATGGAATGCTGCCCGTTTCATTCTCATGAAACGGGAAAGCACGAAGCACGAAGCACGAAGCACGAAACCCAATGGAACTTCACATTCTCAGATATCAAAAGCGGATGATCGATTCTTTCAACAGTTATCGAAGGTGGTTGATACCGTCACAAATCAGCTTGATCATTTTCGGATCGGATTGGCTGCTGAAACCGTCTATAACGAGTTTTGGCATTGGTTCTGTGATGAATGCATCGAACGGAACAAAAAGCAGGAGATCAGCAATAATGCTTTGCTTCAGGGTCTTATTGTTTTTCTGAAACTCATGCATCCCTTTGTTCCGTTTATCACCGAGGCTGCCTACCAGCAGCTTCAGGAGGCGAACCCGAAAAAGAAGAGAAAGGAATTACATCCAGATCTCCTGATTTCTTCCCCATGGCCTGACAGATCTGCATAATTCGTGGACATCAGTTTGATCATGAGGTAGCGAACCAGGCTTTCTGATGTGATGCGTCTTTACAACCCAGGGGTGATATCGGGGCATGGTTGATCCTCAATCATGTACCACTCCACTTGAGGATCGGCGCAGGCTTGACAGGCTGAACAGTGGTTTTTCCCGTCGGAGCCGCAGATATACGGCGGGCTGGCGATGCATTCCTGGGTGCAGATTTGGGGTCTTTGCAGCTTACAATACACCCTATTTCCCTGATTTCCCTCCTCTTGCTTCCCGCTTTGGGTGGCAGGTTTCTGTCCACTTTCATCCGCAGATGGGGTTGCCAGTTTCGGCTCGGCTGACATTGACGCCTGCGCGGCCGGATTTTCTCCGGTCTCAATCAGCGCTTGCGTACCCATCGGCTTCCCTTCCAAATACGGTATGACGTAGGGTTGAAGCTGGAGAAAAATGAGCGTCAAAAATGCGGCAAGCAGGATAAACAGATCGCTTCCTGAAAAACCAAATATGAACCTGCCTTTAAGGATTTGTTCAATTCTTTCGTTATCAATTTTTTGAACTTCACTCATAGATCACTTTGATTCATCGAAGGAGATCCGTTTCCGCCGAATTCACTTATCTTGCATCAGGTTCGGATAACGACATCACCGCGTCGAACGCGGATGACTTTGTTTTTCCCTCCCAGAGATATAATAGGACGCATTTTGTAAAGCAATCTTTCACATTGCCGTGTATTCACGGTATCATAGGAACGTATGGAAATAAAGCCTCTTAAAATATATCGGCGTTTCTGGCGGAGCATTCCTCAACAGCATTTCGTCTCTGCAATCTTGTTACTTACCGTGATCGGTACTCAGGTTGTTCCTGCTTCTTCCCCTTTTTTTGCCAACCGGCTGTCTGTCCTCAAACGTCCTCGCTCTCCCCTAGCGCATTTGAATTTATCCCGAACGTCTGCGCTATCGTCCGACTGGTTTCTTGCGGCTCATGAATTTGCTTTTGCTTTGCAGCTCGTCTCCGCCGCGGACAGCGACCGGATTGCAGGTTTATCCTCTGATTTTGATGAAATCAAGCCTTTTGTCTTTCGCAGACGATTTCTTATGGAGGATACCAGGCGGTGGGAGGAAATTGTGCAAACTCAGCCTGGGTATCGTGACGGCCATTTGCATTTGGCACTGAACTACTTTCAACTTGCGCAACAAGACATTGCGCTTGCCCATTGGCAATCCGCTCGGGAGCTTGATCCGAATAACGAAGAGGTTGCGGCCGTGGGATTCCTTCTGGGGGAAAACACTCCTTAGGAGAAACTCAGCGTCATTTCTCTTTTTCGTCTTTGGTCTTCTCGCTTGCTTCTCCTTCTTGAGGCTGTGGCTGTCCTGCTTCCGCTTCCGGTAGTTTCTCCTGCCCTGCTTCCGCCGGGGTTTCGGCGGGCGGGGCGACTTCTTCTTCCTTCTTCGGTTCCTGCACCATAACGACCGCCTCTTCTGCTGGAGCCTTAAGCGTTACTTTCTCACTGACCTTCAAGTCTTTAATCTGAATGCTATCGTCGAATTCCGTGAGCCCCGAAACATCAACGTCGATGCGATCAGGAAGATCTTGAGGAAGCGCTTCAACCTCAACTTCATCCAAAAGTCTAATCAAAACAGCTCCCTTTTCTTTGACGGCCGGGGCCTCGCCATGAACTTCAATCGGAACCGCGACCACCACTTTCACAGTCAGATCAACTTGGTGGAAATCAATATGAATCGGCTGATCGGTTACCGGATCTTTCTGCAGATTTGTCGCCAGTACCTGACGGGATTTGTCTTCGGATTTCACCTTGAGTTCGATGAGGTTCGTTGCTCCAGCCTCTTTAAAGGCTTTGAGAAAGTCATTCGCCAAAACAGCTATCGCCAGCGATTTTACCTTTTTCCCATAGACGTTGGCCGGCAGCATTCCTTGGCTGCGAAGGACTTTCACCTTCCTACCAAATACATCTCTCTTTGAAGCTTCCAATATGATTTTTCCCATCTGCCTCTCAACCTTCTTTAACTATTGCGCACATATTATATCAATACACACAGCGGACAATGATCCAGAGAAACAGCTATTCTATCACTTTCTGACCCTTGAATTCAACCTGAAGGGAAAGATCTTCAATAAATGGTTGGGTCAAACTTGCGGTTCCGTTGACATTTTGAAGCGGCAGACTGGCGGCTTCAATACTCATCCCTTTGGGAGCGCTTAGCTCCAAGGTCAACGAGTCATTCTCCGTTCCCGGTTGTTTTTGTATCAAGATGCTTGATGATATACCCTGCTTGCTGCGCTCCGGCATATCCATTTCCATGAGGATTGCGATCTCTTTTTCCTCCTGTATGGGTACGTCCACAAGCAATCCGACAACCTGTTTACCGTGTTCCACGGTCAAGGTGAGTCGTTGGTTCTCCAATTCATTCCCGTTAATCGAGACCGCGGTGATTCTGTTTTCCGGGTTGGTGTAGATGCGCAGATAATTTTTATACGACCCTGAAGGCCAAACGCTGTCATTTCCTAAATTTTGCAGATTAATTGTCAGTTGAGTCGTTACCTTGCCGTCCTCCATGACTTGCGAAACATTCAATGCGCGCTTGATATAATAATTGGCTTTATTGACACCGACGTTGGCTTCACGCAGGGCCAAATAGGTTTTGATGCAAGGCTCGTTATTCTGCGGCGCGCATTTTACATCTTTCAGGCTTCCGTCCCAGCCAAGATTCTGGATCGTCTGCGCCATCCCCGCATCGTTCACAGCAAGCAAGAGCTGGCCTTTTTGTAAGGATCGAATGAGGGAGGCTGCAAACTTGGCCAGATCTTGAGGTTCTGACTGTTCTATGGCAAAGAATAGGTTCTTGCCAACGCTTCCCAGAAAATCCTTCTTCTGTGTTGACCCGGGAAAAAAGTTCATTTCGCTGCGAAATTGAGCTTTTTCAAAGAGGTTTTCCGCTGTAATCGCTTGCTCATAATCAGGGATATCAATCGGTCCGAAGACGCGCAATAAATCCTGAATGACAAAGAGATTCATGGCGATTGTACCGTCGACTTGCACCCCCGTTTCTTTTTCAAAAAACCACTCGATTTGTCTGGCAGCCGAAGGAAAATCGGGATCCCAATTACTGTCACGCAAATACCATCCCTCTTCCCCAAGGTATTCTTTAATTTCAGCGGGTGGTTCAACATGACCTTTTAATTGCCCATCGGCTGCATACACGTCTTCCACTTTCCAGTCCAACAGTCTGAATTTATCGAACGTGACGAGCGCGTACGAGCCGATGAACCCCCCTGTCGGGCGCAATTCAGCATTATTCTGGAGCACTACCAGATACGTATTTTTGCCTTCCTTTCCCAACAGATGCGGAAGAATGTCAAACATCCGCGTCAGATCGGAGACGAGCCTGCGAAGTTTGGGAATTTCACTGATTGTGGAATCAAGGCCGGATGCAAATCCAAAGGGCAGCAACGCTTGATGTGCTCTCCCACCAGCAGCGATCGACAATTCAACGCGTGCAAGTGTCACAACTAAGGAGTGCAGCTGTGCGTTCATGTTGAATACAACCGATTCCAAATCATGGTTGGATTGATTCAGGATTATCTGTTTTGCCTCTTTCCCCTCCATTGCCAGTCTCGCAGATTGATGGACGGCTTGCGAAATGAGTTGGCCAATCTCAAGATATTCCTGTATGATCTGCAGTTTTCCTCCAATTGAGCGGGCTTGAATTATATTTGAGGCGATAACAACTTGGCCTTGAGCTCGGGAGAAGAGACTGTTTGATTTTTCTGACAATACCAACGCCTGATCAATTTCGGCGGTTTGCAAATCAAGCATGGCCTGTCGCAACGATACTACCCCGGCAACAATCGTGAAGGTAAAGAAAAATACCGGCGCGCAGAAGAGTATCAGCAGCACAGCGAACAAGGCAACAAAGTTTTTTTTCTTGATGAGTTTCGGTTTGAAGGCACTCATATCCCACGCATGACGCTTTTTGGGTTCCGCCCTTTCTTCTTGCGATTGCGGCACCGACGAAACAGCGCCGGTTACCAGTTGTGATTCGGGTTCCGGATCACCCTGAAGCCGTTTACTTTGCTTCGGGGATTGAGGCTCAGGAAGATGTTGCCGCTTGTGCCGATCTGCATGAACAGCCCAGTCCAATGTCTTTGTTAAACCATCCATGAGATTCGTGGTTATCCCCCACCCAAGATCGTCTGAGGTTTTTTGTATCGCATTTTTTACAATTGCACGATCTCCAAGAGAATCCCGCAATTCTCCCCTATCAGAAAATACAATCTCAAAAAGTTTCCCGGTTTTTTTGAGCAGAATCTCGCGGAGCTTATAACCGACATTGAGGGAGCTTACCTCTTCTTTCCCGGCAATGATGACCATTCTCTCAGTTTTTGATTTCGAAAACATGACTTTTACTAATGCTTTCACAGCGTCTTCAATATAGATCGGATAAAGCGGCGCCAGGCCGTCTCCTTCCACAGGCAAGCTCTTTTCCTCTTCTATGGCACGCAGAAATCTTGATAGTGCCCAATCTTGTGAGAGCTGCATCTTTGGACCATAGGCATGCAGGAATATGACTCTGCATGAATCATCCTCCCGCGGCGTCAACGCGGAAGTGTGCGAAGACGCAATACCGTCAACGGGCTCTGCAATTGTCAATAATCGCAGTGCTTGGCGATATGAATATAAACTTTCCACCTGTATCAATTTTGCTTCCTGATCGTTGGCAAGCTTGATTAACTTTTCCTTGACTTCTGACTCTTGCTTCTCACCAGAATCGACAATCTGAAAAATGTAGTTCACATTCGGAATAGCTCCCTGCAAAATATCTTCCGGATTCTCAATGCGTAGAAATTGAAATCGCTCGTTTCCCTGTAAGTGTTTTATTTCTTCTAATTCGATGGGGCTCATCACAATCAGGCGTAGGGGCAACTCAAGCAACTTTTGCGCAAGATATGAGGAGACAAAACCTTCCCGAGAAAAAATGACGGCTGTGGGATATCCCTCTTCGGAAACAACTTGATGCAGAAGAATCCGGCTGTGTTTCTTCATATTCTTCAACGCCTATTCGTGTTATTTGCAATTATTCAGATTCCCGTTGAATAGCGCTTTCATGTTACTGAATTCCATTGGATAGAGCAATGATGTTTCGGGTTACTCTATCCTAGAGTATAAGTTCTGTGCCATATGACTATCTTTATTACTTCTTTTCCCTTTTTTCCTCTCCCTGGTCGAGGACATTTTTTGGCTTATTTATCATGCTTTTTTGTACTTACCGTTTTTCATGTGTTTCTTCTTGATTCACCTGAATCACTTTTTCTCAACATTCTATTAACATTTGTCTCACCCTATATTGTTTGTTTTATTGACACTACAAAACACAGAACATCACTTTATCTTTTGAAGTACTCTTACATTCAAACTTCTGCTTCAGGAAAAGGGGGGAAAAACTATCCAAGACGAGAAATACCTTCGGATGCGTACTCTTGATCCAGCGCTCGATTGACGAGCGCATCAGCTTCCTGATTTAACTCGCGGGGAACGAGCGTATAGCGGATACGAGGTGCTTTTGAAGCAAATAAGGTCTGGTACTCATCAAGCAATACGCCAAGCTCCCGCTCACTGTTCCTCACTGCAAGCACCAGGGTTTTCATTTTCTGATCTTTGATTTTGAATACCCCATTCAACTGATTAACGACCAGTCGGGAATCAAGAAACAGTTGAATGGTTGTCGAGCTACTGACAAGTTCTTTGCGCGTTTTTAAATACGCCAAGGCAGCAATCACCGCCTTATATTCCGCTGTATTGTTCGTGGAGAATCCGATCGACTCCGAGTGCTTGTAGATCAGCCTATCTGCCCCATCTTTAATAAGAAAGCCGATGGCGGCCGGTCCGGGATTACCCCTGGCTCCTCCATCGCAATAAATATTCAGCGCATTAGCGTTTGAGCTCTCTCGTGTCACGGAAAGATTGTAGCACCACTACGGATGTGAAAAAAAGTACGATGAATTCTGAAATCCCGGTATTCAAAGCAGCAGCAAGCATTCCAAACCTGGGTATCATGACCAGATTAGCAATCAGATTGATGACCAACGCCAGTAGGTAGATTGGAATAAGAATATTTTCTTTTTTTTGGCTCACCAGCGTCCATTGCATCAGTGAGCTTAAGAAAAATATCGGAATCCAGAGCCTTAATATTTTGAGCGGGATTTGAGACTCAATAAACTCAGCGCGAATAAGCTCGAGTAATGGGCTTGCAAAAAATAAAACTACAAGCGCTACCAATGAGGTGAGGAAAAGAAGAAGAGCAACTTTTTTTACGATTCTTGCTAATTGCTCGGTTCCATGCCTAGCTCTTTCCACCATGATCGGATACGCGGAATTCATCACAAACGTCGGGAAGACTAAGACCACATCGAAGGCTCGAAACGCCAGGCCGTAGAAACCCACCTCACTTGAAGATCGTAAAAACGCAAGGAGGATCGTTCCAATCCTGATCATCAGCATATTGATCAAAAGAGCACCCCCGACGGGAAACGCCTCGCTGAATAAACCCTTCATCTTCCCGAAGTTAAATCGCGGCGAGATGCTTCCGATTTCTGCTCGAGCAAAAGACAAAGCAACTGACATCATGGTTATTGATCCTACAAGGTGCGCCAAAGCGACTGCTCGTACATCTCCATTTAGAGCAATGACAACCATCACCGCGGCGAGGATGACCAAGCTTCCCAAGGATGAAGCTATCGCCGATTTTGAGTACTTTAGCCTTCTTTGAAATATGGCGTTGGCCGTGGTGAAGCTTGCCTGTTCAAAAAAAGTCAGGCCGAAAATCAAGGTCGCCATTTTTACCTTCGTTGAGTAGCCGTTCTCCGACACAGTCGGGATGATCAAGACAAATAAACTCAGGAGAATAAAAAACAGCGCGGCCAGTACCACCCGTACGCCGAAAGCGTTCCTAAATTCTCTTTGCTCATCTTGAGAATCCTGCATGCGGCGGACGGTGATGGCGTTTAATCCGAAGTCAATCCCGATAAAAAAAAGTGTTGCGGTAATAAATGCTTTAGTGAAATCTCCATAATACTGCGCGCCAAAGTTGCGGGCAATCAGGATGGTTACCAGTAAAGAACTCCCGGTATTGATGGCCTTTCCCAAGAGTTGAGCTGTCGTGTTGGTGATGATGGAGCGTTTTGCGGAGATCATAAACTATTCATTCACTCTGGTTTTTCATTAGCTTTCTTTCCTGAACGCCAAACCAAGCAATGCCGCAAACAATAAGCGGGTCTGTTGAAGGGTCGACCAGTAATGATCAACAATCCCGATGATGAATATGCCCAGGAGCGCAAAGACCAGGGCTTTTGATTTTTTCCCCAGCGCTTGTTTCAAGGCCGTGGTGATAAGCCAGAAAAAGGCGAGCGCGCCAATGATTCCAAGCTCACTGGCAATGAGCAGGTAAATATTATGAACGGGCTGAAAGTAGAGGAAGGGTGATGCGGGATAGAGGTTATTCTTGGTTAAGAGATTCGGAATAAAATTCCCCAAGCCAACGCCTTGCATTGGATGAGCGCGCAGCATTAACCAGGCCTCCCTGGCTTGCACCAGTCGCTGGGAGAGCGATTGCGGCTCGGGCGGAAGCGCGACGAGCGTTCCAATCAACACTGCCGTCACCAGGACGGCTGCCAACCCTTTACTTGGTCCCGACAGCGCAGATCTTGCCCAGAGCGCCAGTACCATCACAGCCGTTACTATTGAGGAGAGAGATTGGGTGAGCATAAGCGTTCCCGCCGTCATGACCATGACGATGAAGCGCGTGCCGCTTAATTGTTGACTCGTCTTTGCTGGTCCTCTTCCAACACCCCACATCCAGATAAGGCCGGCAATTAGCATAAAACCGGCGAGAGCGTTCGGGTGGGGAAAGGTTGCATAGGGACGGATCACCAGCCTTCCGAATAGGCTTGCTGTCGCAATACCGGGCGTGGTCAACGAAAATGATCGCTCTCCGAGCCAATACAGCATTCCGCCCAATGATCCTCCTTTCAGAAATTGAGCAAGAGCAATCAGGGAAGAGTAGAGAATTGGAATTGGAAGAATCCTGGTGAGCAATTGTTTCACCTGAAGCTTCGTTCTTCTGACATACAGAAGTAGACCGGCAGCCTCGATATATCGAAGCCAAACATAGATCGCCGTCGATGGACGCCCCGAACCAATAATATTCCAGACGATAAAGGCACAAGCAAGGACTCCAATTACACCAAACTTGCGACTGATGTTTATTTTAATTCTGTGCCAGTCTGTCTTGGCAGCGCTAACCACCAGCAGAAGTAATAAAAGGACATCACTCACATAGATTGTGGGGGAGAGATAGTCTACGCGCAGACCTCCGATGAATGCCGATGTCGGCCAGAAATGCTTTCCGAGTTGTACGGGAAACAATACGATGAAGAGTACAAAAAGCGCCTTTTCCAGTTTATCGCCCAGTTTCATTCATGTTCTTGGCTATCGACCTTCTCTTGCCGTTTGAGGCTCACGGAAAGTCTTCTGCCTCTGCCGGTTCCTTGGGAGATGGTTTCGACGTCGGGATCCTCGGAGAGCGCCAGGTGGATGAGCCGGCGCTCATTACTTCCCAGATAGGGGAGCATCACCGGACTACCGGTGAGCTTGACGCGCTGAGCGGCGTTGGTTGCCATTTCCCGGAGGGCAACCTCCCTTTTTTCCCGGTAATCCCCGATATTGACAATAACTCTTCTCCAACTCCCGAGTTTTTTATATACCATCTGCGAGACGATCAACTGCAGGGCTGCTAGTGTTTCGCCATGGAATCCGATAAGCATTCCCGTGTCTTCCGGAGAGGCTTCAATCTTGATATTGATCACCACTTCTTCCTCTCCTTCGGTTTTTTCTTTCTCAACACCAATTTCAGTTTCCGTAAACCCCAAACTCGCCAAAAGGTGTTGGGCTATCTGTTTGACGATTTTTCCTTCATCAGCCATGTTGCCTCCTCAATAATTTTGCCTGAAGCGTGGCCAAGCCTCCCGGTCCACTCATGATATATTGCTGAACCAGCGAAAATATCGTGGTGACCACCCAATAGACCGCAAGCCCTGAGGGTAGATTCCAGGCTATTAAGCCCGTCATCACCGGCATGACATAGAGCATCTGTTGCTGAAGTGTTTCCGCCATTTCCTGGGTATCTTCCCCTTTGGTTTTTTCTTTCTTTTGCGCTTCTTTCGTCAATTCCTTGGCTTCGTGATGTTCTTTCGCCGTCATCAGCATTTGCGAGAGGATGAGCTGAGTCGCCCCCGCGAGAATCGGGAGAATATGGAGACGGTCCGGTTTTGAGAGATCGAGCCAAAAGAACTGCATGTTGGCCATGAGGGATTCCCCATTTCCATTTTGGATAAAATCAATAAATACCCTGTACATCGCAATGAGGATGGCAAATTGAACGATTGTGGGGAGACAGCCGGCTGCCGGGTTGATGCCTTGTTCTTTGTAAAGATTCAGTTGTTCTATCTGCAGCTGTCGCTTGTCTTTTGCGTGTTTCTTTTTTAGTTCATCCAGGCGGGGCTTCAACTCTTTCATTTTTTGCGCTGATTTCATCGCAGGCAGGGTTAACGGTATCAACACCAAACGGATGAGCAGCGTCAGGGCAATAATTGCCAGACCGAAGCTTCCACCAAGCAGATGGGTTAAATAGACCAAAACCTTAAGAATCGGCTGATAGAGAAGTGTGTTAAAGATCGACATGAGTTAATGGCTAATGTTCAATGTTTAATGTTTAAATATAAAATATTAAATCTTGAATCTTAGGTGTGCGGGAGTGGGTCGAAACCACCAACCGACCACGGATGACACCTTCCTACCCGTTTTACTCCTAAAATAATGCCTTTCACTATACCATACCGCTCTATCGCCTCGTAGGTGTAGCGCGAGCAGGTCGGAGTGAAGCGGCAGGTTCCCCGTCCAGTTCCACCCAACATCGCTTTCGTGAGCGTCATTCTGTATGGGACCATCAGTTGATAGATACGGATGAGCTTGAGCAGTAAGTTGTTTTGGGTTGGTTTTTTCTGCATACTTTCTATTTCTCCATGACGACGCCGGTATTTTTCAGGTCGTTCAAGATGGACTCGTGGAGTTGATCAAATGATGCGTTTCCGGACGCTTTTCCTGCCGTACAGATGATATTGTATCCGTTTTCCAATTCATTCAGGTGCAATCGAATAGCTTGCGTGGCTCTGCGTCGCAGACGGTTTCTTTCAACGGCCAATTTTGCCACCTTCCTGCTGACAACAACCGCAATTTTTGTGTTTGATTTTTCCTTTTGATCGGCCACAATGATAGCAAAATACTTTCCTTGAATGCGTTTTCCTTCTCTGTATATCGCATCTGCATCTTTACGGAGTGAGAGGCGGTGTCTGCGGGGAAGCATGTTCGTGGATTCTACTCCTACCTCTTGAGCCCTTGACGATTAGTGAGCAAGCTTTTTCCTTCCCTTCGCCCTTCTTCTTTTTAAAGTCTCTCTCCCGGCTCGGGTAACCACCCTGCTGCGGAAGCCGTGTTTACGGGCTCTTTTTTTCTTTTTTGGGTTCCAGGTTCGTTTTGGCATGGCAAACAAGTTTAAAGTTCAAAATGAAAAATTGTTGTACCTTTTATTCTTCAGTTATTCTATCATGTCAGGGCTGCCTTTGAAACAATCCCTTTCTTTCAGTCTGTTTTTGGGGATTCTGCGGGTTGACTCTTTGTGGAAAAGTTGCAATGATCTGGCAGCTGCCAACCGCTTCTGACCTGATTATTCAGGGATGCGTGATGTGTTTTTTCTCTTTCTGCCCACCGCTCGTATGAACGTCGATCAATTGTGGAAAACTGTTCTTTCTGATTTAGAGGTTTCGCTCTCCCGCGGAAATTTTATGACCTGGCTGTCTCCAACCCGACTGACGCGTGTCCAGCAAGTAGACGCCGGCAGACAAATCGCGGAAATTGCCTGTAAAAGCCCCTATCACCGACAATTCATCGAAGAGCGCTATTTTGCACAAATTAAGGAAGCGTTGGACCGGGTCACGAAGCGCAAGAACGAACTCGTTTTCGTGATCGGCAAGTTCTCTTCTCCGGCCTCTGTATCAGCAATCGGGAACGGCCCATTGTTTGAAACCGAATCCCCTTCGCTTCATCAACAGTATCAACAGGCTTTCCTGCGCGCTCGTCTCAGGGAAGATTTTACCTTTGATACATTTGCCGTTTCTCCATCAAATGAGATGGCGTATGCGGCCGCTCAGGCTGTCGCCAAAACACCCGGCAAAGCCTACAACCCCTTATTCATTTACGGGGGCGTGGGGGTGGGCAAAACACACCTGACACAAGCCATCGGTCATGCCGTTTTACTCCAGAGACCGGACGCGGCAATGATCTATTGCACGGGAGAAGACTTCACCAATGAGATCATCAATGCGATTCGCAGAAAAGAGACATACCCATTCAAAAAAAAGTTTCGCAGCGCGGACCTCCTGCTCATTGATGATGCCCAGTTTATTGCCGGAAAAACCGCGGTTCAAGAAGAATTCTTTCATACGTTCAACGCCATTCGCCAAGAGGGGGGGCAGATTGTGCTGGTTTCCGATCAACCGCCGCAGGCAATAGACAGGCTTGAAGACCGTTTGCGCAGTCGGTTCGAGGGAGGGCTGACGATTGATATCCAGCAGCCGAATTTCGAGCTGCGCACCGCCATTCTCCTCATCAAGGCCAAAACCTTGGGTGTGGCTCTTCCCATGGACGTCGCGCAACTCATCGCCGCAAACATTGAGAGCGTGCGTCGTCTGGAAGGATTTTTAGCACGCCTGATGACCGAGTCGTCCTTGCGTAACCAGGAAATTTCCGAGCCCCTCGTCAGAGGACTGTTGGGGAATCTCAATGATGCGGAAGTTCGAGCTTCACCATCCGTAAGGCCGAAAGAGATATTAAAAATCGTGGCAACACACTTCAACATCACACTTTCCGCTCTTGAGGGACCGAGGCGCTCAAAGCCCTTGGTCATTCCGCGGCACCTGGCCATGTATGTGTTGAGAACCGACCATCACCTTCCGCTTGAAGAGATCGGATCGCTCTTCGGGGGAAGAGACCACACAACCGTTATCCACGCAGTTGATAAGGTCACAAAACACCTTTCCGACTCGGAGCTTCTGCGCGTAGAACTCTCAAGCATCAGAAAGAAGATTTACGGATAATAGGTCCAATGTGCATATACAATGAGGATATGTTAACAATCGTCAGCCAACATTCCATGTTTTTCACTTATCAACAAATTTCCTTAATTTATCCACAGAGTTATCCACAGCGTTTCTTTCACTTTTTCACACGAATAAAAGGTGAAATATCCTGGGGTGGTTTGGTTGGTTGTTTGCTTTTCCTCATTGACTACTACAAATACTACTTATTTATTATACGTCTATAATAGTAGAGGAGAAATATGATTGTTTCTGTATTGCAAGAAAAGTTAGTCAAGAGTCTCTCGTCGATTTTACGGGTTGTTCCTTCCAGGCCTTCTCTGCCGATTTTGTCAAATGTTCTTCTTGAGGCAAAGGAAGGGAGATTGCGCTTGAGTGCCACTGATTTGAATCTTGGAATGAGGCTTTGGGTTGGAGCAAAAGTGAAGAAGGAAGGAGCACTTACCATACCGGCAAAAGTATTCTCAGAGCTTATATCTTCATTTCCACCTGCGGCGGTCGAGATGTCGGTCAGCGAAGAGTCGCTGCAAATTCAGTGCGGAAGCCACAAGGCGCGCTTGGCGGGCATTGCTGCTTCCGAATATCCTTCGCTGGGTAAAATTTCAGGAAGCAAGGAATTCGTGGTGGCGGCAAACCACTTGCAGGAGGCGGTTGGGAGGGTGGCCTTTGCTGCATCTTCGGACGAGACGAGGCCGGTACTTTCCGGAGTGCTTTGGTTTTTTGAAGGGGGAGTTGTCAAGCTCGCGGCCACCGACGGGTACCGCTTGAGTCTGACTGCGCTTCCCAAAACGGGCACGAAAGGCATTGAGAAGTGGAGGAAAGGGGCTCAGGCGGTATTGGGGGAGGGGCTTATTCTTCCCGCACGAGCGCTTCGCGATGTCGAACGATTGATTGAGGAGCTGGGTACAACGGAAGTTACCGTCGGAGTCGTGTCCGATCAGAACCTGGCGGTCTTTTCTTTAGGGGACGGGGAGGTGACAACCAGGCTTATTGAGGGATCTTTCCCCAATTACTCTCAAGTTATTCCGAAAGAAGAAAAATCGGTGTCGGAGATTGAGCTTGAATCACTCGAGAAAGCGGTGCGGACGGCATCGGTCTTTGCGCGCGACAGCGCCAACATCATCCGCTGGAAGCTCGCGAAAGGGGGTCTCACCATTTCCGCAAACGCGCCGGCCTATGGAGACAGCGAGAGCGAAGTCGAGGCATCCTTACACGGACCAGGAGGAGAAATCGCATTCAACAGCCGATACCTCCTGGAGCTTTTCTCCATTTTTCCGTCAGAAAAGCTGACTTTTGTGATGAATGAGAGCCTTGATCCGGGCATCTTCAAGCCCGTCGGTAAGGCGGATGACTTTTTGCACCTCATCATGCCGGTGAGAGTGCAGAAATAACCCATTCGGAGAATCAGACAACTCAGAAAACTCAGAAGGCCGGAGTGTCAGAGAATCGGAAAATCAGATTATCAGCACCCTGGAGTGTGGCTTTTTTCTATCTGGATTTCTAAATTTCTGACTCTCTGAATTTCAGAGTATTCCGAGTCTTTCTGGCTATCTGGGAGGTATTATTCTGTGGGAGTTTTCGCCTATTCCCTCGGCATCGGGCGTTCTCCGGGGCGCGGGACGGCGGCGGTCGGCGGGGGTGTTTCCTTTTCCTGTTCCTCTTCAAGCTCAATTAATTCCTGAGGCTTGGTGGTGATGAGGTGATGTTCTTCGGATGAGGCAACCACGCGCATTGCGACGTGATTTTGTCCGGCAAAGAAGAGCCCTTCGCCCACATCAGCCGCCAGCAAGAGGTGCTTTTCCCCTTCCGAGAGATAAAAGGCTTCGGCGAGGCGTTCGATGCCGGCGCTCGACTGCTTGAAGAGGATTTGGATGGAGGAGTTGGTGACGATGGCGTGGCCATAGTCGGTATTGAGAAAGTCTTCCACATCCTGGGTGATGGTTGTCAGTCCCAAGAAATATTTTCTTGCACGCTTGGCAATTGAATAGAGGAAAGTTGCGGAGTCCTCGTTTTTCATCAGGTACCACGCCTCATCGACGACGACGAGGCGCTTTTTCATGTCGCGTTTGACTTTGGTCCAGATGTAATCGAGGATCATGTACATGATGGTGGGGCGCGTCTCGTCTTCGACCTCCTTGAGGGAGAAGACGGTCAAGGGATTTTTCAGGTCGACGTTTGACTGCTGGTCGAAGAAGCTTCTCAGCGATCCTTTGACATATTTTTCAAGCCTGGCCGCTAAACCTACGGCGGTTTCTTCCTCCATGCCGATCAGGGTTTTATAGAGATCTTCCATCAGCGGCGGCTCATTTCTCTGGGTTGCGGGGTCCGGGGTGATGCCTCTGGCTTTATAGGTGGTGATGATGGCTCGGTCGAGGATTGCCTCTTCGTTGGGATTGACATCGCCGAGCATGACCTTCAGGAGCCCATGGAGTGAGAGAATCTTTAAGCCGAGCTCGTTTTCTCCTTCTTCGTAAATCGCCGAGAGGTCGAATGGGTTAATTTTTGCCGGCGCGTTGAAATGGAAGTCGATATAGGTTCCCGAGAGCGCCTCGCACATCCGGCGATACTCCTCTTCGGGGTCGATGACGATGACCTCAACGCCGAACATCAGCGAGCGCAGGATTTCAAGTTTTTCGAAGAAACTTTTTCCCGAACCGGACTTTCCGAAGATAACCATGTTGGCGTTTTCCAGCGTAAAGCGATCAAAGATAATCAATGAATCGTTGTGTTCGTTGATGCCGTACATGATGCCTTCGTTGGCTGAGAGCTCCGATGAGGCAAAAGGAAACGTCGTTGCCAGAGACGTGGTGTCCATGTTTCTGGTGATGACCAGATGGTCTTGACCGAGCGGAAGCGTGGTTTTGAGGCCATCCTCCATCTGTAAGGCCGCTGCTTTGGAGATGATGAGGAGCGATCCCAAGAGCGACTGTACTTTTTTGGTTGTTGAGTTCAACTCGTCGAGTGTCGGGGATGAGACGGTGATGTAGAGGCCGAATTGAAAGAAGCGCTCTGCCCCTTTTGCCAATTCCTGCTGAAGAGATTTGGCGTCCTCAAGCTTAATTTCCGTTTCGACGCTGGCGATATGGCCTCTTTGAATATCGGTTTCGATTTCCGCTTCCATTTCGCCGATTTTGCGGCGCAGCTCGTCGAGAACCTCCCTGCCTTCGACCGGATAGATGAACATCGAGACGTCCAGCGAGTGTTCGAAGTTGATGAGCGGAGCGAGCCAGTTGGCGCTGACATAGCGGGGATAGCCGGCGACAAACAGCGTGCGAAAATAGGTATTGCCGATCTTTAATTGATTAAAGTCGACGTCGATCGACTCCGGCGCGATGACGTCCTGGATCGAAACCATTCCGGTCCCCAGTTTTTGAGCCGCAGATTGCGTGGCTTTGGTTGTCTGACTCGCCGATTGACCCTGTGCTTGGGGTGTCGGTTGTTGCGTCTGCATTGGGGCGGCACCCTGCGCGGATTGCGGCTTGGCTCCCGGGAGCTTGTTTTTAATTGCGTCAAAAAGCGGCATGATAGTAATGAGTAATGAGCTATTGCTGTTTGTTCCCCACCGCCTGATCGATTAAGGCTTGCGCATCCAGGTCGCTTGACGGTTTGGGCTGCGCGTCGACGGGCTTACCTTCCTGCGCTCCTTGAATGGGGGCTTCGGGAGCCATCGTCGTTTCGGATTCCGGAGCCGGGCTTTTTTGCGGTTGGACCGGAGTCTGCGGAATCGGTTGGGTTGCGGGTTTGACCTCCATTCGAGGAGACGGCTGAATACCGGAAGTTTTTAAGGCGGGCGCTTGGGCTGTCTGAGCTTGGAATGAGGGAAGAGCCGGTCTTGGAGGCGGCGGCATTTCGGTATGGCCGGCAATCTTCTTATCTTCAGGGCCGACGATTTGAGGGTTTTCCTGGAAGGCAACCGCGGGTTTTACGAGGGGAGTTTCGTATTCTTCAGGCGAGGCGAGGATCTGTCCATGAGCGCTGTCGTGATTATACAACTCAAACATCAGCTGAATTAACTCTTTGGTTGTCAGCTGTCTTGCCCGTAGGCCCAAGCGGCCGAGTTGATGGGCAAGGTGATCGAATTTCGGCTCGAGCGTCATTTTGGCTCTTTTGATGATGTAGTCTTTGGGGAAGGGGAGGCTGCGACTGGCGCCTTTAGCAAGGGCGGTTGCCGATTTGGCGACCCCGAGTTCCATAACAGAAAAGGGAATGACAATATAGAATTTTTTGTCCAACACGTTTCTTTGGCGTACGGTTTCAAGAATAAATTCTCTGTACTTTCTGATTCTGTCCCTATTTTCGGGGCTCACTGTGCGCGTCTCCTGTTCCGTTAGGAGCTTTTCATAGCCCGAGATATCCTTTCTGCTGCTTCTGATAAGGATTTGAATAGCGAAGGTTAATGAATTCAGGAGCGCGGCATAGGCGTAGATGGTGGCGTCCTGCTCAGATTCGGAGAGGAGTCCGAAGTTGACGGCAGTCGTGGTAATGACCATGGCTACCGAACCATCTTTCAGGAGGACGACATTTTCGATGATATCTTCTATGTCGAGATGTTCTTGGGTAGTGGCTCGGATGGGAGTAGGGGCAGCCATAAAATAAGTTAAAAAATAAAAGTTAAAAGTTCAAAATTGCAGATATTTAGTTCAACCATTATTACTTGGATCGGATTTCTATGGGTTGGACGAGTTTGCCCTCGAGCTTGATTTTGATTATATCAAAGGCCAATCCCTCGCGCTCGACCTCAATCTCATATTCTCCATTCAAAAGCGGCGTGACGATAAAGAATTGCCCTATCTTATTCGTTTTTTGCGCCCTGGCAACGTTTCCGTCGGCATCTTTGATGGTTACGATTGCATTATCAACAATGTTCCCTTGGCTATCAACCACCATGCCGGCAATGACATTGGGATCCTGCGGGGGAGTGGGCATGGGGAGGTTCGGAGAGAGCGTGGCTTCCCTGGTTTGCTTCATGGACGGGATCTTGACGGCGCCGATGGGCACCACGTCGGCATAGGTGGGAGTTTTGGCGGGCTCTGGTATGACTTCAGCTTGCGGGGGAGGGGTTGGAGAAAGTTTTTCAACTTCCACGGGCTTGATCTGGGGTATTTGAACTTCCCTGATGCGTCTTTTGGGAAGAATGATTTCTCCACGCATGATCGCGCGGGGGTCAAGGGGAGGGGATTTGAGTTTCCTGACCGCGACCCTCACATTCGGAGCATACTCTTCTTCCAGGAGTGCGGGCTTGGGCCTGACAGGAGCCACGGTCTTTGTTTGAACTTCTCCGTACAGCCGCATGATGTTGGAGACGAAGCCCCCCTCTTTTTTATCGACAGCCGTTTCCGGTCCTTGAGAGGGCAGAGTTTCCAGATATTCCTCGAGCTTTCGGCGATCGGATGTCACGCGTGCTTCTTCAGACGGTTTTTTCGTCAGTTTTACTTCCTCAAAGTAGGAGGGCATGACCGGTGTTTTGCGCCAGATAAATTGGGTGGGGGCGTAGATGGCTTTGACGAAGGCAATCAGCCAGCGATCCAGAGGCCGTTCTTCCAGCGGGAGAAAAGCGAAGGCAACTCCGGAGAATACCGAGAAAATGACCAGCGGCCAGCGGAAGATGGCTGGAAACGGCAGCGAGTAGATGATCCAGCCGATGACGATGCCGGCGGTCAGCTCGAGGAATTGCTTGATTGTCATGTCGCCGACCAAACGGAAGTGGTAGGCGGAGATTTGCTGGGGGACGGGGTGCTGTTCCATGTTCCAAATTAAAAGTTAAAAATGAAAAATGAAAAGTTATGAATCGAGTACATCGGATAAATTTCCTTTCGGCTCTCAATTTGCACTTGGTGCTGTACCTTTGCGCTTCGTTTCTGGGGTCATTATAGCAAGGGATGCCGTGGGGGTGTAGGGGATGAAATAGTATCTAGGGGGTTTTGAGGTATTGCGGATCAATGCCCGGGAGGATGGCTTTGACGGTTGCCGAGCTTCCGTCTTCCAGGAATGTCGGTCCGGTGAGCAGATACATCGGCTGCATTAGTGCGTTCGGATTTGGATCGTAGTAATAGACCAATTTGATATCCGTATATTCAACTGAGCCGGGTTGGAGAATTTCTCCGTACCCGATATCTTTTGCGGTTCTTCCTTCCGGAATGACTGATGTTATTACTGCTTGGTTTTGGGAGAGTTGCTGGCTGATTTTATCGAGGGAATTCAGCGGGTAGGTTCCGGATTCAGCAAAGTTCACCGAGATGGCGGAGGTTCTCAAAGTTACGACTTGTTCCTGTTTCATATACTTCACATTCACCGGGGCATTGTCGCCAAGCGGTTTGAGATTTTTACCAACAATTCTTATCCCGTCTATGGTTGGGAAGATGTTCACTTCCGCGATGGTGGCATTTTCCGGCGTGCCAGGAAGGGCGTCGTGAGCTCCTTCACCTTTGAAGTATACCGTGGTTACTTGAGGATTTTCCCAGATTTGTTCTTCAAGAAGCGTCGGTTTGACAAGGGAAAGTGCATAGTTTTCCAAGGCCTCTTGATTTAAGTTCAACAGATAATCAGGAAGCGGTTGAGTCAGGAAGATGATTCCATTATCCGGATTAACGGCAAAATATTTATTTTCTTCTTGTGCGATGAACAGTTTTCCTTGGAATGAGCCTTGGGTGAGTCCGAATTCCTGTGCGATGGCGCTCATTTGTTCCTGCGATATGGAATAGGGGTTCTGGCGGTATATCTTGGCGTTTTTTGGCAGAGAAGTTGTTGTGAAGCTGGCCGCTTGACTTGATGGTTGTTTTACCTCATTAATGGGTTGGATGATGGGAGATTCCAGGGCGCCGAAGCTCGGACCTTCTCCCGGCTTTGATTTGGGCCGAAGCAAAAGGAGAAGCATCACAATAATTGTGGCTAGTAGCCCTGCGAAGAGAAGGGTTTTACTGTTTACAAGCTTTTTTATTTCCATACCAATTACTCTACCATGACTTCAGGCTATTAGAGCGCGCACGTCTCGGCTCCTCCAACCCCCCAGTCTCCGAAGCCGCATGGGTTGACTGAAACCGCCGGTTCGCAGTGGTCTGCCGGATTCACGCCCCCCAGCGTTGAGTCGCGAATTTCGTAGTGCAAATGCGTTCCATCGCAGTTTCCCGTACAGTCTTTGATCCCGATGGGCTGGCGTCCGGTGATGACGTCTCCCGCTTGCCATGCATACGAACCTTCGACAAGGTGGGCATAAAACGCGTACCACGGACCACTGCGCAGGACCATGTAGGTGCCGAGGCCGAAGGTGGCGTCATCAACGAACTCGACGACCGCCGGACATGCAAACGAGGAATAGACGGTGCTGCTTGAAGAATTGATGTCGATACCGCGATGTTCGACGGGCGGATTGAGGCAGGAATTCGTCGGGGCGGAGCCAAAGTGATAGCCGCTGATGACGGGGGAGTCAAGCGGAGAGAGCGTTGGTGGACAGACTGGGCAATCGCCAAAACAGATAAGGACAGACTCGCTGTTTTGAACAGGCTCAACTTCTCCAACCACCACGGCGGTGACACTCACGACATTGGTAAGTGCGGCGTCGTCCCACTCCGAAGAACGAGGAATCGTCAGCGTGATCGTTTGTTCCCAAGCAGATCCATCCGGGATGGTTATCCCTCCATCCCAACTTTCAGGGGGTGGGGTGGGGGGGTTGTTCTCTCCATATGCGGCATACGTATCGGTGATCTGTACATTTGAGAGAGTTCCATCCAAAGCTTCAACTGAAATTGTGTACTGGATTGAATAGGGACCTCCCGACGAAGCGTTGGCCAGAGAGAGTATGTCTTCACTGCAGGTTGTTCCGACGCAGGCCTCTTTTGTGATACCGATAAATCTTGATCCGGTATTGCTGGCTTCTACATAGGGGATGACTTCGGTCGGAGTTGAATGGAAGATGGTGATAAGCGCCGTATAGGTGATAAAGGAGAAGAGCAGGATTGCCGCGAGCGTGCCGATCACGCTGACAATCGGCAGGCTTTCTGACGGTCCGGCGGTTAAGATTTCCGTGGAGACGGCATCGATGGTGCTTGTCGCATTCACGACAGAGCCGGAAGCCCATCCGGTTATGGTATTGAATGCCCTGGCGATACCGGATGGGATTCTTGAAAAGAGATTGCCTAGGTTGCGAAGCGTTTGGGATACAATCCCTTGGCCGGTTCCCAGCTGTTGCACAAGGAAATTCGGTCCATAGCGAGCAATTCCCACTAGGCTTTTGGCTCCCAGGACAGCACGGCTGAATACCGCCTGAATAAGCGGGGCAACTTTGCCGATGGCCCAGATAGCCGAGGTCTTGAGCAGCGCCAAAGCGATCTTAAAGGGATTTAAGCCGAGGGATTTTAGAGCTAAAAAAATGAGGATCTTCTTCTGCAGTTTCCGGCGAAACTCGTAGCCCTTTTTGGCTCCGTAGCCGGCGCCGAAAATACCGCCGCCAACGCCTCCGACGATGCCTCCGATGAGGGTTCCGATGCCCGGGAGAATCGAGCCGATGGCTGCTCCCAGCAGCGCTCCGCCGGCCGCGCCAATGCCGCCACCAGCCACGCCACCGATCCCGGCTCCCAAGGTATCAACTCCGGTACCGATGAAACGGATGGAGCCGCGGATGGGATCTTGTAGGCCTTCCTGGAAGACCTGTTTCCAATCCCGCAGGAGTTTCTTCGCAGTCATTCCGAGTTTTCCCAGACCCCTGGTGACGAGTTCCTGGGCGATGAGCACGGGGATACCGACCACGCTGCCGGCAAGGGCCAGCTGCTCGATCTTCTTGACAACTCCTCCTAGGCCGATCTTGATGAGGAGTTTCGCGCCGAGTTGGACGCCTTTCATTGCCAACTTCCCGGCAGCTTTTTTGATGGGGGAAGTCACGAAACCCACCGCTTTTCCTACAGCCTGGCGCACCGGGGTCGTTACCTTTCCTACAGCGGTTTTGACGGCCGTCGTCGTCCGTTGGACGGCGCCGCGCAGGGGGGCGGTTGCTTTTCCAACGAGGTCCCTTAACGGTTTGGTGAGAGCACTGACGCCGCTTCTTACCCTGGTTGTCACCGGCCTGGTGACGGACCTGAGCGCTTCACCTACGGGGTTTTTCAGCCAACGGTAGGTGTTTTCGAAACCCTTGAGGTTTTTCTCGTCGAAGAGGAAAGAGAGCTTTTCAAAGGCACGCCGATCGATTTTTTGCAGCGCCTTTAAGTCGAGTTTATCTTTGGTGATGGTGATGCGTTTGTGGGTTTCCGGGTCGAAGACGGTGAAGGATTCCACCGCATCCAGCGTTGCGGTCTTGGGTTTGGCAATCCGTGCTCCGTAGCGGAAGAGCGGCATGGCGGAGTTCTGGGGAAGGTTAGGGTCTGCTTCCCGGGTACGGTTGTGAAGCTCCAGTTTACGGACCTCGATGTCATGGTTTTTCCCCAGACGCAGTGGCGCCTTGAGATGAACGACAGAAGGTTTTCGGTCTTGCGATTCGTCGGCGATGGAGAGGACGACGTCTTTTTCAACCTCTTTTCTCACAACGCGTGAAAAGGTTTTATGTTTGTCAAAAATAGCCTTGATGTCGTCGCTTGCTTCTCCGACCGCCCCATATCTTGACTGCAGCTTTTTGCCGCCCTCTCCCTGCAGTACAGTGCTGGCTACTGCTGCGTGTTCTTCCGGTGAAAGGTCGGGAGCGTGACGCTCGATGGCGAGATCGACGGCTGCCGCTACTGCCGGTGTCGGGCTGGCGCCCAAGTGGAGCGCCTTTCGGTCGAGGTTCTCCGTGACCTCTTGAGCTACTTTGCCCGCCGTTTGTTTGTCGATTTTTTGCTCAAGGTCCGCTTGGACGGCTGCGGAGACCACTTCCTGATCCTCAAGCGTAGCTTGCGCGGCCTTGCGATATTCCTCGCGTTGCGCGAGGGCGTCTTGGAGAGAGGCTTGGGGAATCTCGGCGGCGATGGTTGCGGCGACGCCAGCCACCAGCTCTTCACGTCTTTTTCTGGGAAGCGTTTCATCGAGCCAGTCCTGTTTTCTTGCGAGTTCTTCGAAGGCAGTTGTAAGCGCTCCTTGGATGTCTTCCCTGGTGAGTGCGGTTTTTTTCGGCAGGAATTTTATCGACCGCTGACTGACGGTTTGGGAGGCGGTTTCGAGAAGGTCGGGGAGGTTCTCTATCGAGATGAAGGGTTTGGCTAACAGGGCCGCTTGTCTTCCAATCTCGCTTGCTAATGTTTGGCGGAGGTTGACGTAGTTCTGGAGGCGGGCTTCTACAGGTTGTTCAGCTGGTGGTTTCGTAACTGGTGCTTGTCGGTCGGCGGCCATTATTCAATGTTTAATGACTAATATCTAATGTTTGATGACTTATGGATGATGGTTCACTATCTTTCTTTATAGCACTCATCATGGCCAAGGGTCTAGCCTGCCTGCCGGGAGGCAGGGAGTCTAAGGGGGTGTTCGTTTGGTATACTCCACTGTATGTAAGAGTAAGAGATAGGTCCCAGTGAGATAGACTTCGCCATCTCACGGGATCCCGTGAAGTACGCGTAGCGTTACTTCACCGGGAGAAGATAGAGATAGAGCAAGCGCAAGAGAGGGGAGATCTATGTCAGAGCAGGAAGGAATACCACTACCGGAGGAAGTTCGGATTGAACAGGAGAAGGTGCGTAGGAAGCCTTATGAGATTATCGCTCAGGTAGTCGGGATGTCTGCCGACCGGTTGCGCAGGCTCCTGAATACCGGGAGAGTTCAGGGGGAGAAACTGCGCAAGAAGGGAAAGGGATATCCGTGGCGGTGGGTGACGAGCCGCCAGGCGGTAGAGCGATATAAGGCTTCGGTAAAGACGCCAAGAGAGTACGGAAAGCGGGGGGGGAGGCCGCGCCAGCGGGATACCCACCAGGCAGCGTAGCGCCAGAACTAGGGAGAATAATGTTTCAGGCCACCGATTCTTGTGTATATTTTGTCGTGGGAAACAAGGATGAGGTTTTTTTCTAGAGCCGTGGTGGCAATGATTGCGTCTATGGTGGTTATTGTTATCCCTCTTTTTGCATAAGTGAAGGAAAGCACTCCTGATGATCTTGCCAGACCGGTGGTAACGGGAATATTTACAAGAATCGTTAACGCTTCCTCTGTCTTATCTCGTTTTTCTTGTGGTATGCCTCTCCAGACTTCAGCAGCTGTTAGAGTAGAAACAAAAAGGTTGCCTTGTGCGAAGAGATTTTCTAGAGAGAAGCCTTTTTTTGACCGATCTTTTAAGTGATTGATGATGATGTCTGTGTCGAGGAGAAAGTCATTCATTCCATTGTCTTTCGGACTCTTTGAGATCGGCTTCTCGCATTTTTCTTATCCAAGTCCTAGTCGATTTTTCCGTTTTCCATTCTTCCGGGCCTGTTTCTTTGAGCACCCCCTTGGTTTTCCTGATCGTTTCGAGCAATTCTTTTCTTTTTAACTCCTCCTCAAGTTTTCTGGCCACGAATTTGCTGCGCTTCCGTTTCGGGACATTTCTTTTGAAGAGGCGCATTGTTTCTTCGGGGAGCGTGAAGCTGACTTTGACGGTACTCATAAGAATACTAGATAGCATGATAATAGTTCAGTATATATAGTCTATACAACTAATAGGTCATTGTCAAGGAAGTGAGTGGAAGACTGACTTGGCTCGTAGTCGAGGGAGACGAGGAAAGCTGTAAGTGCGGCATAGCGCTTTTGCGACATTGCTACAATGCTGAATTGTTTTATTCCCGCTGCGGGAAACCGAGGGTTGTTAACCCTCGGAGCTTCAATATCACAATTTAGTAATATCACTATTTAACAATGAACCAACTAGCCATAAGACTAGTTGGTTTCTGGTTGACCCTTAATGAAAAATGTGATAGAATCCCATCCAAATCTGGAGATTAGGCACATAGCACATCGCACATAGCAAATGGCAGATGGAGAATGGCAATACAAAAACCTGATGCGCAAACGCGAGTTTTGATGTAGCATGGAGATAGTAAGAGCAAGAGACGGAGAACAGAGCGAGACGACAGAGAGACAGTAGATAAACAGTAGATAGACTGTAGAGAAGCGAGAGAAAGAGCGACCAGAAACCAGAGACTAGTGACAGAATTGCTAAGTGGCTAGATTGTTGGATTGTTCAACTGTTCATTAACCATTAGCAATTAATCATTACATATAGACTCTATGCCTGAACACGAGAACGGACCAAAGAGAAATACGGAATCTGAAAGGGAGAGAAAGCCTTCCGGTAAGGAGCGGCCGAAGCGTCGTGGTAAAGATCGTGAACAGGCGAGGAAAGAGACAGTCTATGAAGCGGGCAAGGGGGCGAAGATTGTTGACCCGAAGCTTGAAACGCGTGAGGCGCTGCTGCGCAAGGCCCTGGAGAACTCCCCGCTGAAACCGGGAGAAAAGCGGGATACGGGGAACAGTCTCAAGAAGCTTTTGGAGTTTTTGCGCATGAAAGAAAAGGGAGAGAAGGTCAACGAGAAAGAGGAGGCTTCGTTACTTGAACTTCTCCTGGTGCTTCTTAAGTTTCTTTGGAAGCAGATTAAAGAGGTTTTTCAGGATGAAGAGGGAGAATTCAACGAATTGTTTGCGGCAGCCCAGAAAGCCGGCTGTCGTACCCCACAAGAGATGATGAAGTGGATGCTTGCGGCGTTTGAGTTTTCTCCTGATGAGGAAAAGCAGATCGATACTGCCTTCAAAGAAGCGGAGGAGGGGAAGGCGCTTGGGCCCGAGGAGCAGATGAAGATGCGCGGAAATCCAGAAATCAAGGGCGGGTCTGGGGAATTTTCAGCGGAAGAGGAGGCAGAGATCATTAGGCTGGATTATGAGGATGTTGCTAAACGCTTGATGTCCTTAGAATCGGAGTTTGAGCGTCTAACAAAATCAGAAGAAGACTTGCGTAAGGGAGCCCGCCCGGATGCGATTGCCCTGGCTCATCTGATGGGAGGGCCTTTGAATGCTGTGAGTCAGAGGCGCGCTGAGCTTCTAGCGGCCCTTGAAAAAGCAGGAACATACGGCAAACCGGAAGATGTGCCGCAGGATCTTCTGAACCAACTTCGGTTTGGGTATCGAGATCTTGAGGCGACCCGGCGCACTCTCCACGGAATTCTTTTTGAAAGGGAATCGGGTAGAGGATTTTTGAGCATTTATGGAGAGCGGGCCGTAAACATGATGGCAGAAATTGATGGGTATAAGGAGGATGGGGTGTATGAGCTCATAGCGGCAGAACCAGAAAGCATTACACCCATGATGGTTGAGGGGGTGTTTGAAAGGCTTTCTAAGCGGGCTGAGTCTAAAGTCGGATCGAGAAAGGACGAGGACAAGATCATGGCCGATACGCTTGCTTCGCAGGCGAAGCACTTAACGGGATGGATTGAGGGATACAAACAAATCAAGTTCGGGACAATGGCAGTTGAGGAAGCGAAACTTGTACGGAAGGAGCAAGTAGTTGAGCTTCGGGAGCTTGTCCGACGCGAATTCCTTAAGCCTATGTTTGAGAAGATTATCGGGGATGCCGAGGATGATCCGCGCGAGGGATTCCGGATGGAATCTTGGGGATTTATCCTGATGTCCGAGCTTACCGACGCGATCCGTCGGGCCGGCCCCTTGGGGCGATATGAGAAGCTGATGTTTGAGAATGAACTTTTCGCGCGCAGGGTGGTGCACACGATCCACGGAGAGGCGATCAAGCGGGGAGATCCGGAGACGCTGCTCAAGATCGGCGGGAGCCTTTTCTCCGAAGATTTGGATACCCTTATGAGACTTGAGCCGGGACTCGGTCCGGCGCGCAGACTTGTCGAGCGGGTTCTGGCACAAGCGCGGCTCAATCCCAAGCACGACGGGCGTATCCCTTTTGATTACCTGAGCCCAGAATTGGGTGGGGAGTATAAACTGCCAGAAGTTGAGAGTTTGGTTGCCAGTGAGCTTATGGAGATGTCGAAGAGGAAGTCTCTTGAGGATCGTGATGGCAAGCCGATTACGATGGTTCGAGAAGAAGCGGAGCGGATTGCTTCTTTAGCGCTGAAGGTTTCAAACCTTGAGGGGAGGACGGCGGAGCACATATCCATGACACCATTACCGCCGAAGTCCGGGGAACACCTCATCTCTTCAGCACAGGATAAACTGCGTTTTGACTATCTTCGCTTCACAGGGGAGCGCTTTGAGCAATACGGCCGGGGAAGGGAGGCAATTCTGCCGATGATCCGGCGGATGAATCAGATGGTCCAGCCCGGGGTGTTTGAGAAAATTCCCGGGGAGGCGTTTGATCAATGGGGAATTAATCCCGAAAACTTTTTAAAGATTGCGGGGACGAATAGTGCGTCAACATGGAGAATCGAAGAAGCTACAAAGATGATGGTGGAGATGTATGATCTGGCGTTGGGAGTACAGCTTTTTGATAGGGAGAAGGATAAGTCTCAGATATTCACAAAAGTGGGAGATCGACTCCCGACGGTGGTTTCACGCTACTTCACAACTTTAGCCCTCAAAGGGGTTGTTGATAAAGAAGCATTTCAAAAACTTCCGGAGGAGGTTAGGGTTGCGTTTGTTGTGGGTAATAAAGTCGATTATTTCAATCTTGAAGGCCGGTTGAGGGACGGGCTGCTGCAAGATAAGAAAGGGTTTGTGAGATACACTGAGCAGAAGGTTGAGGAGAAGATAAAGGCAGGGGTGTTTGGGGAGATTAGAAGTGAGCTTCTTGCGGATATCGAGTCCAAACTTGTTTCTTATAAAGGGGGGAAGGCGGCCGCGGATACAGCACTCAAGGCAGTTAACAACCTAGATGATATTCAGAACGCTCCTCCAGCTCTCCGCGCAGAATTGGAGAAGCGGTTAGCGGATCGAAGGAAAGTACTCAAACTTCAGATTGGTGCCCAGACCGCATTTTTAGGAGTTGTGGCGGAAGAGAATGGGATTTCTTTTAAGGATCCGGATTGGGAGGCGGCAGCCTGGGATAAGTGGGATGCTTTGCAGAAAAAATTGGTTGTGCTTGAGGAAAGAGCATTGCGTGAGCATGTGACTAAAGTTGATCAAGGAGAGGAGAAGAGGGATGAATATACAAAAAGCGTTTTGGATTTAGCACGGGAAGAAGGATATACAGAGCAAGAGTTGCGGGTTGTTGAGCGGTTGACAAATCTTGGCGGGAAAAATAAGGAAGAGCGAGGCGAGGGAGTAGCTCGGTTGGCTGATGTGGAATTTAGCTTTACACCCTTCACTGAAGACATTCTGCATGAGAAAGCTGAATGGAAAAAAATTGGTCCGCCGGGAATCACACGGCGATATAACGACATTCTCATGGCGACCAAAGGCGCGGAGATCATGTGGCAAATCTCCAACGGGCTTGCCGGACAACAGGATAAGACCATCGCGACCCGGAAGGACCTTACCAAGGCCCTGGTTGAGTTTCAAAATACGTTGGGATACTTAAGTGAGTCGGATCGACAAAAGGTTACGGCAGCCTTTACCCACCAGATTATTGAGAATCTCTTTAAAGCCGATGCGTGGTGGCTGAATATTCCTCTCATTGGCCCGATGCTTGATATGGAGTGGCCGTGGGGATCGATGCTGGCTTCTTCAAGGGCGCAGCGCAAGTATGGTCTTCAGGCTTTGAGCATGACAGCCCTTGAGCGGTGGAGATTCATCCAGGATATGCGGCCGTTCGTCGGGAACCAGTGGGCGGATCAATTGGAGAAGCTGCTTAAGGCGAGAAGGAGAGATGCTCTTTTTCAAGTGACTATGCAGTGGGGTTTGCCCGCGACTGCTTATCTTGGATGGCAGTGGGTTTTGGGGCCGGCAATCAAGCAACTCGGCAGTTACGTTTTCGAAGGACTTGGCCAGCAGTAACTTTCCTCTTGATTTCGCAGCGATCGCTCTACCTTCCCTTGGCTGCTTCTCCGGCGAAGGATTCTACTTTCTGACCAAAGTAGGTTCGGACGCCAGTAGAAACTGCTCCGCCGATTCCTCTGATCGGGGAAGAGATGACACCGGCGCTGGCGGCGATCGGGGCGAAGACGCCGGAGACCGGAAGCGGCTTGGCTTTCAGCGTTTGCTTCATAACCGTGACCAATTGCGGCGCGAATAAAATGATGCCGAATCCGATGAGGGCGAGGACGGAATCGCGGTCGGTCCCCTGCAGGCCGACGAAGGGAGGCAGCCAGATTGTTTCATTGGGCGGGAACAGCGAATCTGACACTTGCCATGATGGTTCACCAGGTGGACAGCTATCGCACGGGCCGAGGAGAATTGCCCCAATCAGAAAGAGCATGGCAATAGCGGGAAAGATTAAGACATTGGCAAGGAAATTTCTTAACCAGTTCCCGAAGCTTTGTGAACCGGGCAACGCGTTGAGGAGTATCAAGAGCGGGGAGAAAATTGTGGTTAAAATGATCTCAATGTATGTCAGGAGCAGCTGGAAGAAGAGCTTAAACGCGGCAAAGAGCAAGGCCCCTTTGAGGATGAGGCCGGCCAGTCCCCCAAGAATCGAGCCCAGAAGCGTATCGTCGCTGGAGGCGGCTCCGAAGGCGGCGTCGATGAGCTGCTGCACGGCGGCTCCGGCAGTCGAGGTCAACCGCCAGATACCGGAAGTAAAAATGACTTGGAAGATATTTTGGCCGATGAGTTGGTTGCGGACTTCTACCGAATTCTCAATCAGACCTTGTGAAGCAAGGATGGAGACGACAAGGAAGATTCCGAGGTAGATGAGGTCGATCATGAACCCGGCAATGGCGAATGAGAAGGTGATGAGGATGAGCGTCATCACCAACTTGGGCAGAGAGTTTTGGATATTGACGACAGTTTGCGGATCCAAGCGGGCACGAAACATGATCATAAAGCCGATGATGATGAAGATGATCACGAAGGCCAGATAGGCCGTGTTCCGTATGGCCGCCCAGATTGGAATCAGGGGGGAGAGAGCCTGAAAACCAGCCCCTTGGGCGTATACAGGCTCAACGAGGTTGGCGCGTTGAGCCACATAGCGAACGAAATCCTGAGAAGAAACGGGAGGATTGGCGATCATGCCACCAATTAAGTGACCGGCAATGAATATCGCGCCCGGCTGATAGGTTAACCGATTGCCCGAGGGTGTGTTTGCCATCCCGAAACCGCCGGCATGAATGATGCTGTTGACAATGGCGGTCACCGTACACTCAAGGCCCACTTGGCCTTCAACGCATTCCCGAAGAGCGGCTTCGTATTCAGCGCTGCTGGGAGCGAACCATGGAGCCTGTGCCTGAGCTTTATTGGGGTGGAAGAAAAGAACAAACGCCAAGGCAACAACGACAATACCTTGAAATACCCTTTTTATTTTTTGTGGCATTGTTTTCATTCTAGACCAGAATATGATTAAAAGTCAAAACTCAAATCGCAAATCTCAAAACCACAACTTCAAGTCAAAAAACTATCTTTTTCCCTTCATTGTTAACAAACTTGAACCCAACATATTGCCGATTTCAACCGCTTCTTGCAAGGTGTTCTTCACTGCTCTTTGATCCATGCCTTCGATATCGGAGTCCCGAAGGAGGCAGAGCCAATACTTCGTTTCATTCGCGCTCTTTAGGGATATTTCGTAATATTTGATAAATTCTCTTTTCGAGCTTGAGGATTTTGCTTCTACGATATTTGCGCCAATACTAGTGCTACTTCTTAAAAGTTGATCCCCTATTACCCAAAAAACTCTTTTATTTGGAAGCTCATTAATGAGCTTAATAGTTCTTAATGAGAACAGGTAAGCTCTAAGTTTAAGGTCAGTTTTTCCTTTTGAGATGTGGCTTTGAGTTTTGCGTTTTGACATTTGAGATCTCTTACCACAGCTCGGTATCGCAACGGGAATCGTAGTAGATATAGGGCGGGTCATGAAATACCGATGAGAGTTTTTGGAGAAGATTCTCTTTGGCGCAGTGAATGTAGCCCAGATAACGGAAATAAATCTTGGCATCCCACCCGGCGTGGATCATCGGAGGGAAGCCGGCAGTTGCAAACCCGGTTCCTTCGTAGGGCGTGAAGGTGTAGGCGATGGTTGATTCACCCGGCCAGTCATAGACGGGTTTGTCAAGCTGCGTTCGGAAGATCGAGAAGATCGCCTGAGCGCTGGCAACCGTGTTATTCCAGATTTGATTGAGGTAGGGTGTGTAGGTTTTTATGTATCCGGGCGTCATGCCGGCGGTCAACTCGACAAGCATATCCTCACAGCGACCTTGTTCGAATTCGAATGGACTTCTTTGCCAGCGTCCGGATCCGGGAACTCCGAGCGAACCACCGACGCAATAATACCAGGGGATCAGTGGTTCCAATCTGCATTCTCCGGATTCTCCGCCGCCTCCGCTTGACCAGCCACTACCCGTGCAGGTGTAGTATCCTGCCGCTCCATAGATGTCGCTGTCACAAAACCTGACCGCGCCTTCGTCGCAGTACGGCGGTTCGGAGGTGCTGCCTTGGCAGTCATAGAGGTTGCACCACACGGCGAAGTTGGGGCACTGTTGGATTCGATTGACGTTTGTGCCGCCGATGATTGCTGACGTGCAGTACCAGGTATCGCCGTAGTCGCTGTCGCACTCGTCTGCCTTGCAGACGAAGTCCTTGTATTCTTCATAATAGGGTTGGGGGATGAGTTTTCTTTCGGCAACCGGGAAGGTTAGCTCTTGGTTATAGACATAATCTCCCGGTGAGTAGAACTGCTCGCCCAAATCGCAAATAGTACCGACAGAGCAGGCGTTGTAGAAGCAATCTTGGGCGGCTTGGGCATGCGCCGAAGGTGCGGGAGAAAGCAAGAGCACGGCCGAAACAACTCCGAGAACAAGTAATGGTCTTGTCACTTTTTTATCCAAATTGTCTGTCTTTTTCTCAACGGCACTGGTCATACGTGTAAAAGACATTCCTTTGATATCCCACGACGCAGGATCCGACGTACTGACGGACGGCGGTGGCGATATCCTGGTTATCCCATCCCCCGCAGCTTGTATTTCTGGGCGCCAGGGTGTTGTAGGTGATGCCGTCGCATGAAGGCGGGGAATAGCTGGCGGCCCCCCCGTGCTCCAGAGACAGCTTCTTGGCGGCGGCGAAAACGGCATCCATGAAGTTGCAGGGATCGCCTTCTCTGGAGGAGTCGACGACCTTTACAGCATCGCTGAAGGCGCCAAACCAGCTGGGAATCCATTGGAAAGGACCGCGGGCACCGGAAGGACTGACGTTGCAGCTGCAGCAGTTCGGCACTTGGCCGCCGCAGGCGCTTGATTCTTCAACAAGCGCATCGGTCCAGTTGTCTCCATAGCAGGATTGGCGCTCGAATCCGCCTTCGGCATACATGATAGCGACAATGAGCGCTCCCGGGACGTCGTATTCCTGAGCTGCGGTTTCAATGATGTCCTTCATGAGCGGAGGGATGTCGTTGCCGGCAAGACTATCGCAGCTGATTGCGCAAGCTCCGGAACCGCCGGAGAGAGAGGGAAGTGAGCCGGGATCGGAACAGGCGCCGGGCGTGCAGGCATCCGTGCCCGTACAGGCCGCGCCTTGCAGATACCAAGGACCCGCAGGGCAAGCGATTCCCTCATATGGCGGCGTTTCCGGCGTTTCAGAATTGGCCAGTAGACGGGAAGTGAGCATATCTTTCAGGATATCAGATACTTCCTTCAGGCGGGGGAGGTGGGGAATACTCACCTGGGCGCTTTGGGTCAAAAACGGTTGTCCGGGCTCCGGGAAGACGTTGACGTAGCCGATCGCATCCTCGCGGGTGAACATCGGCACGTACGGCCAGAGTTTTCCGTACACTGTTTCCTTCCATGCATCGAAATTCGAAACCCAGTTTTGGATACAGACCTGTTGGGCAAACGGGTCTGCGATGGCGTCGCACGCATACTCCGGCGGATAGTGTCCGTTGAAATTGCTCAAACGCATGGGTGTTCCCGATCCCCAAGGTGCGGGGTTTCCTCCCTGAACATAGCCGACGATGTAGTCATGGTTGCTTTGGGGGACGGCTCCCGCTCCCCGAATCATGGAAATTTTTTTGGAATCTTGTATCATTTGGCCCTGTCTTCTGGGAAGAGTCGACGCGAGTTTTCTGAAGATTCCGAGCCTGTTCCAAGTAGAAATCCAACCAAGCGTGTCGTCGGGATTGGATTCCACGATGCCTTCGTAGTAAGAGCGGCCTTCGAGGTAGTCGGCCAGATGCTCCTGGTTACGGTTAAAATAAGTGAGAAAGTCAAATCCCGATCGGTTGACGGAGACAAGGGGAAGTTCGTATGCCCGCAAGTCAATGCCATAGGTTCCTGCAATGCAGGGAAGGTTCCACGGATTCGGGCTGCATCCGATTTGCAGTTGTCTGGCTTTAACACAGGGAAAGTTAGGGTCGTCTTCTGGGCAAGCCTGCTCATTTTTCAGGTATTCAAAGGTTTCGACCGCCCAGGGCCGCATGGCGCAGTAGGGCGCATCCGTCTCATCGATGGTGCGCTGTGATTCCGGGCCGCAAATTCTGCATGGGTAGGGACGGAGCGGGTGTGGCTCATCGCTAAGTGCAGAGCAGTCGACGATCGGACAGGTTTCAATGGGCGGTACCGGCCCCTGGGCTTGTATCGGAGGGGAACTAATCACCAGCGTATACAGCCCAGCCACCAGGATGCCAGCACCTACCAGAATAGATGCCTTTGACACTGCTAACAGTGTTCTCATGTCAAAAATAGTGTAACACAGATTTCTGTTCTTGATGACCTCGTTATCTACCAGTTGATTCGGATTTGAGTGAAGAAGGCTTAAGAGGGAACGGTGAATATCGTCACCTTTACTCCGGTAAATGTTTGGATGAAGAGGAGGGCAAACCAAGCTAAGACAAATAAGGCGATACCTATGACCGCATAGGTGAGCGTTCTTTTCGCTTTTTGAACACTTTCCGGATTTCCGCCGCTGGTTAAATACATCAGCCCTCCGGCAACCAACATGACAAAGACCGCTATCCCGCCGAGCGCAACAACGCTCCCGATGATATTGGCAACAATGATTTCGAGATCGGAGAGCGGATTTGGTTTATCGGCATCAACAAGCTCTGCATAGGCTGTGGTGGAATGCCACAAGAAAGGTGTTATGAGAATAAGCAAGGAAGCAAGTAGCTGAAGACCATATTTTTTCCGATTTTCCCGTTTCATATTCGGAACAGTCTGTATTGCTTCCATACCTTTCACCCTCGGCTGGTTTGACAACGACCGAGATCAGATCCTCTTTTCGCGCTTAGCCTTAATAGAATGTTGGGAGCGTGACTCCTCCGAGAATGGTAAATCCAAAGACGTATTGGAGTAGCAACACGACTGCATAGGCGGCGGCGATAATTGCTAGACCAACAAGGGCGTTTGAGATTCTGCCTCTTGCCGATTCGATGTTGGCTTTGTCTCCTCCAGCGGTGATCCATTGGATACCACCCCAAACGAGGTAGCCGAATACCAGGAGTCCCGCGATGATGAAGGCGGCACCGATTGCACCGGCAATGAGCGTACCCACGTCAGTAATCATGAATCCCGCGGGCTGGCTTACCGTAATGGCTCCTTGCGCGTAGGCGACGCCAAATAGTGTCAGCATATCTTCACCCCCTCTCATTTCCTTTATGATTCGTTGATTAGCCAAGAGAAGCTTGAATTTCTTCTCTAGTCTATGGTCTATTATTGACCAGTAGGTTCGGGCTGTCAACCCACCTGCGCATTTGCTGTTTCGCACTGACTGCTTATTTAGCCGTATTGCGAACCGAATGCTTCGGCGGGCCAAGTCTGACTTGGCGGGCAGGCCACCCTTCTCCCGACATCACGTCAGGAACAGTACAGCCCAATTCTAGGCACACACAAGATTTGCCTTATGGACAGGTTGAGCAGGATATTGCACTGCAGGAACCTGAATCCGAAACCCAACCGGTAGACGTGCAGGAATAACACGACCCTCCCGGTCCGATTGCGAGGGTTCCGGTTGTCGCGCATCCACCCCCAAGAGCGGCGCTGCAAGGACAATTGGCATTTCCTAAAACGGGCCCACCGACCACGCTGTTGGTGGTACCGACAGCCCCTCCCAGTCCTAAGACATAGATGACGAGCAGGTAAATTGCCCAAGCGGCGGCGACCAGGGTCAAGCCGATCAGGGCGTTGCTGATACGCTGGCGAGCGGTTTCAACTTGGGCTTTATCGCCGCCCGCCGTGAGCCAGCTCAAGGCTCCCCAGGCGAAGTAAATAATGAAGGCCAAACTGGAAAAGATGAGAGCGGCTGCAAGAAAGCCGCTCACCAAGGAACCGATGTCGGTAATGCGGAAGAAGGTTCCGATTCCGAGACGGTCATAGATATTGACGGTGACGGGAAACATAAGATAATGGCTAATGGCTAATGGCTAATGGCTAATGGTTGCTATGGCGCCTCCGGGAATTCAAAGGTCAGGTTAGTCAAGAAATCGATGTCGAAGAGGAGGCCGATGGTGGTGGTAATCGCAACCGAGGCCGCGACCAAGATTAAGCCGATTGTGGCATTGGAGATTTTTTCCCTTGCCTCTTCCACTTTTGCCTTGTCCCCTCCGGAAGTGAGCCAACTCAGCGCCCCCCAAGCAAAATAAATGATAAAGGCAATCCCGGCGATGACCACGATTGCCTTCCAGATATTGGCAAAAAGGGTGGCGGCCGCTGTTCCCGCATCACCGGATCCTATAGAACCGATGGCAGGGTTTTCGATGGCGGCAAAGACGGGAGAAACGAAGCGCAGCGATACTGCCGCGAGGATTGCCGTCAGCTTTCTGAAATGCAGAGGACTGTATGGTTTATTCCAGAGCTGGCTCTCTTTGTGGATCATATTTCTTCGCAAGGGCCGATATTATTTGCTAAATCGAGGATATTGAATCCTAAGGCGGCCCCGACGATTCCGGTGAAAGCCCATGCCAGCACGACAACGATCAAACCGATGAGCGCATTTGACATGTAGCGCTGGGCTTTGGCAACCATCTCCTTCTCGCCTCTTGAGGAAATCCAGCTTAATCCTCCAAGAACGAAATAGACGAGGAACATGAGGCCGCCGATAACGGTGAGAAACCCCAGGAGGATTGTAACGAATGATTCCAAGGCACTTCCCGGGCAGTAGTTGACCTGGAAACCTCCGAATTGGGAAATAGCTTCAAACTGCGAGGCAAAGGCTTGTTTGATCATGGCTTATCCTCCGGGACCGGTAATCTCCGGCTGCAGAATCGCGGATGGGTCTCCGTATAACAACAATCCTAAGAGGGCGGCGAAGGCAAAGGAGAGCATGACCACGGATAACCCGATAACGGATTGGTAGATTTTTGCCCAGGATTTTTGTATTCCCTCCGGATTTCCGGCGGAATTGATAAAGCCGATGCCGGCAATGACGAAGTTTACCAACGCGTAGAGGCCGGCACCGACAATCAAGAGGCGGATAATATTGGAAAGCAATTTGGTTGCCGAGAGGTACGATCCGTATGACGGAAGAGGATTGCCGATGGTTCCGATGAGTTGAAATAGCGACATCATCTGCGCCTTTTTACCTCACTTTTTTAAGATACGTTCATTTGAGCATGTTAGAGACTCGGATTCAAGAGGTTTATGCCAGTCAGCACTTGTACGATCTGGACGATCCAGTATGCCGAGACGACGAGTGCGAGCCCGATCACTCCGGCAGTCAGCGCAGCCTTTCCCTTTTCCTGTTGCTGCGGATTTCCGGCGCCAGCGATCATGGCGATGCCGCCTCCCAGGAAGAGGAGAAAGGCGATCACCCCGGCACCGACAACCGCGAAGCTTACCAGCGGCGTGATGTAGTCTCCAAGGGTTCGGTCAGTGGCAAGGGGGTAGGTCGATCCGATATCAAGGGCAGCATAGGCGGGGGAGGCGGAAAGCGCGTAGCCGATGGCGAATAGCAGATAGCGTAGGGCAGACCCACCATGCGCTTCGCTATTTTGCGCAGACTGCCTATTCGGCCGTTTCGCAAATCGGAAACTTCGGCGGGCTAGTGGCTGATGGCGAATAGCAGAGAGGGGAAATTTTTGGATTTGTTGGAGGAAGGATTGAGGTTTTGACATGCTTGGCACAAGTGTAGCACAAGTTCGGAGGGTCGGAAAACTCATCTGATGAATCTGCTTGCTCTTTTGCAGTACAATGTAATCATTCATCCTCTATGAGATTTGAAGCATCAGATGAGCGAGAATTGGTAAAGCGACTGCTGCGCGGATCCCACCGGTCGCTTCGAATGTATTACACCCGTTACAGTCCGAGGCTTATGGCATTCATCGGCAGCCGGGTACAATCAGGCGAGGATGCCGAAGAAATTCTTCACGATACACTCTTATCCGCTTTGGATTCCTTGGCCATCTTTACCGGGCGCTCGAGCCTGTTTACCTGGTTGTGCGGAATCGCGCGGCATGAGATAGCGGACTATTATCGCCGGCAGAAGATACGGTCGGTCGTTTTTTCACGCCTGCCGTTTATCGAAGGTTTCGTGAGCCGGGCACTCGAACCCAGCGCTGCGATGATGCGCAAGGAATACGAGCGCGGAGTGAAAGTTGCGCTGGGGAGGCTCATGCCGCATTATCGGGAAATCCTGGTTCTTAAGTATATGGACGGGATGTCGGTGAAGGAGATTGCCAAAAGATTGGGCATGAGTGTTAAAGCCTGCGAGTCGGCTCTTACCCGAGCCCGACGCGCGTTTGTTGTCGCCTATGAGGAACGTTAGAAAGTTTTCGGATATCCGAGGAAGCGATTTCTATTCAGATTTACGGCGGCGTTTAGAAGAGAACAGAAAGCTTTATCGGGACGGCTCTCCGTTTGTCGTCTTTAATACTCCCTTTGGAAAGTTCGTTGCCTCGTATTTAGGTGTGAATCCGTGGAAAGTACTGGTTCCACTTTCCTTTCTGGTTGTGATCGGTCTGCGATTGATCATTGGAGCAGGTTTTTCCGAAATTGTCCTGCGGATATTAGGAGGAGAGTAGCAGAATTTTCTAATTTCTAATTAACCTAAACAAATTTAAATGATCAAAATACCACACCTTTCGGATTTTACAGTTGAAGTATAGGATGTGTTTGGTATCTGGTGATTGGTATTTGGGATTTCTTTAGATCAATTAGAGTACTTAGGTCAATTTTGCTTGTCTATGTTCTCCCGCTTCGATTTCTCAGCTTTGGTTGCTTTCCTCGTTTGGGTGATCTATCACTTTTTGCGATTAAGCTTGGGAATTGTTATTCATCCCTATCGAACAACCAGGGAGATCATGCGGGGTCGGTGGTTTACGCCTCTGGTTTTCTTGCCGACAGCATTATTGGCTTGGATTTTTCTTTCCGGTCGGGTGGGTGCATGGATTGTTGATGTTCCCACTTATTCTCGGGACATTCTCGGGTTGTGCTTTGCCTCCGCACTTGTGAGCATTGGTTTGTGGCAGATGCTCCTCTTCTATTTATCTTTGCGCTTCTTTGTCGGATTGAGAAAGTAAGAAGAGGCTTACCCGTAAGGATTTTCTTCGTGTCGCGCTGAGGTCGTGTAACCGAAATTTGTTTGACTGCAAAAGGTTTGTTCTGATAGTTTTTTTCTGATGAAAGACATACCAGGCTTTTGGCCTGGCCTAGTAGTCTGCACAAATTTGTTGCCCTCCCCGCGCAAACAATGAAGTACGCCTGCGTGGTCCGTTGGAGCGCGTTTCTTTCGATAGGGGAGCGAAGGATTTTGATCGATTTTCCCGACTCTATTTTGTTATGAGTGAACGGTTCTCTTATGGGGCATTGGGAGTTGAGCAGACGGCTGTTGTCATCGACGCTTACGAGCAGACACGGAGTTGTCTGCGTACCAGCCTCATTGATGGTGTGTATGTTTCTCCGGCGACGGTGAGCCGGGTTGTGCAGGAGGCTGTTACGGAAGGGATTCTTGAACCGACGGTTAAGCGGAGGAGCGGACGGCCAACTGCAGATCGAAAGCGCATCACAAATCTCCTTGTACAGTATCCCGCCGCATCGGATAAGGAATTAGCCCCCCTGGCCGGCGTTTCTCAGTTTACCGTGGCGCGAGTGCGCCGAGGGATGGAGCAATAGAGAAGGATTTTTCCCGATTCTAACGACTCACTCTATGTACAGAAACAACTTTCTCAGGGAGATTGACTGATGGAAAGGCTAGGACCGGCTGCCGTATGGAGAGAGAATTCATTCCGTTTAAACCCGGGTCCTGCCTTGGAGCGGATGAGCCGGTTTAATCCTACCCTTCCGTTGAGCGCGGCGACGTTGCCGGATGAGCTTCAAGAAGTTGTGCACGATAATTTACTCGAAGGACAACGGGCGGAACAAGCAAGAGATCAGGGTCATACGGCGGAACAAACCGATATAGCGGAAGGATAAGGAACGATCAGCGATGTTTTATTCACAACTGGCCGAGATGCCAGAATTTTGTTTTGTCTTGTATATACTATGGAGCGCCTGATTCCCGGCCATCTTCGGGGAGAGATTTTCGCATTTACGACGATACGCAGAGACGGGATTTTCCCTTACGGGATGGCTTGGGTGGATGTGGAGCTTCTGGGAGGGAGTACGCGGCGGATTACGGTGAAGCTCACGGATTTGGATCCGAACCGGATGGACCCGGCGGGCATGGAAGAGCAGGTGCATATCGGAGATAGGGTGGAGATCATCACTCGAGAATGGACACGGGTGACTCAAGACCCTGCGGATGGTAAGGATCATGACAGGGGACTGTTGGTTTACGGCTACGCGGCGCGACTCATCTGCGAGGAAGGAAATTAGTCATGGAACGGGTTGTGTTGGTCGATGCCAAGGATAATCAGATTGGGCTCATGGATAAATTGGATGCCCACAAGAACGGCGGCACCTTACACCGGGCGATCTCGGTGTTTCTCTCTCGCAGAAGGAGTGGACAGGTCGAAGTGCTGGTTCAACGGCGAAGCAAGGAAAAACCCCTCTGGCCGCTGTTTTGGAGCAATAGCGTTTGTACACATCCCAGAGACCGGGAGGGATATCTTGAGTGCGCGGTGAGGCGGTTGCACGAGGAACTGGGCATCGACATGAATCCCAAAGACTTGAAGGTACTCTACAGGCTTGAGTATCAGGCTGCCTACAATCAATTACTGAGCGAGCATGAGTTGGATACCGTGATGGTGGGGGAGTATGAAGGAGACGTTACGCCTCAAGCCTCTGAAGTTGCCGCTCTCAAATGGATGCCTTGGGATGGTCTTCAGTCCGATATCCAGAGGAACCCTTCAAGCTATACTCCCTGGTTTCGCATGATCGTTGCAAACGAAAAAACACAACATTTCATGGAGTAAACAATGACGTATCTTGAACAAGAACCTCCGCTTCCCGTATCCCGCCCCAATCTATATGGGCAAACACGGGAGTTCGGAGAGCGGGCGGAGGAGCGGATTTGGGGAGTGCAGGTTGTGATTCTTGATCAAGATAACCGCGTGTTTTTGCGCCGGGATCCGGATGGACATAAGCTTGAAGGCCACTTTGGCGATGGAGGGGTTTTCTTTCCCAACTCGAGGCCGTTGCGCTTCAACAGCGTGAGTGGCGGTGCTGCTATGAATGAAGCGCCATCGGATGCGGCACGGCGGGAGATGCAGGAAGAATTGGGGCAGGTATTTGTCGGGAACGGTCGGTTTTATTATCACTCTGATGTACCGGTTTTTGCCTGTTATCAGGAAGGGAAAGACGCGGGCCGTTTGCTGGGCGGACTTCTCGTGACCTACAACGCATCATTGCAGGAGACTTCGGCATTTCAGGAACAGGGGCGTTTTTGGGATCTGGATACTCTCTACCGGAGAGTCAAACCCGGATCCGGGAGAGACATGTTCCGTCCGGCGTTTCGCACCGCAATCTGGGTTCTTCATGGGAAGGTTAACAACCATGATCTTGAAAGCCTGATTGAATCCGAGAACCGCTTACTGATTGAGGCGGCGATTGCGCGTACTTCACAAAAGGACCTGAAGCTTGATCTTGGGTACTTTGGGGCAAATACGCGTGCTGTACAATCACCGCTGTTATGAAGGAATCAACGACGCCCATCGTTCTGGTTAAAGTCGGCGGATCGCTGATTACCGATAAGAACAAACCATTCTCAATCCGGAAGACAGCTCTTGCGACAATTTGCACGGAAATCAAGGAGTCTTTAAAAACCGGGAAGCAGCTCATCGTCGGACACGGTGCGGGATCGTTCGGACATATTCCCGCGAAGAAATATCAGACACACAGAGGGATCATCAATGAGGCTAGCTATCGGGGGATTGCCGAAGTGGCGGATGTGGCGGCGCAACTCAATCGGATTGTGGTTGCCGAGCTTTTGGCGCAAGGCATCAATGCCGTTTCCGTGAGTCCTTTAAGCATCATGGTTTCGCGTGACCATCGATTGCAGTCGATCTGCACTGACAGCATTGAGGAGATTTTACGGCTCGGACTTCTGCCGGTCGTCTACGGAGATCAAATTCTTGATACAAAAGTGGGTTGCACGGTTTTCTCAACTGAGAAAGTGTTGGGGTATTTGGCGCTTCATTTACAGAAAAAAGGCTATCGCATCGAGCGCGTCATCCATTGCGGGCAGACGACGGGTGTGTATGATGAGAACGGTCAGACGATCAGACTTATTAACAGTAAGAATTATTCGAGTTATCAAAAAGCATTGGGTGGTTCGGGCGGGGTGGATGTTACCGGAGGAATGGCGCATAAGGTCGAAGAGACGTTGTCTTTGGCGAAGCAAGGAATCCCGGGACTGATTATTGATGGCATTGAGAATGGGAGCCTGTCGGAAGCGGTAGCGGGAACGAGAGTGATGGGAACCGTTGTGGAGAAATAACCATGGCGAAAGCGAAGCGGATAACACCTCAGCATATTCTTGTACATGTGGCTCTTATCATGGATGGCCCCACACACAAAACTTGATTTTTCGCTGACCTTACTGCGCCGTATCGAAATTCAGGTTTTGTAGAGGGGCTATGTTGTTGGTATCTTCTAATGATAGTTGTTTTGTATAGTAGAGAGTATGGGGTTACAGAAGGATAATTTACCAGTTCATGTTGCTTTGATTATGGATGGGAACCGGAGATGGGCGCGCAAGCACGGATTCTCGCCGTTGCGGGGGCATTTTATCGGCGAGGAGCGGATTGAGCCGATTGTGGACCGGGCGATTGAATTGGGAATTCAATATCTGACGTTCTGGGCGTTTTCCACCGAGAATTGGAAGCGGACCAAGCGAGAAGTCCAGTTTCTTTTAAGGCTCTATCGGAAGAATCTTTCCAAGACGGTCAGCCGCTTTCACCAGAAAAACGTGCGGGTACGGGTGATCGGGAATCTTTCGATGTTTCCCAAGGACATTCAGGAGGAGACGCTCAGATGGATTGAGAAGACGAAAGACAACTCTAAAATTACCGTGAACCTCGCGTTGAGTTATGGAGGAAGGGACGAACTTTTACGAGCCATCACCCGGCTCGTAAAAGAAATTCGAAATTCGAAATTCGAAATTCGAAATTTAACTGAGCAGAACTTTGCTCAGTTTTTGGATACTGCGGGGCAGCCGGACCCTGACTTGATGATCAGAACCGGGGGAGTGTCCCGGCTCTCCGGGTTCATGCTTTGGCAGATGGAATACGCAGAGTTTTATTTTACCGATACGTTCTGGCCGGACTTCACAGCGGAGGAATTCGATAAGGCACTCGCAGAATATCAGCGCCGTCAGAGACGATTCGGGAAGTAGGATTTCGGATAATCAGAAAACTCGGAAAACTCGGAGCCAAGTAAAACTTGGTCGGACCACTCAGAAAACCGGGGCTTGAGAGTGTTGTAAAACCAGATTTTCTGACGCCATGATCCTCCAAAATGAGGTAGTAACATAATTTACAGCGAGGCGATTTGGGGGACTGTTGTGCTGATGGGAGTGAAGACTTAGGTAAATCCGAACGGTGTTCCCTGTACACCCAGGAAGACTTCGATAATCTGGAGGATCCAAAAGGCGGCAAAGACCAGGAGGAATCCCACCAAGGCGGCAGTGAGGTGACTTTTGCCTTTGGAAATCGCCTCCGGATTTCCGGCTGAGGTCATCAGCGTATAGCCGGAAGCGATAATCATGAAGAGGAGCAGGATCCCGGCGATGACGAAGACATAATCCATGAGGCTCGTGAGGATGGTACCAAGACTTGAGAGTTTACCTCCTGAGCCGCTACCGAATTCATCCGGGGATCCGACGCAATACGATGTTTTAGTTAATGGGTCTCTCCAGGGAACGCAGAAAGCGGCGCTTGATAGATGGAGCGCTCTCTCGATGTGTGGGAAGATGTTGATTAAATAAAACATGCTTCTTGAATTATTTAAACAGATCAAGAATATCCGTGAAGGTGAGTTGGAGTATAAACACCGAGAAGATCATGATTAAGAGTCCGACAAGCGCCCCGACGAATATTTCTTTTCCTCTTTTTACGCGTTCGGGATCACCCTGAGAAGTTAAGACGAAGAAGGCGCCGATGATCAGCAGCAGGAAGGCGATGCCCCCTCCGACCCCAATAAGAATATCTCGGAACTGAGCGACGAACAATAGGGGGTGGGTGGGGATGCAGCCGACCGCTGTTCTAAGGGGAGGATAATCTACGCAGAATTCTGGCCTCCAGTCAGGATCACAGTCGCATTCTTCGGGTTTGAAATAGTCACCGGTTCCGCCGGGAGGAGCAGACTCGCACTGACAGGAGACGCCCGCGCAGGCGCCTGGACCAAGAGCCGCACAGCCGGTGACTACCGTCATTGCGGGATCAGGACATGTGCACAAACATTGACCGGATGGATTTGAGGGGTTTGGCCCGCATGTGCCGTTAACGGCACTTGTTTGTTGCGGATTTATACTTCCTATTGCAAATAGTGCCAGAAGGATAGCCAGGGTTGTGATGGCTTTTTTCATTGCAACTTCAGTGTAGCAGAGGGGGGGAGTAAATGGCAAATGGCGAGTGGCGTATGGCTTATGGCGAATAACGAAGAGCGTAGAGCAGACGTCACATAGCATATAGCTAATGTCGGAGAATATTTTAGTAAGAGTAAGAGAAAAGCGAGATGAGAATACAGAATCCAGGATTCAGAATCTGGAATCCGGAGGCTGGGAGCTACGCTATAGCGCTAGGGGCAGAGCAAGGGCAAGAGCAACAGGAGGGCGGCTATTGTCGGGCTTGGTTCCAGGCGAGAAGCTTGAGATTCTTGATGAAGGAGAAATGTTTGATGTTGCCGGTCGTAAGCGTGAGATTTTCTTCCATCGCGGTTGCTGCGATGAGGGCATCCGGTATCTGTAACCCATGCGAAAGATGATACGTTGCCATCAATGATAACATCTGGTCCCCTATCGTAGGTTTGAGAGGGATCACTTCGATTCTTTCGACGAATCGTTTGGTCGTCTGCAGTTCCTTCTTGTTCCTGGCGCCTTGGATGAGCTCTGCTGCACTGATTACCGAACAGTGGACTGTGCCTAGGCTCTGCAAATACTCTTCTGCTTTTCGTTTGCCTCGGAAGAATTCGATAAAGATGTTGGTATCTACGAGTTGAGTCATCTGCTCCTGAGACGGGAAGACCATTGCTTTCTCTTTTGAGCGACCCACTGCGCAGAATCTTTCATGTCTTGGCGATGCTTCCAGATCCCGAAGCCTGCGAGTTTCGTGTTCCCCTTCTTTGTCACCAGTTGCTTGTCTACTGGGATCATCATGGCTTTGGGTTTGCCGAATTTGGTGATCAAATACCTTTTCTTGGCAATAGCGACTTCCTCGACGAGTTGCGACAGTTGTTCACGCGTTTCTTTGATGGAGCGTGTTTGATACGAATGCATGAGATTACTATACTCCATATTGTAAACTTTGTAAAACATTAAACTTTGTACCTTTTCCGATTTTTATGGTTCTCTGAAAAGAGAGGGTATAATGAAAACAGTTTAAAGTTTAGAATGAAAAATTTAAAATTACAGTTTAAAATTCAAAGTTTTATGAAAAGGTTTGGTATTTTATTCGTTTGGATACTGGTGTTTGGTTTTTTAAGTTTCGTGCAGACGGGAGCGGAAGCGGAGGAGGATTGCAACCTTCTCTGTTTGGAGGGACGGATTGGAGAGTTACAGAATGAGCTGCAGTTGTCGCAAGCCGCAACCGAACCGTTGGAGGCGGAGGTTGATCGGCTTGAGGGACAGATCACCTCAATCACCAGGCAGTTGGCGGCCGCGGCGGCAAAGGTCGATGCGCTTGAGGAAAGCATCGAACAGCGCGAAGAGGATCTGTCATTCCAGTATGCGCTGCTGGCTGCCCGGGTCCGCAGTTACTATAAACGAAGCAAACACTTTTCGCCGCTTCTGGTCTTCTTCACCTCATCGAGCGCTTCCGACTTGGCGCGGGGCATTACTTACCAAGGGGCCGCGGCGGATGAGGATAAACGGATCATTCTTTCCGTTACTTCGGAACTCATTTCACTCGAAGAGGATAAACAGAGTGTTGAGAAGGATCGAGTTCGCCTCGCCTCGCTTCAGTCGCAACTTGATAAGCAGGCGGCATTTTTTGAAAAAGAAATTTCGGGGGCTAAAAAATATCAAGCGTCGCTCTCAAGCCAAATTGCGGAACTGACCGCGAAGCAGCAGGCCATCCTGCAGGGAAAATCAGGCACATTCACTTCGAGCGTCGGGGAGGTTCCGGTTTCCAGCATTCCCTGCTCCGGGCCCCCGGGAAGCCCGGCGTTCTGCAATCCCGGAGGAGGGCATTTCGCGGCTTTTTCATTCGGAGCCTGGACGCACCGCAAGGGAATGAGCCAGTATGGCGCAAAGGGGAGGGCGGAGTCAGGGAAGAGCGCCAATGACATCATCAACGCCTATTACGGAAAGAGCCCGGAAGGGAAAGATACCGGAGGATCGATCTCAATCGCCGGATACGGAGACCGCGATTTTGAGGGCTACTATCTCATGGGAATTGCGGAGATGCCTTCCAGTTGGCCGTTTGATGCACTCAAGGCTCAGGCGATTGCCGCGAGAAGCTTTGCCTATCGGTATAAGGTGGAAGGGCGGACGATCTGCACCACTGAATCCTGCCAGGTTTTTTCCCAGAGCAAGGCGGATAATCCGCCGGGAGAGTGGAAACGGGCGGTGGAGGAGACCCGCGGACAAGTGGTCGACGGGGTGACAACGTATTACTCTTCGACGGCAGGCGCCTATCTCACCTATCCGCGCGGGCTGTGGGATACCACGGACGGAGCCGGCGGCTCCGGCTTTCCCAGTCGAGCTTGGGAGAGCAAAGCCGGATCGCCGTGGTTTTACAGCTCTTGGTACACGCAGACGTACAACTCCGGTTCAGCAACCTGCGGGCAGAGCAACCCTTGGCTCTCTGAGGAGGAGATGGCAGATATTTTGAACGCCTGGCTGGTGCTGTCCAAGGGAGGCGATGACCGGGTGATGCCGGTGACGATCAACGACTGCCCGATCGGAGGTGTCAATGGGAATCCGTACAGCATTTCCGAACTTCGGGATCGGGCCAATGGTCTTGGCGGAGCTTACACCAGCGTTTTCGGGGTTTCCGTTTCCTATTCGGACGGCGGGGAGACAGCCAACGTTACTTTGTCCACCAACCGTGGATCAGCGGCGATCGGCGGCAGCGAGTTTAAGAAGGCGTTTAACCTGCGGGCACCGGGATACATCTCAATTCTTTCGCCGCTCTTCAATATTGAGAAGACGTAGCAGGATGAAGTTTAGGGTTCAAAATTAAATATTCAAAGTTACAATTAAAAATTTCAAGTTTTTCGACTGTTCACTTTGGACTGTATCTTTTCACTATTCACTTTACATTTTGCACTTCATTCTAACCCTGGGGTTCGATAGAATAGATAGAGAAGACTCATGGATCAGAATCAGAAAGAACAACAGAACGGAAAGGCCGAGCCTCGTCAACCGTCGATGCCCGATACCATCGCTAATGAACGGCCGACCAGAAACCCCTTGGCGGCCTACATGGTAAAACCCAAGGTGCGGTTTGAAACGCAGGAGCGGGAGGAGAAGGTGGTTCTCCTTCTGCGCCGGCATTTCGTCACCAATCTTGGTTGGCTATTGACGACGATTTTTCTTTTGGTTATACCGTTGTTTTGGGGCTACGTTCCATTTTTTCATCTTTTCCCAGATCGCTTCCAGATTGTGTTGATCATCCTTTGGTACCTTGTCGCGGTTGCTTTCTTCCTTGAGCATTTTCTCTCCTGGTACTTCAACGTTCAGCTGATCACGGATGAACGCATTGTCGACGTTGACTTTTACTCCCTCCTTTATAAAGAGGTATCCGACACGAAGATTGAGAATGTGCAGGATGTTACTTTCGTGATGGGAGGAGCACTGCGGGCGCTATTGAATTACGGAACCGTCTACATCCAAACGGCGGGTGAACGGCGGGAGTTTGATTTTGAAGATGTGCCGCATCCCAACCGCGTTGCAAAAATCATCAACGAGCTTCTCCTCGAAGAGGAGAAGGAGAAGATTGAGGGGAGAGTGAGGTAGACAAAATTAAAAGTTTAAAAATAAAAGTGAAAAATTTAACGTTAAGAAATTTTATAGTTCAAAGTTAACAATGAAAAGTGAAAAGTTCATTTATGAATGAGGTTCAAGCGCTGTTTCCGATTCCCGCGGGCCTTGATGCTCCGATTTGGTGGGTTGTAAAGCTCATTATTCTTGTCGGCCTTCTTTTTTATTTGGTCTTTGCAGTTGTGGTCATCCGGCAGGTTCAGCTGATGACGAAAACCGTAGCAGGAGAACTTGACCGCACCATTCGTATTGTCTCGTGGATCCATTTTGCACTTGTCGTGGGAGTATTCTTAGGAGTTTTGCAGTTCCTTTAAATACCATAAAAGGTTTTTTCTATTGAATTGGTGGGATCATGTTATCGCTGTCCGTTTCCAAAATTGTCGGCGCTGTCAGTAAGGAACGCTGGTCTCAAGTTCACAGCTTTGAACCTTCTCAAGAAAAGCTTGCATCGCATGGAGCGCTTCTGTTGGCAATCACGCTTGAGGATTTAGAGCGCTCCGCGGAGAGCGAACTTGATCTTCCTTCATTCGGCAAGGAAGTTCTGCAGCGCTTTCACGAGTTGTATTACGGCGCCGAGATCGGTGAGTCCCTTTTCGAACATCTTCGGGGAACACTGCGGGCGATTGTTGATGAGTTTGCCGAAGTTCGCATCGAAGGTATCGCCGTAGTCATTTTGCCGACAGAACTTCCCGGAAAGCTGGGCATTTGTTATCTTGCAGGCGTCGGATCGGGGTCTGCGTTGACGTTGCGCCAAGATCAGCCCTACCGCGTACTTGAAGTTACGGCTTCCGAGGAAGGGAAGGATGCGCACGAGATCGTCACATCCAGCGGCTTTGTTCTTGACGGAGATGTTTTCTTTCTCGGTACCGGTGACTTTTTCCGATTGGTTCCGCTTGCGACGCTGAAGAACGCGCTGTCTTTCCATGATCCGCAGGAGGTGAGTTCCTTCCTGGCTCCGCAGGTCCATGGCAGTGAAGACAACAGCGGAGTGGCGGCTGTAGTGGCTTTAATTAGAAAGCAGGCTCGAGGTGTTCAGATGACTCAAACGTCGCCGGAGGAAGTGATGGGTCGGGAATCCGCACCGGATCCCTCCCGGTCGGTTCCGGTGATGCAGCGGATCCGCGGATTTGCTTCACGCATTGCCGCTTTTCGGGAAAGAAGCAGCGTGAAGACAGAGGCTCAAATTCTTGTCAAAAGCACGGAAGATCGGAGACGCAGGCTCATGTTTTCCGTGGCATTTGCACTTCTTCTCCTCCTCCTCCTTAGCGTGATTTTCGGATGGAGACAGCGCGTGCAGGAGGAGCGGGAGCAGGTATTTGGAGAGGTTTGGGAGGTGATCGACCATCAGTATCGTGAAGCCATCGAGCTTGTTACCCTCAATCCTTTGCGCTCACGTTCACTTTTAACTGAGGCGAAGGGAACAATAGAAGATGCACTTGCGGCGCAGGACAGTCGGTTGTCAAAACCGCAGAAACAACAACTAACCGATCGTCTTGAAGAAATGAAGGATTTTCTTGAAGAAGTATCCGGAGAACATCGCGTGACGGAAGCGCCTCTGTTTATGGACCTTTCCATTGTGCGCCCGGATACGAGCGGGAATGCCCTCGCACTTTATGAAAAGACGATGGTGATTCTGGATCGAAGTTCCGGCGTGCTTCTTGGGATGGATATCTCACGCATCTCTGCCGAGGCTGTCGGCGGCGGGTCGCTGCTTTCAGGTTCACAACTTACATCCGTCTATGCCGGAAGAGGTTTTGTCCTGGCTTCGGGGGGCGTCGTTGAAGTTTCTTTAAGCGGGAAGACCAGCGTGCTGGTTGTTGAGCGGGATCCCGAATGGGCAGACATTAATGGTCTTGAAAGTTTCGGCGGAAATCTTTACCTTCTTGACCGCGGGAACGGTGAGATCTTCCGCTACCAGGGGACTGAAGGAGGGTTCGGGGCGAGGGACAGCTGGTTTGGAGAGGGTGTTGTTCCCAATCTCTCGGATGCGGTTGACATGACGATTGATGGGGATATTTGGGTACTTTCCCGGCAGGACATCCTGCATTTTCGAAGCGGTGTACCGCAAGCCTTCACCATTGCCGGACTTGACACTCCATTTTCGGATCCCATTGCCATTGATACCGACCCCGAAAGCGAGCGGCTGTATGTGCTTGATCGGGGAAATCGGCGGGTGGTGGTTTTTGATAAAAGCGGAGAGTATCGGGAACAATATCTTTGGGACGGGATTGCCTCCGTTTCGGATATGGCGGTGAGCGAGACTGAGAAAAAGATTTTTCTCCTTTCAGGCAAGAATATTAACTCGATTGCTTTGAGTGAGTAGATCGTCAGATCATTTTGTATTCGTGCGTGCAAGAAAAAGTTCACGGCGTTTCTTGTTATGAAAATTGTTAATCGGAAGGCGAGATATCGCTACCAGATTTTGGATGAGATCGAGGCAGGTATCGCACTCACCGGGTCTGAAGCCAAGAGCCTGCGGGAGGGGAGGGGGTCGCTTCTTGAAGCCTTTTCGCGGATCAAAGACGGCGAGGTGTGGCTGCATAATTTTGTGATTCCCCTTTATTCGCACGCATCCCCTTCGGGGTACGACCCGGCACGGCCGAGGAAACTCCTGCTGCATAAAAATGAAATCCTTGCTCTGTCTCAGAAGATGAGCAGCGGGGGTTTGGGGCTCGTACCGCTCGCCTGTTATTTTTCCCAAGGTTTTGTGAAGGTCAGATTGGGGCTGGCGCGAGGGAAGAAGCAGTACGAGAAACGGGAGACGATCAAACGGCGCGAGCAGGAACGCGAAGCCGCTCGGGCGATCAAACTTCGGTCGTAACGATCTAAGTTTTTGCACTATTCCGTCTGGTGGGGTATAATACTCGGTGTTTTGGGGATGTATTGAATCGACCCCACAAAGTTTTTCGAAGCGCGGCAGACTGCTTATTCAGCCGTTTCCGCTTTCGGAAAACTCGCGGGGCGGGAAGAAGCCTTTGAGGTTGAAATCGATCTAATATCGCTTACAATCTTGATAGTTTGGGGATGTATTGAATCGACGTGACTTGTTCTTTGACATCTGCAAGCCTCCGTTGATCCATCGGAGTTAAACAGGATCAAAACAAAACTGTCAACAAACTAGTTGCCAGAGCAAGCGCTTTCCTTCGGGAAGCATTTGCCCCAGTCGCTCCTGCTTACGCAGTAGCCTAAGATTGGGCATTCATCCGCTGTTTTTCTCGGTGGGCGTGGATGGGTGAAAACAAAGCCGAGATGCGATTGCGGCCTTGAAGCAGCCGCAGTTTAAGCACAACGCTTCGCCCCTTGCCTCACTGATTTGGTGATTAGTCAGGGCAAGGCACTTATTAATCACCTACGCTTGTAGATGGTGTTGAAGATTGAGTTGCGGACGCCGGGTCATACTCGGCCATCTCCACCCTTCGTTCCGATATTCAGCGGGGCTCCAAAATTCAGCGGAACCGTCTGATACACTTGGTTCATGTTGTTGGAATTCCTTTTTCCCAAAACATGCGTCGGGTGCGGGAAGCTTGGGGTGTATTTTTGCCCCTCGTGTTCACAACGGTTTTCCCTCGCATCTCCCATCTGTCCGATGTGCGGGAGCGGCTCTATCGGAGGTATTACGCATGTTCGCTGTCGCCGCCCGTTGGGCATTGACGGTTTGGTTGCGCTGTTTGCCTATCGGGAGGGGATTCAAGTTGCGGTGAAGCGGTTGAAATACCGATTTGTCCGGGAGATGGGGGAAGCGTTTGTTGATCTTGCGCACAAGCGCATTGAATCGTCGGTCGTTTCCTATTTTCAGCGGGACTCCTTTCGAGTCGTTCCCGTGCCTCTGTTTCGAACTCGGGAGCGCCGTCGCGGATACAACCAAGCGGCAGTGTTGGGAGAATTCTTCGCTTTACGGCTTGGTTTAGATTTTGCTCCGGTGCTTGCACGCGTGAAAAATACGCAGGCGTTGGCAGAGCTGCAGGTCCGACTTTCTTCCAACGAAGAGAAAGCGATTGAAGAGAAGTATCTTTCGCTCGCGCAGCGCCGGGTCGCCCAATGGAAACTTCTGGCAGAGAAAAAATCACGCCTGCGGGCCGATGAGATACGAGGAGCCTTCAAAGTAAGTGAAAAGTTTAAAGTGCAAAATGCAAAGTTATTGCTTGTGGATGATGTATGGACCAGTGGGGGAACAATGCTTGAATGCGCCAAAACCCTGAAGCGTACCGGAGCCTCTCGGGTGTGGGGATTGGCTTTTTCCAGAGGAGGAAGATAGCCTTGGATGGTATAATTCTAATGGCTCATGGGAGGGTTGGCAGAATGGCAATGTGCCGGTCTTGAAAACCGGTGGGCGAAAGCCCTTAGAGGTTCGAATCCTCTACCCTCCGCCAGTTAGGATATGAAGCAGTTGGCTCGCAAAGCCGAGCTTAAATACTCCACTCTCGCCAAGATTGAGGGCGATTTTGTAACAAAGCCGGGCGTTCAGATGATTGCCAAAATCGCCAAGGCACTCGGTGTTTCTATGGAAGATTTATTGAAATAAATACTATGAAGATTGGAAAAACATTATACGTTACTGACAGGAAATCATGGCGCGCGTGGCTTGCTAAGAATCATGACAAAGAGAAAGAAATTTGGCTTATTTACTATCGCAAGAAAACAAGCAAACCACGCATCTCCTATGACGACGCTGTTTTAGAAGCTCTTGCTTTTGGCTGGATCGATTCCACTGCCAAAAAGATTGACAATGAAAGATTTGCCCAGCGTTTCTCTCCCAGAAGGAAAACAAGCGGCTTTTCGCAAATGAACAAAGAACGCATCCGAGAACTTATTAAGCAAAAGAGAATGACGAAAGCGGGCCTTGCTGCCATCGCCCATGTTTATGACCCAAAAACTGACAAGAAAGAAAAATTTACAATACCCGCTGGAATATTGAAAGCGCTAATGGCCGACAAAGATACTTGGAAAAACTTTCTGAAAATGCCAGGACCATATAAAAGAATTCGCGTGGCTTACATTGAAAGCAGGAAGAGGCACGGTGTGGCAATGTATCAAAGAGCCCTCAAGCATTTTGTTAAAATGACTGCTCAAAACAAGCGCATTGGTTTTGTGAAAGAAAGGCATTAATTGTTTGCCGCCAAACAAAAACTTGAAATCGTCCTTTCCGCTCCGGTTACCCGCCTTCACTCAAGAGTTTCGGTCGGGCAAGCAAGGCGAGGCGGGCGGAAGGGGGGTGTGGGGGGAATTCCGCCCGCCGAGCCCAGTCAGTTCCGTTCGGATATTTTCAAACAGATTCCATTTTATTTCGTTGAAGCTTCAGTAATGACGGGTTTAGTAGTTCAGAAAAGTAGCCTAGTGTTGGATTGTCGTTTTTCATACTTTACTTTTGAGCGCCTCCAGGATTTCTTGACAAGACTTTCGGGAATTGTTAGTGTTGGTATATGGGAAGAGTGGTGTTTGGGAAAGGGAAGCAGGGCGAGTTTCTAAGGCAGGTAGCAGATGTTCTCGATTGTACTTCGGATGAATTGGGTAAATTGGTCGGAATTTCAGGGAAAAGTTTCAGAGATTGGATTTCCGAGCGATTTCTTGGTGAGAAGCGTGCCTTAGAGAAGCTGAGCCGGCTTTCGGGTGTTCCGTTGCCGAAGATTGTAGAGGAGAGGGGGCAGTTCTGGGGCGCTCGGAAGTACTCTCGCAAAGGGGGACTGGCCTGCTTGAAGAAATATGGTCTTCCAGGTACCCCGGAAGGGAGTAGGAAGGGCGGTTTGGTTTCCCAGCAAAGACGACGGGAGAACCCGGATTATTATCGAAAACTTGGTTGTACTATCCCAAATTCTTTTGAATTTCCTCGCAAGAAGTCCAAAGACTTGGCGGAGTTTGTTGGAATTGTATTGGGAGATGGTGGATTATCAAATGCTCAGCTTTACATTACTCTTAATTCCATAGCCGATCGACAGTATATTGGTTGTGTTTGTGATCTGGTTTATAGATTATTTCGCTTCACTCCGTCTCAATGTTTCAGGAGGGATGCAAATGCGGTCAATCTCATTATTTCCGGTAAGAGCATGGTGGAGTATTTAACCAATTTGGGTTTAAGGATAGGCGATAAGGTTAAACAGCAAGTTGATGTTCCTTATTGGATAAAGAGAGACAAAGGTCTCTCAAAGTATTGCTTGAGAGGGTTAATGGATACTGATGGAGGTCTCTTTACCCATCGATACTGGGTTAACGGGAAACGATATGCGTATTTGAAAGTATGTTTCTCCAATCTGTCGCAACCGCTGAGGAAATTTGTCTATCGAACATTGAAGCTTCATGGCTTCAATCCCAAGTATGCAATTGATCGACATGTTTGGTTGTATTCGGATAGAGAATCCAGGAAGTATCTTGAAGTTATCGGGAGCTCGAATGAGAGGCTGCTAAGGAAGATTCGCGTAAGTTCTAAAACGAATCCGAACAGTATAATGTTCGGATATGAAAAAGAAGAGTAAGTTAACTGCCCTCGAAAGAGATCAAATTGCTGTTCGTTTGGCCGCTGGTTTTAGTCTACGAAGGATTGC
>Ga0209542_10000500_pt1 | contig 94645 bp, 119 predicted proteins | sample RifCSPhighO2_01_FD_184028 | JGI IMG/M metagenome (GOLD analysis project Ga0209542, IMG submission 184028) | Soil microbial communities from Rifle, Colorado - Rifle CSP2_plank highO2_0.1 (SPAdes) (version 2) | ecosystem: Environmental > Terrestrial > Deep subsurface > Rock core/Sediment ...
TGGAAGAACTAGAAAAAGAGATGATGAAAATCAACTTACCAAAAAAGGTGTTTATTAAGGAGAAAATCTTTGAGAGCTTGAAGAAATTATTCGGATCAGATATTGAGATACTGGTGAATTACTAATTTTTACTTATTCAATTTCACTTAAAGAATTAATTATTTTATCTGGAACATATTCATTAGTTGAATGAACACCAAAATTAAATCTTATTCTATGAATACCATATTTTTTACCTAAAACTATTCCTGCTTGTATTCTATCATCAACAATAGATATTTCATTATTATTAATGCCTTGAGAATTCAAAAATTCAATAGCTTGTTTAATATTATTTTCTTTCTGATTACTATCACCAGTATTACTACAAAATAATTTAGTAAAATAGTTATGAATATTATTATAAGTTAATTTTTCTGTAGTAATATCAAGAGCAGCTGCAGAATAAGCAATAAGAGTATATTTTTCACTTAATCTTTTAATATTCTCACTAGTACCGGGAACCATGGGATAAAATTCTAGAGGAACTTTAGTACCATCACCATATTTTTTTAAAATCTTAGATTTAATATCATCAGAATAGTCTAAATGAGAAACAACCCAGTTAACACCAGAATAATTCTTGCTCTCAATTAAATTCTTAACAGAATCATTAAATTCTAAGTTTAATTCATCAAAAACTAATTTATATTTAACAGTCCTGCTAACAGATGCATCTATAAGAACATCATCAACATCAAATATTATAGCTTTCATAACCTATCAGAGTAAAAATCCATATAAAAGCATTTTCATACTAAACAATATAACAAGATTAAGCTTCTATAAGTTTCTTATTCTGTCTTATTTTAGAGGTGTTAGGTGCTAGAACAATCATCCTTCTAACAATCATGTCATCCTTAGATGCTATATAATCACCAGTAAAATCAAACCATAATCTCTTGAATACTGGAATCCTTAAAGCTCTTGAGTAACCTAGTTCAGGATCCTGTAAATAAATGTTTTCTTTGTCTATATTAACAACAACAGAGTAATGACCATCTATACTCTCACCTGCTAAACCAGGACTGAACCAGTCAACTATTACAGGAATCTTTTTCTTATTAACATAATACTCTAAATCCTTCATTGTAGAGAAGTCTTTAATGAAACCCATGAACCCTAATTTTTTAGCAGTTTTCAGAATACCCTCTGCTTTCAAACCATGAACAGGACTGCAACCTGAAATCTTTGCTAGATCCTTTTCAGATTTTTCAATACCAAAATAAGATAGAACCATCTTTAAGCAGGCAGGACCACAAAATGATATTCCACTTTTCTGTTTGAAAGGTTTTATTGTTATCATAGTATTAAAATATTCAAAGACTTTAAATAGATTTTGCAAAAAAACAGTATTTATCAACTATAAAGTGGTAATATAACTAAATAGAGTATATATTTATTTTCTATAAAAACCAGCACTACTCTTAATATCAAATTGACCACAATCATCTTTTATTAATAATTCACCAACATTCCTGACTTTTCCTAAATCATCTCTTAAAATTCCATCTCTAAACCAGCCATAAGTCCTGCCATTTATAGAATAATCAGGATGAACTTCATCTGGAGATACAACAATAACTCTCAATGGTTTATTAGTTATATAATGACCAATCGCTCTTGTGTGACCTCCGTCTGGAGGAACTAATAAATAAGAACCATCATCTAATCTTAGAACATTAACTGGAGGGAAAACATCATTACTTTGAATGCCCTTTATTACAGAGTCTATACATTTATCCCATCCACATTCATAACCTAAAAGTTTTATTTTATTCAAATCCAATAATATTATTTCAGATGCTATCTTATTCATGAATCACCAACATAGATCTCAAAGAAAAATTATTCTTAGAACGAATATAATCACCAGAATAATCAAACCATACTTTCTTGAACTTAGAGATACGGATAGCACGCATATGACCAATCTCAGGATCAATAAGGTAAATATTTTCTTTATCAATATGAACAACTAGAGAATAATGACCTTCATCTTCTTTAAACCAAGCAACAATAACAGGAATCTTTTTGTCAATAACATATTTTTTAAGTTTTTCAATAGTGCAATTCTCCTTGATAAAACCATCAAGACCAAAAGATTTAGCTACACTCAATAACTTTTCACCTTTTACCCCATTCCTTGCTGAACCAGTAAGTCTTGCTATATCTTTTTCTGATTTCTCAATACCATAATATGATAAAACCATCTTTAAGCATGAAATACCACAATAATTAGGCCTCTGCTCGAATGGTTTTATGTGCAACATAATATTAGTATGAGAAAAAGGTTTAAGAGGTTTGTGCCTAAATTTGTAGAAAACTACTATTTAGTAGTTACAAATAGAAAGGCTTAAAAAGATTCAGGTTTTTCATAATTTTAGAGATAAAATGGCTTTGAGAAGATATATAGAAATAGAACATAAAAATGAAAAGCAAAGAATAGACTTTCCTCGCAATTTAGAGATGACTATAAGCTTTACACAGAGAGGTGAACCAAGAGTTGAAACAAGAGCCCTAGAAAGGGGATTAATATTCAGAGACATACTTGGAAATCCAAGAGTTGAAAATAAAACAGATGGAAAAAGAGATGTCTATATTGGGACTGCATTACTAGAACAAGATAATGTAAGAACAATAACTGATCAGGCTTATATAAAAATTGGTACTTTAAAAGTCAGATATTATGAGAGTCAATAAAACAATATTTCTTTAAATAATTAATCATGAAGAACCATTAAAAGAACACCAGAAATCACGAACTTCATCAAAAGACTTAGTCTTAGACAAATCATTCCTGAAATCAGCACCTCCGATAAAACCCTTAGTAAAAGCAATAGCGTGATTCTTAACAAAATTAAAATCTACATTAAATTCATCAGCTAAATCCAGATATTCAAAAAATAAACCCACCTTATCAGCTTTTTTATAAGAATTAAATTCTAAATAGTCAGAAATCTGTTTAAAGATATAAGGATTACCAACAGCACCACGGGCAACCATAATAGCATCTACTTTAGATTCTGATAAACGTTTCTTGAAAACCTCAGGAGAGAAAACATCACCATTACCAATAACAGGAATAGAAACAGATTCTTTAACTTTTTTAATAATATCCCAGTCAGCAAAACCAGAATAACCCTGTTTCTGAGTCCTACCATGAATAGAGATAGCAGAAGCACCAGCAGACTCTAGCAATTGAGCTACGTGAACAGCATTAATATTATTAGAATCAATACCAGAACGAATCTTAACAGTAACAGGAATAGAAACAGAATCAACTAATCTAGAGACAAAATCATAGATAATATCAGGAGATTTCAATAATTCAGAACCAGAACCAGAACGGATAACTTTCCAAGCAGGACAACCACAATTAATATCAATAATATCAAAATTATCCTCAACAAATTTAGCAGCTTTAATAATTTCATCAACATTACTGCCAAACAACTGGACAGCAACAGGAGATTCAATATCAGAAGTTTTAAGCATTTCTAAAGTCTTAGGATTATTCCTTACAATAGCAGCACTAGAAAGAAATTCAGTATAAGTAATAGCAGCGCCATAACGTTTAGCTAGAGTCCTGAAAGCTACATCTGTAACACCAGCCATAGGACTTAATACAGCTTTATTTTTAATATTGGGAAATTTCATAAAATATATAATAAGCAAAAAATATATAAAACTAGACAAGAATAGAGAATCAAATGGAGGAAACAAGATGAAAAAGGCAATAGCGTTGATATTAATCTTAACATTATTAGTATTTGGATGTTCAAAACAGACTACACTAACAGATGATACTCAGGAGACAGAGATAGAGGATGTTAATACAGGAGCAAATGAGGTCATAACACCTGGAGATGTTAAAGAATTTACAATAGATGGTTCATCATACAGGTTCAGCCCCAATATCTTAAGTGTAAATAAAGGTGATATTGTAAGGATAAACTTTGTCAATAGTGAAGGAAAACATGATCTAAAGATAGATGGATATAATATTGGAACAAAAGTAATAGATGGTGGACAAAGCGATGTATTAGAATTCACAGCAGATAAAACAGGAGAATTTGAGTATTACTGTTCTATAGGAGAACATAGACAAATGGGAATGGTCGGGAAAATAGTAGTAAAAGAGTAATTATTTTTATTTTTTATATATTCTTCCTCTTTTATCCAATATCTGTATTTTTAAGATTTTATTTTCAAAGTCTATATCTATCAATGCTCTGTAATCACCCAGTCTATATTTGTAGTATTGTCCTTCGAAATGTTCTAAATAATGAAATGGATCTTCGACTTGTAATTTTTCTAATCCTTTTCTCAATCTTTTTTCTATATGACTATCTTGCTTTTTTAAAAATTCTTTTACATCTGGAGATAACAATACCTTCCACATATTCCCACCTCTCTTAGATTTTATAATTCTTCGTATTCAGATAATGGTGTTTTTCTTGCTTTAGCAAGTCTTTTCTTAGCTTCTTCTGTTAATTCGCCTTCTTCTGAAAGAATATGCATTATAACAGCCATATCTCTTTTTATAACTTCTATTTCATTTTGCATATGTCTTATTTCGCTGTTCATAAGTGTATATAGAATTAAAAGTTTAAATAACTTTCGGATAAATTCTTGAAAAAACATACTAGTAAAGCTTATAAACTTTATATGATAAGATTATCATATGACAGAAGTATCAAGTGAAGAACTACAGGCATTATTCTTTAAAATGATGGCAAATAAAGACAGGTTAAAGATAATGAATACAGTAAACGGAAAAGAAAAAACAGTAACACAGATATGCAAAGATACAGGATTTGAACAGACATGGGTTTCTCATAGTCTAAAATTATTAAGAAACAATGGAATAGTTGATTCAAGAAGAGATGGAAAATACATTTATTACAAACTAGACAATAATATGAAGCCTGTAATGAGCACAGTAGAAAAAATAACACCAAAATATAGAAACAAACTTGGAGGATGATACACTTGTGCCAGGAAGTAATGTTATTCATGCAATACAGAGCAAATGCAGAGGATCAGAGAAGAATGGCAGCTAACTACGCAGTACAATCACAACCATTAAAAGAATATGCAGCGACACATGTAACATTCAGCAGACCATTAGGGATAAATTATATGTCATTAACAACACCATCATATTCCTATTTAGCAAGTCTGAAAGTAGCAATGTATAATGGAACAAAAACAATGAATTATAACAATGGTGGAATAGGACAACCACAACATAATCTCCCAATAAGACAAGAAATAGTAATGCCACAATTAGAAACAAGAAGAGAACAATTATTCGGAGAGATAGGAAAACTAAGAGGCAATGCAATGTATGCAGAGATGCCAATAGGATATAACTAAAAATGTACGGAACAAATATTTACGGAGAGAGCAAAGCAAGAGCTTATGAAATTTCAATATATCCAAAAACAACAAATATAGATACTAAATTAGAAGTGAAAGAATTTTTTAGTAAAGAGACATTAGAGGGAAAAGTTACAGAAAAAACAATAGACACTTTATTAGAAAAATTAGAATCAATAGGAGAAGATTACGATGTACAATCTAACTAATTCCAATTACGGAATGGACATGAAAAAATTGTATCTAGATAATGCAGAGAGTTATTTACTAAAATCAAAATTAGATCTAAATAGAGAAAAAGAATATGTACAAAGAGCAGAAGAGATGATAGATAGAGCAAAGACAATAAACATACAAGAAAAACAAAATGTAATAGGAAATTTTCTATTTACAAAACCAAAATTTACATTCAGAGATGTAGCAGGAATGGAAGAAGTAAAAGACAAAATAAAGATAAAAGTAGTAGAACCAATAAACAATCCAGAAATATTCCAGATATTCGGTAAAAAATTCGGGGGAGGAATGATAATGTATGGTCCTCCAGGATGTGGAAAAAGCTACATAGCAGAGGCAACAGCAGGAGAGGCAGATGTAACATATTTCAATGTAAAAGTATCAGACATAAAAGGAAAATATGTAGGAGAGACAGAGAATAATCTAGCTAAACTCTTTAAATTAGCAAGAGAACATCAGCCATGCATAATATTCTTTGATGAATTCGAAAGTCTAGGAAGAGAGAGAAATGATGCAGTAGGACATGACAAGTCAATGGTATCACAGTTATTAACAGAAATAGATAGTTTAGGAAGTAAAAATCAGCAGATAATGCTAATAGCAGCAACAAATGAACCGTGGAACATAGATATAGCATTCAGAAGAGAGGGAAGATTTGGAAATACAATATTCATACCACCGCCAGACCATAACTCAAGAAAAAATATATTAAAAATGCAGTTACAAGGAAAACCAATAGATGAAAAATTAAATTATGAAGAACTAGCAAAAATAACAGAACTATATTCAGGAGCAGACCTATTAGAAGTATGCAATACAGCAGTAGAGAATGTGATAAGTGAGTGCTTAAAGAATAAAAAAATAAGAAAAATAACAACAGAAGACATACTAGAAGTAATAAAAAAGAAAAAAGAACTAGTAAGTGCTAAATGGTTAAAAAAATCATTAGAAACAATATATACAACAAACAATGAAGATTCATTCAGGGAAGTAATAGAATACGCAAACAAATACATGAATAAAGAAATGGATTAAAACTTACTATTAATTAGATTAATTTGTCTAAAATCTTTATTATTATATTTCTATCTCTTTGTAAACAATCAGACATAGGATCGTGATTAATCTCCATAACACCATTATTTATTGAATATCTCGTTTTATCATATGGTCTATTCCCTGTTAATGTTAATCCTCTCTTATTATAAAATAAGCCTGTTCTTGTATCAAATATACAATATCCTGATTTTATAAAAACAAAATCACTTTTAATTAAACCTTTTTCTATAAGACTTCTTTCTACCCTTACAATATCATTTAAATTTTGTGGAATTTCCTGTCTTATTAAATATCCTTGTAAATTTTTACAAATCTTCCTTTTTAAATCATTAGTTAACTTCGCAATTGTATATTCAAGAAATCTATAATCTTGTAAATGAGCCAATCCAGCAGACTTTTTTTCTTTATCATAAAATAATATCCCAATACAACTCAATATACCACCTGTAACCAATACTGGCCTGTCACTTATTCCATCAGTAACTGCGTATTGTCTTTCTAAGATATCTATAGTATCATTCTCAGAAATTTGTGACAGTTTATGAAAAGATATATCCCCTATTATCATCACTAAAATATAGGACTTATTAGTATATAAAGAATTCTAATAATTTTATATAATCTCACAATTTTGACAAACACTAAAATCTAGCATACTTCCCTTTAGAACCTAAATAATTCTCAATCTCCAATAATCTATTGAATTTAGAAGTCCTTTCTCCTCTTGAAGGAGCACCAATCTTAATCTGTCCAGAACCTAAAGCAACAGCGAGATCACAAATAAAAGTATCTTCAGTATCACCAGAACGATGACTGACCATAACATTCCATCTAGAGTCTTTAGCTAGACGATTAGCAAGAATAGATTCTGTCAAAGTACCAACCTGATTAGGCTTCAATAATAAAGCATTGCAAAGTCTTTCATTAACAGCTAATTTAATTCTTCTAATATTAGTTGTCAAAAGATCATCACCAACAACCTGAATCTTTAATTTTTTAGTCAATTCCTTAAATGCACTAAAATCATCCTGATGAAAAGGATCCTCAATAGAGATAATAGGATAAGTCTTAACTAAATTTTTATAATAATCAACTAATTCAGAAGAAGAAAATAATTTATTATTCATCTTATAATTAACACCAGTAAAAAACTCAGAAGCAGCACAATCCAAGGCTAACTTAATTTTATTAGAATAACCATTAATATCAACAGCTTTCAGAATCAAATCAAGAACAACTTCAGGATCAGATACAGGAGGAGAGAAGCCACCCTCATCAGCAACTAAAGTATAATGAGAACCATATTTTTTCTTAATCAATTCTTTCAGAGAGTGATAAACCTCAGAAATAATCATAGTAGCTTCAGAAAAAGACTTAGCTTTAACAGGAGCAATCATAAATTCCTGAAAAGCAAGACCAGAATCAGAATGAACACCACCATTAATGATATTAGAGAAAGGAACAGGAAGAACTCTCTTAGAACCAAGATATTCATACAAATGTTTATTCATGACAAAAGAACCGCAACGAGCAGCAGCCAAAGAAACTGATAATATAGAATTAGCACCTAAACGAGATTTATTAGGAGTGCCATCAAAACCAATAAGGAATTCATCAATAGCTTTCTGATCAGTAACGTCAGTTCCTATAAGTTCTTTAGAAATCAGATTATTAACATTAGAAACAGCTTTCATAACAGATAAACCATGATAGGCCTTAGAGTGATCTCTTAACTCAAAAGCCTCATACTTGCCTTTAGACAAACCAGAAGGGACAATAGCCTTAGCAGAAACTTCATTAGTAAAAACCTTAGTCTGAATAGTAGGAAAACCTCTAGAATCAAGAACCTGCATAGATTTAACACCTCTAATAATATTATCCATCACTAATATTTTAGATAAACTACTTTATAAGAATTACTAAGCACTATCTTCATTTACAACATCATCAATCACAATATCAGCAGACCTTATAATATTTTTCCAAGTTTTATTATCAATAACAGAGACAGAAGCAACTCTAGAAACTAATGAATCATTAAAAGCAAAAGCATCATCTAGATCATTGAATTCAAAAAAAGCATATCTCTTCTCTTCAATCAAGCCATAAGTTATTTGAGACAAGTCCAAAGCTAAATACTCCCTAATAATCTCATTGTAAAAATTAGAAATATTAAAAGGTTCTCTTACTCTTTCATCAACAACTCTAACTTCATATAACATAAAGAAAATAAATAAAAAGAATTTAAAAGATTAACTGATTTCAAAGACAGCACTAACAGAAACTGTCAAAGAAACACTCTTAGGCTGCAATTCAGGAGCCACAGACATATCTGCTGAAGTAACCTTAGCTTCACTCATTGCACTATAATACATAGGATAGTAGTTATTAGAGTTCTCAACAACAGAGACTAAGCCTTTAACACTAGAATCTGCAGCATCAGCAATCTGCTCAGCTTTAGTTTTAGCATCTGAAATAGCAGTAGACAACATACTTACTTTTATGTCATTCTGCCTATCCTTAGATAAACTAAATACAACATTATCAACATTATTAATGTTATTATTAACACCAAGATTGATAATCTCTCCAGCCTTTGAAGTGTCTTTAAGAGTCACCTTAATAGTATGAGAGGACCTGTAGCCTTTATCCACGTACTTATTATTCTCCCAGACCCTAGATTTTTCAAGATTGAAATAAATAGTCTCAATATCATTATCAGACAGACCATTAGACTTCAATAATTTAATAAAGTTATTAGATATATCAGAGTTCTTAGACTGAGCAACTTTAGGATCTAAATCAATAGTCTCAATCCTGAAATAAATCATAGCCTGGTCAGGAACAACATCCATAGTTGAAGAACCTGAAACAGATATAGTCTTTTTATCACCAAGAGGAATATCTTTCTGCGTAAAAGAATAAACAGAGAATACAGAAAGCACTATAATTCCTAATGCTAAAATAATTGTCAAGATATTATTTTTGTTTTCCATACAAAACATAGAGTAAAACTTATTTAAATATCTTTTTTAGAGTTCAAACCAGATTAAAGTCATACAAGAAAGTTTTAAATAGAAATAGAAATCAAAATAAGTATGCAAGATGGTGAAAAGTTAGATTCTTTAGATATTATAAAAGAGAGATATCCTGTATTAAATAAAGACATACAAGAGATACTTGCAACAAATACAAAATCTTTAGAGATATATGAATTATTAACAAGACATGACTATAAACCATTAATGGGAAGAATAAATGAATATCTAACTTCTGACAGAGATTCAAGAATAGTATTAGACAATGGAAGGAGATATATTATAGGATTCAATGGTGTCACATTACCAATAACAAGAGGAGAAAATTTATTATTATATACATTTCCTATGGAAAATAAAGAAACCACAGGTTCTGGCATATTAGTGGAAAGATTAGGTCATGAAATTGTAAATGCAAGATATATGTCAAGAGATTGTCCTCATGTATTATGCCAAAGAATAATGGATATAATAATTCATGATTAAATGAATTCAAGACAAATAAATCAGGAATTTTTATTTTGCTAAAGACAGATATAAGCTATATGATTATTTAATCCTCATTAGCATCATCATACATATGATAAACCCAAGAACAAACAAGGATCATAGATGATATAATAAGTATCTTATCAAAATTAAAACTAGTGAAAAACATAGATAAACCTGCGAATATAACTATGAAAACAGAAACAATTGAGAAATTAACCATAAATACATATTCACCTATGATAATATTTACGAATGCTTATTTAAATAATTTACTAATATTTATAAATAAGAAGAAAATCTGAAAACTACAATGAAAAAATATTTAGATACAAGACGATATGGAACAAAAGAACAAGAAGCTTATACTAGTGATGTGAATCAATTGAGAGTAGAATATGGAGACGGTGTTCAACCAGAAGAGAGAATTGGAAACGATGGAGAAGGAATAGAGGTGACATATTATATAGAAACATCTGAAGAAAAAACACAAGAACCAAATGAATTAGAAGTAAAAGTTGATGACCCTGATAATAGAACTTCTTTTGTATAAACATATTTTATTGATATCTAGATACAACAAACTTCTCTATAATATTTAAATAAAAAAAATAAAAATTTATTATTATAATGTACAACCTGCTTTTTCACCAAGCTCTTCTAATGTTCTTTCACCAACAAGTCTTGAACCATCAGCGAATTCCCATGTAGGATAGCTCACTATTTTTGCATCAACACAAACCTGATTCTGAGGTCCGCCTAAAGGTCCGCATTCAATATAAGCAACATATTTCATAGAATCACCAAATAATTTCTTCTGGTTAGTGCAATGAGAACATTGAAAAGAACCGAAAAACTTTACTCCCTTATCAGAAATACATTTAGCGAACTCATCCTTTATAGGATCACTCTTGCTACAACCTGCCAAAACCAATAAAGAGATGGCAACAATAATAAAGATTAATTTTTTCATTTTATAAGCCTCCTATTAATTTCAAATGAAAATAAGTATTTAATAATTTTATCATAATATCCTCCAGCCAACTATTATCAATATCAAGCCGATAAAAGCTATGATAAACCCAAATCCTATATGCATATCATGGGAACCGTGCTCGTGAATATCATAACCCCCGCTTAAAACAAGATTATGAAAGTCATGAGGCAAAAAAGAAACAACAATACCTAATACTAAGAATATAACACCTATAATCATCATATACTTATTTGATTTTTTCATAAAGTCTCATAATAATAGTATTATATATAATTAACGTGGAAAACAATCAGTAAAAAACTCTTAAAATATTAAAATAAGGCTAAAATAAACTATTTATTGTTCAAAAAAGAATAATTTTACTTAAACTCTTTTACATTTTATAACATTATCTTCAATACTAAACTTAACATCCAAGAATTTCTCAATAACTTCAATATTAGAGTTCATATGATCAGAAACATCAGAGACTTTAAAAGAACCAGAACCGCAAATACCTAAATAAATAAGCAATTGATCAGAAGTAAAAATATCAAAAGTTGAAGATGAACTAATCTCTTTTATTAATTTCAAAGCACAATCCTTCCCAACATCCTCTGATGTTAAAGTTTTTTCACCAAGAACAGACATACCAATCTGGTTAGAGATATTAGCATGAATATAACATCCAGGATTCAGACTCGGAATATAAGACTCATGAAAAGTAATCCTATAATCAATAGGAAAATTTGCCTTGAAACCTTTAATCAATCTTTTGCAGATATCACGATCTTTTAATGAGTGTGAAGATACAGCAAATAAACTTATTTCCTTAGAGTTGACTGAACTAAAATTAAAATTTTTTAAATTTTTCACAGGATTAATAATTACTTTTATATTACCGCCACCCTTAGGATAGAAACCTTCCTTGACCAATTCTAATTCAATATCAACACCTAACTTTTCTAAAACTTTTAAAAAAACTTCTTTAATATCAAGAGCAGGAGGAGCCAGAGGATTTGCAGTACCACCAATAATCTCTATATGAGACTTATTTTGAGAGAATAATAATGGAGGCAATAAAGTCTGTAAAACCAGAGTTGTAGAACCAGCTGTACCAATATCAAATTTATAATCAGAAGAGACAACTTTAGAAGGAATAAATTCTAATTCTTGAGAGTGTAAAATATTACCATTAACTTCTGCATTACAAATCTTAGAAACTGCGTTAACTGCTGTAAGATGTTGAGCTTGCAAACCAGGATTAGGTCTTTTATTACGAATATTAATAATCTTGAAAGATTTAGAAGTTAAAGCTGATAAACTTAAAGAGGTACGCAATATCTGACCTCCGCCAATGGAACCATCTATATGAATCATAGATATGGTATGTTCATCAGTCTTATAATACTAACTATGCATCATAAAACTATCAAAACTTATTTTAAGTAAAATTTGCAGATATAAAATTTAAATTTGTTTTAGAATAAATCTTAGTTTACTTTATATTACCAATAGGAATCATTTTTATAATTGGTCTGCATATACCTGCTTTAGCAACAGAATCAATAACTAAATCAACAGATTTGTAAGCAGAACCAGATTCTTCAGCAAGACCAGAATAAGAACCTGTCTTAACGTAAATACCACGAGATTCCATATCTTTTTGCAAAGACTCTCCCTTAAATTCTCTTCTAGCCTGATTACGAGACATCACTCTACCACTTCCGTGACACGTTGAGGAGAAAGTTTCATTGTCAGCTTTTTCTGTTCCAACCAAAAGATAACTTCCAGTCTCCATGCTGCCACCAATAATAACAGGAGATCCAATATCATTATATAATTTAGAAACTTCAGGATTACCAGGACCTTGAGCAAGAGTTGCACCTTTCCTGTGAACAACTAATTTTTTCTTCTTACCATCAACTTTGAATTCTTGTAATCTAGCTAAATTATGAGCAACATCATAAACACAGTGCATATTCATATCTTCTGCTTTTTGTTTGAAAACTTTTTCAAAAGACTCACGAATACGATGTGTAATAACCTGCCTGTTAGCAAAAGCCATATTAGCAGCAGATGCCATAGCACTATAGTAATCCTGACCTTCATGACTTGAAAATGGAGCACAAGATAATTCAGGATCATTAACTCTAATATTATATTTTTTCATAGCACCTTCAAAAATTTTTAAATAATCAGTAGCAACTTGATGACCGAAACCACGAGAACCACAATGAAATGTAACCACAATCTGATCTGGAAAAATACCAAACCTTTTAGCAATTTTCTCATCTAAAATATTTTCTTTTTTTATATGCTGAATTTCAAGATAATGATTACCTGAACCTAAAGTTCCTAATTGGTCAATACCTCTTGCTCTTGCTTTTTGAGATATCTTAGAAGAATCAGCCCATTCAATCTTACCAGAACTTTCTATCCTATCTAAATCTTCCTTCCAGCCATAACCGTTATCCACACACCATTTAACACCATTATCCATAACTTCACTAAACTGTTGATTATTAACCTTAACAAAACCTTTACAACCCACACCTGAAGGAACAGCATCATATAGTGTATTAACTAATTCTTTTATTTTAGGCTGAACATCTTTAATAGTTAAATTAGTGATTATAGTTTTCATGCCACAGTTTATATCAAATCCTACACCACCAGGAGAGATAACACCACCATTTTCTGGATCTGTAGCAATAACCCCCCCTATACAAAAACCATACCCCCAGTGGGCATCAGGCATAGCCATAGCATATTTAACAACACCAGGAAGACAGGCCATATTAGTCAATTGATCAAAAACACCAGCATCCATTGAATTAAGCAATTCTTTACTAGCTATAACTCTTGCTGGAACATTCATACCTTGCTTGAAAGAAGCAGGAATTTCCCATACTGCTTCTTCTATTTGTTTTATATCTTTTGGGATATTTGACATAAATTTGTACTAGATATCGTTTTTATAAAGTTTTGGTTTAAACTCTGTGCAATATTCACAACGCTTTGCCTAGGTTTTGCATTTCCTTCTTTATATATTTTATATCAAATTCAACAGTTGTTAAACCGCTTGCTATTTTTTCAGTCCTATTCTCTAATTTACTTAACCTTTTTCTCATGTCGAAACTCATCTGAAAGAAAGCACCAGCACCAAAAATAGCACTAAATAAAGGAAATAATTCTAACCATAATGGAGTATTAATAATTCCTAAAACTTTCAATATCAACCAGACAAGTATTGATAGTAATGACAACCAGAATATAATTGCATATAATTTAGAATAATCTTTCACATTATTATTTATATTTTGAAATTTATAAGTGTTACTAAGAAATTATTGAAAATATTAAACCCTCTTATAAGTTCCCATCAAAACTGCTTCTTCTAAAATATGACCTTTCATAGCAATTTCTACTTGAGTCTTAGAATAACCATGTTTTAGATCTAACATTTTATCCAAAGCAAAAACTTTGAAGAAATATCTATGCTCACCATCAGGAGGACATGGACCACTATAATCATTTAATCCCCTACTATCTTTTCCAATGATTCCTTTAGGGTTTTCTCCTTCTTTAATATTAACAGTTTCTGGAGGAATATTAAAAACAACCCAATGATCCCATACTTTGCCAGTTGCTTTAATAGCATCAGGATCATCCATAATCAAAACCAAAGATTTAGTATTAATAGGAACATCACTAATCATCAAAGGAGGTGAGAGATTAATACCATCACATGTATATTTAATAGGAATCCTCTTCCCATCCAAGAACTCTGAACTTGTTAATTTCATAATACTAGTTGTATTTTGTGATTTATAATAATTGGCTATATATTTAGTGCAAGATACAATTAATATCAAGATAATCAATATTTTTTCATAGATATTAAAGAATAATAAACTTTTTAAATTTTTAGCAAGCAACTAATAGTTATGATAGAGATAAGAGATATAGTATCAAAAATAGGAGAGAGAGGATGGTGGATTTATGAGAATGGAGTCTATGTAAGAAACCCAAATTATTCAAAAACATACGTTATATCACCATTAGATACTGATTTTAGGATATCAAGCCATAGATTAGCTATATTAATGGAATCAGGAATAAAACCTGAAATAGAACATGAAGGTAGAGTGATAGAATTAAGATATTTAAGATTATTATTAAATGAAGTAAATATAGGAGAATTATCAATACAGTCAAGAGAATTTTATGAAGAATTAGAAAAAAATTTACAAGATATAAGAAGTTATAGATTTGATAATTAGATATCAACAATAACATGTGCTATATATTTATCTTTAGTTTTTTTAATTTCAAATTTATGTTTTGTTATTGCTTTAGCATCAGCATTTAACTGGTGTTTTTTTCTGTCAATAATCTCACCAAAACATTTTGCATTAATAGAATATTTATTATTTTTTTCAGAGATATTTATTTCAAACTTATTAAATAATAATCCTTCAGTGTCTTTAACAAATATCAATTCAGATAAAAAATCATATAATAAATCTTCAAGAGAATCTGCTGATAATTTTATAGTATAAACTGATTTATTTCCTAATGTGCTTAATTTAACCATTATTTCTTCAACAGCTAATGCTGCATTCTCGAATAGTTCATCTAAATCATTACCATAAGCCTCGAACATAACATCTGCTGTATGATCAAAGAATTTATATCTCATTTTTTTCCTCAACTAATAAACTAATCTGAACATGGCAACCATCTTTATCTTCCTTGATCAATACATTCTTAGATATCTCTTTCACTAAAACATCAATCTCATTGCCTTTAATCTTAGAGCCTGCAACAACAGATGATAACATGTAATCATTATTTACCATGTTTATACTTAAATCCTGAACTTCAGATAGAATAAAACATTCATTTAACAATAATTCATTTAATTTATTTATGTAATTATATAATAAATATTTCAGGTTCTGAGAACGGAACATTATAGACTTATTTATTTCATTATTCAGATTTCCTTTATAAACTGTTTTTGAGAATTCAACAGCTATTAAAGAGAAAGCCTTTTCTAAGGTTTTAGCTTCGCTTTTTAAGCTTATTTCTTGGTAATCTGCCATTATAAGCCTTTAAAACACTGTTATTAATGTATTTTATGATGTCACGTAGAAGTGGTAAAGATAGTAAGGTTTTTAAAGGTTATTTCCTATATAAATACTATAAAAATGGCAAAAATAAAGGGACAGGGAATATTTGAAAGATATAAGAATAGAGAGAAAACTCCTAAAAAAATTCATCAACCAAAACAGCAAAACTATAGTTACAGACCAGAAAAACATAGAACTCGCAGGTCTTTAGGATCTAAATTAAGAAGATTAGGATTAGGACTAGCATTAGTGGCTGCATTATCAATACCATTAGATCAATATACAGGAATACCGGGATATATAGAAGGAAAAATCATAAAAACTGTTAAATCTCATTCAGAAAACGGACAATACTGGCAGGCAATACATGAAAGAGATGCATTCAAAGCAAAGATACAAAACAGAACACCAGAAAAACATGAGGAAAACAAAGATGCATTCCCAGATACAGATTTCATAAGAGAATTTCCAGCAACAGAAACAAATGAGATAAGCATAGAGAGTGATGACACAAACTATCCAATATATAGAAAAGCATCAACAAGCCAAAAACTATCATGCGACATACTAAATAGAGATACAAACATAATACAGATGATAGTAGCAAGAGAGGATGATGCAGCATATGATCACGGAGGAATAAATTACTGGGGAAAAATAGCTGCTGCTGCAAGATGGATAAAAGCAGGAAGAAAAGGAAATATGCCTGGAGGATCTGGACTAGTAGAGCAAGTTGCAAAGATGGCAACACTAGATGAAAATCAGGCAAGCAAAAACAGAAAAGGATGGAAAGGAATAAAAGAAAAATTAGAAGAGATAGTATACTCATTAGAATTAGGAGCATTACCAAGAAATGATGTAATATGTTTTTATGCAAATACATCATACTTTGCAGGAGGAAACTACGGAGTAGAAGCTGCAGCACAAGATTACTTTGGAAGATCAGCATTAGAATTAACAAAAGCAGAAGCAGCATTCCTAGCAGTATTAGTAAAAGCACCAGGACTAAACCCTAAATTAAGAAAAATAGATATCAAAGACAAAAATGGAAATGTGAAAACATTAGATCCATTCCAGCTACAATATGATAGATATAAAAGATTTGTAGAACAATTACATAGAGATGATAAAATAAGTGAAGTGGAATATCAAGAAATGATAGATCCAGCTGCAATAACAATATCACCAAAACAAAGAACAACAACATCAACATTCACAGGAGCATTAGAAATAGTAAAAGATGAACTGCAAAAAAGATACGGAATAGACTTATATAAAATGATGCAGGATGATAATATACCATACTCATTAATATTAAAAACAACAATAAAACATGAAGACCAATTAAGACTAGAAGCAGCAATAAAAAAAGAATTCAAGCATCCGTTTGTAGAAATAAACGGAGTATTACAACCACTAGCAGATATTGGAGGAGTTGTATTAGACAAAGAGAGAAGAGTAGTATCATTAATAGCAGGAAGAGAATATAGAGGAGCTATTGGAGAATTCAATTATGCAACAAGCAAAGATACAGCAAGTGTAGAATTAGGATCAGTTATAAAACCATTATTGTATGCATATGCGTATCAATATGAGAAAATAAATCCAAATAGTATATGGAGCGAGGAAGGAGCTGGAGTAAGAAACTGGAACGGAGAAACACATCCGCCAATGTCATTAAGAAGAGCATTGACAGCATCAAACAATCCAATAACAGTAAATTTATGGAAACACTTATTCAAAAGAAAAAATGATAAAACAGGAAACGAACAGAGATTCACAAAGTTCATAGAATATTTAGATGGGTTAGGATTTGATATAACAGAATATAGAAAAGCAGGACGTGAAGATAACAGCCTAGCACTAGGATCAAAAGGGGGATTAACAGCTTTAGGAATAGCAGAAGTATATTCAGCATTCAATGATGGAAAATTAAGAGATACAACAATAATATATACAATAATACTAAACGGACAGGAATATGTTATAACACCATCAGAAGAAGCAAGAGAGGTATTTGAGACAAGAACCAGAAATGCAATATTAGAAAGCTTAGAAGCACGTGCTAATGAACTAAAAGTCAAAGGATGGTGCAAGACAGGAACAGGAGGAGACAAAGCATTAAGACTAGTATGTGATGAAAAAACTGGAGATCTTGACAGGATATTATCATTATTCACAACAAGCAAACATGGAACATTAGGACAGAGAAAATATGCAGCAACAGAATTAGGACCTGTTGTAAGAGCATATCAGGAACAGACTAGAAAAGGTGAAGTATATGATACTAGAGAGACTAAAGTGCGTACAATAGAATGCTTAGATGATGATACAATAATACCAGAAGGAAGAATATTCCAGGCAGATTTAAAAGATATAAACAAATTAGCAGAAATATATGATTTATGCGCATCAGTACAAACACCAAGATCAGAAAGAAAAATAGGATACTATAGTGCAACAGCTTCAGCATACCAAGCTCTAGCAGAAGATTTAAAATGCGAAGGAGAAACTGCCAGAGCAGGAGTATTCCTAAGCAATGCAATATTATTCTATAAAAGAATGGCAAGAGAGTCAGATGGCAGTCAAAAAGAGACGGCACTAGGAATGATACAGGATATAGAAACACATAAGGATGATCCTCCAACTGATTGTACAGAATAAAACAACAACTAGAAAGGTTTATATTTAATTCTTATAGCCTAAAAATCAAGGGCTCGTAGCTCAGCTTGGTGGAAACTCTGTAGCTTAAGAAAGTTATAAAGTTGCCAAAAGCAATAGACTCTTAATCTATGGGTCGTGGGTTCAAAATTGAATCTTTTTAGAAAAAAGCTTCGGCAAAAACTAAAGAGAGAATGAAAGTCCCACCGAGCCCGCTAACATTATAAATCTTATTGAAATGGTAAAACAATGACTATTGACCTAAGATTGGAAAGAGAAACAGAATATGCAGAATTTTCTCCAGGAGCAGCAATATTAAACCTAGGACTGCACTTACCACATGATATAGGCAGGGTAGTCAAAGACCTAATAGCAATATCTGATGATAAAGATTTAATAATTTATGATACAGATGGAAAAGAAGTTGCAAGCCAAGATATTGGAACAAGCATAAAAGAATTAACATTCACAGGATTTACAAGACAATACTTACCACTTGATGGATATTTACTTGGTTTAACAGATAATAAAACAATAGAGATAATAAGACTAATAATAGACTTACATCCTGATGAGATAGAATTTAATAAAATAGAAGATTTAAGATTCAGGATATCAATGCATAGAAATTATACATTAGATGATAACCCAGAACATATAATAAATGGGATGAACAGAATAATATGGCCATTATATGCAAGTACACAAGATGCATTACATGCATTCTCTGAAAAAGAAATGGATAGAATGAATGGAATGAACCTGCAGTTCAATAATAAGTTTATGACTAAAGGAAGAACACCAAGATTATTCGCTATAGGATATGATGACATAAGAACAGAATATAATAAAAAACCACAAGCACATCCGTATGTACTATTAAAAGGAACACAAGAACTTTCCTCTTTAGCATGGCTAGACAGAATAAAAGGTGGAAAAACAAAAGATCCGAGAAGAAATAATATAAGAGTACCATATGATTCAGTATCAGTAGCACCAACATTTACAGATCGTAGTTTCCTAGCAATAGACAAGAATCGAAGATTATGGTACTTGCCTGACAATAAAGGAAAAAACCATATTGATAAAGAAGGGAATTTAAAATTAGAAGATTTTGGAATAACAGGACATAGAATAGGGATAATATCATCAACACAATACAGAGATGAAAGACCATTATTATATTTGACATATGATGATAGATCACTTGTAAGATGCAGATTAAGAGAAAGATAAAAGGAATAATTTTATAAAACAACAGTTAATAACAAAAAACAAGCCCTGGTCGTCTAGCCCGGTCAAGGATAGAGCCCTCTCGAAACAAACTTTTTATAAAAAGGTTTGAACAAAAATTCAGGAGAAAGGCTCTGACGCGAGTTCGAATCTCGCCCGGGGCGTAATATATTTAATTTTAAACATTATTAGATTTATTAGATGACATTCTTTTTCTTTTAACAAAACCTGAAACTTGAAGTATAATAGTAATAACACCTAATATCATCATAATAAACTCTACAATATTCAATTGATCAAAACCTGAGAATATACCAGACATCCAAACAAAATGAATAAATGCTAATATAAAGATTATATAATTAAGACGATGAATACGCTTCCACCATTTTCCTAATTTTCTCATAGAATAATCATTAGATGTCAAAAATAAGATAGACATCAATACAGCTGCAAAAAATCCGATAACTATAGGAGGGAAATTAAAGATCAATAAAAAATTCCATTGAAAACCCCAGATCAGAACTGAAAAAAAATGAATTAATACAAAAACAAAAGTAATGATACCAATAGACCTTCTAGGTTCAAGCAAAGGAGCAAAGACCTTAGGATTAAGAACAACTAAAGGACCAATAATTAATGTAATGCATAATAACATAAAAGCAGTCAAACCTGAAAATTGAGTGAAAAAAGTAGTAGGAGTATTAACAGCCATAAAATAGGATAATAAAGATACAATAGCTAGAATAATCAGTGTGAAAAGATTAGTAGTTTTCTGCATAAGATAAAACAATAATATTTATTTAAAAATGTTGTGAAAATTATTTATTCTTATCAATGATATAATCAATAGCACTATAACCATTAGGAACATGAAGTCTTAAACGATTACTTGTAATAATACCAGCAAAAACACCAGCAGCAATACCTGCCACGAGGTTATCAGTTGACCAACCAATAAAAGTTCCAAGGACAAGAGCTGATGCAAAAGGACCATTTTTAGGAAAATAAATCTGATTTCTGACTTTATACAAAAATTCTGCTTTCAAAGAATCCCTATCACCAACAATGTCACCATGAGGGAACTCTCCAGCAGCAATCACTAATTTTTTATTCTCTTTTAAAGTCCAACAATCAATAAAGAATTCATACATTCCCACTACTTTAGATCTTGTAAACTTATCACAATAAATATCATTCCAATATTCTCTACGATTAAATCTCTTATCATCTGAAAAATCAGCCCATGTAAAATGCCTATCACAATCTTCTAACATGAAAGCAGATCTTAATGGATTAAATACGGAATTAAAATCATATTGATCAGCAAGATCTTCCAAAGGCATATGATCATTCTTATCAAGAGCTTCATAATATATCTGTTTATCCATGATAATGTAGCTATAAGAAAATTTAAAAGCTTATTTTATCAGTATTTTAATAACTTCAGGAAGGTCTGCTTTCTCGAATTCAGATATATCCTTCTTATTATTAACAGGCTTCCAGAAACCGAGATGTTTAAACATCCTGAAATTTATCTTGGGAAAGACATCATATTCAATACTACCCTTATCAGGAAGATATTTTAAAATATCATCACGAATAAAAAAATACCAACCGCAGTTAACCCAGTCATCAAGAACAGGTTTTTCAACAAACTTGCCATAACCATCAATTTCTTTAATTAAACCAAAAGGAAGCATAGGATGAGCAACACAGACATGATTTTCATTAAGTTTTTCTAAATCATTAATGTTAATATCAGTAATATCATCACAATTCAATACAATAACCTTATCAGAATCAGACATCAGTAAAGCTTTCTTAATACCACCAGCAGTACCAAGAGGTTCATTTTCAATACAAAATTTAATATTGTTATTATGATAATGTGAATTAACAAAATCAATAATTTCCTGATGACGATGACCAACAGAGATAATAATATTGTTTACTTTATCTTTAAAATACTCAATCTGGTAGAACAAAACAGGCTTACCTCTAACAGAAACAATAGGCTTAGGCAAAACATCCTCCATACGAGTACTTTTACCGCCAGCTAAAATAACAACATCCATAATATAATAGAGAAAAATTCTTATATAAAGATTTCCTTGATTAGTATTATAAACTAGAACCTATTAAATCTTTTGATACTTCGTATTTTTTTGTTGAGTATATTATTTCTTCTGCTTGTGATATTGCCTTCTTGCACATACCAGTCATGTTGTTATAGTTTTGTTTTACTTCTTCAATTTTTATTGATGGACTGTATCTTGCGTCTTCTCTTTTATCAACATCTGATTTTTCCTCTTTATCGCTATGCACTGTTATTCTGTTTATGAATTCATCATCATAATTTATTATATTATTATCTTTTATGTATCTTATGAATAATGCTGTGCATTTCTGGCTTCTGCTTTCTACTCCAAATTTTGATAATATTGCTAATGCACAATAATATAATGTATAGAACCATTCTTCCGGTATTTTATAATCCAATCCCATAATTTTTAGAGTGTCGCATAATTCTAGATTCTTTTTTGCTTTCTTAATATAGTCTTTAGCTGATTCTTCATTTACTTCTACTTTTAATAATCCTTTATGCTTTTTTCCTTTGTTCTCATCTTTTATTGCATTATTGAAGCATTCTTTTAGTTTATCCATTATGCATTTCCTTCATGAATTTAACAAATTTTTCTTGGCCGTATAATACTATTCCTTTATTTATTGATTCTATAAATGCTTTATTATGATTTTTTATTTCATTCTTGAATTCTTCAACTGTAAAATTTATTGAATGAATATGTTTAACTTGGCTTTTTTGTATTTTATATATTGTTTTTTGAATATTTATTAAGTTATTTTTTTTAGATGTAACTCCTAATATGTCTATATCGTTTGCTTGTTCTGGAGAATGTATAATACTGCCGTATAATATAAGAAAATCTGTTATTTTTTCTAAATCCTCAAAATTATTTAACCATCTTTGTTGCTTGAAAGATTCTTCAATAAGATATAATTCTATTCTTTTCTCTGTTATCTTATTCCATTCTATCTCTATAATATAAGTACTTGTTTTACCATTACCTACTTGTTTTAATTTTATTAATTTGTTATTTTCTAACTTTTTTAATATTTTCCATAAACCTACCCTGCTAACTTTTAATTCCTTAGATAAACCTGTTATAGTATATTCTATAGAGAATTCTTTGAAAACCTTTAATAAAGTCTTTTTTTCTAAACTATCTACTATTTCCATTTTGTTAATAGTTATTAACTAATAGTTAATATATAAAGTTTTCTATTATTTATTGCTTATAATAAAAGGTTGCACCAGAGCTAATAATAGAACATTTTAAATATTTAATTATTGGACTTCTCGAGAATGGTAAGCATAAATATACTACAATATGGATGTACAGCAAATTATGATAATGGAAATATATTAGCAGGATTACTAATAGAAAATAATCACAGCATAGTAAACAATACAGAAGAGGCTGACGTAGTAATAGTTAATAGTTGTACAGTAAAAGGAAAAACAGCTGATAAGATACATCATAAGATAAGAGAATTAATAGAAGAAGGAAAAAAATTAGTTGTTACAGGTTGTATGCCTGCTGCTGATAATAAATTATTAAAAGAGATAGCACCAAAAGCTGCCCTTATTAGTACACAAAATATTACAGAAATCAATAATGTAATAAGTAAATTACTAGAAGGAGAAAATTTAATATTAACAAATAAAAGAAAAGAGATAAAACTAGGATTACCAAAACTAAATCCTGATAATAAGATAGCATCTCTGCAAATTTCTGAAGGTTGCGCGTCCCATTGCGGCTTCTGTTCCACAAAATTAGCTAAGGGAAACTTATATTCATATCCAAAAGAAAAAATAGTTGAAGAGATGAAAAAATATGTAGAACAAGGATACAAAAGAATAAACCTAACTAGTACAGATAATGGATGTTATGGAATAGATCTAGGATATAATTTAGTTGATTTATTGAAAGATGTAATAGCAATAGAAGGAGATTTTAAATTAAGAGTTGGAATGGCAAATCCAGAACATGTGAAAAAATATTACAAAGAACTAGCTGACATTTATAAAAATGAAAAAATAATGAAGTTCATACATATACCAGTACAAGCTGGAAGTGATAAAATATTAGAAGAGATGAACAGAAAATATACAGTGGAAGAATATAAAAGAATAGTAGAAGAATTCAGGAAACAAATACCTGGAATAACAATAGCAACAGATATCATAGTAGGATATCCAACAGAAGATGATTCGGACTTTGTTAAGACTGTTGAATTAGTAAAAGAATTAAAATTTGAAGTAATAAATATAAGTAAATTTGCATCAAGGCCAAGAACAAAAGCAAACAAACTAAAACAATTAACAAGTGAAGTAATAAAAGAAAGAAGTGTAGAATTAACAAAAGTATATCTAGAAACAAAAGAGAACAAAGAGATAGAAGAAGAATTAATAGAAATAGATATTCTAGAATGATAATAATTAAAAAGTGAATTAAAACTTAAAGATTTGTGGGAGTAGAAGAATTAGCTGAAAAGTATCATAGAGATATAAAAATAGAGGACATGGATACAGTTCCTTGGGATGATGCTAAACATGATGTTGCAACATTAACACTTTTAATACCAAGAACAATGCTGGAAGAGTATAAGAGAGTTACAAATGAATAAGATATAGATTCTGAAAAGTTCTGGAGAGAAACAGGATTATATGAAATACTAGATAGACTAGAGATAATTAAAAGCCATCAAAGACTTGTAGATATAAAACCATATTTGTCAGGAAAAGTTGATATACACCTATACGGACAAGATAAATGTAATACTTTTAGATTAACTATAATAGAATACCCCAGTGAGTTTCATGAGGATTATTAAAATCTTAAAACATAACCATAAATAGATTCTGAATTTCCAGAAACAATAACTTTCTTATTTCTTAAAGGATAAGCATGATATAAACTTAAAACTTTAGAAGCTTTCTTAATAGATTCAAGATCATAACCAGAAACAACTAATACAGAACTTCTATCATTATTAAATAACTGTAAAAGACCTTCACCAGATTTCAAACCTAAAGAACAATCCTTAGACTGAGTGTAATAAGAAATCAATGAATTAGTACAGGAATCACCAACTAATATAAGATTATGCTCGCCTTGAGGAAGATCAGATACAGTAACAATCTTAGGTTCAATAACATCAGAGAGTTTAATTCCGTTAAGAACATTATTAGCTGCTTCGAATTCATCTAAAGTATAACTATTAGGAAGAACTATGTATAAGGAATTGTAATTATTATTCTTGATAAAAGGATAAGGATAATTAGCTAAAGTAATCTTATCACCAGTGTATACAACATTACCGGTATATAAACTACCGAAAGTTGAAATGAATACCAAAGCTAAAACTAAAAACACCCCAAAAAGAATATGTTGATCTTCCATATAATATATATCAGGATGAAATTGTTATATAAATGTTACGAATTAAATTTCTAAAGGTTTCTTTTCATTTGGAATATTATTGTATAACCCAACAACTAATTCAACAAGACGACCATAATAGTCTGGCAATTCTCCTTCAATATCAACACTAACTTGATCTCTAGATGGCAATAGATACTCATCAATAAAATAACACATAAAATCTGTAAAACCACCAGCAGGATGCATCAAGATTTTACCATCTTTATCTGTTAAAGAAAACTCTTCATCTCTTTCACCACTATAGACTAATTTATATTCTAACATAAAATTAGACAAGAAGATAATATTTATAAGATTAATTAAAAAAAATAAATAATAAAAGAAAAGGTTTATTGTGCGCTACCGTTAGTGTCTTTGAACTTCTTATTAGAATGTTCAAAATCTTTCCAAGCAAGATCAAACATGTTCTCCAAAGCACCTGCAAAGAAAGGTGTATTAACCCAGACACCTACATCATAAGTCGGATGGACATTATCATCATGCATCAACATGAACAATAAATCCTTACCATCAACAATACAGAAACGTGCATTCATATCACCAGAATCCTTGACTTCTGCAACAGACTTAAGTTCCTTGATGTGATTAGCTGCATCCTTAGATAATGGGGCTGCAATCCTGATATTAACACCTTTCTTGCTAAGTTTCTGAAACAAAGGCTTCAAAGCTTCTGCTTTCCTTATGAAACCTTTAGATGTTGTACAGATAGTAACAGACTTTTCAGCATTCTTAACCATAGTCTCTAATTGTGTGTAAAGATTATGCTTGCCTCTGATAGCACCTGAAAGGTCTGTAGCATCAACAAATTCAATACCTTGCTTATGTAAAGTATCTAGTTCCTTAAGAACTTCAGAATTATTTAATTCTTTTAACTTAGTAATGTTATCATCAGCATCTTCCTGAATCAATTTCTTAACTCTCTCAACAACTTCAACTGGTTCAACTGCTATATACTTGATAGGCTTACCTAATTTCATAACAACAAAACCTTTTTTCTCTAAAGTTTCCAAAACATCATATGCTCTAGATCTTGGAACATGACCAATATTAGATAATTCACCTGCAGTAGAAACACCTCTAGATAATAATGCAGTCCAAATTCTTACTTCATATAAATTTAAATTAAAGTATCTCCTTAACTTGCTTAAAAGTTCTTCTTTGACAATCATCAAAAACCCTCCCAGGTTCACCCTCTTTTTTTAATCACAGGTGTTTTATACATTCAATAGTGATAAAACTAATATTTAAATGTTGTTGTGAAAAATATCACTAGAGATTAAGTTATTGGTGACAAAATTATTTATTTCTTCCTCTTTGAGCATCATAAGTTATCTTGATTTCATCCAAATAATTAATATCTGAAACTTTTTTATCAGATCTTAAGTTAACAATTCTTGGAAATCTGAGAGAAAATCCTGAAGAGGAATCATTACTAGCCTGAATTTCTTCAAAAGCAACTTCAATAATAACATGAGGCTTAATAGTTACTGTTTTTCCTTCAGTTGAAATAATTAAAGGTTTAAGGAGATTAGTAACTTCCAAAAAAGTTGTTCCTTCCTCTTCTTTTTCTTTTAATCCACTGCCCACTTTACCAATCTCTAAAAGATTACCATTAGAATCCTGGCAAGCAACAGTAAAAGATGTCAACCATCCTGCACGTTTACCTTCACCATGATCAGCTTTAACTATAACTAAATCTAAAGTATCTAAAATAGGTTTAATCTTAACACCATAACCAACACGAGAACCTGGCTTGTATTCTCCAGAAAGATTCTTAGCCATAATACCTTCATTACCTAAAGATAAAGATTCTTCATAAAATTTCTTAGCAGCCTCAATATCATCAGTAACTACTTGTTTAGCTGGCTGTATTTTTTCAGGAATGTTTGGAACAATCTTTTCAATCATATTTCTTCTTCTAACAAAAGGAGCTGATATTAATGATTCATTATTCAAAGAGATAATATCAAAGACATTAACCATAACAGGAACTTCCTTAACTAATTTCTCAATATCATACTTTCTCTTAATCCTTTGAGAGATATTCTGGAAAGACAACCATTTATGAGAGACAGGATCAATACCAATAATCTCAGCATCTAAAATAAAGTTCTCACCTTTAACAGTTTTCTTAATTAAATCAACAACATCAGGGAATTGTTTAGTTACATTCTCTAACCTTCTTGTGTATAATAAGATATTACCATTATTGTTATGAATTTGTAATCTAAAACCATCATACTTGTATTCTAAAGCTAAATTTTTACCAACAACCTCAAAAGCTTCTTCAACTGATTTAACTTTCTGGTATAACATGACATTAATTGGCTTTCCAGCTTTCAGAGTTATTTTTTCTAGAGCATTAATACCCTGTTCTTTGATTATCTTAAAAACTTCGGCAAAATCATTAGTCAGATCATAACCATGCTGTACTTTATCAACAAACAAATCATATTCTTTACGATTATTATCTGGAAGTTTGAATTCATTAGTAGATTGTTCATAAGATAATCTTAACTTATCTGAGAAGAAACACCAGACAATTGCATCTCTTAAAGTACTATCAGCAGCACCTGTACGCATCTGTTCTAAAATTAAACGAACAATGAACTTAGCTTCCAAAGGAGTAGCTGAAGTCAACAATTCACTTATCAGACCTATTTTTTTATTAACAGTACCTTCACCTTCCAGATCAGCTAAATCTCTAACATTATTGTAAACTAAATCAACTGTAAGTCTTACGTTTTGTAAAGTAACTTGTTTCTTTTTTTTAACAAGTTCAAAAGCAACTTCACCTAAATCACCTAATTCAGAGAATAATTTATTGATATGTTCTTTAGAATTACCAGTAGAAGTTTCTAAAGCTTTAATTACTATCTTATCTGAAACACCAATCTTTCTCTCATCCCAGGCTGGAAAAACTTTGCCTCTTATTAGATTAATAAAAAGTTCAGGATCCTTTTCTTTAATAATATCCTTAAGAAGTTTAGTGATAATAAAAGTTTTTTCTAATCTTTTAGAAGTTTTTTCAAGCTCCTCAAAATATTCAGCAAGCTTAAGATAATCCATTAAAAAAATAATAACTGATTAGGATAAAAAGATTGTGGTAATGAAAAGAAAATAATATAAATAAGTGAAAAAATAATAATTTATAGAAAAAAATTAAAAAAATTCTGACGATTTTAATGAAATTCTATCATAGAGGGATAATTAGTACTAAAATAATCATAACTAACAAGAAGTATATAATTAAGGAAAATTATATTTATAAATAGAAACCTACAGTATTATAATATAAATTTTGAAGTTCAATTCATTAATGTTTTATTGGCGTAAAACATTTGGGCAATTGAAATGAACTCTTTTTGGGCATGGTTAGTTAGACCAATATTAAATCCATAAAAACTTTGGCGAGTTAAAATGAATTCTAAGAGTAGATAGTGAGAACTATATTAAATACTTTATGGTAGTCGAGCACATACTACTAAAATAGTACAAAGAAAAAAGAGGAGAGAATCGGGGGAGAAAAATGGAGTTTATTATACAAAGCGCATTGGAAAGTGCACAAAACAACATAAATGAAGACATAAATATAGGGCATGCTAATATCAAGGTATTTGGTTGCGGTGGCGGCGGAAGCAACATGACAACATGGTTGTATAAGAAAGGAGTAAAAGGAGCTGAAATTATTGCTGCTAATACTGATAAACAACACTTAGACATGATGAGTGCTGACAAAAAAATTCTAATCGGAAGAGATCTAACAAGAGGACTTGGAGCAGGTGGATATGCTAACGTAGGTATGGAAGCTGCTAAAGAACAACTTGCAGAAATTAAAGATTCATTAAAGAATGCTGATATGGTATTCATCTGTGCAGGAATGGGTGGAGGAACAGGAACAGGTTCAGCACCAGTAGTAGCACAAGCTGCAAGAGATACAGGAGCAATCGTAATTGGAACAGTAACAACACCGTTCACAATTGAGAGGGCAAGAGTAGACAAGGCAGAATTTGGATTACAACAATTAAGAAATGTATCAGATACTGTAATTGTAATAGACAACAACAGACTAGTACAGATTGCTGGAAACTTACCAGTACAACAAGCATTTGCAGTAGCAAACGAACTAGTTGCAACAATGATAAAAGGAATAGTAGAAATCATTGCAGTACCTAGCCTAGTAAACTTGGACTACGCAGATGTAAAGGCTATCATGACAAATGGTGGAGTATCTGTAGTTGGAGTTGGAGAGTCTGATGGTGAGAGAAGAGTTGAAGAAGCAACAAAAAGAGCTTTGACAAACCCATTACTTGATGTATCATACAAGGGAGCAACAGGAGCATTAATCCATGTAACTGGAGGACCTGATATGACATTAGATGAAGTAAACAGATGCGGTGAGTTAGTAACTGAATCATTAGATGCTGACGCAAACTGTATCTGGGGTGCAAGAGTAGATGATGTAATGAAAGGAAAAGTAAGAGTCATGACCATCATCACTGGAGTACAAAGCCCATATGTTCTAGGAAAAGCAGCATCACCACAGAATGCAAGCCAGAGAATGGAAAAGTCCAGAACAATGAGCAGAGAACTAGGAATAGATGTAGTACACGGAAAGTATTACTGAAATCATGCTTTTAGGGCAATGTGTAGAATTCTTCTACCCCCTCAAACGCCCTAAAAAAACCCTATAATGGCTGGGACAAAACAAAAGAGTTCCAGCCTTTATTTCTTTTTAATTAATTCAATAATTCTCTAGACAAGTCTTATAAATTTTTTCTGATAACAAAGGGTTATGAGCCATACAAAGATGGAACAACTAGAACATTACAGGAATTATTTACTTCTTCTTAACAAAACTTTCATGAATCTTATCTTTAATTTTTTCAAGATGATGGTCAATATGCTTAGATAGAGGGAAAGCACTCCTAGAATTGTCTAACCTATTACCCCAAGAACCATAGAAAACAAAATTATCCAAAGGCTCACGACCAATAGATTCTTCATCTAATTTAGAGTAGCCTAAACAGATAATAGCCTGAGGTCGAGCATCACCTGGAATATTTAAAATCCTAGATAATTCAACTTCATCAAAAGTACCAATCCAACAACTAGATAAACCTAAATCATGAGCTTTCAATAACAAATTCTGGATAGAGGCAGCAACACCCTGAATAGAATACAAAGCTTCACCTCTAGAACCATAAAATTTAGTAATCTTACTAAGATCAGAACAGACAACAATCAAAACAGGAGCAGAAACCATCCACTCATTATCATCACATAACTTAACTACTTGAGATCTTAAAGATTTATCAGTTATAACAATAAACTTCCAGTTCTGAGAATTACCAGCAGAGGGAGCGTATCTTGCAGCATTCAAACATTCAGCAATTAATTTATGATCAACATCATTAGACTTGAAAGATCTTATAGATTTTCTACCAACAATACATTTATCTAATTCCATCAATTAAATCCTGAATAATTTTAAATATAAATATATCGATTAATTAATAAAATAAAATATTTGGTGAAAAACTTTGATTCTCTACTTTAGGAGGATTTTCCATATTATAACCAATATCTCTTAAAGTTGCTCTAAATTGATGAGATAAATATCTCTGAGACCACCTATCATGTACTCTATTATTAGCATAAAAGTTAGAAATTACTTCATCAACTACTATCAACTGGTCAAAAGACTTAAGATTCCCGAAGGTATAGAAATTATCAAAATTGTCAAGAAGAGATATCCCCTCCCTACGATTTCTTTCCTGAATCTTTGCTGTTTCAGCAACATCCCACGCAAAATTTGAAATATTTAAATGAGTTAAATCCAGCACATCATTGAGTCTATCTGATGAATTATAAGAATCGATAGCTGACTGGACTAATTTATACCTTTTCTCTGATGATAAATTATTAAATACATCGTGCAATGCTTCATGGATCATAGTCCAATAGTCTACTCTATTTTGTGGAAGTAATAAACCTCTCTCTACTTTTATACCGTATTCTTTTTTTAATGCATTATTTACAGCTTTATAACCTTTAGAATAAACATGATCTTTAGCCACGTATAAACCCCTACAAGTAGGCATTAAAAATGGGAATTCACTTCTGCTAAGTCTTTTATAAAAACCATCTAAATCTTCTAATAATATCAAATCTAAATCACTAGGAATTAATTCTGTTTTTACATATAAATTCAATGGATGCCCTTCAGCCTTAATATTATCTGGAATAACTATCCTATCTTTAATTTCGTGAGGAATTCCATTAATTCCAAAACGGAAAGCTTCAGCTTTTTTTAGTCTCTTAACCACATGAATAACAATCCAGAAAATTTAATAAGGCTATCCCAATAATATAATAAAATGAAAAAGTGGTTACATACAGTAGAGGTGATAGTAGACAAACTTATACCATTCCTACTTATAATACTAGCAGCAATAATAATAGTAGAACTGACATCAGATAAACTAGCAGAAAAATACCATACTTACATACAGATATTTGATTATTTCTTAATAACAACATTCATAATAGACTTAGGATTCAAGTACCACAGAATAAGAAACATACCACAATTCATAAGAGAGTGTTGGCTTGACATAATAGCAATATTCCCATTCTTCATAGTATTCAGGTTCTTTGAGGGACTATTAGGGATATTAGGAATAAGCGAGGCAACAGTCCAAGCACAAAAAGTACTGCATGTAGGAGTAGGGGTAGAAAAAGAGTTAGTAGCAACAGTAAAAGAGGGATCAAGAGTAGCAGAAGAGGTAAGCAGAGCAGAAAAACTAACAAAATACATCAGAGCAGGAGCAAGAAGCCTAAGATTATTAAAATTAAAAGACAAAAAAGTAAGAGTAGGAGTAGAAAAAGAATTAACAAAGGGAGAGAAAATAGTCCTAGGAACAGTATTCTATGAGAAACCAGAAATAATGAAAAGACACTTAATAGTAAAAAAATATTAATTATTTCTATAACTGAACTTATCTCCAAATTCATTAGCTAAATTCTCTAATTGATAAGCTAGCTGAGGATTTTCTCTAGATAGTCTTTCTTTTACTTTATCTTTACTGTGAGGAGACATTGTAACTGTGAAAACATCAATATTTTGAAAGCCACCGAATTTCCTATCTAAAATGCCTCCAGTCTGAAGATCGTTAATACCTTGAGTAATATCAGGAGAATGATGACCATCCAATGATTCTAAGAAACTTATATCTCTAAAAAATAAATGGTAAAATAAAGGTGATTTTCTATGAATATCGTGAAAGAACCTATTAACATCTCCATTATCATAGACAAAATCTTTAGGAGCATAAACGAAAAAATCCCTTAATAAATTATAAATCCTGGACTCTCTATATGATGTCATATTAACAATTTTAAATCATAGATATTTAAACATTATTGTAATTTTATAACTAGGTAAATTTATATATAAAATAATGAAAATAAATAATATGAATATTGGAGAAATAGTAGAAATAAAAACAAAAGAAGGAATAAAAACAGGGATATTACTCCCATCAACAGAAAAAGATATAATAATATTAAAACTAAATTCCGGATATAATATAGGAATAAACAAGAAAAATATAATAAGTTCTAAAGTCATTGATAAAAAACCTATAAAAGAAGAGAAAAAAACAATACATAAAGAAGAGCGTAATAAAAACTTAAAAACAATATTAATATTACATACAGGAGGAACATTTGCTTCTAAAGTAAGTTATAAGACAGGAGCAGTAGCACCAAGCTTCAGCCCAGAAGAATTATTAGAATTATTCCCAGAATTAAAAACAATAGCAAATATAAAATCAAAATCAGCAGGAACAATGTTCTCAGAAGACATGAGGTTTGCACATTACAACATATTAGCAAAAGAGATAGAGAAAGAAATCAATAATGTAGATGGAATAATAATAACACACGGAACAGATACACTAGCAATAACAAGCACTGCATTAAGTTTTGCACTAGAAAATCTAAACAAGCCAGTAATATTAGTAGGATCGCAGAGATCAAGTGATAGACCAAGCAGTGATGCTGCAATGAACTTAATATGTGCAATACAGTTTATAACAAAAACAGAATATAATGAAGTAGCAATATGCATGCATGGGAAATCAACAAATGAATATTGTAGCATATTACCAGCAACAAAAACAAGAAAGATGCATAGTTCAAGAAGAGATGCATTCAGAGCAATAAATACAAAACCAATAGCAGAAGTAACAAAGACAGGAGAGATAAAATTCTTAGAAAAATATCATAAAAAAGAACATACAGATAAAATAAAATTAAAATTATTTGATGAAAAATTAAAAATAGGAATATTAAAAGCACATCCAAACATGCATTCAATAGAAATAAAAAATTATAGTAAATTTGATGGGTTAATACTAGAAGGATATGGAATAGCAGGAAACTTCCCAATAAATGTAGTAGACAATAAAACAAAAGAACATGATCTGATATTAAAAGAGATAACAAAATTAACTAAAAAAATACCAGTAGTAGCAACAACACAGTGCATATTTGGAAATGTAAACATGAATGTCTATGATACAGGAAGAAAAATGCAACAAGCAGGGATATTAGGAAATTTATTAGATATGACAACAGAGACAGCGTATATAAAATTAGCATGGCTATTAAGTAATTACAAAGATAAAGAAGCAAGAGAACTAATTTCTAAGAATTTAAGAGGAGAGATAAATCACAGAATAGAGTATCAGGAAGAATTTATTTAAAAAATTATACGAAAATTATATAAATTTCTAAATAAATAATAATTATATGCAAGAAATTAAAACAATAGAAAAAAAACAAAGAAAAGTCAGGCATAAAGAAGAAAATGAAGACTTGATAATACAGTTTAGAAAAAGCCTAGAAGATTTAAAAAATGGAAGAATTAGGAGAGTTGTTTAGAGATTTCTAGAGCCACTTTTTTATATTTGTCTAATTATTTTTAATAACCATTGCCTGAAAAAAACTGAAAGATTTACGAAAATTCTAGAAAGTTTTATAAATTCTAAGATATAATCAATTATAACATTTTCCCTAGTGTTCCTATCTAATAAATAGGGACGCTAGATGATTATTCTAACAAATGTTCTTTATGGACAAATAGACTTCTAACAAACCAATACATTGCATATATTTCAAAGGCAAACGGAAGATAACCTAAATATCCAAGAATAGGCATCTCAAATATTTTATAGAGTCCTAAAAAAGGAACATTGTAAACCCACTTATAAGGAGCCCAGTAATTCCAGAACTCCCAAAAGAAACCACATATAATACCAGCAAGCAATAAACATAATGGAACAGATAATTTTCCTTCTTTAAAATATTTAATAATACTAGGCTGTTTATGAAGATAATTAATAGGATCAAGCATGAAAAAGAAAGCTAACCATATAAGTGGATAAGCAAATACTGGAAATATTATTGATAGAAGCAACATCAAAACACCAGAATAAACCATAATAAAGAGTGTTGATCTTGAAATATTATATCTTCTAATATTAAACCTATTAAATAAATGAATAGTTCTTAAAAGTTCAAAAGTTTCAAAAATAGCTGGAACAACAGTAGAAAAAGATATTAACATAAAAATTTTCTCTGAAACAATACTATTCCAAAATTCACCTCCAACATACAACCAGTTATTAAGTGAATGATTAATCAGTTCAAACAAACTCCATAAAACTGAAGATAATAATAACATACCAATAAACATAATAAAATTATTTGAAATAAGAGAACGCTTCTTAAGTTTGTATACTAAAGCATCAATTATAAAAATAAAACCAAACCATGCCAAAGGAAAATAATAAAGCGAAATATATCTTACATTAAATAAAAAACTTAATTCAACTATAAGAACTAAAATTATACCTAAAAAACCATACCATTTAAACATAAAAATAATAAAAATAAATCTATATAAAAACCTATTCTTTTATAAATCAAATAATAACAGATTTCTTAATGATAAGTATAATAATTACAGCATACAAAGAACCAAGAACAATAGGAAAAGCAATAGAGGCTTTCAAGAACCAAAAAATAAAAGAGAAACATGAGATAATAGTAATAGCTCCAGATGAAGAGACAATAAATGAAGCGAAAAAATACAAAGTAAAGATAATAAAAGATGAAAATAAAGGAAAACCTTCTGCACTAAATCTAGCATTTGAGAAAACAAGAAAATCTGATATTTTAATATTAACAGACGGAGATGTATATGTTTCAGAGAATTCTGTAAATGAGTTAGTAAAACAATTCAGAGATGAAAAAGTTGGCGCAGCAACAGGAAGACCAATATCATTAAGTGATAAAAATACAATGTTAGGATACTGGAGTCATCTGTTAACAGATGTAGGAGCACATGAGACAAGAACTAATTTAGTAAGAAAAGAAAAGTTCATAGTATGTTCAGGATATCTAATGGCTATAAGAAACAAAATAGTTGATGTAATACCACCAGATTGTTTAAGTGATGATGCAGTAATATCAAATTTAATATATGCAAAAGGATACAATACAACTTACAGTCCAGAAGCAAAAGTATATATAAAATACCCAGATAATTTCAAAGACTGGATGAAACAGAAAAGAAGAAGTGCAGGGGGATATTTACAGATAAAAAAATATGCATACAGAAGCGATGGAATGAGAAGTTTCACAAAAGAAAGTTCTGGAATAATAAGAGCATTAAGATATCCATCTAATATTAAAGAATTCTACTGGACAATAATATTAGTAATAGCAAGATTATATTTATGGATGATAATATTCATAGACTTCAAAATATTAAGAAGAAAACTATTCAAAGAAACAGGATGGGAAAGAATAGAGAGCACTAAATAATTTTTATTAATTTAAAAAATTTAATTAAGTCTTTCTTATAAGATTCTGGAAACTTATGTTGCTCAAGATTTGATAGAAAAAATTCTACACTTAAATGTTTAATTTCACTAATTTCATCAACCTGAATTCTTTCCTTGCCAGCTATTACTTTAGCTTTATACAAAATTAACAGATTATTAATATTTTCATAAGAAATAAATATCTCCCCAATATAATCAGAAATTTTAACTTCAACATCAAGATTAGTCTCTTCTTTTAATTCACGTTTAAGAGCATCAATATCAGACTCATCTCTTTCAACATGCCCACCTGGAAGACTATACATCCCAATATAAGGATTCTTTCTACGTTTTACACATAATAATTTATTATTATTAAAAATAACAGCATTAACTATTCGCATAAATAAAACTATTACAATAAGTTTAAATATCATTCTAAAACCTAAATTCTCAGATGAACAGAGAGAAAATAAAGAACTGGATGAAAGAAAAACATAATTCATTATTTCTATTAATATTATTATTTGCACTAGGAATCAGATTATTATACTTAAATTCTAATGCGGCAGTATGGTGGGATGAGGCAAGCTATCTATCAACAGCAAAACACTGGTTCTTTAATGTACAGTATACACCAAACCCGCAAAATGCAATATTCTTTCCATTATTATTAGGAATATTATTTAAAATAGGGTTAAATGAGATAATAGTAAAATTCCTAACAGTAGTAATACCATCAGCAGGAACTGTAGCAGTAATATATTTTTTAGGAAAAGAGATGTATGATGATAATATAGGATTAATAGCAAGCTTCATAATGAGTATATTCTGGGTAAGCGTATTCTGGACAACAAGATTCCAACCAGACTTTTTAGCATTATTCTTCCAAGTATTAAGCATATATTATTTCTGGAAATGGTACAAACACAAGAAAAACATCAACATATACTTAGCAGGATTATTTCTAGGACTAGCATTCATGACAAGAACACAGAGCGTCTTATTAGTAGGAATTTATATAATATTCTTATTGATAACAGATGGAATAATAAAAACAATAAAAAATAAATATCTATGGATAACAGGAATAATAAGTTTCATAACAGTATCACCATACTTAATATATAATTACATAAATTATAAAAATGTACTGGCATTTACAGCGGGATATAGCGGACAGGTAGAGGCAAAAGTACCATTCGGATGGCATATATTAAATTTCTTAAAAAGCTATACAGGATTAGATACAATAAGCTGGATATATTTCATATTATTCATAATAGGATTAGTTACACTAATAGACCTAATATTAGGATTTGATCAGATAAGAAAAGACAATATAAAAATAAAAGCTGACCTAATGAATGTAATAATAATGCTAGTAGTATTAGCATTTTTCATATTCTATATAAGGATAGCAGAAGACAGATGGATAATACTTACAGCAATACCAATGTTCTATTTCATAGGAAAAGGGATATATTATATTTTAGGATTTTTCAAGAACATGAAAACAAGTGTTAAAGTCTTTATAATATTAATAATATTAATACTTGGAGCATATTCACAATTAACAACAGCGGATATATTGATACAACAAAAAAAAGATTCATACTTACAGGTAAAACAAGCATCAATATGGATGAAAGAGAACACAAACACTAATGATAAGATAGTAAGTAATTCTGAACCACAGATGACATATTATACAGAAAGAAAAATAGAAACATGGGGAGTGAATGAAACAGAATTCAATGATATATGGGAAAGAGAGAAACCAAAATATTATGTAATATCAGGATTTGAGAGACATAATGACTGGGTGTATACATATCCACAAAACCATCAAGACAAATTAGTGCCAGTACAAAGCTATACAATAGATGGAAAGAATCCAATATTAGTTATTTATGAAGCAAAACATTAACACTAGAATTAAGCATCTTAGAACAATTACTTCTAGAAAATCTTTCAGTTGATTTAACAATCTTAGAATGATTCTTAACTTTGAAATCAGAATTCAAAATAACTTCAATCTTAGAAGCGAAATCTTTAAGATCGTAAGGCTTAGCCAAAAGTCCATTAACATTATCAATAACAATCTCAGAAGGACCAGCAGAATCATCCCAGGCAACAACAGGACAACCACAAGCCATAGCCTCAACTGGAACAATACCGAAATCTTCCTTAACAGAAGGATAAGCAAAAACTTCAGCAAGATTATTCAATGCAACAAGATCCTTATCAGGAATAAAATCTAAAAATTTAATATTATCCTCAACACCAATATCCTTAGCGATATTTATTAGTTCATTCTTGTAAAAGTTATCAATCTTACCAGAGAATACAATTAAAAAATCTTTATCCTTAAGATATCTTAAAGATTCAACAAGAAGCTCATAACGTTTATCAGGAATCAACCTACCATGAGAGATAATAAATTTCTTATTAATATTATATTTTTTAAGAACATATTCACAAGATTTCCTAGATAAAGGCTTGAATATCTCATTAATAGTAGGATAGCATACAACAGGTTTAATATTATAAATTTTTTCAGCTCTGTTCTTAGTATAAACACTGTTAACAAAAACAGCATCAGCATTCTTAACAACTTTAATATCATCAGGACGCATCAACCTGCCAAGAAAAATACCAGCAACAAGAGCAATAATCCTCCCAACATCAAAACCGCCAACATATTTCATCCTCTTATCATCCATATACAAGAAATTAGGAGGGTGATGAAGGTATATGATATAAGGGATCTTATAATGTTTCTTCATGTAATAACATAATCTAGAACAGAGATAACTATGACTTATAAACAAAGATGAATCTTTATATCTATTTAATGAAGCCCTATTAAGAAAAGTCCACATAATCTTCAAGAAACCAAATTTAAAAAATTTACGAGAATGCTCATCAACATTAATACCAGGAAACATCTTCTCTGAAATAGACTTATCAAAAGAGCCAAAAGAGACAGTAACATCAAAATCCTTCTTTAAAGATTCAGCCTGAAAGGCCATAACTCTCTCAAGACCGCCAAAACCGTGAAGAAAATCATAGATAATAACAACTTTTTTCATTTTACCACCTTCAATTCAGCAATAACCTCAGAAGATGGGAGAATCCAGCAAAAAAATCTTTCATAAACAGCAGGAGATAAATTAACAATAGGATTCATAAAAAAATTCAAAAAAGTAAAAGATAGTCTAGAGAAATTCAGTTTACTATAAACAACAACGAATTTAGGAGTATCATAATAACACTTATCTGTAAAAAAATCAAAAGTGAAATAAGAGAAATATCTTTTATGAGTAGGATCACGATAGTTAACACCGCAGGAAAAATGAGGAACATGAATTTTAATAATGCCATTAGGTTTAGTAATACGGTGCAATTCTTTCATGACTTTAATCAGATCATCAACATGTTCTAAAATGTGAGAACAGAAAACCTCATCAAACTCATTGTTCTTGAAAGGATAAGGAAACTTGTTCAAAGAGTGGACAACATCAACACCTTTTAGTTTAAGATCATCAAGATTAACCCAACCTTCAGACTTAGACCTGATATCAGGACCACAACCAATATTAAGTTTTTTCATCTTTGAGCCCTCATAAGCCAGCCTTTCTCTGTTGATAAATTACGATTCTTGAATTTAGAGACAATAGACCCATAAATAAAGATTATCATCCAGAAGAATAATGAAAAAGCTCCCTTGAATGAACGAGTCTTATGAATATTTATGATATAAAAGAATAATAAAGGAATATAAAAATTGAAGAAAGTTATATGAACATTATATTTAGAGAAAACCTGATCACGAGCCTTAGCTGTACGAGTTTTCTGTTTTAGAATATCCTTAAAAGACATAGTATAAGTTAGAGTATGCATCCTTGGAAGCTTATGATCATCAACTACAACAACTTTGTAATCATTATTTAAAATTTCCAGACTTCTTTCAAAATCATCACCAAGAGTAGTATTTTCCTTATATAACTTTTTCCTGAAAACATTAACAAGGAAAGGAAAACCATTCTTTGAACTATCAACAATCCTTAAACCATCAACAACTTTAGTGTATTTCTTCTTAAGGAATTCAATCCATAAAAAATTGCCATAAAGATTTCCAAGATATGCAAGAGAATCATTCTTAATACCAGTCTCATATTCTATAGGAAAAGACTCTGCAACACCACCAACTCTAGGATCATCAAACCATGATATCATTGATTTAAAATCCTTAGGATCATTCACTCTGAAAATCCAGTCAGCATCATGGACAATAATAATATCACCCTTAGCTAACTTAATTATTTTATTAATAACAGCGTGCTTGCCTTTTCTTTCATTAAGATGGACATGCTTGACGAATTTATATTTATCAACAATCTTAGATGTATTATCAGAAGAACCATCATTGCCTACTATTACTTCAATACCAGGAAAATGTTTTTTAAGATTTTTTAAATTATCAAGAACAGTACCAATATGCTTCTCCTCATTATGAGCAGCAATCAAAAAAGTTACTTTTTTCATAGTTTATCGTAAATTTTAACAATGAACCTGAAAGGAGAGTATATTAACCTTAGCCTTACAATAGCTAAAAACATTTCCTTGGAAGCTCTCTTAACATTAAGACTTGAACCAGGAGAGTCACTCCATACTGTAGGAATTTCCTTAATAGAAAAACCATTTCTTTTGAACTGATATAATAAGTCAACATCAAAAGCCCAACGAGTAATACCTAAATGCTGAAGAACTTTCTTTAATCTATCTTTTTTGAAGAGCTTCGCACCGCACTGTGAATCATGAATCTCAATACCAAACAATAATCTGACTAAGAAATTAAAAGCCCTGGAAGCAACCCTCCTTAAAACAGGCTGTCTAGGACTAACTTTAGCACCATCAATCCAACGAGAGGCAATAATAGAATCATAACCATCAATATTCCTGACAAGCTCATAATAAGCATCAGCTTTAGTAGAATTATCAGCATCAACAAAACCAATCAATTTTCCTTTAGCTGATCTGAAACCTTCAATAACTGCACCGCCTTTACCAATAGCTTCCTTGAAATCAAGAAATCTGACTGAAGAATATTTTTTAGAGAAATTTTTAACAACAACTAACGTATTATCTTTACAACCATTAAGAACAACAATAATCTCATAATTTTTCTTATAAACATTATTAAAAAATTTAGCATAATCATCCAATGTAGAAGATATCCTCTTCTCTTCATTATATGCTGGGATTATTATTGATAGTTCCATATCTGTTCCTATATAAAGTATAAAACATCATCAATATAAACATTAGCATCATAACAACAGTAAGAGAATTAATAACCTGCCTCAATGAATCATGAAATAATACAATAGAAACTATCTCAATAATATTAAAAAATAATAAAATAAATATAAAACTAATCCTATTAACAGATAGATTATACAAAGCTAAAAGATATGATAATGAGAAGAATGACATCAATAAAGCAAAAGTAGCAATATAAGATGTAATTTCAAGATATTCAGATCCAAACAATATCATCACAATAAGTTTAGGGAGAACAAAATAACCAACACTAATAGCTGCAGAGATAAGTGCAACAATAGATAATGCCTTGTTAAGAATATGGACATTAGGCTTTTTCATAGCATCCATCTCAGCAACTTTAGGGAACATAACCATAGAAATTGATAAAGATGCAAAAAATACAATACGACCAAGAAGAGCAGCAGCAGCATAGAAACCAGACGAAATATCATTAAAGTAGTGCTTCACAAGAATGACATCAAGGCTATAGAAAGCAGTAAGAGATAACATTGTAATAAGAACAGGGAAAGAATATTTGTAAATAGACTTAATCTCAATATCCTCAACTTTTTTAGATAAATATCTTTTTTTAAGAGGCCAAAGTGATATTATGAATGGTATAATATAGGATAGCACTATACCAATAAATGCGCCAACAATACCAAAACCTAACATAACTAATAAGAAACCGAAAAATAATTTTGTAATAGCCTCAATTACGATATTAATACCAAGAGGTTTGAAAGTTTGTAAGCCTTGTAATATACCACGATTTATAGGTAATAAAAATATAAAAAAAACTAATATAGACATAACTATAACAAGCGATATTCCGTATTTTAAATTTAAAAATGGGAATATAGTATTATACCAAAAAAAACCGCTTATTATTGCTAATATAATACCATATAAAGATAATTTCTTCAGAGAATAATAAAAAAGATATCTAATCTTGTTTTCCTGATCATTAGCCTTGAACTTAGCCACAAACTTCGATAGAGTAGTCTGAATAACATTGAAAGGAACTAATAATATATACAATAAAGAGAGTATAGCACCTAAAGCACCATAATCAGCAGGACCTAAAATACGGCCCATACCAAGATGATAAATATAACCAGAAGCATTAGCAATCATAGTAGCTGTAAAAAGGATAATACCATCTCTAATTAAAGAATCATTCTTATCATATTTCAAAAATTTTTTAATTATATCCATATCAAGCTCGATATTATAAGTTCAATAATCATGAAAGAATAGACAATCTGATTTTCTGTAAATCTTCCTGTCCTAGTAAATAAATGAGTAAGTGAATAAACATGCTTACCATGCAAAGACATTATCTTGCCATCCTTAAAATAACCATAATTGTGAGCGTGCAACCTAGCTCTTGATTTTAATATTAGTTCAAGAATAAAAGGGATACTGCATATAAGAGCAGCTCTCTCAAGGTTACCAACAATAGCAATGACAGCAATTATAGCACCAAGAAGATATGTCAGAGAATCACCAGGAAGAATCTTAGCAGGAGACCTATTATAGATAAAAAATGCAATAAGAGAACAGAATGTAAGAAGAGCAATTAGAGCGGCTACATAAGAATCATTAACGTAAGCGTAAAGACCAAGCATACCAGTATAAACAATACCCATACCTGCTTCCAAGCCATTGAAACCTGCAAGCATATTAACCATATTAGATGAACCTACAAAACCAAGAGGGACAAGAATCAAAGCATAAAAAATACCGAAATCAACAACACCAATAAATGGCAATCCCATATCTGTAGTCCCTATTTTTATCACCATAAGAGGAACTGCAGCAATAAGAGTAAGTAAAGGTTTCTGCCATTGTTTAAGACCAACAGAACCATCATGAGACTTATCAATAATAAGATCATCAAGAAAACCAATAATAGTAACAGTAAGAATAGATAGAGCAGCACTAAATAATACAACAAGATTATAGTTATTCAAAACCAAACCAATAGTCGTAAAACCTGAAAAAAAAGTCCTTACAAATAAAAACAACATCAAACCAGCCATAATACCAAACAAAACAGCAAGACCACCTGAAATCGGAACCAAAGGCTTAGATTCTTTATTCTGATCCTTAACAACCAAACCAATCTTCTTCAAATAACGAATAAGCCATGGAGTGATAAATAATACTACAAAAAAACTAAAGATACCATATAAAAATACGAAATATTTCATAAGAATAGGGCAGAATTTGAGATTAAAAAGCTTTCTAAACAAGATTATAAAATCATAAAATAAAAAGTCTTATAATAAACAATTCCAGCATAAAATCATGAAGGAATATCAGAAAAATATAATAGCAATAATAATCATTGTAATTGTAGGAATACTAGTATTCAGAGATATGTTCACAAATGAAGGATTCCTGATAAAATCAGACAATCCAGTACATATGATAGAAGCTAAATATATAGCAGACAATACATTAAAAGAACATCACTGGATAAACGGATGGGCAAATTTTGAGTATGCAGGAATGCCAATACAAATGTATTCATACCAGATAGGGATATGGCTAATAATATTATTATATTATCTTGGAATAAACATATTCTTAGCTTACAAGATAGCATTATTCATAGCAGCAATATCAGTTGTTATTACACTATATTTAGTATTAAAAACAAGATTCAGTTATTTCATAGCATTAACAACATCATTATTCTTCATATTCCAGAGAGACCATGTAAAACTATTCCTAGGAGGAATGTGGAGTCATGCAATAGGATTATCAATATTAATAGTAATGATCTATATATTCAGCAAGAATTTTAATAATTTAGATATAAAAAAAATATCAATATTAGGATTATTATTCGGATTAATAATATTAGCACATCCATTTGTCATGATAGCAGCAGCAGCATTAATAGGATGCTCACTATTATTACATATAATAAGGAAAAAAAACTTCATAGAAAATTTATGGAAACATACATTAATAGGAATAATAGGAATATTGACAAGCTGGTTCTACCTATATCCTTACTATGATACATACGGATGGTACAGGACAGAATATGGATGGGGACTAGGAGCAAGTATAACAGAGATCTTATACAAATTAGTAGGAATATTCTTTACATTAAAACCAAATACAGAATTCTTAGCACCACTAATGCAAGGAAATTACATAAGAGCAATAAGCATATTCGGAGAGAGCATATACTCAAACCTGCCAATGCTTATAGCAGATGCATTATTCATACTAGGAATATATTATTATTTCAAAAACAAAGATGAGAACAAGACATTACTTGATCTAACATTCTTATTCATAATAGTAAGCTTAATACTAGGAACAGGATTCTGGTTCTTGTTTGACTTCGGACATCAAATACCATTCCTAGGTGCTGCGTTGACTTACAGGTTTGTTTATACTGCAAAAATAGGATTATTAATATTTAGTGCATATGGAATGAAAAAATTCATAGAAAACAAAAAAATTGATAATATACTAATAATAAAGAAAAAAACATTAGCAATATTCACAATAACAGTAATAATATTAGGATTAATAGTAGGAGTATATGGAATACCAAAAGAGTATTCAGAAACATCAGGAACAACACCAATATTTGGAGAGACATTAGAGATGTATAACTGGGTTAAAAATAATATAACAGATGATTCAAGAATATTCATACAAAATACATATGGAAATGTAAAAGAACCATTGATAACATATGACAGCATAATGCCTGTGATGGCAAATCATTATACAGGAAAGAATTTCATAGGAAGCTTCTATGCAACTGTATTCCCATTAGAAAATAAGTTCAACACAGAAGATAATAAGATATTTGGGATAAAAATAAATGAGATAAAAGATGAAGAACTAATAAAAAACTTACAAACATATAATATAAAACACCTAATAGCAATAGATCCAAACCTAAAGAAAAGACTTGAGAGCTCTAAAAATTTCAAATTAATATATGAATCAAAAAATTATAAGATATATGAATTACTAAACTACAACCCTGAATATATAACATCAGAAAATAATATAGAATATGAAATAATAAAATTCGAAGACCAAGAAATTAATCTAAATATAAAAAATGAATATGAAAACAATAAAATAACAATAAAGATAGCAGAACACCCATACTGGATAGCTCACATAAATGATAAAGAATTAGATATCATAAAAGATGAAAATGAATTAATGCAAATAATAATACCAAAAGGAGAGTATTTACTGAATATAGAATATAAGCCTGTAAACGCTATAAACATACTAATAAGCGTGATAACAATATTATTTGTAATAACAATAGTTAACTATAAAAAGAAAGCAAATTTAACTAGAATATAAAGAAATGAGCTATCCAAAACTACTTACAAAAGTTGCAAAAACCAGACTGGCAAGAGACTGGGGATTCAAACAGCAACTGCCATGGAAATTATTAGTAGAGATAACAAAAGTATGCAATAATAAATGCCTAAACTGCAGTATATGGAGCACACCAAACAAACAATTCCTAACATTACAAAATTATGAACAATTATTCAAAGACAATTCAAACCTAATGTGGCTAAGCATAACAGGGGGAGAACCATTCACAAGACTAGATATAGATGAGATAGTAAAATTAGCAGTAAAAAACTGTCCTGATCTAAAATATCTAAGCATACCAACAAACGGATTCTGGACAGAGCAGATAGTGAAGAAAACAAAAGAATTACAAAAAACAGGACTAGAACTGCACATAACAATAAGCCTAGACGGTCCTAAAGATGTACATAATATAATAAGAGGGACAAAAGACGGATATGACAGAGCTGTAAAAACATTCAATGCATTAAAAGAAATAGGAGTAGATGTAAGATATCAAGCTACTGTACATAAAGAAAATTTTTCAATATTCAAACAATACTACAATGATTACAAGAAAGATATAGGTGTATTAACATTCACACAGACAAGCGAGACCTACTACAGCAATGATAACAAAGTAAAACCATTAGAGGGAGAGGAAGTTGCTTCATTATTTGATTATCTAGGAGAGAATTTTGAATTAAGAGAGAAACACGATGTATTTGAAAAAATGCATTTAAAAATAGCGTCAAAATATTTAAGGAAAAAAGATATGATGATACCATGTACAGCAGGATTCAGCAGTGCTTATGTATCAACAGAGGGGGAAGTCTATCCATGCTTCTCAATGCCAACATGGGGAAATCTGAAAGAGAAAAGCTTCAAAGAAATATGGTTTGGGGATATGGCAGTAAAAGAGAGAGCAAAAATAAAGAAAAAACAATGTCCAAAATGCTGGATAAACTGTTTTAGCTTCCAGGATATGATGACATACCCAGAAAAAGCAGCTGTAAAAGCATTTGTGGGGAAGAATTAGTAATACTATAGACAATAAATATTTATAAATAGAATAATATAATAAAGATTAATGATTAATTATCCAAGCAGAGAATTTTATCATCATTTAGGTCTTCTTGTAGATACAAAAAGAACAAGACTAATAGAAATTTTGGAAAACGAAAATGAATTATTAAGACAAACTGTACTTGCTAGAAAATTAACAGATATGTTTATTCATAGAGATGGTAGATTAATGTCAAGAACATGGAATTCCATAGATGATTATTTTAAGAAATTAGAAACAACATATCCAGAAGCAGAGAGATTAGTGCCAGAACCAATTATTATAGACACAACAAGTAAATGGATAGAAAGAGTTGTAAAAAGAATACCAGATAGTGTAATATTATACGCTGATAGCTACTCTATACCAAATTATGATAAATCAATATAAATTAATTTATTTCTCAGCCATCACAATCAAATCTAAACCTACTGGAATAATCATCTTATTTTCAAATATAATAAACCACTTATCCAAAAGATAATTCAATAACTTATTATTAAGACCATCATCAGAAACAGGAACTTTACCAGTAAGTTTTGTAATAAACAATATAGGAATACCCAGAATATCCCAGTTTTTTAAAAATTTAATATTAAAACCAACAGAGGATATCTTAGAACTCAAATCCTTTCTACTATATCTACGATAATGACCAACTGACTTATCAAAATTAGAATACAAACCAGGATAAGCAGAAGTCAATAATATCATACGACCATTAGGTTTTAACATAGAATAAATATCCCTCAATAATTTAACATCATCATCAATATGCTCAATAAAACCACTAATAACAATATTATCAAACTTACCTTTAATATTTTTAGAAGGGAAATAATCATTGAAGAATTTAATCTTAACATTCTCTTTTTTAGCTTTCAGTTTAGCAATATCATGATATTTCTTAGAAGCATCAATATAAGTAACATCCAAACCTAATTTAGCTAACTTAATAGGAAAAGAACCAGTACCAGCGCCGATATCTAATAGAGAACCTTTCTTTACTAATTTAATTAAAATCCTATCTTTATTCTTATGCCAGAAATCATCTTCCTGAAGCTTCCACAAATAATCCTGATCCTGAATCATTAAGCTTTCACCATCAAAACAGCACCTTTACCATCACTATAAAATGGTTTAACAGATACAAGTTTAACATAACCTGCTCTTTCATTAATACCAATCATCGGATTATCTTCAATAGAGAAAGAGAATATAGGTTGCTTAGTCATACTTCTTATTTTATAATTTAGTTGAGAAGCAATATGTTTTCTCCTATGTTCTGGAGATACAACAGTAACATATTTCATAAAAGCTGAATCAAGATCAATAATATTATGTGCTATAAAAGCACGATCTGAAAAATCAATATTAGTATCATCAGAATATGGAGCAGCAAGAACACCATTATTATTCTCCATTAAATAATCTCTAACTCTCTCTCTATCACAACTTAAAAGAGTCTCAACTGTTTCATACTCAGTTTCACCAAGAGCACCAATAATTGTAAAACCAATAACCTTACCATCATCAACATAACCAATAGTACTTAGAGATCTGGGATTAGAAATCCAAGAGTCAATTACAGAGCCACGAGCAGCAGCATCAGATAAGTCAAAAGAATTAACAAACAAATCACGAACCTGAGATCTAACATCTGGATGTATAAGATGATTAGTAATATCTTGAATTTTATTATTATAAAACATAAGAAAATAAGAGAAGAGAGGATTTTTAAAAGTTATTATTAATATTAAATTCAAAAACTATATAAAATAGAATAATATACTAAATATAAGGGGAATAGGACCTGACGAATCCCGTACTTGATACGGTTAGTAGGATTGACGGACCTTCTTACCCTTATTATATCTTAATCTTTCAATGTTAAGCAAAGTATCTATAACTAAACTTAACCTATATTCTAGAGAATCCTTCTTTAATTGGCTTTCTTTTATAATTTTATTATTTATAGTATCAACATTTTTAATTAATCTTTCAAAATTTGAATATTGTTTATCATCTATAGAAATAAATATTAAATATGTATTCTTGTTTTTTATAAATTCAAGTAGATCAGCATAAATCTCTGGAGTTTCTCTTAAAGACCTAATTTTTAATTTTAAAAAATAACCCTTTAGATTATTATTTTCTATTATTTTATTTATTGAATGTAAATAAGCTGATTTATTCTTTAATTCCCTAAAATGAGAAAACCTGGAAATCTTTTGTGAAATATCATTTATTTTTTCTTTTTCTATAATAAAGTATCCTAATAAATTTTCTGAATAGTCAATAAATATATAATAATCAAAATCTATTTTCATAGAATATTTAGGAATACAGCCTTTTAATATTTAACATCAGAAAAACTGAAGGATTTGCAAAAATTTAAGAAATTTTCACAGCAACAAGAACATTAGTCAAGACATTAGCCTTTACATCTTTAATTATTTTAAAACCATTATTTTCAAGTATTGAATGAATACTATTTTTACTGAACAAATGAATATTAACAGGTTTACTTAACTTAAGTTTACCATAAGGAATAAAATATAATCCAGATAAATGATATAACTTGTATAAAATACCAAAAAAGTTATTCCTAGGATATACTAAAACAATAATACCATTCTTCTTCAATGATCTAGAGAAACAACTAATAGCTTTATATGAAGTTTTAGTGAATTCAAGAGAACCAGCACATAATATTTTATTAAATTGTTTATCAAAAGATAAATTCTCAATATCACCAATAAAACCATTCAGACCTTTAGAGTTATATACAGAAATTGCAGCCTGCGAGGTATCAATACCAATAACTGATGAACCTCTAGCCTTACAATATAAAGAATAATAACCAGTACCACAACCAGCATCTAATATAATATCTTTTTTCTTAGGATCTAAAAATTCCAAAACCAATTTACGCTCCTTAACAACCTGAGAACCTAGAAGACCAGAAGACCTTGAACTATCATAATCATTAGTAACATTCTGGAAATTATATTTAACCATAGATAATAAAGACTCCATAAGATTTATAAGAATAACCAAACCTGGAAAAATATGCTAAAATACTCAATAGTAATACCAGCATACAATGAAGAGAGGGTAATAGGAAATACAATAGACAAGACAGTAGAATTCTTCAGGAAACAAAAAGGAACATTCGAGATAATAATAGCAAATGATGGAAGCAAAGACCAGACATCAAAGATAGTATTAGCAAAGATAAAAAAATACAAAGAACTAAGGTTGTATAGCAATGAAGTAAATCAGGGAAGAGGAGCAGTATTATCAAATGCATTTAAAACTAGTAAAGGAGAGATATTAGTGTATATAGATGCAGACTTAGCTATTGATATTAATTTATTCCCTAAACTGATAAATGCAATAGAAGAAAAAAAAGTAGATATAGCAATAGGATCAAAACATCTAAAAGAATCAGAGGTAGAATATCCAAAAATAAGAAGATTATTCAGCAAAGCATATTTTCTATGTGCAAGATTATTACTAGGAACAAGTGTAAAAGATTACCAGTGTGGATTCAAGGCATTCAAGAGAGAGGCTTTATTAAAAATATTACCATACGTGCACAGCAAAGGATGGACATGGGATACAGAGACAATAGTGAAATCAATATGGGCTGGATACAAAGTAGCTGAATTACCAGCAAAAGTAGTAAATGTATATGGAAGAGAGAGCAAAGTAAATTTATTAAAAGATGTGAAAACAATGGGAAAAGGATTATTGAGATTAAGAAAAGAGAAAAAAGAATTCTTGAGAAACTTTTATTCTAAAACATAAAAACAGCTATTAGGCAATCTCTTCTTCTCAACTAAACCACAGTTTTTAACAGCATCACAATAAGAATTAGAGGCTAAAACTTCTGTAGTATTAAAATATATTAAATTATCTTTGAAAGAATCACAATCATTCTTATATAATGATGTATAAGCATCATCCATCTTCTTAATGTATGAATAAGGTTTTTCCTGAGGATACCAACCAGAAATAGAATTAACATTTTTGGTAGCAGCATAAGAATAGAAAGCCTTAGGCAATATACCATCAGAACCATTAACAAAAAGAATAAACCTATTATCAATATCAGGAACATAACTAATGAATTCCTTATCAAGTTCTGAATTAACAACAAATCTAGGAGTGTGAATAATATTAACAGAAACACTCAATAAAGAGATTATTATGAGAGAGTAGAATAATAATTTTTTCTTATTAATTGTGAAATCAGTTATATCCAATTTTAACAAGATGAATATTGCATAGAAAGCAATAAAATGAACAATAGGATCAGGATATAGCTGGTCAAAAATAGGGAAAAATGGAGTCACTCTAATAAGAAAAAGGAAAGATAAAATAACAACAGGAGAAAAAAATAAAATATATTTCTTTGAAGGATTATTGTTCTTATAGTAAAAATAAAATAATACTAAAAAAATAAATGGGACTAGAATAATTGCAATATTAGTGAATAAACTATTCTTGCCAATATACCAAATCCATTCTCCTTGTTTTAATTCAGGAATAGAACTCTCTTTAAAAATACCAAGAACAAAAGGAACAAGCCAGAAAGCAGATAATGACAAACCAACAATACCAGCGATAACTGTTTTCAATGCTTCCTTGATATTATCTCTAGAGAATAAAAAACCAGCCCAAGAGATAGCAGCAAGAACACCAATACTCTGGTAAGTGATTATAATAAAAGCATAAATAATAGATAAAAGATAAAATTTCCAGTCAATCTTCTTATCAATATAGAAATAAAAAGTGAAAAACAAGACAATAAAGAAAACCCAAGCTAAAAGTTCATGAGGTCTTCCAAGACGTATAAAGTTGCCAATAGCAGAAGCATTAGCAAAGAATAAAACAAAAAATGCAATCCTTTTAGTAATAGATAATTTAGCTAATCTACCAAACTTATAGAAAAATAATAATCCTAATACAAGAATAAATATCATAGAAACATATGTTGCTATCTTAACATCGTTGAATAATAAATATAGCGGATAAGTAAAGAAATACCATCCTGGAGGTGAATAAGTAAAAGTGTTAAAACCATTATACCAATAAGAACAAATACTATGGAAGCCACATACTTTAAGAAAATGAAGCTGAGCCATGTAAGAACTAAGATCATTATGAAAATCCAAAGGAAAATAAAATAATAATTTAGACTTATCAATCAGCCAGTAAAAAAGATTAATTAAAAGTATCAGAATAGGTATTATAAACCATTTATCAGGAATAGACTTATTTTCCATAAGAAACTTAAACTAGATAAGATTATTAAATATATTGATTATTTTTCATTGTAACAAATTTTCATTTTAGTAATTGAATTTTCTCTCGTAATCTTTATGATCGAACCATTCTAGTATTACATTAAGAATTGTTATGTCATCAACCTTAATAGTATAAACTAGCCTCCAACCATTCGGTAGATCATACTTCCAAAGGTTAGAGATATTATATTTTTGTATATAAGATGCAGGCCATAATTTCTTTGGTATTTTTATCCCACATGAAGGTTCTAATTTTAAATCTTTTATTGCTCTTTCTATAAATTCATATAATCTTTTATCCTCAAATTTACCTTGCTTTAATTCTTCAAATGTTGATTCTAATTTCAATGTTGCGAATGTTACATTTGTTTTTTTATTATTCATCTTAATTTAAGACCTTTAGATAGTATTTTCTTTATTCCTTGAGGATCGTATGTCCATATTATACATCCATCTTTATCTATCAATATCTTGTTTGATTCCTCTAAATAATCAATGATTACTTGAAATGTTTGATACATCATCTTTTTTGGCAGTTTTTTCCATAACTGGTATTTTCCACATTCTTGACTGTATTTTTTTATAGTCTTTTCTACCATTATTACTGATTCTAGTGTTGGGCTGTGTAATATTGTTGCTTGTGCCATATTATATAAGTATATATAAGATTATTTAAACTTTTCTAATATATTTTTTATTTTATACCAGCTAATTTGTTCATTATACATAGGATAAACTAATTTTAAAAAGCCTATCTAAGAAAAATGTGAAGATCTTACAATATTTATAGAAAATCATACTTGTAAACCTTTCTTCATCTTAGCCTCAAGTTCTTTACTATCAGTATAAACCCACAGAACTCCTTTAGTTCCAATCAATATTTTTCCACTATTTTGAAGATAATCAAGAACTTGCAATAAAGTTTTATGCATAATTTTTTTAGGAAGCCTTCTTTTAATCTCAGCAACAGAAAGTAAATCTTTGTCTTTTTCAAGAACTTTTTCAACCATAAGAATAGTATTCAGAGTAGGAGAATGTTCAGAACTTTGTTTTTTTAATTGAATTTGAGGCATTTTGATATAAGTATATATCAATTAGGTATAAACTTATATATAAAACTAATTATTTTTGTTTAATAAGATTTAAATTAAAATAACCTAACAAAATAAACATGAAAAGCCTATTATTAACATTTGATTTAGAAGAATTTGTATGTCCAGCAGAGAGAAAACTAGGAATACCAAAAGAGAGATTATTTGAAGTCAGCAGAGAGGGATTGAAAAATATAATAAAAATATTAATAGATAATAATATCAGAGCAACATTCTTTACAACATACGAGTTCGCAAATAAAAATAAAGATCTAATAAAAATATTAGTTAAAAATGGAAATGAGATATCAATGCACGGATATGAACATAATACCTCATTAAACAAGATGAGAGATGAAGATGCAATAATTGAGTTATTAAAAGCTAAAAATGGAATAGAGAAAATAACAAAGAAAAAATTAAAAGGATTCAGATCACCGCAAATGAAGATATTAAATGAAAAAATATTAAACAAAATAGGAATAGAATATGACAGTTCATTACATCCAACATTCATACCAGGAAATTTCCAGATGTTCAAGACAAGAAAAATACATAAAAGAGGAAATGTGACAGAGATACCAGTATCAGTAACACCATTTTTAAGATTACCATTCTCATGGGTATGGTTCAGAAATATTGGTTTATTATATACAAAAATATGCACAAAATTAAATTTAATAGATAAAGATTATGTGAATATATATTTTCATCCATGGGATTTCTATAATACAAATACAAAAGAGTTCAAAGGCGTATTATATATAAGTCTAAGAAATGCAGGAGATAAAACAATAAAACAGCTTGATAAATACATAAAATGGTGCAAGAAAAACAACCTAAAAATAACAACAATATCTGAATATCTTAGAATATGAGTATTTTTTAATAAAACATGTATAAAAGGCTTAAAACAGCATTTTAAAGGCTCTATTTATAAAGCTTAGTATATAAAACTTATATCATCACACCGTAGTTTCGTATGGAAAGTATATAAATTAAATATTCTAAATAAGAAGATGTTAATAGAGGTAAAAGTAAAAATAGGAAGAGAAAATAAGATAATATCCATAGAAAACAATATCTATAATGTAATGATAAAAGCTAAACCAATAGATGGAGAGGCAAATAAAGAACTACTAAAATTCCTAAAAAAAGAATTAGGAAAAGAACTGATAATAAAAAGAGGATATACAAGCAGGAGAAAAATATTAGAGATTATTTCTTAAAAGACTTTTTTTCTTTAAACAACCTGAATAATTCAAGACCCATATTTTTAGCATCCCTAAAAGGGTGGACTTTACTCTTCCTACCAACATCAACAACCTTAGCAGGAAGCTCTTTAATCTTAAAACCTAACCAGCTAGCTTTGACTAAAAATTCAGTATCCCAGGAATAGGATTTAGATCTGACTAAAGGCAAAACCTTAGATAATACTTCAGGAGTAAAAGTCTTGAAACCACATTGGTAATCTTTTATATTAACACCTAAAAGAATACGAGTGAAAAAATCATAACAATTACTGAAAATAGTCCTTAAAAAAGAGTATTCAACATCAGAATCTTTCAAATGCTTAGAAGCAATAACAACATCAAAACCATCATGAATCATAGAAACCATAGATGGGAATAATTTAATATCAATAGCAAGATCAGAATCAATAAAAGCAACAATATCACCCTTAGCTTTAGGAAGAGAACCAGATAGTACAGAACCTTTACCACTATTAGTATTATTAGAGAATAACTTCAGTTCCTTAATAGACTTCATCTTAGACTTGACAATTTTAGCAGTATCATCTGAAGAACCATCATCAGCAACAATAATCTCAAAAGGCTTCTTCAAAGACTTAAAAAAAGAGTAAACAGTGTCAATACTAGAAGAGATAACCTCTGCTTCATTATAGGCAGGGAGAATAATAGAATATTCAATATTTTTAGGCATAAAAGAACAAACATTAAAAGATTATTAAAAGTTTCTAAAAGACAGATTTAAAAATAATAACTAAAACACAAATACATGGAAATCAAGAGATTTATAAAAAACAACTGGATATTGATAATTATATTATTATTAGCACTAACTTTTAGAGCCTATAACTTAGAGAATAAAGAGTATGGAACAGATGAGAATTTCAGCATACAATATGGAAAAGAGGCAGTAAATGGCAATTTAATGGGAGTTATAGCAAAAGATGTGCATCCACCATTATATTATATATTAACAGGACTTCTATTAAGATTATATGACTCAGCATACTTCCTAAGGATATTAAGTGTATTAATAGGATTATTAGGAATATTATTAATTTATAAAATAACAAAAGATATCACAAAAAATAAAGATCTAGCATTATTAACAGCATTCTTGCTAAGCATAAACCCAATGCATATAATATATTCAGTACAACTAAGATCATACATACTACTATCATTAATATATCTAGCATGCACGTGGATATTATATAATTATATATTCAATAAAAAAACAAAAATCATTTACCTATTAATACCATTATACATAATATCATTCTATATGCACTTCTATACAATATTCATGATAGGAACACACATCATACTTTTAGCTTATTTCAGATTAAGAGATAAAATACAGATAAAAGAGTATATCATCACATTATTAATATCATCAGCAGGAATGCTATTATACCTACCAATATTCCTAAGACAATTCAAGTTCACAATAATAGAAGAAGGAAATTTTGCATTGACAAGATTAAGATTAATGGAAGTACCACATCCATTTTTTAAATTTGCAGTAATGGTAAATTATTCAACAGCAAAAGAACATATGCCAATAATGATAGTATTAGCAATAATACTCACTTCATTAATGATATATGGAATGTATAAATTATACAAGGAGAATAATAGATTATTTTATTTCATAACAATAACATTCTTTGGAATAATATTATTGCCATTAATACTAAATCCAATAATAGAATATTTAAGCAAAGGGAGAACAACATTATACTATTTCAGATATTTCACATACATAATACCATTATACATATTTTTAATCGCAAAAGGATTAGATATAAAGAACAAGATAATAAAATACATATTGATAGGATTAATAATAATAGGATGGATAATAGCAATAAATTATTATTATAGTATAATGACAACATACGGCTGGAGCAAATTAATAGCTGTATAACTACTTCTTAGTCCCAGACAATAATAAACCATTAGAGATATTAGGATAATTCTTACCTGCTTTTATAAGAAAATAGAAAATATTCCTCAAAGGCCATATAGTTGAGAAATGTTCAGACTTAGGAATAATTGGAGGGATATAATAACCAGAAACATTAATATCAACAAGATATACAGAGAACATAGAAATCAATTCATCTCTAGTATATTCATAATAATGCTTGTCAATAATCTTATGACCGAAAAATCTACCTCTTAACTCTTTACGATTAGGAGTGGTAAGGAATAATCTACCATCATGTTTTAAAACTCTAATTAATTCTTTAATGCCTTTAGCAGCAATATCTTTTGGAACATGCTCAATAACATCCCAACAGACAACTTTATCGAAAGAATTATTTTTATATTTTAACTTAGTTATATCCCCAACCTCAAACTTAGCATTCTTAATGTTTAATTTATCAAAAATCAACCTAGCGAATTTCAAAGGATATTCCTGATTATCAACACCAATAACAGACTTAACGTGAGGTGCAACCAAGGATGTAAGTTTACCATCACCACAACCAACATCCAAAACAACATCAGACTTAGAGAAAAAATTAAGAGATGACTTAACAGGAAATTCGTAAACTTTCTTAAAGAAACCCTCCCAAGCCCAGTGATAAGGATAAATATATTCGTTAACTTTCTCTTCCATAGAAAAAGGATAGAATAAATGTATATAAGATTTTCCCTGAAACACAGCATTTATTAAAGTATAGTTCTGAAGAGCAATAATGAAAATACTAATAGTAAGCTATTATCCATTAGGATTCGGAGGTGCTGAAGTAAGCATGAAGATATTAGCTTCAGGACTAAAAAAACTAGGACATGAAATAATATTTGCATCAACAGGACATTATGAAGGATATAAGAATTATAAATTAAGAAATTATAGAAAAATACCATTCTTTTTTTTAAGAGATAACTTATTAGGAAATGAATTAATAAAAATAATAAATAAAGAGAGAATAGATATAATACATTCAAACGGATATTATACATCTTTAGCTGTGTTAAAAGCAGCGAAAAAAACAGGAATAAAATCTGTTGTACATTTCAGAGATTATGCACTAGCATGTGTAAAAAGCACATGTTTAGATAGCTCTAATAAAGAACATGAGAGAGATACATATAGACATATATTTGTTGAATATTTCCCACTAAGATGGATATGGGAATTCTACAAATGGAGTTATATAAAAAGAAGCTGGAAAAAAATAAAACAATTTGATCTAGTAATCTCTAACAGCAACCCAGTAAAAGAAAAACTAAAATCATTAGGAATAGAGTCAACATACTTAGCTAACCCAGTAGACCTAGAAGAGAGAACAAAGACAAGTGTTAAAGAATTAAGAAAAGAATACAAGATAAAAGAATTCACAATATTATATGCAGGAACACTAGAAGAACATAAAGGAATATATGAATTATTAGTAACATTGAAAGATTTTTTAATAAAAAATAAAGTCAGATTCATAATAGCAGGAAAAGGGTCAAGTTATTTCAAGATATTAAAATACATACTAGAGAATACTATAATCAATGCAAAAATGATAGGAATGAAACAACATGAAGAGATAATGAGGTTATATAAATTATCAGATTTAATAGTTGTACCATCAATATGGAAAGAACCATTACCAAGAACAATACTAGAAGCAATGCAAAATAATAAACCAGTACTAGCAACAAATGTAGGAGGAAATATTGATCTAATAAAAGATGAATATAATGGATATTTGATTAAGAATAATGAGTGGGAACAAAGAATAAAAGAATTAATGAAAAATAAAAGCTTAAGAGAAAAACTAGGAAGAAACGGAAGAAAATTACTAGAAGAAAAACATGATCTAAAAAAGATAAGCAAAGAATTGGAAGGAATGTATAAAAAAATATTAATTAAAAATTAGTATTTATATTATTAAAACTTTTGATTTAATTTATAATCTTATCATCAATCTCTTTCTTGACTTTCTTTATGAAATCTGATCTGCTTAAGTTAATGATATTATTATCACGAGTCCTAATTGCTAATTCAGATGATTGCATTTCCTTATCGCCTATTGTAATCAAATAATTTATTCTCATTAATTGATGATCACGAACTTTCCTTCCAATAGATTCAGCTCTAGAATCAACTTCAACACGAATACCAGAATGTAATAACTCATCTTTAAGTTTATTAGCATAATCTTCATGACGATCTGCAATAGTCATAATAACAACCTGAACAGGAGACAACCAGACAGGGAATTTACCAGCATATTTCTCAATCAACAACCCAATAATCCTCTCAATAGCACCAACAGATGATCTATGAACAACAACAACTTTCTCATCTTCACCTTTCTCATTAATAAAAGTCAGATTAAATCTTTCAGGCATAACAAAATCATACTGAACAGTAAAAGCAGTATCTTCCTTACCACTAAAATTTTTCATCTGAATATCAATCTTAGGACCATAAAAAGCAGCTTCATTACCAACTTCAAAAAAAGGAACATCCCTATTCTTCAAAACTTTTCTTAAAACATCTTCAGCTTCATCCCATAATTTATCGTTCTTATAATATTTTTTTTCATCTTTCCTATCACCTAAAGATAATCTATATCTGTAACCATCACCTTTCTGAATACCAAAAACTTTACAGACATATTCAATAAGATCAAGAACATTATTAATTTCAGAAGCTGCCTGATTTTTTCTACATATAATATGAGCATCAGCAAGACAGAAACTTCTAACTCTGATAAGACCTGAGAGTTCACCGGACTTTTCATATCTAAAATACTTAGCAAGTTCTGCATATCTAATAGGAAGCTCTCTATAAGATCTAGACTTATTAAGATATAACTGGAAATGATGAGGACAAGCCATAGGTCTTAAAATCAATTCTTCATTATCAATCTTCATAACAGGATACATACTCTCTTTATAGTAAGGGTAATGACCTGATTGTTTGTATAAATCAACCTTAGCTAATTCAGGAGTATAAACATGAAGGTAACCTCTAGAGATTTCTTCTTTAACAATAAAGTTCTCTACCTCTCTTCTAATAACAGAACCTCTAGGAGTCCATAAAGGCAAACCAGGACCAACTAGATCAGAGAAGATAAATAAATCAAGTTCTTTACCTAATTTACGATGATCTCTTTTTTTAGCTTCTTCTAACATTAAAAGATGATCATCAAGTTCTTTTTTACTTGGAAATGCTGTTCCGTAAATTCTAGTTAACATTTTATTTTTTTCAGAACCACGCCAGTAAGCACCAGCAACTTTTAATAATTTAAAATATTGTAATTCTTTAGAGGGATGTTCTACATGACCACCTTTACACAAGTCCCAGTAGGCACCAGATTTATAGAAAGAGACTTTCTTCTTACCATGCTCGGAGAATTCATCAATCAACTCATATTTGTAGGTATTATCAGGATATTCTTTCTTAGCCTGAGCTGAAGATAATTCATGTTTTTCAAAAGATTTCCATGACTGAAGGATCTTTTTCATTTCAGATTCAATCTTAGGAAAATCAGCTTCTGATATAGGATTGGAGAATTCAAAATCAAAATAGAAACCATCATCAATAGCAGGACCAATAGTCCTTTTAGTATCAGGATATAATTTCATAATAGCAGCAGCTAACAAGTGAGCTGTTGAATGCCTTAATTCTTCAAGTGATGACATGACATTTCGGTTATTATTCAATATAAATAATTTTCTATACATAATTTTAAATAAGCAAATATAGATTGTTGATATATGCCAGAAAATAATTTGCATGAAATAGCGATAACAGCAATAATAAGAAAAGATGGAAAATACCTGATAACAAGACGTTCTCCAAACAAGAAAAGATTTCCTTCAATGTGGACAGTACCCGGAGGAAAATTAGAAGTAAATGATTATGCAAATGCAACAAAAGACACAGATAATGGATGGTATAAAGTATTAGAAAGAGCATTAAGAAGAGAAGTCAAAGAGGAAACAGACTTAGAAATTAAAAATGTTGATTACTTAGTAGATTTTGCAACAATATACAAAGACGGAAGTGCATCACTAATAATATCATGTGTAGCAGAACATGAATCAGGAGAGGTAAAATTACAACAGGAAGAATCAGACCAGCATGCATGGGTGACACTAGAAGAAGCAAAAAATTATGAATTAATAGATTGAATATACGACGAATTAACATGGGCTGAGAAGAAATTTAAAAAATAAAAGAATTCTAAATATTCGACAAATACCATAATCTTTATAAATATCTTAAAGAGTATATTCTATATGAAAAAGGTGAAATTCTTAGTATTATTTTTAATTTTGTTATTACCATTGGCGACTGCAGACATAAATGTTGACAAATTCTCTTCAAATGTATATAATTATGGAAGCAAATTATTAATTTCAGGAAATATAAAACAGACAACAGATGTGAGAGCAAGAGCAGACTTTACACTAACGTGCAATAATGCAACAGGAATGAAAATAGTATCATTAATGCTAAACTTAAAAGCAAATGAACCTAACAGTTTCTCACAATTAACAACAATACCAAACAATGCAGCAGGAAGCTGTAATCTAAAAGTTGATTTATTAGACACTTCTGAAAAATTATTAGAGACAAGAGAGAACTATGCATTTGAGATAAGCAATGATCTAAAAGGAACATTTGAAAACCAATACCAAACATATCAATTAGGAGATGTATTAAACATAAGAGGGATAATAACAAGAGAGGACAATACACCAGTAGATGGAGTTGCAGTAATAAAGTTCAAACAGGGAGAAAATATAGTATTAACAGATACAATAGAAATAATAAAAGGAAATGTAGATTATAAAAAAACACTAAACTTACTGCCAGCAGGAGCATATAATATAGATATAACTGTAACTGACAATTTTGGGAATACACATGGATTCATAGATGCAGCAGTATTCCAGGTAAATAATGATATCACAATAAATGCAGGACTAGACAAGACAACCTATACACCTGGAGATATATTGAAATTAACAGGAATTGTATCAACAACATTAAAAAAAGAATTAAAAAATGTTGAAGTAGAATATAAAGTAGAAAGTGAAAAACAGACAGCTATATTATTAACAACAACTGAAGGATTAAATTATAATTATAAAATACCTGGAAACATAAAATCAGGAAAACACACAATAAATGTAAAAGCAACAGATGATGAAGGAAATTACGGAGAGAGAATATTAAATTTTGAGGTAAAAGCAATACCAACATCATTAGTATTAACATTAGATAATCCAAACATAAATCCAGGAGAAAATGTAGGAGTGACAGCAAACCTATTAGATCAGGCAAATGATGCTATAGATGGAAGCATAACACTAAATATAATAGATAATAAAAATAAAATTGTATCATCAAAAGTGATAAAATCAAATACAAAAGGAGAATTCTCAATACCACAAGGAACATTACCAAACAACTGGAAGATAAAAGCAGAAGGATTTGGATTAATAAATGAGATACCAATAACAATCAAAGAACAACAAAAATTAGATGTAAAACTGCAAGGTGAAAAATTATTAATAAACAATACAGGAAATGTACCATATAATGGATTATTTGAGGTAATAGGGAATACAGAGAAAACAGGAAAGACAATAAAATTAAAGACAGGAAAATCAACAGAATTAGAATTAAGTTCATTATTAAAAGCTGGAAAATATAATATAGAGATACCATCAACAGGAGATAAATTTACAGATGTAGCAGTCACAAAACCATTAGGATTCTTCAGTAAATTAACTGGAGGGGTAACTGCAAATGTATCAACAGGAAAAAGACCTTATGTGTTATATAGTTCATTATTAGTAGTATTATTTGCATTAATTTATATGATATTCAGAAAGAATGGAGAGAATAAAACAAGAAAAGCAAGCAAAGATCAAAGCGATTATGAACTAGGACAGAAAAAACTAGATGAGTTAAGAGCAAAAGGAATAAGAAAAGACAAACCAGCAGAATATGGAAAAGCAAACAAGGATGATATAGAAGATTTCAGAAAAAGAATGGGAAAAATGTTTAACGATGATAATAAGCAAAAAGATTTGAATAATTATTTTGATAACCAGAAAAAAGTACACCGTCCAGAAAACAACAGAAATAATGAGAAGCCAAAAGAAGGCGGCGGAATGTTTAATATGTTCAATTGAGGTAAAATGCTAAACCAATTACTAATTGATGCAATAAAGAATAATCTACAGAAAGGATATTCTACAGAACAGATAAGACAGGGACTAATAAATAAAGGATGGCCATCAAATGATGTAGATGAGGCAATACAAAGCGCTAAAAATGATATGGGGCAAAATACAGAAGAACATCCAAAGATAACAAATATAGATAATACACAACAAAAACCAAAGCATCATGGACCATTATATGTATTATTAATAATATTATTAGTAGTGATAATACTAGTAGGACTGTATATCTTTTATGCATTCTATGTACAACCAATATTCAATAGTGAGAGTACACTAACACAGGCAACATTGTAAATAACAAATTTTATATTCTATAAATAATACAGAAATTAACACTATATGGCTACTAAAAAGGGGAAAAAGATAGACTTTAAGTATAATCTAAAATTATATTGGAGTTTAGTGAGGAATTATAAGTTCTTAGTATTTTTATTACTAATCATTTTATTAGTTTATAGTGCAACTGGAGTAGTTGAAAAGTACATATTTAAAATATTAATAGATGAAGGAACAGGATATGTAAATAATACAATAAATTTATCTGCATTTAAACAGACGCTCTTATTATTATTTTTAACATTCTTAATAATTACAGTTATAAGGGTACTAGCAAGGTATACAAAAGCTGAATTGATAAGAATATTTGAAACAAAATTAATGACTGATCTTAAAAGAAAATTCTTCAATCATCTAATACACTTATCCTATGATTTCCATACTACACATAGAACAGGATCATTAATCTCTAGATTAGTTAGAGGTGGATCAGCTATAGAAAGAATGACAGATGTTTTCTTGATGAATACAATACCATTGATATTTAATTTAATAGTTGCTGGAGTGGCATTGGCAAGTTTTGATGTAATCTCTTTAATTGTACTTATAGTTACAATAATAGTTTTTGTAGTTTATAGTGTTATAATACAGAATATACAAAAAAAAGCTAATGTTGAAGCAAACGATGCAGAAGATCATGAAAAAGCAAACATAAGCGATGTATTTACTAATATAGACTCAATAAAATACTTTGGAAAAGAACATGAGATAAAGAAAATATTTGAAAGAATATCAGAAAAAACAAGAAAAACTTTGTTAAAATTTTGGGGATATTATAGTTATATAGAACCAGGACAGGATTTAATAACTTCTATAGGACTATTTTTTATGGTATATTTCCCATTAAAGGGATTTTTAGAGGGAACAATAACACTTGGAACTTTGGTTTTTATATATAGCATTTATACTTCAATAGTTGCCCATGTAAATAACTTTGTTCATGGAATAAGAAATTATTATAGAGCAATGGCAGATTTTGAATCATTATTCCAATACAATAAAATACAGAATGAAGTAAAAGATGCCCCAAATGCAAAAGAATTGAAAATAAAACAAGGAATAATAGAATACAGAAATGTAGATTTTGCATATAAGAATAGAACAATATTCAAAAACTTTAACTTGAAAATACCTCAAAATAAAAAAATAGCATTAGTAGGACCATCAGGATCAGGAAAAACAACATTAATCAAAATATTATACAGAATGTATGATGTGAACAGAGGAAGCATACTAATAGATAATGAAGATATAAGAGATTACAAACAAGAAACATTAAGATCAGAATTAAGCATAGTACCACAAGAGTGTGTTTTATTTGATGATACAATCTATAATAATATATCATTCTCAAAACCAGGAGCAACAAGAACAGAAGTACTAAAAGCAATAAAGTTTGCACAATTAGATAAAATAATAAATAAATTCCCAAATAAAGAAAACACAATAGTAGGTGAAAGGGGAGTAAGATTATCTGGAGGAGAAAAACAGAGAGTATCAATAGCAAGAGCAATATTAGCAGATAAAAAAGTCTTAGTATTAGATGAAGCAACATCATCACTAGATTCAGAAACAGAACATGAAATACAAAAAGATCTACAAGAATTAATGGAAGGAAGAACAACAATAATAATAGCACATAGATTATCTACAATAATGAAAGCAGACATAATAGTAGTATTAGAGAATGGAAAAATAGTACAACAAGGAACACACAGAGAACTAATAGGAAAAACAGGATTGTACAAGAGATTATGGCACTTACAGAAAGGGGGATATATCGAATGAAAATTTTAAGAATGCTAAGTTATTTAAAGAAATACGAAAGAAGTAATAATATGTTAATAGAAGGAGAAAAAGCACCACAATTTGAATTAAAAGATCAAAGTGGAAAAACAGTAAAACTATCAGATTACAAAGGAAAAGATGTAGTAATATATTTCTATCCAAAAGATGATACACCAGGATGTACAGCAGAAGCATGCAGCATAAGAGACAATTATACAGGATATACAAAGAAAGGAATAGTAGTATTAGGAATAAGCCCAGATGAGGAGAAAAAACATACAAAATTTAAGGAAAAGTATCAACTACCGTTTACATTATTAGCAGATCCAGAGAAAAAAGTCCTAAGATCATATGGAGTATGGGGAAAGAAAAAGTTCATGGGAAGAGAATATGAAGGAGTAATAAGAACGACATTCCTAATAGACAAAGAACAGAAAATAAAAGAAGTAATTTCTAAAGTACAATGTAAAACACATGGAAAAGACTTGTTAGAGAAGTACTAATTCTGAATAAAAAACATTTATAAATTCTAGGATTAAACAAAAACTATCCTTAATTGGGTATGGAGGGTATAGTTTAATGGTAGAATATGGGACAAAGATCTGAAAAAGATTTTCCCGAATGTGGTTCTACTATTAGAGCAGCCATCCTATGGCGGGAGTTCGATAATGAAAGCCAAATATTGACTTTTATCGACGGTCTCCCTACCCTCTCCATTTTTTATATAAATTAGGAAAATTCTGTTTCCAAAGTTCAAATTTAATTAAATGCTTTCTATTGTTAAATCCGATTACTTTAATGAACTTAAAGAGATTATTATAACCGTATAAGCATATCGTCCACCCCTCATACCTGTGATCTTGATAAACTCTAGTATTAAAATTGAGATTAATTAACATTCTATTTATTTCAAATATTAATTCTCTTGAACTTTGATATAAAGATAATACAGGATAATGATTAGTTTTGCCGTTTTTAGGAGAAAAATATAAATTACAATCAGTATCAAATAATCCTCTTAAAAAAGCGATCTTAATATTATCATTATTGTTACTAATAATTTGGGGAACTGTTATATTATCCTTCTTTCCAGCCTTTATACCTAAAACTTTTGTCTTAAATGATTTAATTGCCTTCGAATACAACTCAAAACCATAAGTATCTTCATAATCCTTTAAATTCACATTTATATTATATAACTTTTTGTATAGGTCTTTAATATGATTATTGTAATAATCTCTTTCATCTATTTTATGTCCTTTAACTCTAAAGTCGCTCTTTTCTAAAGACAAAAATCCATCACCAATATGTATACCTATTTCCTCTGCCAGTAAAGAGTTCATATATTTGGGAAATTTAATCTGTTTAATTCTATCTTTACCACTATAGTTTATAAGTGCATTCTTAAGATTATTATTCATTAATATATATTGATTTAAAGATTTATAAGTCTAAAGTAGAATTTTCCGCAAATCTTTCAGAAATTATAGAAATTTACAAATCTTTCCAAGCTTCTTCATCTTCTTTACTTAACCAATCTTTAGCTAAAACTTTTTCGCTCATTAAATACGTGAATTTCTTCTCTTCTTCTTTCAATTTATTTAATTTCATATAGCTATATACCTTAATTACTATAAAAATATTACTGAAAGTTCTATAATATCATTCTTCCAGATTCTTTTCTTTTATAGTCTAAACCAGATTGTTGTTTAGGAAACCAAGCAGGACCAGTAGATGATAAAATCTCCATGGAAGGATCAGGATCGAAATAGAAAGGAACATTCTTAGGAATAAAAGCAATAGCTTCAGGTTCAAGAACAAGCCTTTCTTCTTTATTATTAATATTAACAACAATAGAACCTTTACCTTTCAATAACATAACAATCTCATTAACTTTTTTACTAACTAAATAACCTTCATTTGGAAATCTTTTATTATGAACGCCAATACCTACAGCTAGATCCTTACATTGCTTCCAGCTAATATATTCAAGAAATTCACCACTAGAAGTCTTAATTTTATTAGTGTCTGTTCTCTTAATCAATAAAGGCTTTGTTAATTCCATAATAAATATGATTAAAACAGTTATATAAAATTAGTCTTGTAACATTATAGTGAAATTAATTAGTATATAAATAAGATAATATTACTATAGAATAGTAAGCTATATAAATTTAGATATGAACACAATTGTGTCAATAACATGGCAAGTGATTGTATTCATCAACATTGAAAGAATTCTTACATATAGTTACAAGAACATTTATAAGCCAAAAGTGAGGTGTATAGTACAATGGAAATAGAGAGAGCTAAAGGAACAAAAGAGGTAGACCAGAAACAGAAAATCTTAATGAATTACATAGTAGAAGTTATAAAGAAAAACTTTGAATTATATGGATTCTTACCATTAGAGACACCAACATTACAGAGATATGATGTTCTTGCTAGTAAGTACGCTGGAGGAGCAGAGATATTAAAAGAGACATTCAAATTAAATGATCAAGGAAATAGAGATTTAGCTTTAAGATATGATTTAACTGTACCATTATGCATATATGTAGCATTAAATCCAAATGTAAAATTACCATTCAAAAGATATGAGATAGGAAAAGTATTCAGGGATGGGCCAGTATCAGTTGAGAGATACAGAGAGTTCTGGCAGTGCGATGCAGATATAGTAGGAAGTGCAAATATATTATCAGATGTAGAGACAATAAATTTAGGATTAAAGATATTTAATGAATTAAAACTAGATGTACAATTTAAAGTTAATAATAGAAAAATATTAGATTCAGTACTAGAATCAGCAGGAATACCAAAAGATAAAGAGACAACTTCTGTATTAATAATTGATAAATTAGAAAAAATAGGAATAGAAGGAGTAAAAAAAGAATTAAGAGAAGATAAATTAACAGATGTACAGATAGAGAAACTACTAAGATTAGTATCTGTTGAAGGGACTAATACTGAAAAATTAGAATTCTTGAAAACAAAATTAAACAATAAAGAGGGAATAAATGAAATGGAAGAACTAGTAAGATACATACCAGAAATATATTTTGATCCAAGCCTAGCAAGAGGATTATCATATTATACAGGAATAATATTTGAAGTTAAATTAAATAATTCAGATGTAAAATCAACAATAACATCTGGAGGAAGATATGATAATATAATAGGAAACTTCATAGGCAATAATCAAAAGTATCCAGCAATAGGAATAAGCTTTGGATTAGATAGAATAGAATTAGCAATAAAAGAGAGAAAAGTAGAGATTACTAAAGCATATGTGATACCAATAAAACAAACAGAGAAAGCAATGGAGATAGTAAAAGCACTAAGAGATAATGGGATAAACTCTGATTTAGACTTAATAGGCAGAAGTATATCTAAGAATTTAGAGTATGCAAACACATTAGGAATACCATATGCTGTAATAATAGGAGAGAATGAAATAAAAGAAAATAAATATACACTAAGAGATATGACAACAGGAAAAGAAGAAAAATTAAGTGTAAATGAATTAATAAAGAAATTAAAAAATGACAAATAAATGGAAATGTTCAGTATGCAGATATGTAATAGAAGCAGAAGAACCACCAGAAGAATGCCCTGAATGTCATGGAAAACAACATAAGTTCAAACCAATATGGAAATTATTAAAGAAAAGATGGAACTTTATTGATTAAAATGGAAGAACAAATCTATGAAGTAGATTGGGAAGATAATATCATAGGGATAAGAGACAGGAGTGAATTAAAACAAAGAATGTTTGTTCATAGAGTTTCTTTAGTAATACCAAAAACATTAGATAATAAATTTGTATTTTCTAGAAGATCAAAAGATAAACAACCATTTCCAGATGTATGGTGCTGCGCTATAGGAGGAAAAGTACAAGCAAATGAGAGTTATGAAGAAGCTGCATTAAGAGAAATGGTTGAGGAAGCGGGATTTCAAACAGGAATAGAAGATATAGCAACAATAAAATATGATGGAAAAACAAAAGAAATTCTTAAAGTCTTTACAACAAAAGAATCAGTAAAAATCTCTAATTTTATACCAAATGAAGAAACACAATATTTCAAAGATTTTACAATAGAAGAGATAAATAATATGATAAAATATAATCCAAATGATTTTGCACCAACATTCCTAGAAGTATTAAAAGAATTCAAGAAGAGCATTAATTAAACTTTCTATTATTAAGTTTTTATGAAAAGATATCATCCAGCAAGAATGCCATCCAGAGATAGAATGGAACGTAGAGATAAAGCACATGATATTGGAGGTATCTGGCGTCGTGATATAAATATAGATCCTTTGGTAATGAGGATACTAGATATAGAAAATGAATATTTAAGACCTGACTTATCCTATGTAGATAGACCAGTATTAGAAAAACTAAGAGAATTAAGAACAGATATAATAGATGAAAAAATATCAAAAAAAAATTATGAAAGATATAAAGAGGCTGCAGAAAATAAAATGCTTACAACAATATTAAAAACAGAAAATAGAACAATAAATTATTCCAATTACTAAATCTCTTTAATCTTAAACTCATCAAATTCAACATCCATAAAATCAGTACGAATACCAGCATAACCCTCACCAGAAATAGTTGAGTTGCCTTTAGAGCCATCATCCTTGACAGCAAGAACCATAACCCACTTACTAGACCTATCTTTATCAACAAACAATTTAATCAAAACAGAACCATCAGAGTAAGATGTAGTTTCACTCTTAACACCAATCCATTGCTCTTTAGGAAGAAGAATAGGATTATCTATCCTGTCATATTCTCCATCAAATATTTTTTTAGTGGTCAAGGTATAATAAGTTCCATTTATTTTTTTCTTAATAACAGCATAACCATCAACACGAACACCAGCATAATAAAGATTATCACCATCCTTATAATGAATAAAAAACAATAAACCATTAGAAACTGTCCTGTGAGGACTAGAACTTAAATGATAATCATCAATCCTGAAATAAGCACTTTGTTCGAAATTATCAAACTTATCTCTAGTAACTAGACGGAAAATATTCTGAGGATGATAACCATTATCAGTGTCTTCCGGATTAGAGATAAAATAAGCAATCCTCCACCTAGAATTCTCAGGAAGCTCACCATGGACAGTACTCCCAATACCACCAGAGTTATAAAAATAAGCTCCAGAATTCACCCAGAGATTCTTGCTGGAACTCTTATATATAGAGCCAGTCTCCTGAAGAGTATAATTGGGCTTGCTGTTAGATGTGACATACATAATACACCCTATAAAGAATATAATAATAAAAAAAAGCAAAAACTTTTTCATCAAGCCTCCTATGAAGAGTCGATCTGTTCTACAATCACTTCCCTAACAATAAGCTGTGCATCATTCACAGTATCCCATGTCTTGAAACCAACAGCACCATTCTTAATCTCATTGTTAAGATTTGCAGCTTCAATTATCTTCTCACCATTAACTGAGCACTCAACATTGTTGTTATTAACAGCAACACCAAGCTCTGAATTAAGATGAGGGACATAAGAGTCACTCCTTACCTCTGCAATGACAGTTGTGTTCCCATTATTATATTCTCTAATCCTTACAACCTTCTGTGCGAAGTCACAACTTACATAATTTGTATCATCCTTAAACCTAGCTATAAGGCTGACTGTCTCTCCCCTGAAAGGTTCAATTTTTGCCTTGAATGTATAATCCTTGAATAAGTAAGAACCGTCAAGGAAAACAAAGGTGCTGTTAGATGAGAGAGGCTTCAAAACCATAAGATTATTTCCAATAGCCCTATCACCAGATACAGATATCCAACCCTTATTATAATCAAAGTTATCACTGAAAGGAAGATCCTTAGCATGAGAGTTCTTCAAGATATCAATCAAGTCCTTACCATCCCATGAAGGCTGCACAGTAATTCTCTTGAAAGCTTTCTCATGTGCATCAACAGGATAATTATCTGTAGCTCCCTTATTAGCCCACACCTGGTAGAAAATACCATCAGGATAAACCCTCAGAGCAGTAGGAAGCACATAATCCTTAGCACCAGGATGATTTATAGATATCTGTCCGAAATCACCAAATGGGAAAGCAAAACTATTAACTTTTAAATTAAAAGCCTGCTCAAGAGAACCCTTAGTAGCTGATAACTCATGATAAATCCTTTTTTCAAATTCCTCATCAGTCTCTAACCTCTGAAGATCATCAGACCATATCTTATCACTCATGAAATGACCTCTTCTTCCTGATAGATCAATATTAATCAAATCATGAGATCCATTAGCATGAGCCTGGATCTCCCACCTGCCAGTATCAATCATATCATTAACTTCATCCTTAGATAAATAATAATTACTGCCAGCACCAGTAGACTGTTTAGATATCAAGAATATAACAGCATTATAATCAAGAGCTCTAAATAAAGGATCTGATTTATAATAACTTGATTTAATACCATCATCAAAAGTTATCAATACAGATTTGTCAGGAAGTGGCTTTTCATTACGCATAAAAGCATAAAACTCCTCAAGTGTTACAGTAGTATAACCAGCTTCTTTAAGAGATACCATCTGTTCAGCAAAATTATCAATGAGTATATCATTCTTGTATGGAGTATTAGCAATACCATGATAATTAAGAACAGGAACAGATTTAGCATAATCATTATTATTAGCATCAGCAAGATTTATTTTTGTATCCTTAAACAATGTTACCTTATACTTCAGATAATCAAGATTCATCCTAATTGAATTCTCTGAACCTCTCACAGTATAAGAGTATAATTCTGGATAGTAATATTTAGCAAACACAATAGTAAATATCACTAACACAAAAAATATAAATAAAATCTCAATTTTGTTTTTCATCTCAACCTCTCACCCAGATGTTTTTCTTAATAGTAACAATTGAATAAAATATAAGCCAGCAATAAATCAAAGATGATAAAAGGCTCATTATAGGCCTATATATCCACCTATTACAATTTTTGTTCTCTAATTTATATGCAATACCAAACATCAACCCAACGAATGTAATACCTGCAAGATATAATATAGCAGAGTATACATTACCCTGAAGAGGGAGATATACCAAGTGTCTGAATGCTATAAAAGGACCTGCTAATACAAATAAAATGTGAAGATAATATCCAGCAGCAGGAAGAATAGGCTTTCTCCAGTAGAATTTTCCTGTGAAAAAAATATTTCTTATAAAACTTTTCTTCCACCTAATCTGCTGAAGACACATCTTCTTGAAAGTTTCAGGGACAACAGTCCATGCCTTAGCTGATTTACAATAAACAATCTTCCAGTCCTTAAGAGGATAATCAACAGAAAGGAAAGGTGAACCAGCATATTTCTTTTTAAGTTTATTACCAATGGCTTTACTGCCTAAGACGAAACCTGTAAGAGTCCTATCTGTAGCAAACCTAAATTCCTGACCTAAAAATTTATCATGCTCCCAAGCAGGAATAAAATTAAAAATTGCTTCTCTTCTAAAAACAGCAAGAGGACCAGATACACATGTAACTGCACCATAAACACTCTCGAAAGCTTTTCTTATAGAATATTGTCCTTCATACCAAGAATCCTGAACTTTAGTCCATATATTTTTCTCAGCATTTAAAACTCTACAATGACCAGATACAGCGCCAATCAAAGGATCAACACCAAAAACATCAACAATTTTTTCTAAAGCATCAGGAGCCCAGACAGAATCACTATCTGAAAAAGCAAAAATTTCTCCTTTAGCTTTCAACATACCCTGAGCAAGAGCTTTTTTCTTACCAACATTTTCTTTTAAATGAATCACATTAATCAAACCTTTCTTAGCATACTTATCAAGAACTTCCTTAGTATTATCAGTAGAAGCATCATTTATTATAATTATTTCTTTATTCTTATAAGTCTGGTTAATCATAGATAAAATACACTGCTCAATAATTTTTTCTTCATTCCTGACAGCAACAAGACATGATACAGAATATTTTTTTCTTTTTTCAGAAGGGATATCCTGAGCTAAAATGTAAGGATCTTTGTATTTTGTAAATGTTACCCCAAAAGTTATCAGTCCTATAAATGTAACAAGAATACCATATAAATAAAGAGGTGCATTAGGAGAACTTGCTATGAAAACTTTACCTATCAATACAGCCAATATACCGAATATTATTATTAATGTTAATATATGCCATGTCAAGATATTCTTTTTCATTTTTGATCCTCCAATTATAAGAATATTATATGTAAACCAAAGTAAGTCTCTACTTTATTTATAAACAGACTATATTTGATATATAGCCATATTTACCTTCTATCTTCTACTAACACCTCAGTAGCCATCATCTTAGTGCTAGAAGTATTAGAAGCTGCAGTCTTCAAACCAATACCACCAGAGAAAAGATTGGAATTTTTAATCACAGCATTCAATACAGGTTTGTCATCAACCATGCAGAATATTTTATTATTCCAAACCCTAGCAGTATAAGTATGTTCAGCATCAACATCAAAACCATCTATTAATGTAGAGTTAGATAATGCGAAGCTTCCTTTATTTACTTCGAAAACTCTTACTTTATCATCTGAATAATCACAGCTTACATAATTTGCTTTATCCTTCATCCTTGTCATCAAAGTTAAAGTCTCACCATCATAATAATGAACTTTCACAGTATAAAAATAATCTTTCCAAAATAAAGTACCATCAAGGAATGCTGCTCCTTTCTGAGATGGATCAGGGTTTGCTAAGATTAATTCGCTATTTTTCAAAGACATATCTCCTGAAATAGTAAACCAACCATTATTTCTCTTGAATCTATCATTATAAGGGAGAGTTTTTTCTCTACCAGAAGCAATAGCGTTCAAGACATCTCTAGCTTTCCATTCAGGAAGAACAGTTATTCTTTTCATCATAAACTTATTAGTATTAGGGAAATTGTAACTGTAACCTTCTCCTGAAAATGTCTGATAGAAAACATGGTCATAATTTTCATGACTAAGATCATCAATTACACTTTTAGCTTCAGGATAGTTTGTAATTTTTTGTCCATACTGACCGTAAGGGTATGCAAAACTGTTAATTCTAACTGAAAAATTATTTTCAAGATCTGCCTTAGCATTTATTAATTCATTATTAATTCTGGATCTATATTCACCATTATATTCTATCCTTGATTTATTAGCATTCCATAATTTACTTGTAAGGAAAGGACCTGTTTTACCATCACCATCTATAATACTATAAGTATGAGAGTCTTTAGCATGAGCTTCAATCTCCCATCTACCAGAAGACAACATTTCCTTAATAATACTACTATTCATATAAGAGAAAGCTGCTGATGTCCTGCCTCTTGTAGAATATTTAGATATCAAAAACATTACAGCATTGAAACCATATTCTCTAAGAACAGGATCAGCATTAACATAACTCTCCTTTTTTCCATCATCAAATGTTATAAGTATTGATTTGTCAGGAATATCTTTTTCACCTTTTACATATTCACTTAAATCCTCAATAGTAACAGTAGTAAAACCTTCTTCATGAAGAGCTGACATTTGTTCTCTAAAATTTTCTAAAGTAATCTGACTACTTTCCGGGTTTTCTTTAACTATACCATGATATAATAATACAGGAACACCCTTAGCTGATGATCCTTTAGGTGCTATTGAAATATTCAATACAGCATCCTGACCATTCTCAACTGGATCAAGATCAAAAACAATAGGGGTTTCAGATGAAGATGTACTATTTTCAGAATCACTAAATGTTATGGTATTATTATCTAGTGTAGTTGTTTCATTTAATTGAATATTAGATGTAGTGTTTACATTTATATTTGAAGATGTATCTTGAGAAGATGAACTACTAGATGAAGATCCTGAAGAACCGCCAGAAGATCCACCTGATGAACTAGATGAACTTCCAGAAGATGAAGCAGGTGTTGTAGATATAGTTGAAACATTTGATTTAGAAATCACTTTTGTAGTTTTTGGAGTGGTTTTAGGCTGACTAAAAGACTGAACATTTTGTGGAGATTCTTGTACACTAGAATCAAGAACAGCATTACCTGTTGCATCACTTAATTCAAAGTCTTCCAATGAATCAGACATAGAAGCTGATAAAAAGTATACACCTGCACCGAACAAAGCTAACATGCTTAATATTAAAATAAAAACGTTTTTCATTTTTTACCCCCCACAAAGTATTATATTTAAGAACGTAGAATTACAATTGATTTTTATATATAAAAAGTACATTCATATAAAGCATATATTTTATAGTAACTTGTCCATCCAGATGTAAACATGACCTTTAACTAAACCTTTCTTTCCAAAAAAATCAACAATACCAGATTCGCTGTTAGCCCAAGAATAAAGATTAGTAACACCAAGTCTAATTAATTTCTCAACACATTCATCAAACAAGACAGAAGCAACACCCTTATTCCTAAAATTAGGATGGACAACAAGATAATTAATAGAACCCCATTTCTTAGGATATCTCATCTTAATATCAGTAGCTTCAGCATAAATAAAACCAGCTAATTTATTCTTTTCTTCAGCTAACAAAAAAATACCATACTTATATTTAATACAGAACTTAAATTCTTCAGGATCAATAAAAACATTAGTATTACTAACTTTAAGCTCAGGAGTATCTAGACCTAACTGATAAAGTTTTTCAAAATCTTTCAATCTTGCTTTACGAAATCTCATGAGAATAGATTAAGAGAGATTTATTTATAAAACTATTATGGAATAAACAAATAGAGTATATAACAAATATTTTAAAACAATAAAACAATAAATAGCAATGAAAATATTATTTCTAATAATACTAATTGTGATATTAAATATTAATATTGTATTAGGATGCACTTGCATAGAAGAGAGTTTCATACATTCTTATAATAGGATAAGTACAATATTTACAGGAAAAGTTGAGACAATAAAAATACCAAAAGACTCAATAGGATTAGCTGAAATAAGATTATCAGTAAAAGAATACTGGAAACAGGAGACAAAAAAAGAGATAACAGTATATACATCAATAGAAGAATGCGGATATAATTTTAATAAAGATAAAGAATATCTAGTATATGCTGATAAAGTAAATAAAAAACTAACTGTGAGCTTATGCGGAAGAACAAAAGAACTAGAAGAATCAAAAGAAGACCTGTATTTATTAGATAAAGGAACAAAACCAACAGCAGAAGCAGTAACAACAGAGATCAAAAAAGAATGGGCAGCAGCAGGAATATTAATAATAGTATTAATACTAATGTACATAGTACTAAATATAAATAAAACAAAGCTTAGGTAATTTTATAAAGTATTACTAGATGATAAAAATAACGCCGTCATCGCCTAATCTGGTATGGCACAAATTCTCTGAATAAGGGAAGTGTTAGCCTGGAAAACATACCAATAAGCTTGACCCGCAAGGGTATCCCGGTTCAAAATTGAATCTTTTTAGAAAAAAGCTTCGGCAAAAACTAAGAAGAAAATGAAAGTCCGGGTGACGGCGAATTACTTTCAGTACGTGTCCCAATTGGTTGAACTAAAAATAATAAAACGCCAACATTTAGTATTTATTCAAAAATTTAATAACATATAAAAAAGTCTTTGAAGAAAAATGGAGATAAATTAATCATTTAAAGAAAACATTTTAGATTTATAATTTTTATTATACTATCACTATTCTCTATATACTACAAATAGTATTTTTATAAATAAAGCATTCACTATACTAAGTTCTATACTTGGAGGTATCACTATGAATCCAAATTTAATCTCATATAGTCAAAGATATGCAAAGTTGTTTACTATAACAATACTTATGATAATACTATCTACATTTTCTGCTATATCAACTTCTGCAATAGCAATAGGAGAATGGAAACTAAATGAAAATACAGGAAGAATAGCACATGACAGGATAAACGATAATGATGGAATGTTAATAGGATCAACAAGCTGGGGAAGTGGAAATAATGCTGATAGAGGATCATACTTAAATTTTGATGGAACAAATTCTTATGTAAAAATAAACAATTCAAATAATTATAATGACTTAACACAGGCAACATGGAATATCTGGGTAAAACAAGTTTCATACAAAGCAAATGCAGGACTAATAAGCAAGTATAACACAAATAATAACCAAAGATCATTCATAATAAGAACAGCACTAACAGATGGAATAACAGTAGTATTATCACCAGATGGACAGAATCTAACAACATATAGTTCAACATCAAACAATCATTGCGGGATAAGAAAAAATGATGAATGGACAATGATAACAATAGTATACACTGGAAACAAAATAGAATACTACAGAAACGGAATAAAATGCGATGAAGATATTACAAGCATAAGAAAAATAGCAGATACAAATTCACCATTAATAATAGGTACAGGAAACAATGTTTATTTCAAAGGAGCAACAGATGAAATAGTATTCTATAATACAGCATTAGACAGAGATGAAGTCTATAGATTATATAATAAAAATGCAACAACAGCACCATCAATAAAGATAGATGGAAGAACAGGAAATATAAAAACAGAACCAAAAAAATTAACTGAGTTTGATACAGCAACATGGAATATGTGGTTAAAACAGGATGATTATGTAGACAGAGCAGGAGTAATAGGAAAATATGAGAGCACAGCAGGAAAAAGGTCATTCCTGATAAGAAGCGTGCTAAATGATGGAATATCAGTAATATTATCAAAAGATGGGACAACATCATCAACACATACAACATTATCAAGCAAACATTGTGGATTAAGAAACAATGAATGGACAATGATAACAATAGTATATACTGGAAACAAAATAGAATACTACAGAAACGGAATAAAATGCGATGAAGATACAACAGCAGTAAATAAAATCTATGATTCACAAACACCAATAAACTTTGGAGGGGCAAATAAAATATCATTCAATGGAAAGATTGATGATTACAAAATATATGAAGAACCGTTAACATCATCACAGATAAAAATATTATATGATGAAAGTGAACATGGAAAAAATCTAGGACAGTCAATAACAACGTTGTTATATCATCAAATAGAAGACAATGCAAATGCGGCTGACAAAGTAAAACCTATAGAATTTGAGAAACAGATGCAATACCTGAACAGCACAGGATTTACAACAATCAAAGTTGAAGATTATAACAAATGGAAAAAGAATGAGATAGAAATACCAAAAAAATCAATACTAATAACATTTGATGATGGGTGGAGATCAGTATATGAAAAAGCATATCCGATAATGAAAAAATATGGATTAATAGGAACACAGTTTGTGATAGGAGATTATGCAAATGAGGAAAGCGGAGTTCCAAGTTATAGTGACTGGAATGAACTAAAAACAATGCAGGACAATGGATGGAATATGGAAGCACACGGAATGCAGCATACAAAGATGCTAAGCTTAAGTGAAAGTGAATTCAGAGAACAATTAACAGGAATAAAAACAGAGGTAAGAGATAACTTAGGAACAACACCAAAATCATTTGTATTCCCATTCCATAATGCAAATAGTGAATATACAAGGATATGCGGGGAATATTATGACTTATGCTGGACAAGAGGGAGAGATGCAACATCACCCGAATATGTATATAAATCATCTGATGGGCATGCATATGCAGGATTAAACAGGATAACAATAGCAAACAACACATCACTAGAATTGTTCAAAGATATACTAGGAAGGCAAACAGATATAGTTGGAGAATGGGAGATGAATGAGGGAACAGGAACAACAACAGAAGATACTTCAACAAAACATAATGATGGAACATTAAATAGCGGGGCAAGCTGGACTTAAATTTTTATTTTTTTATTTTAAAATAGAAAAGTTAATTAACAAAGAATTTTCTTAAAAATAATCATAAAAAAGAAGTGAAAATAATGACAAGGATAGAATCACCATCAAGCATATCAACATATAATTCATGTCCGAGAAAATATTATTACAGCTATAAAATTGATTTACCTAAAAAAGAGAATATATCAACAATAACAGGAAAATCAGTACATTCTGCACTAGAGAATTTCTATAAGATAGATATAGATAAAGTAGATGCAAAAGATTATGTGAGAGATCTAAAACAAAGAATACTAGGGTTATTCAATGATGCATGGGTAAAAAACTTACAAGAATTAATAAAACTAGAAAATGAGAAAGAGGTAATAAGAGAGTATTATGAGAGATGCATGTACATGCTGAATAATTTCTTTGAAGATTATATGATGACATTACAAAGGGAGATGGAAAAATATCCATTGATTGAGGCTTTTAACAGATTAAAACCAATGACAGAAGTCTATATGTTCTCAGAAAAACATAATGTAAGAGGATATCTAGATGTGTTAATGAATTATGAGGGAGATGTCTATATTATGGATTATAAAACATCTAGTAAGGATGAAATATCAAATGATTATCAATTACAATTAGTAATATATGCATTGATGTACAAAGAGAAACATAACAGATTACCTACTAAAATAGGAATACACTTCTTAAGACATGGGACAAAAAAATATCTTAATGTCACAGATGGATTATTGGAAATGGCAGAAAAAGAATGCCAGGTAATAAGAGTAAATACACAGAGTGATAGTATAGCAGACTATCCGAAAAATCCAGGACCATTCTGCAAATGGAGAGATGGACAGTGTAGTTTTTATGATATGTGCTTTGGAGTGCAGAAATTAAATAGTTTTATAGAAGTACAAGAAGTAAAGAATAATTAATTCTCAGCAGCACAAGCTCTAGTACATTGCAAACCACAACATGAACCAATTTCACCTAGAGTAGCACCACGAGGACATTTACTTCTTCTCTTCTGATTTGAGTAACTTGAATTGATATTATAAGTATTTGAAGAACTTGTATTATAACTATTATTCTGAGTTGAATATTCCATATTAATGCTCTCCAGGAACAAAACATATATCACATTTACTTGTTAAATTCTTGTCCATCAACATATGAACCTGGCAGGTAACATTCTCTTTCTTAGCAACAGTAATCAGATATTGGATTTCACGAATAGTATCCATAGGAGTCTTTATCTTAGATGCTGAATTTGAAACTTCTAATTTTACTTTATCAGAAAAAACAATATCCTTAGCTCTCTTAGAATTAAGATATTGATTAATAGCGGATTTTGTAATACCCATCCTTTTAGCAATTTCAGTTTGATTCAGACCAAGATCTTTCATAGCAAAAGCTAATTGTTTCCTAATAGCAGGAATGATATACCAAACTTCAATCTCTTGAGGCATTTCCATAATATAAATAATGAGGATAATGTTTATATAGTTAACGCTGTTAACTCAAAAAGCTTATTAATTGAAAATAAAAGGATATTCTATGGATTGGAAAGAGTTCTATAAAAAAGTAGATGAGTTAATGAGTCCATCCAAAAATAGAGATATAATATTAAGTGTGATAATGAAATATCATGTTAATTCTCGTAAAGCTTTAATGCAAAGGCTTATCCCATTTACTATAGGAATAGGGAACTTCAGAGATTATTCTACAAATCAAATTGAAACAGCACGTAAAAAATTCCAGGAAGAATGTTATAGCATTGATGAAAAAAGCGCTGGATTTAACGTAGTAATAAATTTTACAAAAAAAAGAATTTTTAATACAGGAGATGTAATAACAGCTACTGCTTCAAGCGACACTAAAAAAAGAAATTTAAAATTTAGATGGCGTTTTTATAATACCGAAGGAGAGACACCATCCTTAGAGGCTGAAGGTGAAAAATTTATTTGTCCTATAACAACTAAAACAACTAGAGGGTATTATGTACTTAGTGTGGATTTAGTTGATAAAGAATACCAGGTATATGGTAGTAAGAATATAAAAAATATCCTTATAGATTAATCTTCTATACCTAACATAAGTTTAACTTCTTGACTAGGTTTCCAGACTGGTTCAAAAACCAAATCAATCTCAACCTCTTTAACACCAACAGCCAATATTTTATTTTTAACTTCAGCTAACAAAGCAGGACCATAAGGACACATAGGAGATGTAAAAGTCATCTTGATAAGAACTGAATCATCCTTAATAGTAATATCATAAATCAAACCTAAAGTATGAATATCCATACCAATCTCAGGATCATTAACAGATTTCAAAACTTCAACAATTTTTTCTTTAGTTATCATAGACTTCATCCTCCATAGATTTACCAAGATAAGAATATAAAGAATACTTAAAAACTTTAAAACATAATAAAGCACATTTTAATCTAATACCAGATAATTCAATACCCAACATTTTTAAAACATCATCTCTAGAAATATTTTTAGCTTCATCAATAGTTTTATTTTTAATAAATTCAGTAAGCATAGAAGCAGAAGCCTGAGAGATAATACAACCATCACCACTAAACTTTATATCCTCAATTTTATTGTTAATAATTTTTAAATCAACCTGAATAACATCACCACAAGATGGATTAGAATCTTTAAATGAAGAGGTAGGATTATCAATAATACCCTTATTCCTAGGATTTTTCCAGTAATCTAAAATAATCTCCTGATACATATCTGAAGAACTCATTTAGAACCTCCATTGAATAACTTAATAATTTTTAATAAAACTTTAATAAAATAATCAATTTCCTCTTTATTATTGTATAAATAAAAACTAATTCTAGCAGATGCAGGAATTTCTAACTTAACGTGAAGAGGCATGACACAATGATGGCCTGCACGAACAGCAATACCATGCTCATCTAAAATAGTTGAGAGATCATGAGGATGAATCAGTCTATCAGAATCATCAAAAATATTAAAAGCAATCAAGGAAGATCTTTTAGATAAATCCATAGGACCATAAATCTTAACATTCTTAATCTTAGAAAGTTTAGAGAAAGCGTACTCAACTAATTCTTTATCATGAGAGAAAATATTATCCATACCAACATCATTCAAATAATCAATAGCATTAGAGAAAGCAATAACATCAGCAATATTAGGAGTGCCAGCCTCAAACTTATGAGGAATATCAGCAGGAATAAATTTATCAAAATAAACTTCCTTAATCATATCACCACCACCAAATAAAGGATTCATGGAATTCAATAAATCTTTTTTACCATAAAGAACACCAACACCTGTAGGACCTAACATCTTATGAGAAGAAAAAGCTAAAAAGTCACAATCCAAATCCTGAACATCAATTTTCATATGAGGAACAGACTGAGCAGCATCAACTAAAACTGGAACATTAAAAGAATGAGCTAAATCAATAAGTTCCTTAGCTGGATTAATAGTTCCCAAGAAATTTGATATGTGAGTAAAAGAGAAAAATTTAGGTTTTCTAGATAATAATTCTTTAGCTTTTTTTATATCCAACAAACCATCATCATTAACTGGAATATATTCTATCTTAGCATTCTTTTCTTTAGCAATAATCTGCCATGAAACAAGATTAGCATGATGCTCCATTTCTGTTAATAAAATAGTATCATTAGATTTCAATAAAGGCTTAACAAAAGAGTGAGCAACAAGATTAATAGCTTCAGTAGTGTTCCTTACAAAAATTATCTGTTTAGGATTATTAGAATTAATAAACTGAGAGACTTTTTTTCTAGAATCTTCATACATACGAGTAGATTCATCGCCTAAAGTGTGAATACCACGATTAATATTTGCGTTATGTTTTTTATAAAAATCAGAAATAGAATTAATAACAGACAAAGGTTTCTGACTAGACGCACCAGAGTCTAAATAAACTAATTTCTTATTATTAATCTTCCTTTTTAAAATTGGAAAATCTTTTCTTAAATCATCAAAATTTTTCATTTTAACCTACAGAATCTTTCATCTCAAGTTCTATCAATTTATTAAACTCTAAAGCATACTCTAATGGAAGTTCTTTAGTAAATTGTTTAAAGAAACCACCAACAATCAAAGATACAGCATCATTCTCAGATAAACCACGAGACATCAGATAAAATAACTGATCTTCACCAACTTTACCAACAGTAGCTTCATGACCAACTTGAACATCTTCCTCATTAATTTTTAAAGAAGGGATAGTATCTGATTTAGATTCTTTATTAATCATAAGAGCATCACATTTCATAAAAGACTTAGAATTATAAGCACCTTTCATAATCTGAACTAAACCTCTAAAAACAGTTTTACCTGAACCTTTACTAATAGATTTAGATAAAATAGTAGATGAAGTATTAGGAGCAAAATGAATTGCTTTAGAACCTGCATCCTGAATCTGACCAGAGTTAGCAAAAGCAACTGATAAAATATTAGCCTTAGCATACTCTCCTTTAAGATAAACAGAAGGATATTTCATAGTAATAGCAGAACCAATATTAGCATCAAGCCATTCAACATAAGAATTCTCGTAAGCATGAGCTCTTTTGGTAACTAAGTTATAAACATTATCAGACCAATTCTGTAAAGTAGTATATCTAACTCTTGAATCTTTCAAAGCTATTACTTCAACAACTGCTGAGTGCAAAGAATCAGAAGAGTAACTAGCTGCAGAACAACCTTCAATATAATGTACTTCTGCACCTTCATCAACAATAATCAAAGTCCTTTCAAACTGACCAACATTCTGAGCGTTAATTCTGAAATAAGCTTGTAATGGAAGATCTATCTTAACATTCTTAGGAACATAGACAAAAGAACCACCAGACCAAACTGCTGTATTCAAGGCTGCGAACTTATTATCAGACATAGGAACAACAGTACCAAAATATTTTTTTAATAATTCAGGATGTTCTTTCAATGCAGTATCTGTATCACAGAAAATAACGCCTTTAGCTGTTAAATCATCTCTTAATTTATGATAAGCAGTAGTTGATTCCATCATAGCACCTGCACCTGCCAAAAATTTTCTTTCAGATTCAGGAATACCTAATTTCTCAAAAGTTTTTTTTACTTTATCAGGAACATCGTCCCAGTTATTAGCAACTTTTTCATTTGGAGATATAAAATAAGTGATACTATTAAAATCAATATGAGATAAATCAGGACCCCAATTCTGCATAGGCCTCTTACAGAATTCTTCAAAAGCTTTCAATCTAATCTTAAGCATCCATTCTGGTTCGTTCTTAATCTTTGAAATCCTTTCAACAACTTCTCTGCTTAAACCATTTGCAAACTTTTCCAGGTAGATAATATCTTCTCTGAAATCATATTGTTTTTTATTTATATCCAAAAAACTGCTTTTATTTTCCATTTTCTTTTATTATCTCCTCATAACCTTTATTTTCTATAACTTCAGCAAGATTATAATCACCTGATAAGATTATTTTACCATTATGAATGATATGAACAAAATCTGGTTTAACATAAGTCAGTAATCTGTTATAATGTGTAATCAATAATACTGCAGTATTCTTTTTTCTTGAATTATTAATACCCTGAGCAATTAATTTTAAAGCATCAACATCAGCACCAGAATCTGGCTCATCAAGAATAGCTAATTTAGGTTCTAGAACTGCCATCTGCAATATTTCGTTCTTCTTTTTTTCTCCACCAGAAAAACCTTCATTTAAAGATCTCTTAATAAAAGAATCATCGATATTTAATTCATTCATCTTTGATTTAATCATATTAAAAAATTCAACATAATTCATATCAGATTTATGAGCTTGTTTCATGAACTGAGTCAATGTAACTCCTGAAATCTCTGAAGGATATTGGAAACCTAAGAATATACCTAGTTTTGCTCTCTCATCTACTTTCAAAGAATTTATTTCTTTATCATTAAAATTTAAAGAACCGTTTATTATAGTATATTTTGGATGACCCATTATTGAATAAGCTAAAGTTGATTTTCCTGAACCATTAGGACCCATCAAGACATGAACTTCACCCTCATTTATTTTTAGGTTAATACCATTAAGTATAGACTTATCAGCTGTCTTTACATGCAGATCTTTAATTTCAAATAGATTCATGATATAGATAATAGCGACGATATTTATAAAGTTAACTATTGTGAACAATTAGATTTAGATTAATAATCTCTATATAGTAGTGACAAAGAAAAGACTTATAAATTGATGTATGATTTTCTATATCATGATAAAATCAACAGAATTCAATAAAGAACAATTTGGTGCTGAACCAGAAGAAATAAGTGATAGAGTATGCTCCCTAATCACAAAAATAGATAATAGAGTCTATGAATACAATCAGGATGAAAGATTCAAAAATCCTGCAACAGTAGAAAAAACACCTTTGAGAACCTCTTATGAAGGTCCTGAATTAATTGGAAACCCTTATTTAATACAAATATGTTATGAGAGGGGACAGGGCAATTCAACAGACATTATATCTATTTATTATTATCCAAACCCAGAATTTACATTACAAAATCTGCTACCAGAAATGCAAAAAATTACAAGAAAAGAATGGAGAGATATAGAAACAGCAATAGATCTAAATCAAGGATTATATCAGATTGATGAATTAGCAATTTCAAACAATCCAGATGATATATTAAGATTATTATCCAGCCAATTAGAAGGAATAGCAAGATCAAGACAATAGTATTATTATCCCCAAGTTACAAAAATTTAAATAATCTTTTATCAATAAATAACCATGATAAGTGAAAAGCAAAAACAAATCCTAAGAGTATTATTAGGAGATGAGGAAGGATTCAAGCTAGGAGAGGTAGCAAGAATACTAAATATAGAAGCATCACAAATACAAGAGACAATAAAATTATTAGAGAGAGAAAAAATAGTAGTTGAGGATAAACAAAAATACAGAATAAACTGGGAAAATAAAAAAGCAGAGGAAATGTGCGAATTCTTATTAATAGATCTAGAAAAAAAACCAGAACTAAACAAAGATGAAGAAAAAAATGATGTAACGAGAGTAATAGAACAGGAAATAAAAGATGGAAAAATAATAGAGCAGGAAAAAGCGCCTGAAATAACAACATATGGAATACACAACCAAGCAACAAGTACAACAGGATCAATATATCAAACTGCAAATATAGAACAAGGAAATGCAGCACCATACCAGACAAATACTAATACAATAAATAATACAAACAGCTTTTATAATAATGGAAATCAGGTAAACAATGTATTAGGAATGTATGCAAACCCTCAGTCAAACAATTCATTATACGGATCAAGCCAGGGAACAACACCAGGACAATATGGAAGCTCAGGAGCAGCAAACCCTGGAAGCATAGAGGCAACAGTATCAAAAACAGTAGGAAGCTATAGTTATGCACAACATACAGCACACCAAAATACAGGAAATGTATCAGGATGCAGATATTGCGGGACAGTAATATAAAATTATTTACCTGTCAGAATCCTTGTGAAGAAATTGATGTAATCTAGTCTATAAATGAGATATACAAAAACGATACTAAAACCGAACATAACAAGCAATAATAAAATCTTTACATAAAAGTTCATCTTAAGCCATCTAGTCTGTTCTCTGGTAGCATGATAATTCTTTAATTGAAGTTCTTCAGAATAGGATATATTATATTTTTCACCATTCTTAGGATCAGTATAGGTTATAGATTTCTTTTCAGGCATAAGATTCTGATAAAATCATAATATATAAAGATTATTATAGAGAAAATTATATTTTAAACAACTTTATAAATTACCAAAAACAAAACAAAATCATGTTTGAATGGTTGAAAAAAATATTCAGAGATGAAAGAGATGTGAAGATATTCTATCAAAAAATAAGATTAACATATGATGAAATAGCAATAATAAAAAATTTCTATAAAGTAAGAAGCCCTAAAATAAAAGCAATATTAGCAGACCTAATAATTGATACATGGATAATAAGAGATGAGTATGAAAAATTATTGATATCACGTATAGACTGGAAAACACTTGAAGACATAGATGATGAAAAATATAATAGAAAGGTAAGAGTAAAATTATCAGAACTAAAAGGCAGAGTTGACAGAGTAATCAAACTTACAAAAGAACTTGATTCTCAAATAGAGTTATCATTATTATCCAAAGCCATCAAAGATTACTTAGAAGATTCAATATACAAAATATTTCCAGATATAAGAACTGCAACAGGATTAAAGATTATTAAATAAACTTTTTGAATCTCTCTTCTTTAATCAATAAAATATAACAATAAATTAGAACAATCAATGAATAATTAATAATCATGAAATACTTATTAGACCAAGAAATACCACTAATAGTTAAATTACTAATAGGCCATAAGAAAGGTGTAGGAAAAAAATCAGTAGTGTGACTAGGAATATCAATCACTATATGCAAACCCCAACCAAGCACAGGCCAGGCAATCTTTCTTAAGATGATATAGATAACAATTAAAGTTACTAAGAATATTATGAAACTGTGAGTAATATTGTAAGCTATTAATGTATAACCAGGGAAAATAGAATAGTCCTTCTGGAATTGTATATTATTAAAAAACATATAAAAGAAGAAAGGAACAAAAGCAACCAAATCAGGCAAAACACCGAAGATAGCGCCACTAATAGCGTGTTTTTTCTTGTTAAAAATCCTGAAGAGAGCATAAGTCCATAAAGCATGTGCGAAAATATCCATGACAGCAATGATATATTCTATTATAAAAATGTTATTGTATATTTAATATTCAGAGTATTATAACTGATAAATGTTTAAATAGCAACTAGAAAAACTTTTTATAAGGCAATTGAAATGAAACTATTTTAGGGCAGTATAGAAAAAACTATATTGCTCTAAGAATTTTTATGAAGATTATACCATGAGGCAATTAGAGAGTTATAATCTAATATCCCTTTACCACTATTAACTGAGATTATAGGTTTATAACCCCTAGAGACAATAGCACTTTCATAAATCTTTATTATTTTAAAAATATCTGTTTCCAATAACACAGGATTACCAGTTGAGATCATAGTATAATTAACATGAAATCCTATCTTATATGCCCTTTTATACAGAGTTGTTACTTCATTTAGAATTGCTATTTTATTCAGAGTTATCATTTCATCCATTTCATCAGTTAGTCCTTCTCTATCTTTAAGTTTATCAAATTCGATGTACTTATTCCATATATCCATAAATTCCTCTGCTTCAGTTTTAGCAAGATTATAAAACCTTAAGAATTCAGCATCCGTGAAACGTATCTTATTCATCAGAGTATTTTCAGCAAAGACAGCATAACCCTCGGATAATGTTGCAACTAAAAAAGTCCTAAAATAATATCTCGAGTCATCATGAACTTTAATATCTTTAATAGCTTTGCTGACCCTTGCATTAACTTTTCTCTGGATTATTACAAACTCCATAGTCTTATAATGAGTCAATTCATGTCCAATTATATGAAAAAGTTTTTTCTTACTATCTAATGAAATTGCATTAATATGAATTTTAGGAAATTTTTCAGAGGTTTCAATAAAAGCATCTGCTATTTTTCCGAGATGAGACATAGGTTTTTTAAAATCTTCAATATAGAAAACAACCTTAGGAATATTCTTAGCTATAAGCACCTTATCCCAAAATTCTAGAATTACTTCTCTAATGAGTTTAACATTAGTATTTTCACTTCTGATTATTATTATAACCTTCCTTCCTTTTATGTCATATTTTTCTTTTTTTGAGAAAATATAATTTAACCAACTCATTTTATTATTTTAAATGTTCATGAATATATTAAACTGCCTACCCAAAGGTATATAAATATTTAACTACTATTTAGTAATAGTAAAATGAATAATAAAAGATTGAAGGCAGAACATGTAGAACACCTATATGGAGTTCCCAGAAATGAACGAAGATTATTAAGAGAAATATTAAACACTACTGCTCTTTATGCAAATAGAAAAGTTGTGGACATAAGAGGATTAAAGACTCCAGAACCTGGATTAATATTTGGCTGCACTACAGAAGCAGAAAATTATGGTTATATACAGAGAGGGGATTATTTATTTTCATTAGGAGTTCCTGAAGGTGTGATAGGCATAATTGTAAATGAATTAGAAGCATTGACTCCGACATGTGATATTCCACCTAGAGAATTACATAATCTAAGAAGAAGTGTTATGGAAGATGTGAATCTTATTCCTGAATTATATGAAGAAAAATATTCTGAAAAGATAAGTTATTACAAATTTGCAGATTATCTTAAAAAATTTAGTAAAACAAGCATCAGAGAAAATAAATTTGACTTGGCAAGCCTATTAAATGGTTTAGCCTCTCAGATTGAAATGGCTTTTACTGAAGAAGCAAAAGTTTTAGAATTAAGATTTGGTTAAAAAATATTGAGAACTCCTTCTAATTATTTAAATAAATATTCTAATTCTTTTTCATCTCTAAAAAATTTTGCGAAACGTACCCCAAGCACATCCATAGTATCGGCAGGAGTCCCGCTAAGACTAAGGTTCAACCCGGAGCTCCTGTTACGAATGACAGCTATATCACAATTATTGTTATTCCAATACATGAATTTTCCATCTCCTCTAAAAGTTGTTGGAAATCCATACTCATCTATATCACTTCTATTAAAATAACCACTTCCTTTTTTTAATTCTATATCTCTTTCAGCATTTCCAATAACCAACCTTCTTCTTTCTTTTATACTATCTTCAGTAAATTCAGCATAATCATTAACCATCTCATTAAGTGTAGAATCAGCAAACTTCTCTCCTTTTTTTGATGCATCCTTTATTGAAGGAATCACTAAACTCCTCATAAAAGCATTTGTTAACAATACACCACCTAAACCATTAACTAACATTCTGCCATCATATTGATTAATTCTGCTAATAACATTATCACTCTTATGATATAACCCAATATTCTGTTTTGCAGCACATTCAGCCACCCTATCATCAACTCTCAACATACTAGAAACAACAAAAAGATTAGGAGTAATATCAAGATCAACATAACCAGCATCTCTCAAAAAAGCTTTATATCCTGAAGAAACCACACTACCAACTTCATCAGCATTAAACCTATAATTGCTATTAAATTGATTAGGCATTCTTATTTCCATAAAAATAACATAGAAGAAATATTTAAAAGCTTAACTCACAACGAATAATAATCTTCCAAAACAATCCTGTCTAAATTATCTAAAGCTTTCACAACATATAATCTACCATTAGAAATCTCGACAATCTTCTTAGCTAATTCAATACCCTCTTTTTCAATATAAATACCAATAACAGAGATTGTAATACCTAAAGAGGCAGCTCTCTCAACCAAATTCAGAGTATTCTTAGTAGGATCATCACCAACAGTAGGAACAGAATCAGTAATCAAAACCAAATGCTTAGTTACATCATCCCTAGGGAACATCTCAATAGCTCTCTCAATAGTCAAAGCAATATTAGTCTGCTTCTTAGGACGAATCTTAGTAATAGCTTTCAAAAAAACACTAAAATCAGAAGTAGGGTGAACCTGTTCTTCAATCTTAGAACCAAAAACAATCAAACCAACCTTATCCATCTCATCAATAGCTTTGAAAGCCAATGCAATACCAGCTTTCTTACATAAAGATATCTTATTACCTTTCATAGAACCAGAAGCATCAAGAGCATAAATAATGTTAATCTTACCTTTACTATCACGTTCAAAAACTTTCAGATCATTAGGCTCAATCTGAGAATGACCTCTTCTCAAAGCATTCTTGATAGAAGATTTCAGAGCAATATCCTGGAAACGATCATGTTTTCTATAATTACGAATATTACCTTTCTCACCATAAACCATAGTCTTCTTAGTCTTTTTCTCACCAAGACCTTTAGCACGTAAATCATCAAGTTCCTGCATATACAGAGTAACAGCAGCAAGATCCATGCCTTTATCTGTAATCTCATTATCATCCTCCAACAAACCTTCATCCTTCATATCCTGAAGCATAGAACTCATCTTCTTCTTCAAATCCCTCTGAAATTCTGGAAATTTAATATTCTTCTTTAAAGCAGAGGGATCATAACCACTAGCTAATCTTAACATAGTCTCACCGTACATAGACTCAGCAGCAGAATAATCTTTTACTAACTGCTCAAACATCATATCAGGATTAAAAGCAAACAAACCCTGATTAATAGTAGCATCTAACAATAACCCTCTTTGAACCTGATCTTTCTTACCTTCAATAACAGAGTGAGGGAAACCTTCATCAGATGAATCAGAAGCAGGAAGTTCAGAACCTTTTGCTATCTCCTTAACATTTACATTAGGGAGAGTCACTTTCTTTATCTTTGTTAAAAGTCTCTTTGAAAGAACTGAATTCTTTTTTAAGGAAAGCCTTATTATCAATCATATACCTGACAGAGGGTTTCAATCTTATACGATGAGCAATAACAGAATAAAAAGATTCCAATACATCTTCAACAGTGACTTCTTTTCTCTTATTAAGAAAAGCGTTAGCCTGAGCACGTTCATATAAACCCATAGAGGCTCTAACAGAAGGAACTCTTTCCAGATTCTCATTAGCCCTAAGCTTGTGAATAAAACCAAGAGTCATATCCAATAAAGCATCAGGGAATCTTACTTCTTTCAAAGACTCTGCCTTAATCTTGACAATCTCTTTCTCAATACTTAAAGTTTCAGGATAATGAACAAAGATAAAATCAAACCTGTCAAGCAATACCTCTGAAAGTTTTTCAGTAGCTGCGAAATCCTCAGGGTTCATAGTTGCAATCAAAATAAAATTAGCTTCAAGATCAACATCGTAACTGCCAATAGTAGCTTTACCCTCTTCTAATACTTGTAATAAAGAATTCTGGATCTTTTCAGGAGCTCTATTAATCTCATCAAAGAACAAAACACCATTATTAGCTTTAAAGATCTTACCAGGAGTAAAACTCTCAACAGCCAAAGGACCAAATTTCAGAGCCTTGATAGGATCAATATCACCCAACAAATCCTCAACAGTCAAATCAGGAGAACCCTGGACTCTGACAAATCTTTCAAGACCTTTAATTTTTTTAGTATTAGACTTTTTAGACTTGCATTCAGGACAGATAGCATTATCAGGAGAACAATGGAAATTACAATCATTAACAACAATCTCAGGAAGAAGCTTAGCAACGTTCTTAGCCATAGTAGTCTTACCAATACCAGGAGGACCAACAAGGATAATATGCCTGTTCATAATCAATGCTGAAAGAATCTGCTTCTTAGCATCACTCTGACCTAAAATATCAGAAAAAGGATCCCTATCTTTTAATTGTTTGAAAACTTCTGAAATCATTTTGTGCTTACGAATTATTAACAAGTTTATAAAGGTATTCAAAACAGAAAAAAGCTAAAACTAAGAACAATCCTCAAAAGTCTTATCATTACCAAAGAACTGTCTTCCACATTCCTTGCCTTCAGCATTAACCCATTTTTCAAGAGTGATATTGCCCTGAGCATCAGATGTTATAGTTTTTTTACATTTACCATCCTCAGAAGTCCACCAATCAAGCTTTATATTGTAATCAGGACTATCCTGGACATAATGGCAAGCTTTGCAAACTCCAAAACCTTCGATATTAAATTCCTCAACAGCTAGGACATTGGAATATGCAACATCGCTCTTAACAGTTGTACCAATAGGACACCATCCGCCAGAACCTTCAGTAGAATTTAATAAAACTTTACCTGAAGCATCTCTAGAAACAGCATTCTTATCATCAATTTCAAGAGTATTCCCATTATCATCAGTAACAACAGTCTTACCATCCCTATTCTCAACAGTAGTGCCGTCATCCTGAAGTTTATTAGAACATGCGCTTAACAGAATTAATAATATGAACAAAGAAAATAATTTTTTCATAGATTAAACGAGACTATTTAATATAAAAACTTTTCTAAGATTTAACAATAGTACCAAAAATTAATATTATCGGATCAAACTGTTTATGATTAATGTATTTCACATAATACAAAGAACCTTTATCTCTTTTAACAAAAGACAATGAATTAGGCTTTGTAACAATATGGAGCAATTCTCCTTTAGGATTAACATAATTAATATAACCTCCATTCCTGTCAGAAGTCTTTGATAAGTCCATTATGAAATCAATCCCATCAACATCAGAAGATCCAGAATCATGAAGAAGAGTGAAATCACTAGACTGAAATTTCCTTAATCCATAAATAATATTATATTTTTTAATAGAGAGAATATTTTTAACAAGAGAATCAAAATAAACACCATAAAAGAAAGAATCCAATTCCTTACAACTTGCAATAGAGTAACGATACTTGCAAGGATCAAATTTTGATGAAAAAATTGAATTAGAGACTTTATTACTCAAAAGATTAAATACCTTATCCTGAAGTATACTATTAAGCATAATATTCTTAGGATCATTCTTATTGTATAACTTACTAATATCAAGAAGATTCTTAGGATCCATATAATCAGGATTAACGACCATGAAACCACCCGCTGATTGTTATTCTCTTTTTCTTAGACTTAACTTCCTCAATAGAGTGCAAAGAATTCTTAGATACAGTGAATAATACAAAAGAATTGAAATCTGGAATTATTTCCTTAGAAGGAGAGAATGCGTTATTAATATCATACAACTGCAATTTACCACCATCAACAGAAGAAAAATCCTCAGAGAGATTAATTACATAAGCAACACCACGAGACTCAACAACATCATCATGAAACAATAAATAATCAGTGTCAGAAAAAATATGAGAGTGCATATCAATATTCGAATCCAACTTAATACCAGATACTTTATGAATAAAATCAATAAATTCCTTGGATGATAAAAACTTGTAAAAATCTTTAATGAACTTATTCTTAGAATTTAATAACTCCTTAGTCTGAGAGAAAGAAAACAGATCTTTATCAATCCTCTCAAACTTTTCCTTCAAAACAGCTTTCTTTAAATCTTTAAGTTTAGATTCGTTAAAAAAATCAAGAAATACAAAATGCTGAAAAGGCTTAGCATTATTATAAAGACGATTTATCTTACTAATATAGGAGTCCAAAAGATAATCATCATTAATCCATTCATTCAACATAGAGAGTGGAAGTAAAGACTATTAATAAATCTTGTCAGAGGATTCTATTTAAACAACGTCACATTTATAAATAAGTAATTCTTTTAAGTTTATATAGAGGTGATATTTTATGGAAGTTAAATGTCCTGAATGTAAGAATAATAAATTTGTTGTGCGTTGTGGAAC
>Ga0209542_10000503_pt1 | contig 94503 bp, 89 predicted proteins | sample RifCSPhighO2_01_FD_184028 | JGI IMG/M metagenome (GOLD analysis project Ga0209542, IMG submission 184028) | Soil microbial communities from Rifle, Colorado - Rifle CSP2_plank highO2_0.1 (SPAdes) (version 2) | ecosystem: Environmental > Terrestrial > Deep subsurface > Rock core/Sediment ...
AGCAGGATCTTTGGCTTTTAGCATTTATGCTTCTGTAGTTATGCTATCAACGAGCATTGCTGCTTCTGCTAGCACTCAAGAAACACAAGCTAATGAAATTAAATTTGAATTAACTAAAGAAGGAAAGATTAGATTAGGAGATTTGGCTACTTTACAAAAGACAATTTCTAATGGTGCTAAAGAGACAGATTATTCTGGACTTGGATTATCTATTGGGGGTCAAGCGCTTAGTTTGGCATTTGCTTCTGAATCATCAAGAGAGTTTACTCTTTATCTTGCTAAACAAATTGTAACTTTAGGAGGTACTTTGAAATACACTTTTGTGGAAAAGGCATATAAATGGTGGATAAAAAAAACCGTTGAGGGTAATGCCCGTGCAGCATTGAAACCTTATCTTGGTAAACAGATTCCTGAGGAAGTATCTAAGAAATTTCAAGAAAAATATGGAATAATAACTAAGGGTAATAAAGTTACAGAAAATAGTTTGAAAACTCTTCCAAAAAGAGCTGGTGAAGAAGCTATTGAGGAAGAATCCACTAAGAAAGCAATATCAAATATTGCTTTGAATGTATTTAATGTTCTGCTTACTGTTTATAATATTTATTCTACTGGACAGTCATTTAATACAGGGCAATGTGTTCCTGAAGATGCATATACAAACAATAATAAATGTGAACTATGCGGTCCTGGAGAAGGGCAATGGTTCTGTACACAAGAAAGATGTAATATTTTAGGACAGACCAATGGCCATTGTAAATGGATATCAAAAGACGATGCAACCAATGACGGCAATTGCATTCCAGTTGATGTCAGTGACGCAAATCCCCCAATAATAAATAAAATCAATGCAAAAATTTATGACAATAACAATAATTTTGTTGGTGAAGAATATGAATCAAGTAAAAAAACTCTTGATATTGATTTGACAACTCTAAACAATGCATGGAGAGCAACAAATGTTACAATAAACTTTGAAACAAATGAAGATTCCACATGTATTTACACCAAACAATCCAAACAAACATTTGAAGCTGATTCTTTTGGAGAGGAGAATGGATTTTCAAAACAACATAAGTTAAGTGTTGATTTCACAGACGGAGATAAAACAGCAGGAACACTGCCCATCTATCTAAAATGCATGGATGTTAATGAAAATATTATCAGTGATGATAATAGTTATGTGAAAATAATATTCCCTCCAAGACCAGATACTGAGCCACCAGTTGTGAAATACATTGATCCAATAAAAGTCATGCTTCCAGAAAATACCAGACAACTTAATGTTCAATTAATTTCATATGATGAGAAATTGGTTACTGGATGTAAATATTCAGAATCACAGTCAGATTATGAAAGCATGGAAAGTGCATTTGCTTCTGCAGGAAGAATTGATTGCCCTGATTTAGTTTCTGGGAATAATAAGTGCAATATATTCACAACTAACTTGGATGTAAGCTCTGGAGGAACACAAATAAATTATGATAATATAAGAAGCCAGTATCCTGATGCTCCTGAAGAAGTTCTTACAAGCCTTGAAGGAATGAGGACTTACTTCTATAATATATCCTGCATAGATCCGCAGGGAAATTCAATAGAGGAGCCATATAGATGGAGTTTAAGCGTTGTTCCTGGATTTGATATAACTATCAATGCACCTAATGTAGATGTTTACAATAAAATTATGTTTAACATAAGCACTGGAGGAAATCCAACAATATGCAGTTATTTCATTGATAATAATCCAACCCAATATAACTTTACAGATCTTTTTGCTTATGACCATAGCGTCGAGCATGATGGTTATTTAAGTGAAGGTTCACACACCGTAAGATTTGAATGTCAGGATTATCCTGGAAACAAAGCAACAAAAGAATCCACATTCAATGTTATTGTTGAGGATTTAATTATAAATTCGATTACTCCAAATGATGAAACTATTTATTCTGATACAATAAATCTGGAAGTCAAGACGCAAGGCGGTTTATATGCAAATGGAAATTCAACATGCACTTATGATGGGAATGAAATAGAAGACAAATTTACCGTAGGCAATGAGACAACCCATACAATGGAAATTACAGGATTGACAAGCGGAACTTACAATTATGACATTGTGTGTGTTGATGATGCTGGAAAAAGAGACAGCGAAGAAATAACCTTCAGGATTGATTTGGCATCAGTTCCTGGATTGACAGCAGTCTATACAGAAGGAAGTTTATTATCAATTGAAACAAGCTCGAACAGCGAATGTAAATACTCTGATTCCAATTTTGATTATGGTGCTGGGGGAGTTTTAATGACATCAAGTGATGGATTTAAACATCAGGCTGTTTTACAGGATGTGTTCTACATATACTGTAAGAATCTTAACAATGACAACATAAACTTACAGCCATTTATTATTTATCCATAGATAAAATGAATTATAAAGTTTATTTATATAATTTAATAGAAAAATTTATATATATCATCATTATGATAATAGTTATCTCTATGGTGATAAAAAATGAGCATAATTGATGTACTCAACAAAAAGAATAATTTGAGAAAAATATTTGGGGAAAGAGAACTTGTTATCATAAAAAAACAGCTCCTTGGAGTTCAATTAAGCCCATCTGAAAAAACAAGACTTTCCAGAGATATAAAAAAGAAATTAAATGCTGTAAAAGAAATATCTAGATTTAATTTTGATTTTGAACTAAAAAAGGGTTCGGAGATAAAAAGAATAATAGAAGAGACTAAAGAAGTTATTATAGAAAATAAAATGTTTTCAAGAATTAAAAGAATTTTCCTGTTTGGTTCTGCTGTTGAGAATAAACTCAACCTGAACTCTGACATAGACATTGCTGCTGAATTGACAAATGTCTCCAGAGATGATTCCAATAAATTTAGGAAAGAAGTCATGGGAAAAGTTAATGAAAAAATTGACTTTAAAATTTATAATTTGCTTCCAAAGAAAATCAAGGATGAAATTTTATCCAAGGGGAGAATTTTATATGAAAAAAAGAATTGATGATAAAATTAAGGAAGTTAGGAATTATCTTAAGCAACTAATGTCCATTAAACCCGATAGTCTTGATAAGTATGTTGCTGATTTTAAGACTAAAGCAGCGTGTGAAAGATATTTTGAAAGGATAGTAGAGTCTGTGTTTGATCTTGCTGTTCTTATAATTAAGGAGAAAGAATTGCCTCTTCCTAATGAAAATAATGAATCATTTGAAATTCTTAAAAAAGAAAATGTGATTAATTCTAATTTAGCTAGAAAGTTAAAAGAAATGAGGGGTATGCGAAATATAATTGCACATCAATATGGAAATATCGATGATGAACTTGTTTATACGGCAATCAATGAAGAATTAAACGAAGATATTAAAAAATTTATTAAGCTAATTGATGAATTATTTAAAAATGGCAATAAAAATAGAGGTTTAAAATGAAAAAAGGAATTGCAAGCCAGGTTTTTATCTATATCTTCATGGCTATAGTCATAGCATTGATTTTATTCTTTGGTTTTAAACAAATAGTCGGCATACAGGATTTAACACAAAAAACATACTATGTTGCTTTCAAGGAGGATTTAAATTCTGCTGTGAGCGATATATATTACAAGAATGCAGGATCTGTCTTGGTTTTTTCCACGTCATCAAGAAACAAACCTTTGATTTTACCCAAGGACATCAAGGAAGTCTGTTTTGGTGGCAATGAAATTATTTTTGATAACTTAAAATATGATAAATTTGAAATTGAGAACCTTAAGGGCGACATATGCATAAGAACAGTACAAAGCAGCCTTACTTTTAAACTTGAAAATGTTGTTGTTGGCGAAGATGTTTATGTTGAGATAAGCGAGGCATGATGAAAGGACAAATATATTTTAACTGGATTTTTGTTGTTGTCATAGGGGCTGTTATGCTTACCTTCTTCGTTGGTTTTGCAGTAAAATACAAAGATTTGCAGGAGAAGAAAACAGAAGTTGTTTTTCTGAATAATCTGGATAATGCGTTGACTAATCTGCAAAGCTCTTCATTTACAACATCAACGAACATTGATTTGCCTCTGGATATAAACATAAATTGCAGCAGTGCAGGATACAGCTTATTTATTCACCAGAAAAATGATGTTAGTTATTTGCTTGCTTCAAAGAATAAATTAAGAAATAAGCTATATATATGGTATGAACCTTATGAAATGCCTTTTTTTGTTACAAACTTCTATTATTTGATAGATGACAGGACAAACATAAGGATAAATTCAAACTTTTACAATGAAATCATTGGAAGCATGCCAGATTCCTTCAAACAAAGAGTTTCCAGTAATCCAAATGGAATATTAATTCAGGGCAATGTCAATGAAGGCACTGTTAACGGCAACAGATATACGGGCAGGGAGATGCTGTATGCTGCAATATTCTCAGAGAATTATAATTGCTTTTATGAAATAGTCAGGAGAGAATTCAATAAAGCCATTATAATATATCAAAACAAGGCATCATTGTTAAGCAAGGGCGGATGCAATTATAACAGAATATTATCCGAATTAAATAATTTGCAAAATAACTTCAATTATCAAACCATCAATAATATTGAACAGATGAATAGAGACTTGGCAACAGCAAACTGCCCAGTGTTATACTGAACCTTTTAGAAAAATGTTCACGAAAATAAACAATTCAAAAAAATAAACAATTCAAGAAACAAGATGAATAAAAAAGGAATGGTTCAACTGCAGGAAAGCATTCTTGTGATGTTTTTTGTAATGATAATTATAATTATGGGGCTTATTGTTTTCTATAAATTTAGCTTAAATTCCCTGCATAATTATGAGATGGAATACAGGGAACAGCAATTGCTGAGCTCTTTGATATCCTTTCCAAGCAAATTTGGATATACTTATTTGGGAAGCTCCAACAATGCAATAGATACAAGCAAGCTGAAATTATATAATGATCTTAATTATGGATTCAGAAAAGTAATAATTAAACAGGTTTATCCTGTTTCCTCTGATGACATTGAATGCAATGCCCAGAATTATCCAAATTGCAATACTTTTATTGTTTATAACAAGCAAAGCCCCATATTAAAGAATGTTTTGATAGAATCAATGCCTGTCAGCTTGTATTACCCATTGACTGATCAATATAATGCAGGCAAGCTGACCATACAAATTTATTATTAAGATGAAAAAAGGACAAACTGAAACTGTAGGATTGGTGATAATTGTAATCCTATTAATATTCATAGCAATATTTGCCTTGTCTTTTAGCATAAAACCAAAGCAGGAAAATGATGATATACTAAAACTTAAAGCCAATGCATTAAGAGCAAGTGTGCTGAAAACAAACCTGTGCGGAAGCGTTAGTGTCAAAGATGAATTGGAAAACTGCATTGATGGCTATAATGAATGCATTGATTGCGGAGAATTGAGCAGTGAGGTTGTAAATATAATAAAGAATTCATTGGAAAATGAAAAATATAGCTTTACTGTTTTTGGCAATAATGAGGTTTTCATGAAACTTGGAGGTTGTGTTGAAAATATCACTGCTGTTAGCGAGAATTTAGGCAATGGGGTTGTGGAGGTATCACTTTGCCGACGATGATTTTTTTGAATGATTTTGCAGTTTTTAGATGTAAAATGCCGCTAGAAAGCCCGTACTATTTGAATTTTAATGAATTGAATGTATTTCATGGTGTTGACCATAGAAAACTTTATAAACAAATAGAGATGGATGGAATAGTAATATTTATATAGGGGTTGTACTCCTATAAATATTAATTGAATAATAAAAAAACCCGTTTTGGGAAGTCACTGGAGGTGTGATGAATGCAAAAAATAAAGAGGATTGTTAAAAAAATAGGTGCGATTTCTACAGGTGCTGCTTTTTTAGGTGCTACTTTGATGGGGGCTATGGCAGCTGATTTGAGTACATATACAGACCCATTCGTTGTTAATGGTGCTGAAAATAATGCTGTTATAATTCATTCTAGCAATGGACTAGATTCTGCAGCTGCAGGATATGTTCTAACAGGATTGAGCGGTGCTGTTACTTCCACTGGTGGAACTGTAACAAATGTTGAAGGTGGATATAAATTGGAATATTCTGGAAATAAATTTAACTTGAATGATACGGCATACGATATAAATACAAAATTATCCAATACACAATTACCAGTTATTTTAAAGAAAGGCACATATGATGATGATGAGGGTACAAATACAGCTGAAACAGAATATAGACAAGAATTACAATTTACGGATAGAGGATCCCAATCATCTGAAAAGAGTATTTGGTATATCTATGATCAAAATACAGAAGATAATAATAAGCCAATGGGAGATTACATTTACTTGTCCAAATCAAGCGGTGCTTTTGTATATGTCTATGATTTTAATTTAGATACACCCCTTACAGTTGCTAATGCAGCTGATTTACAGAGCACTAAATTAAGCTTGTTAGGCAGAGACTTTACAATAAGCAGTGTTGGTTTCACAACCGGTAATGTTACAAAATTGACTTTATTGGCAGGAGATGTTACACAAACTGTAGCTACAGGTGATACTGTTAATGGCGTTACATTAATTTCTGTAGATACAAATGGTAACTCATGTACTGTTGAATATGGCGGAGAAACAATAACAATCAATGATGGATCCACAAAGACAATGACTGATGGTACAATTATTGGTGTTACAAAAGTTACTCCAGCAAAGGCAGGGTTTAGTGACTTTTGTGAGCTTAACATTGGTGCTGATAAAGTTGAGTTAGAAAATACCAAAGAAGTAAAAGTTAACGGCGATAAAATTACAGGATCTTATGTAAAATTTAGTGGTACTAACTTTGATCAGTTTAATGTGTCTTATAAACCAGATTCAAAGGTATATTTAAAACCTGGAGATGAATTTGAAGATCCGGTATTTGGAGCATTTAAATTAATCTTTGGGGGTATTGTAGAAGATAGCCCAGAGGATGTTATATTTGATGCTTCAGGTGAAAAAGTTGATCTAACAGCAACCAATAAAGATGGTGACACTACAACTTGGACAGTTGCTTTTGCTAATACTACTGGAAATGGAGATGTTATGCCTGGTGCTGATATAGATGAACCTTTCATTGCTCTTGAAGGAGATTTTGTAACTAACACAAGTATGGCAGAAAGTGAATTATCTTCAATGACAGGAATAAGATTTTTGTATAGTTTTGATGATAGATCTCATATCTTAAAAATTACAAATATTAATACTTTAGATAACAAGACAACTTTCTATGATGAGACTACAGAGACAGAATATACAGAAGAATGGGAGGGTGAAGATGGGAATATGCAGTTTACATTTATGTCAAATGTATTTACTGTGAACTTCTCTAGAGGTTCATATAGAACTGCTGATGCAACTGCTACAACTGGAGTTCCTCAACACGGTGGATCCAATGATGTAATATCCTTTGTAGATATTAATGATAAAGGACCATCTTATTTCCTTAGGAATGGTGGAAATGTAACCTTTTGGGCTAACTGGTCTGGTTCATCATCCTCTGTAAGTACGGGCAGTGGAGGTGGAGGAGACTTTCCTGGTTTACTTAACTCTGACCCATATTGGTTTAGTGTTACTGAAATAGATTCTGGAGTAGAAACTAATATACCTCTTAATGTTGTAACTGTTAACTTAACTTATTCATCAACAAATCAAGAGATTAATTTTGAAGCAGTATCTTCGCTTAGCGCCCTTGTAAGTGGAGCAACATCCTTGAAGCAAAGTGAGAAAGCAGATACTACAATTAAATCTGGAAAGACATTATATGGTACATTTATCGAACAAATAATACCAACCGGTGCAGGAACAGATAGTATAACTATGAAAATGCCTGATGAAGCAACATATGCTGAAGTATGGATATCTCCAATGGGTGCAAGTGTTACGACATCAACTGAAGCAGCAACAGGTATTGACTTGATGAGTGAAGATGAGGTAACTGATGTAAGTATGTACAACGCAATTGTTGTTGGAGGACCAGCAGCAAACAAGATTGCAGCAGATTTGTTAGGATTGACATACCCAGCAGTAGCAGAAGCATCTGGATTAAGTGAAGGAGAAGCTATACTTAAGATGGTTGACAATGGAGCAAATGTTGCATTGTTAGCATTCGGATGGGAGAAAGACGACACAGCAAGAGCTGCTAAGGTATTGCAGAGTTATGATGCATACTCCTTAACTGGAAGTGAAGCATCAGTTACAGGTACAACTGCAAATCCAACAGTAGTAACTGCTTAAAACCTTTTTTCTTTTTTTATTTAATTTTTTTTAATCGAAACCTTTTTTAAGATATAGTTAGTTATATTTTTATGAACAGCAAAATAATCTTGACTATATTCATTGCCTTTATTATGGTTACTAGTGTTATAGGGTTTATCTGGAGCTCTAGTTCAACCGAAGATAATTTTGAGATTTTAGAATACAATAATCATGAATTTAAGAATGTCAATGGAAAATATTTATTAGATATAAATTCAAATGAATATATCTTTGATAATTCCCCTTATGACTTAGGCGATATTAATTTAGATAATTTTAATTTGGAATCCAACAAATATTACATTCTTTTTGATCCAAGCGACAAGGATCTTAATATGGAATATTCAATCCAGAAATTATACTTGGTTTTGAGTTCTTTAGGAATTAATGTTCAATTGGCCTGTTCAAAAGAAGAAGGATGTGACAATAATTTACCTATAAAAACTTGCGAGGATTATTCCTTTTACTTTAAAAAATCAACAAACACTAAAATTTATAAAGATAATCTTTGTTTGGTTGTAGAAGGTAATAATGAAGGCATGAGCAAAGCAATCGATAAAATTAATTTGAGGTTATTGAATATTTAAAATGAAGGAAAAAAACAAGACATTAAATTATGCCATTTGGTTTATAATAATCTTAATAGTTGCTGTAGGTGCATGGATTTTTATAGGAGATATTAATTTTGGAGGTAATAAAATTACCCCTTATACAACTTACAATAATTATGTTATCTATGAAGTTAATGACGGCAATGTTTTAAGGTATAAAGTTGAAGCAATTGCAAACGGAGGAATGAAATATATTCATAACTTCAGAAACTACCCTTCTGACTTGTTAGATTTGAATTATGAAGATCCACAATTTATAAAAGAAAAACTTTTGTATAAAGATATCAGCACTTCTATGAGGAAAGATAAGATATATTTTTCATATAATCCAAATATGGATGGTTCAGAAATCCTGACTGCCGGAACTTTAGTTCAGATTTTGGGAAATTCAAATGCCGGCATATTCAAGATTCCCGTCGTGATAGCATTTTCTGAGGATAGTTCAAATGAAGATTTTCCAATGAAAACCTGCAGCGATGCAACCAAAGAAGTTGGAATTATTGAATTGAGATATGGGGAACCTAAACTTTATTTAGAAGGAGGCTGTATTGTAATTCAGGGAGAGAACAGGGAAGATTTTATAAAGTATAATGATTTACTATCTTATATACTCTTAGGGGTGATTGGATAAAATGAAAATTGATGAATACCTTCAAAAAAAACAACAGATGAAAGACAAAGAAGTGCAAGCCCTTGATAAAGTAAAGGAATTGCAAGAGACTGAAAGAAAAGCCAAGGAACTCAGAGAATCTCTTAAGGCTGAAAAAAAGAGACATTTACAGAACAAGATGAATAATTTTACTGTTTTGGGAATGGGATTCAGACCTTGGACATTAAATGATATGATAATTGTTTTATTAATGGTTGGTATATTGGTTGTTGGAGGAATTTCATTTATTCCAGGAGAAGAAGTCTCTTCTGATACAAATTCTGATTCACAAGGTTTTTTCAGCAAATTATTTGGCGGTTTTACAGTAAAATCCGTTGATAACGCTGAAGAAGCTGATATTGATGTAAACACCGAAGATAGTTCTGATACTACAGATTCCTCAAGTCAGGAAACCAGCAATGAAGATGCTTCTGCTGATTCAGAACAAACAGAAAATACAAATCCAGTTGATTTTGATTTTGATATTAAGTATCAGGATTCACCTTTCACAAAAATTAATGTTACAAGAATTAATTACTTATGGTATGGTTTAACAATTAGAAATAAAGAATCTTTTAATATTAAATGTACTGTAAATCATTATGTTAATGATGAATTGAAGGATGACAAATCAGCAATTACTCTTGAAGGCGGAGGTGAAAGACTTATTAATATGAGGGAATTGGCTTCAGATGCTGTTGATACTTTATCAAGAGTTAAAGTTGAGATAACTTGTTCGGATGGCAGTGATAGTTCAACTGAAAACACTCAAGTACAACATTTAAAGTTTTACTTTAGTTAAACAAGAGAGAAACATTTATAAAGAATGATTATATTAAAATTATAATATAAGGATTAAAATTATTATTTAAAAAGAAAGGAGGATGATTCATAATGAAATTAAGAGGTGCATTTAATATTTTTCTTGTTTTAGTTTTACTTTCCATAGGGGTTTATTTTGTTATTGGTGCTTCTTTTACGGCTCCCACATCCGAAGAGTTTGTAGAAGGAAACTTTACTGTAACTGTAACTTATAATACTAGTTTTACAAATGTAAGTAATTTAACCGTATATTTTGCTAAGAATTCTACATGGGAAATGGGTTCTTTGCTTAATGAGGGTAATAATAATACTGTTTTGGCTAATATAAGTTATCCTTATTCAAATACAACATCTTTTAGTTTTGTGTTGAATACAAATACTAATTTTAGTAACTTAGATGGTAACTATACCATTATGGCAGCAATAAGTAATGACACAGTAGCATCTGGAGTTGGCCCTACCGAATATATCAATATTAGTTTTAGTGTGGATAGGACTCCTCCAGAATCTATGATTTTAATTCATCCAAATATAAGTCAGACATTTACTAACTATGCATCAATAATGTTTGCATTTAATGTTTCTGATAGCATGTCTGGAAACGGAACCTATATTAATAGTGTAAATGAACTTATGAATTGTACCTTATTTGTTGATGGAATTGCTATAAATAGAACCCTTGTACCATCAAATACTTCAGACTTAACACCGGCATTAGCAGTAACTCCTACACAAAATGCTACATATGTATTTAATGTTTCATCTACAACCATTGATAGTGGGTACCATACTTGGAATATTACTTGTTGGGATAAAAATAATAATAAAAATGAAACTGCTCAATGGAAAACTGATGGGTTGTTATATAGAAATATGAAGGGAGGAAACTTTACATTAACAGATACTCAAGGTCCAAATGCAGCAACAACACCAACATTTTCAGCAAGTTCTGTAATTAAGGATGCTACTGTAACAATTACATGTACTGGAACTGATATTATAACTGCAACTCCAACAACAATGGTATCTATTAGAGCTCCAAATGGGGAATGGCAGAATGGTATTGGATCATCACCATATTCATTTACTGGGACAAGTACTGTTGGTACTTATTATGCTAGATGTTATTCTGCAGATACTGCAGGAAATCTTGGAGGAAATGGTGCTGAAGCTACATTTGAAGTTACAAGAACAGCTACAACAGATTCACCTACAACCACCCCGGGTGGAGGAGGAACTCCAACCAAGGAAGTAAATGTTCTTAGAGGAGAAACTAAGGATTTGGGAAGTATATCTGGTGGACAGGGAGTAATAAACGCTTATGAATCATCAGTTGTTAATTTCGCTGTGACAACATCATCTGCAGCTTCAGATTCGCATAGCATAACCTTTGATAAAGTGGATACTGTTAAGAAAGAGGTTATAGTAATAATACAATCAGATCCTATTGAATTGACTATAAAGGTTGAAGAAACAAAGACTGTTGATATAGATGGTGATGATGTTGATGACTTGGAAGTTACATTGAACAGCATTGATGAAAATGGTAAAGCTAACTTGAATATTGAAGACTTAATTGGCACTACATCAGAAACAACAGGTTCAACAGAAGAAGTAACTGGGGGAGAAGGAGAAATAGGAGGATCTGCAGGAATGGCTTGGTACTGGTGGGTAATTATAATAGTAGTTATAGTGATAATAATAGCTTTAATCATACCAAAGAAGAAATAATTTCTTTTCTTTTTTATATTTTTTAGTGTGAGAGAACAGAAAGAAATATTAATAAGGGTAAAATGATTAAAAGTATGATTAATAGATTTTTGAAAATAAGAAACTGGATTTATACAAAACATATAAAAAGCAGGCTTGCCAGTGTAGGCAGTAATTTCAGAGTTCATTCTCATTTCTGGATCAATCATGGAGAAAATATTTATATTGGGAATAATGTAACAGTTCAGAACTTTAATTCCTTTATAGCAGAAACAAGAATAGTAATAGGAAACAATGTTTCTATAAGAAACTTCTGTGAGTTCAATGGGGATATTGAAATTGGAAACAATGTTTCTTTTTCTTCCCAATGCTTCGTAAGTTCTAGGAACCATAACCGCAAGGATCAGAAAATAAGGGATGGAAAAGAAGGGAAAATTAAGATAGGAAACAATATTCAAGTTTTTAATGGAGTCAAGATATTAAAAGGGGTTACAATAAATGACAATGTTATTATAAGGGCTGGTGCTGTTGTTGATAAGAATGTTCCAAGCAATAGTGTTGTATATGGGAATCCAATGAAAATATTAAGAAAATGAAACCACATAAAATATACAAAATAGCAAAATTAACTCCAAGACCAATAAGAAAAATACTTAAGAAATTTTACAATCCTAAAATACCTGTTATTTCTAAATTGGGGTATGGAGAGCCAGCCTTTCCATTAAATTCAATGAATTTTCTTCTAGATATATTTAAGTTAACATTATTAAAGAAGGTTAAAGGGGATATAATAGAATTTGGAGCTTACAAAGGCGGGACAACAATAAGACTTGCTGAATGTATTAAAGAATTAAATATTAAGGATAAAATTGTTTATGGTCTTGATACTTTTGAAGGAATGCCTGAAAGAACTAAAGAGGATAATCTTCCAAAATTCTTTGAAGGAAGTATGGATAATTTAGACATTAATAAGTTAAGGGGATTAATAAAAAAAAAGAATGTTGAAGATGTTATAGTGTTAAAAAAAGGATTATTTAAAGACACATTATATTCCTTAAAAAATAAAACATTCTGTTTTGCATTTATAGATTGCGTTTTATATGAAGGAACTAAAGATGCTTTAAGTTTTTTAAAAGGGAGAATGAATAAAGGCGGAGTAATAGTAATTGATGATTATTTCAGCAAGAATTTGGTTGGTGTGAAAAAAGCAGTATTGGAGTTTTTCAAAGAGGAGGATTTTATAGTTTATATGAATAAATTATATTTTTTTAATAACTAAATTCTTTTAAATTTATCCATATTTTGATTTTTATGAAAAAGATAGCTAAACAGATATTATTATTTTATCTAATAATAGTATTTCTAAAGATATTAATCAGTTCATTTATTCCAACACCCATTGCTTTTTCTGATGAATATATCTATATGAAATTGGCAAGAAGCTTCTTTTTTGATTTTAATTTTAGCGTTCATGGAAACTTGGTTAATATCTATCCTCCCCTGTATCCTGTTTTATTATCAATTTCTTATTTATTTAATGATATAACTGTTGTATACTTTTTAATGAAAGTAATAAATGCATTGATATCCTCATTGATAATTATCCCCTCTTTTCTTTTAGCAAAAGAATTCCTAAATGAAAAGAAATCCTTGATAATATCCATTTTAGTATCCATTATTCCATCTAGTTTTTCATTTTCCAGCCATATAATGTCAGAAAATTTGTTCTATCCTTTATCTTTTTTTACAATTTATTTCATCTACAAGTCTTTTTCTGAGAAAAAATATAATTATAGCATTTTAATTGGAATATTTCTGGCTTTATCTTACTTAACCAGAACTCTTGCTGTTGCCTTACTTGGTGCCTTTGTTCTTTCATACATTACACTTTTTATAATCAAAAAAGATCAAAGAAAACAATTAATTAACAAGTTTCTTGTGTCTATTTTCTTCTTTGTTGTTCTTATAAGCCCATGGATGATAAGAAATTTTTATTTGTATGAATTTAATCTGAAACTGTTCTTTGGATCCTATTCTGGTTCAGTTTCTACCATTATAAATGATTTTAATCTGGTTAATTATATTATAAGAGCATTTGTTTATTTAGGATATATCATTCTTGCTTCTTTAATTATATTTCCTTTAAAATTCATTAATTCAATTGATAAAAAAAACATTAATTTTTACATATTATTCTTTAGTTTATTGATTGCAACTTTAATTATATTGGTTAAACATGGAAAAGTAGTTGTATTCTTTGACTGGTTTACAGGTAGATATGTTGGAAGATATGCAGATATTTTATTACCCATGATATTCATTGGAGGTTTCATGGGTGCTCAAAAAATAAAAAAATTAAATAAATGCCTAATTTTTATCTTCGGTTTTTTGCTTGCTATTGCATCTTTACTTACTTTGCATTCGTTATTTCCTGTAAATCATTTATCCTTAAGTTGGGTAGGAGTATTAAAATACATATTTGAATTTATTTTTTATGGTAAAACAACATATCTTGTGGAATTATTTGCTGGCTCTTTGATATTCTTTGCCATTTTCTTCTTGTTTTTACTTGTTTTGTTATTATTTTTGGAAAAGAAATTTTCTTTGAATAAATTGATTCCTTATCTTTTTATATTCCTTATTTTGATGAATTTATTAAATTTTAGCATTAATTATTATGATTCAAAGACAAATTGGTATAATGAGGAACAAATGCAATTGGGGTTGTGGTTAAGCGAATATGATTCAGATAAAATTTCTAACATCTTATTTGATGAAGAAAGTTGCGGTCAATTGACCAAGGAAGAACAGGATGGAATTTGTGGGGGAAAGTTTAATGAAAAAACAATTATAGGTTACTGGCTTAATGATAATATAACTATTGGAAATCTATCAAACCTTGAAAATTATGATTATATTATCAGCAAAAGAAAATTGGATTTGCCCTTGATAAAAGAGACTGAAAATATTTATGTTTATAAAATAAATTAATTATTCATTGAATTCCTTTTTTATTAATTTTATTCTGTTAAGAAATGATTTTATCATTGCAAAAAACATTATTATTACATAAGTTATAAACATAATTTCAACTTGTTTTATTATTGGGCTTATTATTAATATTAAGGAAGAAAGTACAAATATCCCCACATGAAATTTTTTAACATATCTAAATTTTATTGGTAATACAATTGCTTTTGACTGTTTCATTTTTTCGCTAGTTCTTTTACTTATATTTATTATTCCCATACTTGCTGTTATTAGTAGAGCTATTAAGGCAATAATTAATATTGAAAAATCTTTATTGATTTGAAATTCCCCTATTGCTATTCCAATTATTATTAAAAATAGTAAAATATTATCACTTACATGATCCAACCATATACTCACTTCAGATCTTATATTTTTATATCTAGCAATTTCACCGTCTACAAAGTCCAGTATCATTGAAATTAAATATAAAATAAATGCTATTATGGCTAGATTATATTTACCAAAACTGAATAGGACTGCAGATATTATTCCAATAATTAGGTGTATCCATGTAACTTGTAATGATGTTATGCTGGTTTTTGCCAAAATCATGGTTATTATCGTTGAAATGTATCTGAAAGGATAAGCAAAAATATCTTCCTCTTTTTTAAATACTTTTTTCCTGACTTCTCTTAGTGACATGGTTTGATTTATTGAATTGAATTTAAATAATTTTCTATATTTATTCATTGTTTTATATAAATCTTTAAAAAAGAAGAATATGACTGATTTATGAATGATTATGAATAAATTTAGAAGATGGAATAAAGGGGTAGTTATTTTAATAAATGGCATTTCTGCATCTGGAAAGACAACTATTGCTTTAGGGCTTAAGAATTTCTTGGAAAAACAAGAGAATAGAAATGTCCAAATAATCGATGGGGATATATCAAGAGACTTTTTTGGTAATGATTTAGGTTATTCTGAGGAAGAACGTTTTAATGCTTTTAAGAGAAATATCTTTGGTGCTTACTTGTTATCCAACCAAGGTGTTGATGTTATACTTTCTATAATGGTCAGCAGGAATGAATTTAGAGAATTTATGAGAAATAAACTTGATTTTATAGAGATTTTTCTGGATGCTGATATTGAAGATTGTATTAAGAATGATCCTAAAGGGGTTTACAAAAAAGTTATGCAGTTTGATAATCCACATATGCCTGGTTTGGATATTCCTTTTCAAAAACCAGAAAATCCTGATTTAATCCTTAATCCTTATAAAGAAAAACCTGAAGAAAGTTTAGATAAGATTACTAGATTTTTAAGAGGAAGCAAGAAATTAAATAAAGAAATTAAAACAATTGTTTATAGTGGAACTTTAGGTGATTTGTTGTTTCATTACGGACATTTGAAATCCTTGAAATTTGCCAGTTCCTTGGGAGATTATTATGTTTGCGGTGTTTTAACAAGTGAAGCAGCTAAAACATACAGAAATGAGCCTTTGGTTGAATTGGATAAAAGAAAATTTTTGATAGAACATCTTAATTTTGTTGATAGAGTTATGATTCAAGACAGTAAGGATTCCACAGAGAATCTGAAAAAGCTTCATGAAGAATTTAAAGATGCTAAAATTATATTGGTTAGGAGTGATAGTTGGGAAGGTTTTCCTGAAAAGGAATTTTTAGATAATATAAATGGAGAAATTGTTATACATTCTTATACAAAGGAAATATCTGATTTTAAAATAATGAATTATATCCTAAAATGTTATAAAGGAAAATTTAAGGATTTTGATGATTTTACGAATTATTTTAAAGTTAAAGATTTCATTGAATTTGGCAAAGAAATTAAACCAACAGTTATTTCTACTAAAGCTAATACATTAAAGACACTCCAACCTTTATTAAAGAATTCAAGCATTGAGAAAACCTTTGTTTTTACAGTTTTTGATTGGAAAAATAAAAAAGAAGAATTAATTAATTCCATAAAAGAAAACTTTTCTTCAGATAAAATTGTAATAAGGAGTTCCGCTTTGATTGAAGATACTTCTGATTCTTCTATGGCTGGGTATTTTCACAGTGAACTTAATGTTCCATCTGATGATTTTATTAAAATTGGAAATTCTATTGAAATAGTTGTGAGTTCGTATAATAATAAAAATTCTAATGATAACTTAAATCAAATACTGGTTCAAAAACAAACTGAAAATATAAAATTAAGTGGAGTTGTTTTTACCCAAAATTTGGAAAATAATGCTCCTTATTATGTAATAAATTATGATGATTATAGTGGTTCCACTGAAACAGTAACGAAGGGTTTAGAAAATAAAAATATTAAAATTTCTAAATTTTGTGATCCTAAAGATTATCCAAACAATTTGTATAAATTGTTGATTGCAATAAAAGAAATTGAAGATATAATTCCGGATATGCCTTTGGATATAGAATTTGCAGTTAATAATAAAGATCAGGTTATAATATTTCAGGTTAGACCAATAGTTACTAAAAGAATAAAAGAAGAGTATGATGAAGGACAAATAAAAAATAAAATTAATGAACTTAAGAGCAAATTTTCTTTTTTATCCAAAAAACAACCTCATTTGTCTGGGGATTATACTTTTTTTGGTGATATGCCTGATTGGAATCCTGCAGAGATAATAGGAAATAACCCCAATTTTTTAGATTATTCTCTTTATGATTACATAATAACTGATTCTGTTTGGCATGAAGCAAGAGCTTCTCAAGGTTATTATAATGTTAATCCAGCTAAGCTTGTTGTATTATTTGGAAATAAACCTTATGTAAATATAAGAAACAGCTTTAATTCATTTATACCCAATTCTTTATCTGATAATTTAAGAGAAAAATTAATTAATTTTTATTTGAATAAATTAAATAAAAATCCAGAGCTTCAAGATAAAGTTGAATTTGAAATTCTATATACTTGTTATGATTTATCTTTTGATAAAAAATCTAATGAATTGATGGAAAATGGTTTTACACAAGAAGAAATATTAGAATTGAAAAAATCTTTGATTAATATTACTAATAATCTTTTAGTTAATTTTGATAAATTTGTAGAGAATGACTTGAATTGTATTAATAAAATGGAGTCAATAAGACAAGAAATAATTAATTCAAAAGGAAATGAAACGAAAAGAGTATTACAAACTGCTATTAAGCTTTTAAATAATTGCAGACAAAATGGAACCATACAATTTTCTAGATTAGCAAGATTAGCATTTATTGGAAAAATAATTCTAAAAAGCATGGTTGATCAAGAAGTAGTGGATAAGAAATTTTGTGATTCTTTTTTAGAATCTGTTAATACCGTCGCAAAATCTATGAATAAAGATTTTTCTTATTTAATAAATGGAAAATTATCCAAAAAGGATTTCATTAATAAATATGGACATCTTAGACCTGGAACTTATGATATTACAAGTAAAAGATATGATAAAAATGAAATTTTATTTGAGAATATTTCTTTATCTAACATTTTGGAGGAATCAAATTTGGAATTAACTGTTGATGAAAATACAAAAAATAAAATAGATGAGGCCTTGAAGAAAGATGGAAATATAAATATCAATTCAGAATATTTACTTAATTTTATTAAATGTTCTTTGGAAGCAAGAGAACTTTCTAAGTTTGAATTTACTAAGAGTTTAAGTGACGCAATTGAATTAATTGCAGAATCTGGTAAGAATCTTGGAATTTCAAGAGAAGATATGTCTTTTTTAAATGTTGAATCTTTAATAAAATTCATTAATTTAAATAAAGAAGACAAATCTTTTTTTAAGGGAATTATAGATTCACGTAAGGAGGAAAGACAATTAAACTCTTTTTTAATATTGCCACCAATAATCTTTTCAGAAAGAGATTTTGATATAATTTCTTATTATACAGCAAAACCTAATTTTATAACACAGAAAAGGGTTAATGGAGAAATAATTAATTTAAATAATGCTAAAGAAAAGAACAAATATAATTTGAAAGATAAGATAGTAGTTCTTGAAAATGGAGATCCTGGTTATGATTGGATATTTACTAAAAATATAGCTGGATTAATCACCAAATATGGGGGGGTAGCTTCCCATATGTCTATTCGTTGCTCTGAATTTGGCATTCCTGCAGCAATAGGGTGTGGAGATTTGATTTTTGATAAATTTTCCATATCAAAAAATATTGATTTAAACTGTGAAACTGAAAAAATAGAATTTTTTTAATTATGGCAATCTTTTTATAAACTTTTTTGTTTTTTTGATATTAGTATGTTAACCGCAATATCCCAAAACCACAAGAGAAATCAAAATAGAAGGTATGTAGATTTATTGGAAAATAATTATGTGGATTATTTTGAAAAATTTGGAATTAATTTTATTCCCATTCCAAATAATTCACAAAATATTGGAGGTTATTTTAAAAATTTCCCAATAGATTCTTTGATCTTAACTGGAGGAATAAATATTGGAGAATCAAGAATTAGAGACAGAACCGAAGGAAAACTCCTTGAAATTGCTATAAAAAATGATTTACCTGTTTTTGGAATTTGCAGAGGAATGCAGTTTATTAATTATTTTTTTGGAGGAACTTTAATTAAAAATTTAAATGATAAATTAGAATTTAGTCTTGGTCATGTTAATAATACTCATGAAGTTGTTTTATTAAAAGGAAAAACCAACAATTTTTTTAGAGGAGATTCTTTTAAAGTTAACTCTTATCATAATCAAGGTATTTTAGCAGAGAATTTATCTGATAATTTAAAAATTTTTGCTATTTCTACAATAGATGGTGTTATAGAAGGGATATTCCATAAACAATATCCAATTGTTGGTATTCAATGGCATCCCGAGAGAAATGGTTCAAATAAGCATTTTGACGAGTTGTTAGTTAAAGCATTTTTACAAAGAGGTTTGTATTGGAGCAAAAAATGAAAGCTATAATTTTAGCAGGTGGATTGGGAACAAGACTAGGTAAATATACTAAAAATTTGCCTAAGGCAATGTTGAATTTTGAAGGAAAACCTTTAATTCAAAGGCAAGTAGAAACTTATAGAAAATTAGGAATAGAAGATATAATAATTGTCAGAAAACATTTGGCAGATAAGATTAATATATCTGGTGTTAAATTTATTGATGAGACAGATTATGAAACCCACATGGTTGTTGGTTTATTTGAAGCAAGAAATGAATTTAATGATAATCTTATCTTGTCTTATGGAGACTTACTTTTTGAACAAAAAGTTTTAGAGGATACTATAAATTCTCATTTTGATGTTGGTGTTGTAGTTGATACTGATTGGAAAGATTATTGGATTGCCCGTTATGGAAGTTATCTTGAAGATTCTGAGAGTATGATTCTTGATGAAAAAGGTAGAATTATTTCATTGGGTATTCCTAATCCAAAACCAGAAGATATGCATGCTAGATATGTTGGAATTATTAAATTTTCTAAAAAAATATTACAAGAAATAGAAAAAGTGTATGATAAATCTAAGAAGGAATTTTGGGATAAACCTTGGTATACTTCTCCTTCTTTTAAAAGGGCATATATGACCGATTTTATTCAATCTTTAATAGATAATAATTTGAATGTCAATGCGATAAAAATTAGAAGAGGGTGGTTTGAATTTGATACTGTAAAAGATTATGAACAAGCTTTAACTTGGATAAAAGAAGGAAGTTTGAATAGATTTTACAATTTAGAATAAAATGAATTTAGAAATTTACCCATTTGATACTATTGAATGTCAGTCAAGTAAAGAACCATACCGCTTTGAGGATTTTGATTCAAATTTTTTTAATATATATTTAGAAAGAAGAGAAACAAATATTAAACATTTAAGAGATTCATCTTCTTCTTTTGAAGTTAGTGAAGGTTATTCCTTAGAAGAATTAAAATCTCTTTTATTGTTTGAAACTTCAAAAATAACAAAATCTTTTTATCACGAGTTGAATAAAAATAGGAAGTTGGAAGGAATTTTACTTGAACATTTCTGGAAAATTCTCAAGAAGGCAGATTTAAGGAAATTAACTGGAGCATATGATTCAGATTTCAAAAACGCAAAGAAGCCTTTTGGATTGGAAAATCATGCTTTGTTGGCTTTGACTTTTGGAATGTTTTCTCAAACTAATGAAAGAGGATATTTACAAGCATTGAGTACCTCTATGAAGAAAAATGATTTTTTACTTTCTAGAATAAATGAACTAGTAAATTATGTTGATAGAGGTATAGTTTTGACTTCTTTGGAATTAGAAAAAGATCAGGTAATAAATTTAAGAAATATGGTTAATAGTAGATCTTTAGATTATGTCTCTGATATCTATTTTGATAAAATAGAACCACCAACCATAATAAAAAATTTAGGAATGTTATTGCAGGAAGGAAATAGATCTAAAGCATATCTTCAAGCATTAATAAATTCAGGATTATACCCAAATTTTGTTTTATTTTTACAAAATACTAGTTATAAAGGAATCTTAGATAACATCCCTGATGAAAGAAAATCATTTTTTTTTAATCCAAAGATATCAGAAATTGATACCTTAGAAGATTATAATATTCCTCATCTTTTATTGAAGGCAGATTCTTGTAATTCTTTGAATGTTATTGAAGAATTAAAAAAAGCATCAGAAGAATTTTTTGTTTTTTCTGGTCGGGGTATTTTAAAAGAAGTTTTGGATGTTGGAAAAAAAATAATACATGTTCATTCTGGAAAACTACCATATTATAGAGGAAGTACTTGTCATGTTTATTCTGTTTTAGCTGAAAATGAATGGTATTGTACTTCTTTTCTAATGAAACCAGAAATTGATCAAGGAGAAATTATTACTAGTAAAAGATTTCCATTGCCAAATAAAAATATAGATTATGCCAGAATCTATGATCCTTATACAAGGTCTATGGTTTTAGTAGATACAGTAAAACAATTATCTGAAAACAAATCTTTAAAAACTTCCTCCCAAAATCTATCAGAAGGAATAGATTATTATTTAATTCATCCAGTTTTAGAATTTATTAGGAATGAATATTTAGATAATTTAAATTAATTTTTTTAATAATTTTATATTTTTTTCTCCTATTCTTTCCCAATCATACCCCTTGCTTGTCATGAGAGCATTTCTTGATATTTTTTGTGCAAATTTTTTATTGTTTATTAAATAATCTATCTTTTCGGCTATTTGTTTTGGATTCTTTTCCTGAATCAATATACCATTTTGATTATTTTTTATTATATCTTTTATTCCACCAACATTTGTTGTTATTATTGGCAAACCAGCAGCTGTACCCTCCATTATTGTAACTGGCAACCCTTCAGTATCCCCCTCTTTTGTTATTATGGATGGGATTGCTAAAATATCTGACAATAGAATAAAATTAATTTTCTCTTTTCCTGTAATATAACCTAAGAATTTTACTTTATCCTTTAATTTATGCTTATCAATTAAAACTTGTAATTCTTTTTTTAATGGACCATCTCCACCTATTAAAAGAATGTAGTCCTTATTTTTTATTAATGGTAATGCTTTGATTAAATATTTCACACCTTTTTTTTCAGCTAATCTACCAAGAAATAAAATAATTGTTTTTTGCTTTATTTTGTATTTTTTCTTTAATTGATTCTTATTTATTTTTATCTTAAAATCTTTAGTATAAACTCCCATAGGGATTATTTTTGTTTTTTTCTTAACTATCTCTTTTATTTTTTTAGAAACCATACTTTCTAATAATTCCTTACCAAAATTACTTACCGATATTATTACATCTGTGTTCTTTACTGTAAAATCACTTATCCATCTCTTTAATACTAAGATATTACTTAATCCAGTGACACAACCAGCATGAATTGTAACTACTGATTTTGTTTTTAAATACTTGTTACATATTGCTGCGATTAATCCCTGTGGGAAAAACCAGTGAGCATGAATTATCCTTATTTTCTCTTTTTTTATTATTTTCATTGTGTTGAATAACATAGAAATAAAAAGAAAAGGTGCTTGAAATATTAATAATCTATTTTTTTTTATATTTGGCAATATCCCCCCATAGGCTAATTTTTGGTATCTTGGAAAAAAGTAAACAAAACGATGAATATATAAATTATCAACTTTCTCTCTTAATTTCAAATTTTTATAATGGGGAACAAGAACATGAACTTCAAAATCTTTTGATTGTTCTTTACATAAATCCTTTACAAAAGTAGCTTCTTTGTCATTCTCCCATCTTGGAAAAGTTGTTGCTATAACCAACAATTTGTCTTTTTTCATTTTTTATTCATATCTGCTAGGAAGCCAAACAGTATAATTTGTATTCCTGAGAATATTAAAAGCAACATTAAGAATAATAGCCCTAAATGTCCTTTTATTCCGGAAGTAAGATGCAAGAATATAAAATATAGTCCAATTAATATACCCATGCTAAATAAAAATAGGCCAGTTATTCCGAAAAAACTTAAGGGTTTGTAATCTCTGTATATTCTGAATATATTTATCCATGCCTTAAATGCATATTCCAAAGGATGTCTAAATAATCTGCTTTTTCTTGTCTTTCTTGTTTTTATGGCTATTTCTCCAACTTTGTAGTTCATTTTGTAAGCCCTGATTAATTGCTCCTGTGTGTAGGTAAAATCATTTATTAGGTTTATTTTTGCAATTTCTTTTGTAAATGCCCTGAATCCGCTTGTGGTGTCTGTTATTCTCTTTTTCATTATATTTGAAAATACCAATGCAAATGCTCTGTTTCCAATGTTTTTTAGAAAGGGTAAATTTCTATTCCTAATCCTAAATCTGCTTCCTATGACAATATCATATCCATTTTCTATACCTTTTATTAATCTTGGAATATCCCTAGCTAAATACTGCCCATCCGCATCCGTATGTATAATTATATCTCCTCCTAAATCAATGCATTTTTTCATCTCAATTTTGAAAGTTTCAATTAAACCAAGATTTTTTTTGTTTGAATAAACAATTGCCCCTTTCTTTTTTGCTATCTTTGAAGTATTATCCGAGCTTCCATCATTCAAAACAAGAATTTTATAATTATATTTTGTCTTATTCATAACTTCTTTTATTTCGTCTATGACTCTACCGATTGTTCTTTCTTCATTATATGCTGGTATGGAAATTATAACTTTCATAATCGAAAAAAAAGAATAAACTATTTAAACCTGACTTTCTTTAGGAAATTATATTTTTTTATTAAATTTAATTCTGATGGATAATATATGAATGTTAGAAGATTTATTACATATATGAGTAATAGTCTTATCATATAAGAACTAAATACTATTGCAGGGTCTACATTTATTGTTGAATACATAATAATCCCCAATGCTTCCCTTATACCAAATCCAGAAATTCCTATGGGGAATGCAATGAAACTAATTATACTTAGTAAAGAGAAAATTAATAATATTTTTATGAAATTTATGCTCTGACCAAATGATAGAAATAATAGATACAAAAGAGCTGTTTCAAATATTGTTTTTACTAAAGTTATTAAAAGATTATAAAATAATTCTTTTTTATTATTTTTTATATACTTCTTTAAATCTTTGGAGAACCCTTTGAATATTTTAGAATATTTTCTTAATATGAACTTTTTTATTAAATCTCTTAGTTTTCTTGATGAGAGGAAAATAAATAAAAATATCAATAGAAATATCATTATTATCGGAACACCTAATGTTAACAAATCAAATTTTTTTAAAATAAATATTGCACCTACAATTCCTAATAAAGATTTTAATATTAAACTAATTATTTTGTCAAATATTGTTATTATTGTGGATTTGCTTACACTTAACTTATCCTTTTTTAAATAAAATATTATGAAAAAATCAGCTATTTTTCCTGGTGTAAAAGAAGAATAGAACAATGTGAAGAACACATATTTTATTGGTTTTAAAATTGATATTTTTTTATAAGGTTTTATGAGCACCCATATGTTTATACCTGCCAAAATGTAAGAAATAATTAATACAATTATAATCAAAGGGAGAAATAATAAATTGAAATTCTTTAATGTATTAAATATATTTTCAAGACCAATTTTATAGATTAGTAAGCTTAGGATAATTATTCCTACAATTATTATCCATCCGGATTTCTTCATTTCTAAGTCTTGTTTTAATGACTTTAAAAATTTATGGAATTTTCATTAAAAACATTTAAATATTCTTTCTAATTTTTTATCTTTATGAATATTATACTTGTGGTTTTGGAATCTTTTGTAACTGAAAATGTTTATGGTTATGATAATTCATCTGGAAATATTACTCCGAATATAAGCAATTTAGCCAGAAATGGATCTATTTTATTACAACACATAACCCCTGCTAATAGCAGCTCTCCAAGCCTTTCATGCATATTTACTGGTTGTTATCAGATGACCCACGGGGTTCATAAAAATAATTCTAAATTGCCTAAGAAGGGGATTGAGACTCTGTCGGAAGCTTTGAAAAAAGAAGATTATACAACTTTTGGAGCTGTTGGTGTAGGAGTTTTAGGATCTGCTTATAATTTTAATAGGGGTTTTGATAAGTTTTCAAATAATTCAAAATATGATAAATTGATGTATGTTCTTGGAAAAATAGGAAATGATAAATTTAACATAAGGAAAGGATTAAGATCTATAGGTATATTTAATATATTTTATAGGCCTTGTTATAAAACAAATGAACAAGTCTTTAAATTCCTAAATAAACACCACAATGATAAATTCTTTATTTTTGTTGAGTATTTTGATACACACGGGGATAAAAGTGTTGGTTACGATGAGAATGTTAAATTGATGGATAGCGCTGTTGGAGATTTGGTAAATGAAATTAAAAAATATAATATTCTTGAAGATACCTTGATTGTGATTTTAGCGGACCATGGAGAGACTTTAAGAGAAGATGGAAAAAGAGTTCATGGCAATGATATTTTGGAAAGTGAATTTAGAGTTCCTTGTATATTTTATATGCCTAATCTAATACCAAAAAATAAAATTAGTTTACTTACAAGATCTATCGACATTTTTCCAACAATTCTTGATTTTGCTGGAGTTAAATCTATTCTTAAATTAGATGGTGTAAGCATAAAAGAAACAATACTTAATAATAAAAAAGTTGTTGATGAAATATTTATGGAATCTTTTCCTGTAAGAAATGATATTAAGGGTATAAGGACAGATAAATGGTGTTATAAATTATATAATGGAAAAAAAGAAGAGCTTTATGATATAGTTGATGATTCTAAATACAAAAATAATTTATCTGAAACCCAGAAGGAATTATGTTTAGAGTTTAAATCCAAAATTAAAAATCACTTCAAAATTTAATAATGATATCTGAAAAAAGCTATGCACAAATGGAAAGTTCCAGCAGACACAGAAAGGCAAATAAAATTATATCTGTGTTGAGTGAGTTTGTTGATTTATCCCAATGTTATGTATTAGATATTGGTACGGGATCAGGACATATTTCCCAGGATATTTCCAGAAAATCTAAATCTTTGATTAGTGTGGATTTATATGATGAAAGGGTTGTTAAATCTGGTTATTCTTTCAAGAATGTTGATAATGAAAATCTCCCTTTTGAGGATAATAAATTTGATGTTGTAATATCAAATCATGTCATTGAACATGTTCCCAATCAAATTCTTCATATTAATGAAATTCACAGGGTTCTTAAAAAAGGGGGAATACTCTATTTAGCCACACCAAATAAATACTGGGTAATTGATCCTCATTCTAAATTACCTCTTATTTCATGGTTTCCAAGAAAAATCAGTTCCTTTTATTTCAAATTATTTAGAAATAAAAATTGGGATGTTTATCCAGTGTCTTATAAAAAAATTAGGAAACTAACCAAGAATAAATTTAAGATTTACAATATGACTTTGGAAATAATGAAAAACCCAAAAAAGTATAATTTGGATGTTTTTTCGGAAATCCAATCAATTTTTAAGCTATTTCCAAATTTATTTGGTCTTTTTGTTCCAACCAATATTTTAATTATGAAGAAAAAATTTTAATATTTTTATATAAATCTTTATAAAATTATTCCTTTTAATCCTATTATGGAACATTTTTATGAATCTACTTTGGTAGATACAAAAGAGGGATTTCAATGCAAGGTTTATTCTAATAGTCATCCATATGGAAAAATAATAGTAAAACCAAAATATATCCCAGATAATAAAGCAGGTTTTGTTGGTCTAAAGAAAAGGTATATTTTTAGCAAATCAATGTTTAGATTTAATTTGTTTAATTCCAAGGACATAGTTGAAAAGAATCTTAATGAATTTAAAACAAAATTTCCTGATTACATCTATGAATCTGAATTGCATAACAACTGGTTCTTTGTTGTACCAAAAGAAAATATAACAAAATATTATGATCCTAAAGAAGGATTAAAAGAATTAATGAAAATTCAAGAATCTTATCTGGATGATTATCTAAAATCAACAGTTGAATTAATTAAATTAATGACCCAATCCGGAGTTTCTGTTGATAATTTTGGAATAAGCCATTCTACTTTGCTTGGGAATTATACACCAAAGATATCTGATATTGATATTCTAATATTTGGAAAGGATAATGGCTGGAAAATTATAGAATATTTAAACAAAGTTGAACATCCTTCTTTGAAATGGAAAACAGAAGAGGATTGGGCTAAATATTATGATAAAAGAGTCGTTTCCAAGGTTTACAGCAAAGAAGAATATGTTTTTAATATGGTAAGAAAAAAGGATGATGGCTTTTTTAACGGACATGTATTTTCACTATTCTGTGTTGAAGAGCCTTATGAATTATGGTATAACTGGAATGATAAGCACAAACCAATTTCAACAGTTAAATTAAGAGCTAAAATAAAAGACAATTACAATTCTATTGTAAGGCCTGGTTATTATGAAATTAAAGATAGCAAAATACTTGAAGGTCATGAAGATGTTCCGATTAAAAGAATAGTTACCTGGTCAAGACCTTTTGTTCTGCAAGCCAACAATAAGGAAACTGTTGAATCTTGTGGTTTATTGGAGCAAGTTACCCCTGAATACGGAGAATCTTATCATCAATTGGTTATTGGATATATGGACACTTATATAACAGATAGAGGAGAAAAAGAATACATGAAAGTATTAAAAGAGGTTTAAAATGGTACACTTTTATGAATCATCAATAGTAATAACAAAGGATAATCTATACTGTAAAATATTTGCAAATGAACATCCAGAGGGTTATCTTATAGCTAAACCAAAATATATTCCTTCAAATAAAATAAGTTCTACTGAATTGCCTTTAAGATTTTTATTTGGAGAGACATTTCATAGATTAGATATGTGGAAAAATAAAGAAGAATTAACTAAATATATAAATGAATTTAAAAAAATTTATCCTGATTACATCTATGAATCTGAATTGCATAACAACTGGTTCTTTGTTGTACCAAGACATAAGATAGATAAGATATATGATCCAAAAATGGGGTTAAGGGAGCTAATGAGAATACCTGAGGAACAACTTGATGACCACCTTAAATCAATATATAAATTCATCAATTTTTTATTGGAAAGTGGAATCTCACTGGATAATTTTGGAATAACACATTCTACATTAGCAGGGCATTATGTTCATGGAAAATCTGATATAAATATTGTAGTTATGGGAAAGGATAATTACTGGAAATTAATGGATTTCTTAAAAATAGCGGAACATCCATTATTAAGGTGGAAGAATGATAATGAATGGCTGACTTTCAGACATGGACGTAGCAGGTCAATAAATTTTACAGAGGAAGAGTTTATTTATTCTATGAGAAGGAAGAAATCAGAAGGTTTTTTCAATGGTGCTTTTTTTGTACTTTTTGGGGTTGAAAAACCTTATGAAACATGGGATAGGTGGGGTGAAGAAAAATATACCCCTTTGGGTTTGGCAACTGTTGAAGGAGAAGTTATAAATAATTATAATTCTATTGTAAGGCCTGGTTATTATGAAATTAAAGACAGCAGGATGATTGATGGAACCAATATTGATGTAAAAAAAATTGTTTTTTATTCAAGAGATTATATAATGCAGGCTATAATTGGAGAGAAAATAAGAGCTTGTGGTTTATTAGAAAAGGTAGAACCAAGAAATGGAGAAAATTATCATAGGATAGTTATAGGGTATTTTGATAGTGCTATCTCAGACAGAAGAGATAAAGAATATATCAAGGTAATAAAATGAATCAGGATAATAAAAATTTAGTTAAAATAAACGAATTTGTTGGAGAGGATACCTCCTTGAGGAATGACTGTAATCTTTGTAATGAGGCTAAGTTAGAATTGAGCAGTTTAACAAAATATGGAGCAAGAATAATTTACAGAATTGGAGATTCTATTCAAAACCAGTGGTTTGCCACTTTATCACCAAAAACCGGCGGAGATATGGAGAAAGATTTTACAATTTTATTGATGCCAGTACAACATTTAACTCATTTTTCTCAAATATCAAATTATCCTAAATTGCCTGAAAATTATGGAATTGCTTTTGCAAAAATAAATGATGCTATATTAAAAATTATGGCAGATAAGGAATTTAATCCAACTGAATCAATCAAGGAAAATGCAATTTCAGTCGGAACTTATGGAAAAGTTACAAATTGGAAAGATAAGAAGGAGCATTTGCATGTTAAGATATTTCCTTTTAGGGGGGATATAGGTCAGCCTTATACAGTAGACAGCTCTTTTGGTAAAAAAGAAATTCATAAAGATGAAAACAATGAAAAATTTGTTAAAATGAAACCTATTTATAAAAAATTGATTCCAAAAGAAAGATTTGATGAATTAGCGAAGAAATTTATACAATTATTAAAATGAAAAACATTTTTTGGTAATATTATTAATTTTTTAAATAATTTTCTTTTGCCTTTCTCATTATATTGATTACTTCTTTATTTTCTTTTGCAATATTATTTTTTTCTTGTGAGTCTTCTTTGACATCGTAGAGCTCTTCATTTATTTTTTTATTGTTTAAATCTTTATTATAAATATACCTAAATTTGTTTGATCTTATAGAAAAACAATAATTTTTATTGGATTCTTCTATAAAATGTTCTGAGAATGCTAAATCTGATTCTTTTTTATTGAATATAGATTTTCCTTCTATATTTTTTGATGGTTTTAAATTTAATATTTCCATCACTGTTGGAGAAATATCTATCAATTCAATAATTGTTTTTTTATTTATTTTCTTTTTTGAAAATCTTCTTGGTAATTTTATAATTAAAGGAATATTTGTTACTTCATCATAATATTTGTAATGATATAATTGTCCATGCTCCATAAATTCTTCTCCATGATCTGCTGTTATAATTATAAGGGTATTATCATAAATTTTCATATTTTTTAACATATTGATTAATCTACCAACCTCTTCATCAAAATGTCTTATTCCTGCATCGTATAGTCCCATTAAATAATCCAAATCATCTTTATTGAGATCTTTTGGATTTATTATTTTATTTTTTATTTTAAATTTTAAACTATGTATGTCTATTTTTCCTTTGTAATTTTTGTTAAAATAAAAATGATAGGGATTTGGAATATCATATGGTTCATGTGATTCCATAAATTGTAAAAACATAAAAAATGGATTTTCATTAATATTATTTAGAAATTTAATTGATGAATTTATTATATCTTCTGCAGAACCAACATTTTTTTTCCTATCCAACTTTCTATAAATAAAATAATCAAATCCTTTACCTATTATCTCTGGACCCAATCTTGTTGCTCCATTATTTGCGTATGTTATATAGCCTTCCTTTCTTAATATTTCTGGTAAATAAATAACACTTTTATTTTTTTTTTCATATAACATCTGTTTTGTTGGATGTAACCCAGTTAACATTCCTTGATGTGAATAACCAGTCCATACAGTTTGGCTGAATGCATTTTCAAATTTTATTGTATCTAATTCATCTATGTTTGGTGTTGTTTTCCTATTATATCCATAACAACTCAAATTTCTTTTTCTACATGAATCAAGAGAAATTAAAATAACATTTGGTTTGTTTTGGTTTTTATTTAGGATTATTGGTTCACTCCAAATAACTGTTTCTTTTAAATTTTTTTTAGAATCAATTCTTGTAGAAAATTTTATTTCAATGTTTTTGTTTTTATATTTATCTAAATCCAAATTAATTTCTAGCCAGTCTCTTGTTCTGAATAATTCTCTGTCTATCCTTCTTAGAAAGAGTATATCTTTATTTATGCTTACTTTGTATAAAATAGAATTTTTGATGTCTTTATTTAATCTTATGGAAAAAGATAATTTATCTCCTTTTTTTATTTTTAATTTCTTTGTTGTAAATGAAAAATTAGAATCTGTTAATATGCAATTTTTTGTTATTCCATCTGCTGTTATCCTTTTTATTTTGGCTTTTTTTATCTCTGGCAAAATACGCATCTTATCTGCTGGGAATAAAGAATTTGATTTTCCTGATTTTTTGTTTAAATACCATCTTATTTTGGTTGGACTTACATAAAATATCATAGCTCCAATTGGGTCTTTTGAGAATTTTTTAAATGCTCTTTTTAAAAGACTATCACTTTTTATGACCATTTTAATTATCTCCTTAAAGAGAAGAATATTTAAAATATTTGGTTATTTTTAAAGGTATTAAAATGATTAAAAAAATTATTGGTAAAATTCAGAATTTAATGTATGAATTTAGTTCTAAGAATTTTAAGAGTACACAGAATAAAATATTAATGATTGGAAGTTATCAAAAATTTGGTAATTTGATAAGAGAATTAAAAAAAGATAGAAAAAATATGATAATAAGGGGATCTACCTTCTTAGGAAGAAGTTTATTCAGAAAAGATGTTGATTATTATATAACCTTTGAAGATTCAGAAGAGTGTATTAGAAAGAAAATAAATAATTTTGATATTATTATTACAACTAATGATATATCCTCTTTTGAGAGAAAAGTGATTAATATATCCAATAATTTTGGAATTCCAAGCATTATTGTGCAGCATGGCTATCCTGCTAATATTGGAATTTTTCAGTCTATACCTATTCTTGCTACAAAAATGGCTGCGTGGGGAAAATTTACCAAAGATTTATTAGTTGAGAAAGGAGCTGAGGAAGAGAAAATAATTTTAACAGGATCCCCCCAGTTTGATGAATATATAACAAGAAAAAAAGATAAGAAAGAAAAAATTCTAAAAAAATATAATATTTCTTTATCAACTAAAAAAATAATTTTATTTACTGCACAACCTTTTAGATATAAAGTGGATGAAAATTATGACAGGCTTTCTTTAGAAGAACAAAAACAAATTTTTGATAATTTGTTTGATGTTACAAAAGAATTAAATTTATTTTTAATTATTAAATTGCATCCAACTAATGAGTTGAGTTTTGAAGAAATATCTGAATTTATTCCAGTTAAAAAATATGAAAATAACCTCATTCTTAAACATGGACAAGGAGACTTATTTGATATAATCTCTATTTGTGATATTTCTATCACTTATAATTCTTCTACTGCTATAGAATCTATGCTTTTGGATAAACCAGTCATAACAGTTAATTTTTCCAATAAAAAAGACACCATAAATTATGCACAATATGAATGTGTTATTCCAGTATATGATAAAAACATGCTAAGAGATGCAATTATTAATTTGTTAAATAGTGATATACTAAAGGAAAAATTAAGAATAAAAGCTGATAGATTTCTCAAAAATTCTTTTTATAAACTTGATGGATTATCTTCGAAAAGAGTTGCAGATTTAATTGTTGATACAATAAAAAATTAAATTAAGATTTATCTCCAATCCACCCTTCCAAATACCATTCATTTTTTTCATTTTTTTTCCATATACTTTTATCTCTGAATTTATCTGTTGTTTTCAAAAATTGTTCTTTAGTTATTCCAATATTCTCACAAAAATGTTTTATATATTCTTTAGGGGGTGTTCTTCCATCTGTTTCTCTAACTAATTTTATTCCTTCTTCTCTTGTCATTCTACCATTTCTTATTTCATTTGATACATTATCAGAAGTACTTCCAAAACCAAATTTAAGATATTTAAAATAGTGATGAATAACTATATACATACAATCTAAATCAGCATAATCATATATTCCAACTACAGGACCTTCTTTTCTTATCTGAAATCCATATCTTTTTGCTATTTCAACATTTCTTCTTGCATCCCAGGGGATATAATATCCTATAAATAAAGGAGTGTACTCAATTTTACCTAATTCTTCTTCATTAGGATATGTCAATGATTTTATTTCATTTAACAATATTTTGTCGTCAACCCAATCTTCCGCTTTTTTTCCCTTCAATATATTTTGTTTATCAAGCCACTTTTTTGTTAATTTAGATACATTCCTTTCTTCTTCTTGGGCTCCATATTCCATATCTGGATTTTCTCCCCAGATTACTAGAGGGATATTAAATGCTATTGCCAATCTTGGGGGTATTGACCATATTGCTAAATGATCTGGAATTGAGCAGTCCCCTTCTTCAAGAAAACATTTTTTTCTTAATTTTTTGAAACCAACGGGATTTGGTGTGAAATCTATATGATCAACACCAATTTCTTTCAGAGCATGTAAATTTTTTTCTCCGAGAATAGTTCTTGCATCTGTTCTAAATGTAACACATAAAGGATTCATGTTATAAACATTTTTCATCATGTGTACCTGATAAATACTATCCTTTCCTCCACTAACCGGGATTATACAATCCCATTTTGTTTTATCCTTACTTCTAAATCTGTCCAGAATTTCCTTAAATTCCTGTTCTCTTTTTGTCCAATTTATATTCTCCTTTTTCTCTCTTGCGCTTATACACGCATTACAAATACCTTCCTCATTTAATTCTAATTTTGGTCTTGTTGTGGGCATTACGCATAATTTACAGTATTTCATTTATTACATTATATAAGAAGAATTTTTAAAATATTTGGTTTTATATGGTTTATGACAAATATCCTTGCTATAATTCAGGCCAGAATGGGTTCTACTAGGTTACCAAATAAAATGACTTTGAATATTTGTGGAAAAACAATCTTAGAGCATGTGATTGAAAGAGTTAAAAGTTGCAAAGAAATAAATAAAATAGTAGTAGCAACTTCTGAAAAAGAGAGAGATGATATTATAGAGAAAATAACTGTTAAAGAAGGTTTAGAATTTTATAGAGGAAATGAAGAAAATGTTTTAAAGAGATTTGAAGAAGCTTCTGATAATTTTAAAGGAGATATTATAATTAGAATATGTGCGGATTCCCCTTTAGTAGATCCTGAAATAATTGATCAAGCAATAATAAAATTTTTAGAAATAAAGCCAGATTATTTAACTACCACGATAAAAAGAACATTCCCAGAAGGTTTGGATATAGAAATATTTTCTAAAAAAATCTTGGATAAAATTTATGAATTAGCAGAAGAAAAAGAAGATTTGGAGCATGTAACTCTTTTTATAAAAAAACATCAATATTTATTTAATTGTTATAATTTTGAGTCTTCTGAAGAATTTAACCATTCTGAACTAAAATTAACTTTAGATACACAAGAAGATTATTTGTTTATTAAATCAATATTTGAATTTTTATACACCAAGAACAAACTATTTAATATTAAAGATATACTAACTTTTTTAAAAAATAGATATAAAATTATAATTAGATGTGATGGAAGCAATAAATTAGGGTTGGGAGATATTGTTTCTATGTTAAATTTAGCTGCGAATATCAAATATTATGACATATTATTTTTATCAAAATTTGAAGAGGGTATCAATAAAATAAAAGAGTCTGGATATAATGTTGAGAAAATTCCTGAAGATATTAGTTTAGAAGAGGAAATAAGCATTATAAAAAAAATAAATGAGAGGTTTAAATCAAAAATAATAATTACCGAATTATTTAGAAAAGACTATCAAGAATATTACAAAGAATTATCTCAAATAACAAAAACCATGGTTGTAGACCTTTTCGGTAATATAGAAATTTATTCTGATATCTTATTAAATTGGAATTTATTGGTTAATAATCCAGAATACATCAAGAAAAATAAAAATACAATTTATTGCTTGGGTCCAGAATATGCTTTATTAAAGGAAAAAATAGAAAAATATCACAATTCTAATAAAATGATTAAAGATAAAGTTGAAAATGTTTTAATTACCATGGGTGGAGCTGATCCAAGAAATTTAACTACAAAAATATTAAATGCTTTAAGGAATTTTAAAGATATTAGATTCAGTATTGTTATTGGTTCTGCTTTTGAAAATAAACATGAAATTAAACAAATTTTAGAGAAGAATAACTTAAATTACAATCTAATAGAGAATATTAATGATCTTTCAGAAATAATGTATGGTTCTGATTTGGTTCTGTGTGCTGGAGGATTGACTTCTTTTGAATTATCTGCAATGGGAATACCTTTTATTGGTATTTCTAATATAGAATGGGAATCTGATCGATTGAAAGAAATGGATAACTTGGGCATATGCAAATATGCTGGAAATTGGAATGAGTTTAATGAAGAAAACCTACAAAATATTTTTAAAGGTTTGATAATAGATAAGGAATTAAGAACCAACATGAGAGATAATGGAAAAAAATTGCTAGATGGAAAAGGTGTTTTTAAAATTGCCAATATAATAAAGAGGGTTATTCAAAATGGAAATAAAACAAATAACTAATATTAATGAAGCTCTGGAAATTTTGTGGGAGCATGACAAATCTAATCAAATAATTAATTTCCCAAAAGATAAACCAAATTATGAATTATTCAAAAAAAATATTCTGGAAGCTTATAGGGAGCAACAACAAGGATTTTTATTTATTTATGATAAAGAAAAAATAATTGGCTCTATGATATTAAGGATTAAATTTAATATTTATAGGCAAAAAAAATATGGCGAAATCTGGTACATTTATCTTGATTCTTCTTGCAGAGGAAAAGGGCATGGAACCAAAGCCCTAGAGTTTGCAGATGAATATTTCAAGAAGAAAGGTTGTGAATATGCCTTTGCTGGAGTTTCTGCTTTAAATTCTGCATCTAATGCTCTTTTCAATAAATTAGGTTATAAAGAGGTAAGAAGAGTGTTAGAAAAAAATTATTAATCAAAATCATCTTTTGTTATTGTATATTCAATTTCCAAATCTTTGTTTGCTCTTTTTTTATCAATTATATTGAACCATTCTTTTGGATCCAACCCTTTTTTCCTTTTGCCACACCTTAGAATTGCTAAATTATCTTTTGTAAACAATTCATCTTTTTTAATCTCTTTTTTTGTGAATATTGTTCTATAAGCAAATTCTCTTAGGTATCTTTCTATATCCTGTGTTTCTTTTTTTTCAGAACCTAAAATCATCTTATCTATATCCACTTTTTCACCCTTTTTCATCTTTTTTTCTGTTTCTCTTATTGCACTTACCATTTTTTTAAGTTCCTCTGGTTCTAATGCAAAAAAGTGATCAGGGCCTTTCATTTTTTTATCCAAGGTTAGATGTTTCTCAATTACCTTAGCTCCTTTTACTATTGCTGCTATTGGTGCTTTTACTGGATTTTCAGTGTGATCAGAGTAACCAATGACTGCTTCAGGGAATTCTTTTTTTAGTGTGCCAATTACATTCATATTAACATTTTCTAAAGGTGTTGGGTATTTTATAACACAATGAAGAATTATTATCTGGTTGTTGAACTTTTTGGCAGTTTCATATGCCTCCTTAATTTCTTCCAGAGTAGAACCCCCAGTAGATATAATAATTGGAACACCTTTTTTAGCTATATACTCTATTAAAGGTAAATGTGTTATTGCGTATGAAGTTGTTTTCAACAGTTTTATCCCTTTTTTATATAACAAATCAACAGATTTTTCGTCACAAACACTTGAGAAGAAAATTATTCCTTTATTTTTACAATATTCTTTTAATTCATCTATCCATTCCAAAGGATATTCAAATTTTTTAACATTCTCAAAAATATCATAGCTGTATTCTCCTTTGTCATCCTTCCAGTCTAGTTTTCCAGCACTTTTTGGATACATCTCTTCGGTCTTGAAAGTTTGAAGTTTAACAGCATCACAACCAGATTCTACAGATACATCAATCATCTTTTTTGCAATATTTATGTCTCCATTATGGTTTATTCCCACCTCACTAATTATAAAACATGAATAATCCTCTCCTATTATTCTATTTTCTATTTTGATTTTCATTTTATTTTTTCATATAATATATCAGCCACAAATTTATTTCCCTCTTTTGAATAATGCCCACCATATTCAGTATTATGTGAAAAATAACTGTTTAATCTATTTTCATCTAATTCTAAAAAATAAGGTGCTAGGTCTATAATTTCCACTTTATCTTTACACTTTTCTATGAATTCTTTGTAGAAATGTTTTCCTTCCTTTTTAATATGCAAGAGATCATTCTTATAAGGAAGAACAGCAATTAATAGTTTGAATCCTTGTTCTTCAGAGTATTTCTTGAATAAATCTATTATTCCTAGTAAAGTTCTCAAACATTCCTCATCTTTGTATGAATCTATCCTCCACTTCAAATCAGATTCCCTCCTTCCTTCCTCATTTTTATAATCAATTCCAATATCTTTTTTGAATTTCTTTTCATACCAATAATCATTTTCTTTTATTTTTGGTATTAATTCTTCTAATCTATTGAATTTTTCTTCAGAATCCATAATATTTGGTATCAATCTTAATTCATTATTCCTTAATTTGAATCTTGGCTTGAAACCGAAATGATTGCCATACTCAAAATAGTGCATCCAATAACTTACAACTCTGACTATCTGTTCTGGAACAAAACCAACTATAACTGTCTCTGTTTTGTTTTTTGGATATTCTCTCTTCATCCTTAAAAAAGATTGATCCAACCCATAATTTCCAACACCAAAATTTAGTACATTGCTGTTAGATAATTCGGATAAATAATGAGCAATTGTTTCATCATCTTTGACTTCTCTTGATAATGCAAAGCTATCACCATAAATGGTCATTTTTGTTTTCAGATTTTCATATTCTGGATTTAAACGGGAGCCTCTTTGATTTACCCTGAACATTATTATATTTTCTCCAACTTGTTCGTAACCAGAAGTAAATGGTTTTCTAGTCCAACCCAAACCTGAATCATAACTGTATAATAAAAATTTTTGTAATCCTGCCTTATTAAATTCTGGTAATTCATCCTTTTCAGTTATGCTGTGTTGAAAAAACGCCATTTTTATTTTTTATAATAATTCCAAATCTTTTTTATTGCATTTACTACACTGTCTACATCATCCAATGTCATTTTTGGAAACAAAGGAATTGTGATTAAATTTTTGTATATCTTTTCTGCTACTGGAAAATCACCTTCCTTGTAACCATATTCTTTTTGGTAAAATGGATGTAAATGCAATGGTATAAAATGCACACTTGTTCCTATTTTTTCTGCTTTTAATGCTTCTATGAATTCATTTCTATTTATTTTTAACTTATCAAAATCAATCAAAATTGGGAATAAATGCCATGAATGTTTAACATAAGATTTTACTTCCTGTGTTTTTATATAATCCAATTCGCTGAATCTTTTTAAATAATGCTGTGCTAATTGTTTTCTTTTTTCATTGAACTTATCCAATTTTTTTAGTTGTTCCACCCCTAAAGCCCCCTGCAAAGAATCCATGTTATATTTGTATCCCTGAGAAACAATTTCGTAATACCAATTCCCCTTATCTTTGTATCTATCAAATGCATCCTTATCTACGCCAAAATATATTCTTTTTCTTATCTTGTCTGCAATTAAATCATCATTTGTTGTTACCATTCCCCCTTCAGCTGTTGTCATATTTTTTATAACATAGAAACTAAAACAAGTTACATCACCAATGCTTCCTATTTTTTTACCTTTATATTCAGAACCTACTGCATGAGCCGCATCTTCAATTATTTTTAGATTATATTTTTTAGCAATATTTAGTATTTCATCCATTTCACATGGATGACCCCCATAATGCACAGGCATTATTACTTTTGTATTTGGGGTAATTTTTTCTTCTATTTTTTTTACATTCATATTAAAGTTTCCTTCCTCTGAATCAATCAAGACTGGCTTTGCTTTCAACCAGGTTACAACATGAGCAGAAGCGACAAAAGTTAATGTTGGAACTATAACCTCATCACCTTCTTTTATATCATATGCGGACAGAGCACTATGCAGAGCTCCAGTACATGAATTGAGTGCTATTGAGTTTTTTGAATTTACATATTCCGAGAAATTTCTTTCAAATTCTTTTACTTTTGGACCTGTTGTTAACCATCCAGATTTTAATATTTCTGTGACTGCATTGATTTCTTCTTCTTCAATTGTTGGTTTACATAAAGGAAGAAAATCATCTCTTACTGGATTTCCTCCTTCTATTGCAGGTTTTTCCATTTTAAATATAAGAAAGAAAATGTTTAAAAGGATTATTATAAATTTTCATCCAGAAATTTATAAGCAGATTCTCTTGCTTCTGTAGGAAACTGATGACCACCTTCATGAATTTTTAAATGTAAATTTTGAACATTATATAATTCTTTTCCTAACCTGTATAACTCTTCTACTCCTTCTATTGGAAAGTTTTTATCATTTGTTGTTGCCGATATTAAAAAATGTCTTGGATTTATTAAAGTTAAAATTTCTGGAGTATCTATTCCTTCTTTTAATAATTCAGGAATATAAAATGAAAAATGATGACATATATGATTTTTTTGGATAAAGGGGATAGTAGAAATTCCACAATTAGATACTGCAGCTTTTATTCTTTTGTCTAATGCTGTTAAATAAAATGTTTGTGTTCCTCCCAAAGAATGCCCCATACACCCTATTCTTTGAGAATCAACTTCATTTAGGCTTTCTAAGATATCCATTCCCCTTATTAGGTCTAACATATTTTTTCCTAATAATGTTCTTCCATGTAATAATTCATCTCCAAATAAATATCTTTCTCCCCATGAGTCTCTTGAAAGTTTATGTTCTAATTGTCTCTCTTCAAATCCAATTGAATCTGGTGCAAGAACAACATACCCCTTGTTTACTAATTCTAAAGCATACTTTTGATTATCATCCCCAACACCTTCTTTTACAACTTCATTTTTTCCAATATTGAATACACCATGATGTTGATGCAATGTTAAAATTGCTTTAGTTTTTTCTTTTATTCCTCTTGGTATTAATAAAAAGGCATTTATATTACTCCTTTTTTTCTCATCATCCCCCTTGTAATCACTATATATTAATTCTCCTTCAGATGTTCTAATAATTCTTTGAGATGGAAATGTATTATATCTGATTTTTATTAGAGTAAAGCTATCTTTATCTTCTTCAGAAATTCTTTTACAGTCTAAAGGAATTTCTTCTTTCCGAATTTCCAAACCCATTAATTCTACAAGTCTATCTTCTAATCCTTTCTTATTATCTTTCCATCTTTTGTTTAGAGCTTTTTGGGTCATTATTACTAAAAATTGAATAAATTATATAAATATATCTTTTTTAATTACTTTTAAGTAGAAATTAAGTATATAATTCTGGATTTTCTTTTATTTCCTGAGCAACTTTGGTTAGTCCTTCCTCTACACTTATTTTTGACTTAAAACCAAGCAATTTTTCAGCTTTTCTTGTGTCTGCCTGTCTTTTAGTACATACAACTTCTCTATCTCTAAAAATGGGCTTTACATTAGAATTTATTGCATTCCTTAATATCTCTGCCAGTTGTGCAACACTTGTGGAGACTCCTGTCCCTATGTTAAACACCTCATTTTTGACATTACTTTTCATTGCGAGGATATTCCCATTCACAACATCAGAAACATGTGTAAAATCCATGGATTGGTCTCCTTTTCCATCAATTATTGGAGCCTCGTTGTTTAATATTCTTTTGATAAATGCTATTATTACAGTTGTATAATATGCATGTGCTGCTTGTCTTGAACCATACACATTGAAATACCTCAATATGTTATATTCAATTCCATTTTTCTTAGCAAGAAATTCTAAAAGTTTTTCACACATCCATTTGCTTGCCCCATATGGTTCTGTTGGTTTTATTTCGCTGTCTTCTGACATTGGTAATCTATCAGGGTCTCCATAAACACTTGAAGAACTTGAAAAAATAATTCTTTTTACATTGTGATCACATGCAGATTTGAATATATTATAAGATCCTCTTATGTTTACTTCTATGCATTCATCTGGAGATTCCATGCTTCTTATTATATGTATTCCTGCAGTATGAAAAATATAGTTTACATTTTTCATGGCTTTGTCTACAGAATCCCTATCTCTTAAATCCCCTTCTATAAATTCAACTTTTCCTTGATCTATTAATTTTTGAATACTGCTTTTTTTTCCTTTTACAAGAGAATCAAAGACTTTTACGTTATATCTTTGGTTTACTAATTCTTCAACTATATGGCTTCCTATAAAACCTGCTCCACCAGTTACTAATGCTGTTTCATTCATCATAATTCACATCCAGGAGGTACCTTCCTTTTATGCTCTGATGTTTTTATCATTTTTTTTATTTTATTTACTTTTTCCTCTTCATGACTAAATAAATCTTCATTATTTTTTATCTTTTCAAGTATTTCATCAATTTCTTCATAGCTTATTCCTATTTCTCCCTCATCTGTTTGCCCTTCCCACAATCCTGCTGATGGTTTTTTTGTTATAATTTCATCTGGAATTTCTAATTTTTTTGCTAATCTTTTTACATCTTTTTTATATAAACTTACAATTGGAAGCATATCAACGCCACCATCACCATATTTGGTAAAATAACCAATCATTTCCTCTGTTTTGTTATCTGTTCCAGCAACAAGATAATTTAATTTATTCGCAAAATAATACAATGTAATCATCCTTAATCTTGGTTTTATGTTTGCTATAGAAACTCCCCCATCACTTTCTTTTCTGTATTCTTTGTTTTCCAAGGAATTAAATATACTTTTGAAACTTTCTTCCAAGTCTACAATTTTTGTTGGAATATTAAATTTTTCAGCAACTAAATTTGCATCTTCCATATCCTTTGGATTGCTTATACAAGGCATAATTATCCCCAATATATTTTCTGGAAATGCTTTTTTACACAGTACAGCCACACAAGAAGAATCTATTCCCCCACTTAATCCAATAATTACACCTTTTGCACCTGCTTTATTAACCTCTTCTTTTATCCAGTTTATTATTTTTTCTTCCATTATATTAACCAGTTAGCATCTCCAGCTTCATGATATTCAATTTTTTCTGAGAATTTTATATCATTCCATATCCCCATATTATCTATTATTAATTTAGTGTTATTCAAATTTTCCAATATCTTTTGGGTGCTTGTGTGTTTGTATTTCATGTGCGGACTTATTATTAAAATAGTGTCTCTATCAGACAATCCTTCAGGGAAATTTATACTTTCACATCCTGTTAAATTCTTTATTTCTTCTTCGTTATGGTATGGATCATTTACTTTTACATCAATTCCTTTTTCTTTGAGAATTTTTGCTATTGGAATTGCAGGACTTAATACAACAACCTTTAAATCACCAGTGTATGTTATTCCTAATATACCAACTTTTTTTGCTCCTCTTTTTATTATATTTTCAGCAACTAATTTTGGCTGAGAAAAATCCGTCTTTAGAGATTCCTTTAATAAAGTAAGTTTTTCTGGATATTTTGCACCTTCTAAAACATATTGAGGAGCTAAAGGTATACAGTATCCTCCAGTTCCAAATGATGGATGATATGTTTCTACATTCCATTTTGTTCCAACCATCTTTAGAATATTTACCATATCCATTTCTGGATAAGCTGCTGTTAATTGATTTGCGAAAGTTATATCTAATTGCCTGTATGCATTTTCTATACTTTTTACTATTGCAGCATGCTTGTGGTCTGGAGCTTGAATTATTGTATCACATATTATATTTAACACTTCACTCATTAGTTGTGTTGTTTCTTTTGTTGTTCCACCAACTACCCTTGGTAATTGTTTTAATCCTTTGTTAGCAACAGTAAACCAGTCTCTTCTAGGAGCAATTCCTAATAATATATCTTTTCCTACTTTCAAACCATTTTTTTCAAATAAAGGAATTACTATATTATCAACAACAGTTGGAGTTAATGTACTTTCTACAATTATTAAAGGAGGGTACTCTGTCTTTACATTTTTGTATGTACATAGTTTGTTTATTACATCAATTAATATATCATGATGTGGTTTTCCATTCATTTCAGTTGGTATTGTTATTAAGTGAACTGCTATGTCCTCTTTTATCATATCTCTCCAATCTATTGTTGCTTTTTTTATACCATCTTTTGCCAATGGCTCTGTATTGAAGCCCAACCAATAATTTAAATTAGGAATTGTTGCTTTTCCTTGATTAACAGCATCTATTCTATGCTGAAGAATATCCGTTCCTATGCAAAGTACACCTTCTTTTGCAAAGTGAGCTATTGATGAAAATCCAATATATCCTAATCCCCAAACCCCCACTCTTTTTTTTCCTATTTTTAGTTCTTCTTTAAGGTTAATCTTTTTCACCCCCAATTATTATTGAAATTAGTAAAAATTTATAAAGTTTTAGTAAATTGCGCGCTTTTATTATATATTTTAAAATTTAATAATGTATAAATACTAATTTGTTAATTATTTTCTATATAAAATGACAAGATCTAAAAATATAGAGGATAATGTTGTCTATTGTATTTGTCCAATTTGTAAAACAATCAGAAAAAAAATTAATAGAAAATATACGATTATTAGAAGAGGCAAAGAAAGAAATGGAATTGCGCGCTTTTTATGTATAAATTGTAACAAATGGTTTAATGAGAAAACGGGGGATATTATGCAATGGCAAAGTAGATTTTAATTGATTTTCTTTTATTTACAAATAAAAAACTAAAAAGTACTTTTATAAAGTTTTTTTTATATTGAAATTTAAAATGAATGGCAATGAGATAATGGGTTTGAAGAATTTAAAAGAACATTATAAAATAAAAGGGGTTGTATCCAATTATGAAAAGTTAAGATTTTTTAGTTTAAGCGGAAGGGTGCAACACAACAGAGAGATTTTTATTATTAATAAGATAATTGAACAAATAAATCCAAAATTTCTTTTAGAAATAGCTGTTGGACCAGGAAGAATTACAAAAGACATTAAATTTCCTTATAATGCAGTTGGTGTAGATTCTTCTGAAGAAATGATTATAGAAGCCAAAAAATTTTGTAATGAGAAGTGGTCTTTTCTGGTTTCGGACATTATGAGAATGCCTTTTAAAAAAGAAATGTTTGATATGATTTATACTTTTAGATTAATACCTCATTTTAAAAAAGATGAAAGAGAAAAATCTTATAAAGAAATTTATAGGGTTTTAAAAAATAAGGGGTGTTTTGTTATGAATATAGGAAATAAGTCTTATAAAAAACCACAAATAATTAAATTATTGGTTGATTTTTATCATATTATTAATCCGGTTAAAAAACAAAAATATTTACCTAAAGTTTATAATGTAAATTTGACTCTGAATGAAATCAAAGGAGAATTAGAAAAAAATAATTTTTTTGTGAAAAAAGTTTATAATACAAATTATCATAACACCTTGAATTTATTTTTATTAGTTTTGGCAAAAAGTATTAAATTTTTAGATAAGTTTGCAATGAATTATCTTATTAATTCAGAGGATAGAAATCAACATAAATTGAATAAATATGCTGAATTTATTTTGGTATGTGAAAAAAATGGAAAATATAAAAGAACTTAGAAAAATATGTCAGCCAGAATATCCTGAAGTAAGGAAGGATAAATACTTTAGATTGTATAAAAGATTCCTTAGAAATTTTTCTATATATATAACAAGGTTAGTATTGTACACAAATTTGAATGCTTATCATATGAACCTTTTTGTGCTCTTATTGGGATTGACTTCTGCTTTTTTATTTGCTTATGATAAATTAATTCTTGGTGCTATTTTCATTCAACTTTGGTATTTGTTTGATTGCGTAGATGGTGAAGTGGCCAGATATAGGATGAGAAATTTAAAGAGAAGGGATTTTAAGTATACTCATGGTCTTTATACAGATCTTAATATACACCATATTGTTCATTCAGCCTTTTTTATCGGAATTACTATAAATGTTTATAATCATTTTAATCATCTGTATGTTGTTATATTTGGTTTTTTAATAATATTTTCTTTATTGTTTAATGATTTAATAAATCTTAACAGGATCACTTCGATATTTTTGGAATTCAAAATAAATCCTAATTCAGTAAGAACATTTATGGATTTAAATAAAAAAAGAAAGAAATCTATTGAAAGAAAGAGTGTTTATTCTACCTTTTTTAAATTATTTTATAGATTTCCTGGAACACTTAATGTGATTTTTATTGCAGCAATTTTTAATTTATTTTATTATTTTCTAATATTTTATGGCATTACTTTTCCTTTGATAGTCCTGATTAAATTTATAAAATCTTTAAATCTAAAATTAAAAGATATGTTAAAATTTTAGAAAATGGATATAAATATATTTTCGAAGAGGATAGCTAAAGGAGCAATTATAGTATTTCTGGGAATGCTATTAAGCAGAGCTTTAGCTTATTTGTATGTTATTTTGTTAGCCAGATTGGGAAGTTCTGAATATGGTTTAATAAGTTTAGCCCTTGTTATTGTATCTTTTTTATCCATTTTTGCTACATTGGGTTTAAAGACAGGCATTGTAAGATATGTTTCTTATTTTAAAGGCAAAAAAGATGATAAAAAAATTAAAGGAACAATTCTTTCTTCTTTAAAACTTTCTTTGCCTCTAACCTTGGTTTTAATGATTTTATTATTTATATTCTCAGATAAAATATCCATTTTAATTTTTCACAATGCACAATTAACCCCCTTATTAAAAATATTTTCTTTTACATTGCCTTTTATTTCATTGTCTGAAATATTTTTAGGTGTTATTGTCGGATTTCAAAAAATTGAATATAAAGTTTTGATTAAGGAAATCTTGGAAAATATCATAAAATTGTTATTAACTTTTATTTTAATTTATTTAGGCTATAATTTGATTGGGATTGCTGTGGTTTATCTTTTTTCGATAGTAATTACATCATTCTTATCTTTTTATTTCTTACAAAAGAAAGTTTTTCCTTTTTTTAGAACAAAGATAATCCCAAAATTGGCTACTAATGAACTATTGTTTTTTTCCTTACCACTTATTTTTGGAAGTGTGTTAACTTTAATCATAAAATGGACTGATGTTTTGATGATTGGTTATTTTAGAACTTCTTCAGAGGTTGGAATATATAATGTTGTCTTACCTACTGCAAATTTATTAGTTATAGTGCCTACTTCCTTGATGGCCATATTTATGCCATTAATTACAGAATTGTATAGCAAGAAAAAATTCAAAGAGATTAAAATTATATCCAAAATAAATTCGAAATGGATATTCTTTCTTAATTTTCCTATTTTTCTTTTAATATTTTTGTTTTCCAGAGAAATTCTTAAGATAATGTTTGGTTCTGAATATGTAATAGGAAATGTTGCTTTATTAATCTTGATAATAGGATATATGGTTCGTTCTTTAACTCACATAAATTACTCTATATTGACTATGATTAAAAAAACTAAATTAATCTTATACATTGGTTTGTTGTCTGCTTTGTGTAATATTATATTGAATTATTTTTTAATACCAAGATATGGGATAATTGGAGGAAGTATTGCAACTTCTTTTTCATTTATACTTTCATATATATTAATGTTTAGAGCCAGTTATAAATTAACCAAGATACAACCTTTAAAATTAAATTATTTTAAATCAATAATTGCCGGGATTATATCTTTCTTTTTAGTTTACTATATCATAATATCAATAGAAAATATATCTTTTATTCTTTTTGTACTGCTTAGTCTTTTATTTTTGCTAATTTATTTTGTTTTAGTCTATTTGTTAAAAGGGTTGGATAAAGAAGATAAGGACATAATAAATGCTTTTTACATTAAATTTAAAGGAATTAAATTAATTTAATTATCCTGATTAGAGAAATATAATTTGATATATTCTTCTACTGCATCTTCCCAATGCCTCATGTTATTTATACCCATTAGTTCTAACTTGTAGTTTTTCATCATTTCTGAGTTTGGTCTTGGGGCTGGATTTTCAGTTGATGAAAAATATTTGTAGTGATCTTTAGGATATAATGTTGAAACAACTGGCTTTAGGTTTATATTTTTTATATTAAGCAACTCAAATATTTTCATTGCTACATTGTATCTACTACATTCCCCTTTATTTGTTAAATGATATAACCCATGATTCCCAGTTTCAATTAATTTAACGAATGTTCTTGAGAAATCAACAGTATATGTTGGGGTTCCTGTCTTGTCAGTTAATACATATACTTCTTTTTTGCCTTCTTTAATTTGTTTTAATAATTTATTAACAAATTTTTTATCTCTTTTTGGACCACCGCCCATCATCCACCCTGCCCTTATTATAAAATATTTATTTAGTAAGTTTTCCACTACTTTTTCTCCTTCATACTTGCTTTTTCCATAAACATTTATTGGATTTGGTTTGTGAAATTCCGTGTAAGGCTCTGAAGAAGTTCCATCAAAAACCCCTGCAGTGCTTATGTAAGCCATTGTAATATTATATTTTTGACATGCTAAAGCAATATTTAATGTTCCCATTGTATTTGTTTTATATGCATGATCTATTTCCCTTTCACATTTATCAACATCTGTTTCAGCAGCTAGATGTGCAACAAGTTCTGGTTTAAAATCTTCAATCATTGAGAAGACTTCTTCTTTGTTCCTAACATCTAATTTTTTAATATCATCCTCTATTAAATTTATATCTGTTTTTAGAACGTTATGACCTACTTTTTCTAATTCATTACAGAGGTCACCTCCAAGCATTCCAGCTGCACCCGTAACTAAAACTTTCATATTAAATTAATATACATAAATTTTATAAAAGTATCCTAAAATGTTTGCTTATTTGTGATAAACCCCTTCCAAAATCCAAATAAACTCACTACATCCTTTAATATTTTGAAGAAAGGCACAAAAATTAGTTTAATATCTTTGTTGTATTTGCTAACCAAATAAGTATAATATAGTGATACACCAATTATTCCCATTATAGATATTGGTCTTATTATTGGTATTAATATTCCAATATAAAGTGCTGTTGCTATTAAAGGATTCCAATAACTCCAATATTTTTTTCCTAAAAAATTATATCTCCTAAAAATTACTCCTGATGCTTCTGTCAAAGGCAATGATTTTTTGAATATTTGTTGGTATGGTGTTAATTCATAATAACCATGATAATGCAGCAATTTTGTTCCGGGATTTGCTATTTTATAACCTGCTTTCAATATTTTTAATCTCATATCTGTATCTGCTCCCATTTTGTAACTTTCATCATATAGTCCTAATCTATCAAATACTTCTTTTTTGTACATAACTGGTTTTCCTTTTTTTATGTCACCTTTTGATTCTTTATCAAATACAGGAGATAATACAACACGATCCCAAAATTTGTAACTTTCCCATAAATTTCTTGGTAAAATTACATTTGTACCTACCATTCCTATTTTAGGATTAGAATTTATTGCCTTAATCATTCTTGTTAACCAATTTTTAGACTCTAAGATGTAATCACATAAAATTATACAAATTATTTCATATTTAGCAATCTTTAATCCCCTATTTGTAGATCCAACCTCACCAATATTTTTTTTATTTATTATTAATTTTACTTTTGATTTATATTTTGATATTTTTTTGACACTGTTGTCTTTTGATTTGTCATCTAAAATTATAATCTCTTTTTTACCTTTTTTATAATCCTGTTTTAGAATTGATTCTATAACTCTTTCAATGGTTTTTTCTCCATTATAGTTTGGTATAATAAATGATACATCTTTCATAAAATAAAATAATATGATACATTTATAAATATTTTTGGTTTTTGTTTTATAATATGAAAATTTTGGTTACGGGTGGTGCAGGATTTATTGGAAGCAATATAATAGATTCTTATATCTTAAATGGGCATGATGTTGTTGTTTTAGATAATTTTTATTCTGGAAAAAAGGAATATATTAACCCCAAGACAACTTTTTATGAGATGGATGTTACTGACAAAAAAATTTCAGATATTTTTAGCAAGGAGAGATTTGATATTGTAAATCACCATGCTGCTCAAATGAATGTCAGGCTTTCTGTTGAAGATCCTATTTTTGATGCTAAAATTAATGTTTTGGGAATTTTAAATCTCTTAGAGAATTGCAGAAAATATGGTGTTAAAAAATTTATCTTTGCTTCTTCAGGAGGAGCAGTTTATGGAGATCAGGATAAATATCCTATTTCTGAAGATGCAAAAAGAAAACCATATTCACCTTATGGAATGTCCAAGAAAATATCTGAAGATTATATAGATTATTTCCATAGGATTTATGGTCTGAAATATACTAATTTAAGATACCCTAATGTTTATGGTCCAAGACAAAATCCACATGGAGAAGCAGGCATTGTCGCTATATTTTTAGATTTATTAATAAACAATCAAAATGTTAAGATATATGGGGATGGAACACAAATTAGAGATTATATTTTTATTTCTGATGTAGTTAAAGCTAATAATATTGTTTTGAATAAAGGAGATAATAACTCTTTTAATGTTGGAACTGGTGTTCCTACCAATGTAAACCAAATTTATGAGAAGTTAAAAAAAATTACTAATTCAAACGGGGTTTCTGTTAATGTCTCTAAAAAGGAAGGGGATGTAATGAAGAATTATCTGAATTCTGGAAAAGCAAAATCTTTTTTAGATTGGGAACATAAAATTGATTTGGATCAAGGATTGAAATTAACTTATGAATGGTTTAGGACAAAGTAGTTTTTTATAATATGGAAAAATCTTATGAACTAAAATATCACAACTTTGAGGAAAAATATTGGTGGTTTGAAGCCCGTAGAGATATTATTCTTAAATTAATTGATAAGGAAAATAAAAATTCTAAAATATTGGAAATTGGTTGTTCTGGAGGACCACTTATCAAATTTTTAAAAAATCATGGTTTTAAAAATTTATATGGTATTGATCTTAGTAAAGATGCCATAGAATTATGTAAAAAAAGAGGAATAAATAATGTTTTTGTTATGGATGGCAAAAAAATTGAATTTGATGATCAATCTTTTGATATTATTATTGCTTCAGATGTTTTGGAACACATTGAAGATGATTTTTCTGCTTTATTGGAATGGAATAGAATACTAAAAAAAGAAGGAAAATTACTCTTGTTTGTTCCAGCATTTAATTTTTTATTTGGTGAACATGATAAAATAAATAAACATTATAGAAGATACTCAAAATTTATGTTGAGTAATGTTGTAAAAAAATCTAATTTTAAGATTTTAAAAAATTCATACTGGAATTTTCTTTTGTTTTTTCCTGTGGCTACTACAAGAATTTTTCAATCTTTTTTATTGAATAAAAGAAAAAATACTAAGGATCAGTTGCTTTCTTTGAATCCCTCATTAAATAAATTTTTAATATACCTGTTGAAATTTGAGAATATTTTTCTGAAAAAGTTTAATTTTCCAGTTGGTGTTAGTGTTTTTATTGTTGGAATTAAGAACTAATTTCTAATAAACAATATTGTTCTGACTCTTCCTTTTTGATTAAACCACATTTTTCCAAAGAATTACATTTTTCTTTATTGGCTATTACTTGTTTTACTCTAAGGTCTGAGATTATTTTGTTTAATCTTTCACAGTTATTATTGTTAATCGATTCTTTTACTTCTTTTTCAATGTCTTTTACTTTTTCACTGGCTTGTTGTATTCCCCAACCCAAAGGCGTTGTAAGATTATATTTTACTGCTCCAAAAGCATAGATATGTCTTTTATTTATATCTCCATTCTTTCCCATTACTATATACCTTTCGTTTATTGATGAAAGCAAATTAATTGCTCCTATTTCTTTTTCACTGTATAAAGGAAAATCTACATTATTATATCTGACAAAAGCTATTGTTGTAATAGCCAATGATAAAATTAATATTCCTATAGAAATTAACTTCATTGCTTTTTTATTTGGTCTTAAATCAAGAATAAGAACCATTGAAATTGTAGTAATTAATATTCCATATGTCCTTGGTTCTATGCTTTTTAATATAGGAATATATAAAAATAAATTAGTAAAATATAATAAAGATACGAGAATCAAAGGAATATAAAATAATATTTCTTTTTTATTAATCTTCTTTACTTTTTTGTATAAATAAAATATTCCCATGAAAATTAAAGGAATTACTATGGAGTATATAACTTCCGTTGGATGCTCATATATTCTATATGAAGGGGTGTAACTTAATATTCCAACATATTTTATGAATTCTATTAACCAAAAAGAAGACAGTATTGGAACTATAATTAATGAAATAAACATCTTAATTCTTTCTTTTTTCTTTTTTATTATAAATAAACCAAGAACCAAGAAAAGTGCTAATACTAATACCAATAAATGTGCAAGTAATATCAAAGTTAAAATAATTACAAGAAGAATAAAGAATTTTTTATCTAATTCTTTATTTTTGTAGTAAAATAGAAGTGCAAGAAGATAGAATACAAGAGTCCATGCCAACATTTCTGGAACTCTTCCTATTATATAAAACCAAGGAATTGTTAATGGATTTGCATAGAAAAATAAGAATAAAAATAATCTTTTAATCATTGAAAATTTTAATAATTTTCCTAAAAGATATACTCCAAAAAAACCCAATATGATTATTCCTACAAATGAAATATAAAATGCCAATTGAACATCAGTTATTAAATTATAGAATAAATATGCAAAAAAGAAAAATAAAGGAGGGTAATACCTTAATACAACTAATCCATCATACCAGTTTGGTGCTATATTATGAAACCCATATTCTTTCAGGAAAAAAAGATTTGCTATGTGACTGCTAAAATCATAAGAGGGGTAAAAGTATATCATTTTTGATAATTGAATTAATTTTATTATTAGAACTATTGCTAGTAATATTATAGAAATAAACCAAAAATATTTAGGTTTCATAACAATATATTATGAACAAAATTTATAAAACTTTTTTGTATCCTTCCAAAGTCTTTTTTGCAATTTTATCCCACAAGAAATTCTCTTTTATGTGTTCCTTTAACTGATTATTTTTTGGAGTATTATAAGATTCTATCAATTTTTCCTTTATATCTTCTATACTTTCTGGGTTGATATATTTTGCATATTTGTTATAGTAATCTTTGGTAGAACCTCTTTCTGTTATGACTACATTCGCTCCAGCTAATCCTGCTTCCAATGCAACCAAACCAGGTGTTTCATATTCTGCAGGAAGCGTGACAACTTTTGCTGCTGCATATGCAGATTCCAATAATGTAGAATGATGATCAAATACCCCCAAGAAATGCACATTTTCATCTGCTTCTTTTTTACACTCATCAAAATAATCTTTTAGATGTGGCTCGCAATCCCCGATAATAACCAATGGTATTTTTGTTCCTTTTAATGTTTTGATCAAGTTAAGAACATTTTTTCTTACATCTATTCTTCCAACATACAATATAAAATCCTTTAATTTATATTTTTCTTCAAATTCATCTGGAGTTGCATTCATAAATCTCTCATCTACCCCATGCGGAACTGGGAATATTTTTTCTTTAGAAATTTTAAACTGTTTTGCCAAAAAATTTCCTTCCATCCACGTATCTGGAAATAAGATATCTGACATATCCAGCATTTTTTTAACTTTTGAGAATCCCTGAAAATGCCTGTTTATGATATTATATCCTATTTGGCTTATTTTTGTTTTTATTGAAACCTTGCTTTTTAGAATATAAGATGCTTGATGTAAATCATATATTGTTGTTAATGCTATTGGGACTTTTTGAGCGTGTGCTGATTCTATAACATCATAACAGCTACTTCCTGTTCCAATGTTGTGAAGAATATCATAATCTTTTATTTTATCATTCCAATAATTAAATAATTTTACATTTACACCCTCTTTTTCCAAATACTCTTTTGTTTTTAGTGCTACTATTCCCCCACCACCAATTACTTGAAAAGAGGTTGGCAAAGTATTCATTAAAACTTTCATAATTATCTCTTCTGAGTAATTTATATAAATGTTTTTATACCAGTAAAAATCCCTCAAAGTTTACTTTGTTTTCTGATTTTTGTTCATAAAGAATTAGTGCCTGCAATGCAAACATTGTACACCACGAGTTTATGTGCTCATATTTATTTCCTTTATCATCATATCCATAAATAAAACCACCTTCTTGTTCTTCTTTTGTATTTTGAAATTCCAATAATCTTTGCTTTAATATTTCTAACTTGCCCTTTTTTATAGAATGTAATATACCCATCCTTAATGCCTGTCCCAAAATGTCTGTTCTTTCAAAATCTATTAATTTATTATTTCTGAAAAACTGCGGAATTCCTCCATTTTCTTTTTGATTATTAAACAAATATTCTGTTGCTTTTTTAGAAAATTCTAAATATTTCTTATTGTTCAAATATTTTCCAGCTACATACAACCCTTCTGCAGCATAACAATGCGGATGAAATAAAGAATCTCCTGTTTTACTAAATGTTATGACCCTTCCATCATTCTGAAAGAATTTTAAGCTATAATCACATATTTTTATTGCAGAATTCTTGTATTTTTCATCTTTTGTTATCTTATGTAATTTTAGTAAACCAATAGATAATTTGTTATGAAATGCTCCTAATTGGGTTGACCATTTTTCTCCATTATCTGTTAATGACTCATCTTTTCCATTATAAACAGCATAAAAACTTCCATCTGGTTTTTGTTTTCCTATTATAAATTTTGCCAGTCTTTTTGAGAATTCCAAATATTTTTCATCTTTTGTTATTTCATATAAATTTATTATTCCATTTAGAACCATTCCGGAATCAAATAAAAACATTTCTTCATTTTCAAAAGAACCCCTGAATTCTGTCTTGTCATAGAAATATCTGCAAAGTATCCCCCCTGACTTGTGTGTTGCTTTGTTGATTAACCAATTTGCTGCTAATTTTGCCCTTTTCAAATAAATTTCTTTTTTTTCTAATTTATAGAGAAATAATAAAGTAGTTATAGCGTAACCTGTTATTTCAGAATATGCATAAGGATAATTCTTATTATTTACATCAAACCATGAATTGAATGCTCCTTTATGCTCTCCTTCTAAATTTTGTATGCCAGAATTTAATAACCAATTTTTTGCTGAGTTTATTCCTTCCATATTACTTCTTTAAACCATTCTATATTCTTCTTTAATCCTTCATCTATTGGAATCTTTGGCTCCCATTCGAACATTTTCTTTGCCTTTGTATTATCACAGCATAATCTCATTACTTGTCCTTGTCTCTCTTCTGTATGCAATAGTTTTGAATTGCTGTTTGTATATTTTATTATTTTTTCAGCCAATTCATTTATGCTTATATCAATTCCACTTCCAAAGTTAACAGATTGTCCAATTGCTTTTTTATGACTTCCCATTAAAAGAAATCCTTTTATTGTATCATCAACATAATTAAAATCTCTTGTTTGCTTGCCTGAACCATGCACCGTTATATCCTTATTATTTAATGCCATTTCTATGAATTTTGGAGTAACATCATAAATCATTCTAGGCCCATATGTATTGAATGGTCTTATTATTGCAACAGGAACATTATATGTTTTCCAATAAGCATAACAATACCTATCTGCGGCTGCCTTGCTTGCTCCATAAGGAGTGCTTGGTTCAAACTCATCCGTTTCTTTTATTGGATCTGAATGTGTTCCATATACTTCACTTGATGATGTACAAACACATTGTTCCACTTCTTTTGAATCCATAACTGCATGTAATATATGTAATGTTCCAAGTAAATTGGTCTTCATAACCTCCATTGGGTGCTTGAAGGAATTTGGAACATAAGCATCAGCAGCCAAATGAAAAATTATTTGTGGATTATTCTTTTTTATCAAATCTATAGAATCTGAGCTTCCTATATCCCCTGTTATTATTTCCTTTAATTTGTCTTTTATATGAATTATATTTCTTAATTCATTCTTGACTGTTCCTGTTACTGAATTTCCTCTTACATAAGCAGACACTTCAGCCCCTAATTTTAATAATTCTTCAGTTAGATGAGAACCCATGAATCCATCTGCCCCCGTAACCAATACTTTTTTTCCTTTGTAGAATTCTCCTAAATTCATAATTTTTTTATGTAAGCAAATTTTAAAAGGGTTTTGATAGACTAATTCAACAAATTATCCATAATTTCAACCAAACCACTGGATCTTTTTTCTCTTGAGATATAATTGTTTTTGAAACTTCTCACTTTTTCTGCTACTTCTTCATCAAATCCAACATATCCAACAAAGCCCTCCGCTTCTCCAATTACTTTGAATCCAGGAAAATCTCCCATTGAGTCTCCAACTATAGCAAAATTTTCTAAAGAAAGATTTGTTTCTTGAGCATATATTTTTATTGCCTCTCCTTTATTTACATTTGGATTATATATATCAATTGAATGCCTATCAAACCTTATTTTTATATCAGGAAATCTTTTTCTGATTTTTTCATTAATTTTATCATAAATTTCTTCTAATCTATTTGAATCATGGTAAGGAAAATTGTTTAATAAAAGACTTATCATAAATTCTTTTGGTTCTTCCATCATAATTTTATGTATTCCTAATCTTTTTAGCATGGATATTATTTCATTTTTTTGATGTAATTCATTTAAAGAAATTATTTTGTTATCTGGCATAACGATAGCTGAACCCATTTCAACTATTCTTGGTCCATTTAAACCAAACACCTCATAGATTGCAGAAGAATAAAATCTGCTTCTACCCGTTACAATTCCTATTTTTCCATCTTTTTCTAAATATTCATTAAGTTTAGAAGTCAATCTTGAATCATGCCCCGCTGGACTGTTATTTGTACCTACTATTGTTCCATCAATATCCAATAATAAATTATTATATTTCATATTTTATTCTATTAAAAAAGAAAAATTTTTTACTTCATATCCTTTTAGTAAACTAAAATAAGCAACCATCAACGCTTCACTTGGAGGAACTAATTTGTATGTTCCTTCAACTAAATTTTCATATAATTGATCTCTGGCTAATATTTCCAATCCCGATACTTCTTCGTTTGTTACTATCTTATTACTTGGTAATCCTGTTCTTAATCTGAATAACATATCAGGTTTTCCAAAATTTTCTATACTTTTCATAATTCCTATTAAATGAGATTCTTCTATACTTTCAACAGGAACTCCAATTTCTTCATTTACCTCATCTTTTACTGCCTTGAAATGACCTTCACTTGTAAATCCATGTTTTGTGGGTTCTGCATATCCTCCAGGAGTGTCATAAAATCCAGCATATTCTGCAACCTTATCAGATCTTTTAATTAAAGCAATTTTATCATCTGAGAATTCAACAACGACACAATTACCTATTGGATTTGCAAATAAAGCATATTTATCCCCATATAATCTTCTTCCCTCTTCCATCAATAATTTACCAAATAGATGATTAATTGATAATGTTCTAAATTAAATTCCCATTTGTCTGTTTTAAACATATATTTTTACAATCAAAAAAATTTATAAAACTATTTATTATTGTGAAATAGTAAATTCTTTTTCTAGAATATCCATTATTTTTTTACCAGAATTTCCATCACCAAAAGGATTTTCCCAATTCCTTTCTTTGTTTAACATAATTTCAACACATTCAATTATCTTGTCTGGATTTGTTCCTGCTGTCATATTGCTTCCCGCTTCTATTGTTTCAGGCCTTTCTGTAGCATTCCTTAATGTAACACATGGTTTCTTAATTATGCATGTCTCTTCTTGTATTCCTCCTGAATCTGTTAGAACTAATTTACTATTATTCATCAAGCTTAGAAAGTCCATATAACCCATCGGCTCTGTTGTTATAACCTTGTCAGGAATTTTCAATCCAAATTTTGTTATATTTTTTCTTGTTCTTGGATGCAAAGGAAATATTATTTTATGGTTATTTGACAAAATATCCAATGCCTTTAATGTGTTTGATAATTCATCTTTTTTATCAACATATTCAGGACGATGAGCTGTTATAGCAATGTATTCGTTTGGTTTTATATTTAATTTTTCCAGAATATTATTATTTGTTAATTCTATATTCTGTAATGTTGCGTCTACTATTGTATTTCCTGTTACAAATATTTTGTTTTCATTAATATTCTCTTTCAGTAAGTTTTGTTTTGATTTTTCTGTTGGCACAAACAAATAATCTCCAATTATTCCACTTATTACCCTATGAATTTCCTCAAACATTATTTCATAACTTCTTAACCCAGATTCTATATGCCCTATTTTTATTCCTAATTTATGTGCTGCCATTGCTCCAGCCAGCGTTGTTGATGTGTCTCCTAATACCAAAACCACATCTGGTTTCTCATTTTGAAATACTTCTTTTAATCTTGTAATCATTTTATTTAGTTGCTCACCATAATATCCAGAACCAACCTCCAAATTATATTTTGCCTTTGGTAATTTTAGATCTTCAAAGAAAACTTTATCTAAATTATAATCATAATGTTGTCCAGTATGAACTATGAAATAATTAATTCCCCTTTTTTCACATTCTCTTATAATTGGAGCGAACTTAACAATTTCTGGACGCGTTCCCAATACAATACTCACCTTCATACTAAGATTTTCTTAATGAAAGATATATAAAATTTCTTATAATGCAATATATATGAAAATTGGATTTTTAATTAGAAAAATAGTAAGAGTTCCATACTATACCTTTAATAAATTTAAAAAGAAATCTAATCTTTTGATAAATAAACTTTTTTTCAGAGTTACAAGGAAAGAATTGTTATTGAAATTAAAAAAAATTGGTCTAAAAAGAGGAGACGTGGTTTATATTCACTCTTCTATAAGTTCTTTTGGTTACATCCAAGGTGGAGCAGATGCTGTACTTAATATTATTCTTAAATTAATTGGAGATAAAGGAACCATTGTAATTCCTTCTTTTACTCACAAAACAGATGTTTTTGATTTTAAGAATACAAAATGCTGGACAGGTAAACTTTCTGAAAACTTGAGATTAAGAAGAGATTCTTTTAGAAGCATACATCCAACACACTCTGTTGTTGCTTTTGGTCCTTTAGCAGAAGAGATTACTAAAAGTCATGAAAAAAGCAAAGCACCATTTGATGAAAATAGCCCTTTTCATAAAATAGCAAAAAGAAAAAGTTATATCTTAATGTTAGGAACAGAAAATAATAGCATGATACATTATGTTCAGAATAAAATTAATTTTCCTAATCTGTTTCTTGATAAATTATTTGAATGTAAATACCTGATTAATGGAAAAATTAAATCAATGAAGACTAAATTGCATCATCCAAATGGTTCTATTAAATATATTTGTAATAGTAGGCTATGTACTGATGTTCAATTTTTGGTTAAAATGTACAAAGATGAAAAATTTAAAGAAAATAATTATATGAAAACAATTAGGATTGGCAAAGCAGTATGTCATTTGATAAACACACAAGATTTTGTTAGGATATCCACCAAATATTTACAAAACAATATAAAAAGATATAAAAAAGAGTATAACTCTTTAATTAAAAATGGTTGAGTATGTTAAATTCAGTGAATTGAAAGTTGGAGATAAGGGAGAGATAACTAAAACAATCACTGAGGAAGATGTCAAGAAGTTTATAGAAATATGTGGTGATATAAATCCAATACATATTAGTGAAGAATTTGCCAGCAGAACACCCTTGAAAACTAAAATAGTTCATGGCATTTTGACAAGCAGTTTGATTTCAACAGTTGTTGGCACTAAAATTCCGGGACCTGGTTCGGTTTGGCTTGATCAAAATCTTAAATTCATTAAACCTGTTAGAATTAATGATGAAATTACAGCAATTTCTGAGATAATTGTAAAAATTGAAGAAAGACAGCAGGTTATAGTCAGAACAACATGCAAGAATCAAAATAATGAAATTGTTATAGAGGGCGTTGGAACTCATAAAATATTAAATCCTTAAAATGAAAATATTAATTATTGGCGGATCAAGATTTGTAGGACCCATAATAATTTCTAAACTAATTAAGAGAGGTCATGAAATAATGGTATTCAATAGAGGAAGAGTAAAATCAAATTATGATGAAAAAGTAAAATTTATACGGGGAGACAGAAAAGAAGGTTTTAATATAAAAGATCATTTTGATGTTGTTATAGATACTTGTTCTTACAAAGGAACTCATATTCAAAAAGCCATAGATAAACTGAGTTTTGATTATTATGTTAATTTTGGAACTGCAGCTTCTTATAAGAAAACTGAATTATTTCCTTTAACAGAAGATTCTCCTTTAGGTGACTGGCCAGTTTGGGGAGAATATAATAGAGGAAAAGTTGAATGTGAACAAGTTTTGAGAAAAAGCGGAATTAAATTTTCTACAATAAGACCTGTTTATATTTTAGGATCCAATAATTATGTTGATAGAGAAAATTTCATTTATTCAAGGATTAAAAATAAAACCCCTTTAATTTTACCGGGAAACGGGCAGGCGCCGATTCAATTTGTTTTTGCAGAAGATGTTGCTAATTCAATAGTTTACTTAGCTGAAAATAAGATAGAAGGGGAATTCAACTGCTGTTGTGATGAAGTTATAACCCTGAAAGGTTTAGTTGAAGAAATGGGAAAAATTGTTGGTGTTGAACCTGTTATAAAATACAATTTAGATGCGGATGGTGAAAAATATGATGAAAATGAATTTCCTTTTGCCAATGAAAATTTCTTTTGTACAAACAAGAAACTTAAAGATTCAGGAATAAAATTTACTAATTTAATTGAAGGTTTGAAAAAAGATTATGAAAATTATTATAAAAAAATTATATAACTTATTTTCTTTCAATGCTTATCCATTGTGGATACTCTGGTAATTTTTTAGTTATATTATACCCATAAATTTTTGCATTTCCTTCTTCACTAATTATTTTAAAACCCCTTTTTATGTATAAAGGCTTCATTCTCCAATTTGATTCTATCTCTTTTAATACACCTTTTATTTTTTTTACATTTCTTTCCTTTGCATAATTCAATATTGAAATTAATAAACTACTTCCTATTCCTCTGCCCATTGTCCTGCATGAAACTGTTAAATCTTTTATTTCCCATTCATCTTTATTTGTTGTATCTACTATTGTTTCAGCAATTAATCCATAATCTCCAAATTTATCTTTTAACTCTGTAATAAAAATCTCAATCTTTTTGTTATCATATTTGCTTTTCAGGTCTTCAAGAACATATCTATTGCCTGTTGTATTAAGCTCATTTGTTCTATTAAATAATTGTACAACCCTTTCCCAATCGTTATCCTCAACAGGTCTTACAATCATTTTTATATCACAATTTTTCAAAAATTCCTTGTAATTTCCTTTATGGTTTTTCTCAGCTTCTTCTCTATTCCTTTGTTCTTTTAATATTTGAACCCTTTTTTTGTCGGTATCCGTAGCATTTTCTGGTTGCACCCCTCTTAATTCAAGAATATCCAAGGGATCTTTTAATTCAATAGACAATAATTCAGGAATTTGGGATATCACTTCAGCCCTCTGAAATGCATCATCATCAACAAAAATTACTTCACTTGGGGTTACATTAAATTTTTCTATTAATTTTTTTATTCCTTCTGATTTTAATCCCCAACCAATCTCAGGATTTTCGAAGTATTTTTTTATTTCAAACTTTTCCAATGTTTTATCCGCATCTTCATAATAATTCTTACTGCAAATTGTATTTTTTATTCCTCTTTTATCCAATTCTTTTAAAGTTGCTGCTGTTCCTAGCTTTAATCTTACAGAATCCTTGTCCTGGTAATATACAGTACCCTCCCATAAAGTATTATCCAAATCCCATATCACTAGTTTTGTTTTGGTCATTTGTTAATATTTGATTGTGAAACATATATAAAATTTCTCATTATTTAGACTATATGAAAATTGGATTTTTGATAGAGTATTTTTATCCTATCAAAGGAGGGGCAGAGAACAATTGTTTTTATTTAGCCAGAGAATTAGCTAAAAAGCATGATGTTCATGTATTTACATCTAATAGGAAAGATGATAAGATATTCAAAAAAGAGGAGACTGTTGAATTTATTAAAATTCATAGATACAAGAATTTTTTTAGATATAAATATTATCTGACTTTCACCCCTGGGCTTTTGAGTATTTTAAAATATAATTTGGATATTCTTCATGTTCATAGCTTTGGTTTTTTATGGCATGATTTCATTGTTTTATTGAAAAAATTATTCTCCAGAACTAAAATAGTTAACACACCGCATGGACCTTTCATGGCATTAAACAAATATAATTTTCTAGAGAATATATTTAGGAGTGTAATTATATTCAAGGAATATTTTTTTAATAAATTATATAATGTTGTTATTCAGGTTAACCCAAACCAGCATAAATGGATAACAAAATATGGTGTATCCAGAAAAAAAATAAAATATATTCCTAATGGAATATCCAAAGAAACATTTGATAAGATTGATAATAAAAATTTTATAAAGAAATATAATTTGAAGAATAAATTTGTTATTTCCTATGTTGGAAGAATTCAGAAATATAAAGGATTAAATCAAGTAATTAAGGTTTTACCAAAATTAGATAAAAAGATTATTTTTTTAGTTGCTGGAAAAGACTCTGGAGATAAAAAAAGATTAATTGATCTGGCAATAAAATTAAAAGTTGGAGATAGAATTATATTTTTAGGTGAGATCTCTGATAAGGATAAACTAAGAGCACTTGATTCTTCTGAAATATTTATTCTACCGAGTGATTGGGAAGCTTTTGGAATTGTTATACTAGAAGCCATGGCTAGAAATAATACCATAATTTCCACTAAAACAGAAGGAGGTAAATTTTTAGTCAGAAAAGAAAATGGTTTTACCTATAATTTTGGAGATTTAAAAAAATTAAAGGAAATTATTGAAATTTTATTCAATAATAAAAAATTAAGAGATACTATGAAGAAAAATAATTTAATGAAATCAAAAGAATTTTTATGGGAAGATATTGTTGATGATTTAGAGAGAATTTATAGAAAATGAGAATAGCTCATGTGTGCCCATTTTATAAACCAGTAATTTGTGGTGTAGGTCAGGTAGTTTATGAATTGGCTCAGAGACAATTGAGAAATGGTCATGAAGTTCATGTTTATACCTCTGACTGGGACAAGAATAAACGTATTAAGAAAAAAGAGGAGATAATTGAGGGTGTTTATGTTCATAGATGTTATCATATATTCAGGGCTGTTAATTTTGTTACTATTTGGCCTTCTGTGTTCTTTAAATTACTGGGTCAGAATTTTGATATTATCCATAGCCATATTCCAGGGCATGCTCATGCAATTCTTGCTGGTTTTGTAGCTAAAATTAAAAAAATTAGACATATTCATACTACACATTGTCCTTGGACTGATGCATATAGGAACAAACTTGGAGTCTATGGTTATTATTTTGCAAAATATACTTACATACCTATATTATTTAAAATAGTTGATAAAATAATAGCAATTACTCCCTGGGAAATTGAATTTCTTTTAAAATATGGTGCTAAGAAAAATAAAATAGTAGTGATTCCAAACGGGATGGATAATCTTCTTTATAAAAAAATTAAGAATAATGATTTTAGGAAAAAAATAGGAATTTCTGGTAAAGATAGATTGGTTTTATTCTTTGGAAGACTGAATCCAACTAAAGGTGTTGATAAACTGGTTCAGGTTGCTGAAGAAATAACCAAAGAAAGGAAAAACATTTATTTTGTTTTCAGAGGACCTGATGAAGGTATGAAATATATTGTTGAGAATGCAGTTAAAAAAAATAAAAATATTATTTTAGTTAAAGAAACAAGAGATAAAAAAGAAGTTGCTAGGACATATCAGTCAGCTGATATTTATGTATTGCCAAGTTACAGAGAGGGATTGCCTTTAACTTTATTTGAAGCTATGGCATCTGGCTTACCCATTGTTGCAAGCCCAGTGAATGGAGTTCCTTATGAAATAAAAGAGCCTGAGAATGGATTTTTAGTTAAGTATGGGGATTTGAAGAATTTAAAAAAAAGAATATTGCAAATATTGGATGATAAAAAATTAGCTAAAAAAATAAGCGAGAATAATCAAATTAAATCTAAAAATTATGATTGGGATTTAATATACAAGAAAACGATGAAATTATATAATAGATAATTTTTTTATATTTATGAATCTAAGGAATAAAATTGAATCTTTTTTAAGGAATAAATATAATCTATTATTTTTAGGAATTATCTTATTGGCCTTTATGATTAGATTATATTATTTTATTTATACTTATAATCAGCCTTTATGGTGGGATGAAGCGGAATATATGAGTATGGCTAAGAACATTCTTTATGGAATTCCCTATGATTTTAATCCACAGAGACCAATTTTATTTCCTTTGTTAATAAGCTTGTTTTTGTGGATGGGGGAGGGTGTTGTTAAATTTTTTATCGGTTTTTTACCATCTTTAGGGTCTGTGATTGTAACTTATTTACTTGGAAAAGAACTTTACAATAAGAAAATAGGTCTGATTGCTTCTTTTATTATGGCTGTATTTTGGGTTTTGCTATTTAATGGGACAAGAATTCATGCTGATGGAATTGCTTTATTTTTTAGTCTTTTAGGAATTTATTTTTTCTGGAAAGGTTATGTTTCTGGAAAATCCTTGAAATTGACAGGAATTGGATTTCTATTTATGGCTTTAGGATTTATGATTAAAGTAAATGCAATACTAGCTCCATTAATTATTTTGTTTTTCTTAATTATTACCGAGAAACTTGATTTTTTAAAAGAAAAAATATTATGGAAATCTGTAATTTGGTTTTTCATTCCTTTAATACCTTATTTTATTTATAATTATTTTAAGTTTGGAAAAATATTTTCATTTATTGCAGGTTATGTTGATACAAAATCATTGAGTGCTAAATTTGGTTCAAGTCTTAATTTTGGAATTCTTAAATTTACATATATATTCACAGAAAATTTATTCTTTATTTTATTTCTGATTGGACTTTTGTTTATTTTATTTAATCTGATATTGGGTTTTGATCTAATACACAAGAAAAAAGATTTGAAATTAAAAGCAGATATGCTTTCTATTTTGTCCTTAATTGTTGTTATGGGTTATTTCATATTTATAGAAAGATGGAATGCTGAACCTAGATGGTTGATTCTTATGGCTCCTTTTATGTTTTTTATAATTGGAAGAGGAATAACTGAAATTACCGAATTTATAAAAATTAATAAAAAAATTATATTTTTTATTATTGTTATTGTTTTATTTATTGGTTCTTATTATCAATTAAATTACACCAATAATTTAATAAAAAATAAAAGAAGTTCTTATGAACCTGTTAAATTATCTGGACTTTGGATTAAAGAAAATTCTAATGAAGAAGATATTGTTATGAGCAAATCTGTTCCACAAACCACTTATTATTCTGAAAGAGAAACTTATGGGGTTGTTTCACAGAAAGATAGACTTAAAAACCAAATTAAGGAACTTAAACCTAAATATATAATAATTTCAATCTTTGAAATACACCCCCCCGAACTTTTGCAAACCATTGATGAGATTAAAGATCATTTACAAATTGTAAATGCTTATTTTATGGATGCTGAGGGAAAACAACCAGTTTTAATTGTCTATGGATTTAAAGATTATAATTTTTAATTACTTTTTTTATTTCTTTTATGAATATTCTTGATTGGGTATTATTTGAAAATTTATCTGCTGTTTCTTTGATTTTTTTTCTATCCCATTTTTTATTCATTGCTTTTTTTATTTTTTCTGATAAATCCTTTGTATCATAAGGTTTTGCTAGGAATCCATTGATATTTTCAATGATTGATTCTGCTGGACCTGCACCATCCTTCCATGCTACTGTAGGAGTTCCGCATGACATCGCTTCTATAGGGACTATTCCAAAATCTTCATTTGGGGCTGTTAATACAAAAACTTTTGCTTCATTATACAATCTTATTAATTTTTCTTCAGAAATTCTCCCTAATATCTTTACTCTTTTTTGTAAATTTAATTTTTTGATTAAATCTTCTAATTTATTTTTATATTCCTTTTTTATACTTCCAGAAATTATTAATTTTTTATTTGGAATATATTTTATTGCTTCAATTGCATATTCAAATTTTTTATCAGGGATTACTCTTCCATGAGCATAGATAAAATCTTTTTTATTTACATTTAAAATCTTGAAAACTTCCTTTTTTGTGGGATATATTATAACTGCATCCCTTTTGTATATTTTTTGTACTCTTTTTTTTGTGAAATTGCTGTTTACAAACAATGTTTTTGCATTTTTCACAACTTTTTTATCCAGATTCCTCAACCAATTTCCAATTATTTTCCCACCCACCCATGCGAAAAATCTTTTTGGGTGGTTTATCCATTCTTTTTCTTCTTCTTTTGATTTGAAATAAAGAAAATTTGGTGGATGATGAATATAAATTATATAAGGAATTCTTGTTCTGTAACAATAATAAGACATAAGAAAACTATGACTTATTGCTAAATTGACTTTTAATTTTCTAATAAAAGGATTTATGCAAAACCACATTATTTCAAATGATTCATTTAACATTGGGAACTTTGATATTTTTTTTATTTTTATTCCTTCATATAATTCATTTTTTTCTATTTCTTTATTTATATGAGCAAATCCAAGATATGTTTTGAATTTGTCTTTTAACCAGTTATAATTATTTACCATAACTCTTTCTAAACCACCAATTTCACTAAGACCTTCATATAATACTGCTATTGTTTTCATCTTTTAGCCCTAATTAACCAGCCTTCTTTTGTTGATTTCTTTCTTGATAATTTATTTTTTATTGTTCCAATACAAAAGGTTATTAACCATATAAAAAATGCAATTTTTCCCTTGATATTCTTTATCTTATTAAGATTTTTTAATGAATGTGCCAATAATGGAAAATAAAAATTAAATAAATTTATATTAATATTATATTTCTCGAATATCTGATTTCTTGCTAGTGCTGTTCTTTCTTTTTGTTTTGTTATATCTTTTAATCTTGTTGTTTCATATGCTGCTATCATTCTTGGAAAGTTATAATCTTCTTTTACTAAAATTTTATAATTATTTTTTAGAATGTCTAATGTCCTCTCAAAATCATCCCCAAGAGTTACATTTTCATTGTAAAGTTCTTTTTTGAATATATTTACTAAGAATGGAAATGAATTCTTTATAAATTTTATATATAATTTGTTATCTTTTTTGTATGTGTATCTTTTTTTTTGAAAATCCATCCAAAAATAATTTCCCCATAAACTTCCTAAATGCCCAACTGATTTTATTTTATTTAATTTTTCTGGAATATATTCTATTGGATAAGATTCTGCTATCCCACCTAATTTTTTATCTTTAAATTCATTCTTTAATTCTAACCACTTTTTTTTATTTTCTACTCTGAAAATCCAATCAGCATCATGAATTATAATAATATCCCCTTTTGATTTTTTTATTAGATTGTTTATAATTGCTGGTTTTCCATTTCTTCCTTTAAAATTGAAATATTTAATAAATTTATAATTTTTAATTATATTTTCTGTTTTATCTGTACACCCATCTAATCCAATTAGAAATTCTATGTTATCATCAAAATTATATATTTTTTTGAAATTCTCTAATGGTTCCCTAATTATATTTTCTTCATTATGTGCCGCCATTAAAAAACTTACTTTCATTTTGTAGCATAAACCAAATAATTTATTGTGAATCTTTTATCAAAAAATATTTTGTCTAACCTTTTTACTATTAAATTAAGAAAGGTTATTAATGGTTTTGAAATTATTGGAAATTTTTCCTCTATTGCAAAATTAAATAATTGGATAATTGCCAATAATGCCCCACCATTTGGTTTTATTTCAACATAACTAAATTTTTTAAATAATTCCCTTAAACCATATTCTGTAAATCTAAAATAATCATGTGGTTCTCCATGTAACACTTGTGCCATATGAGTTGTTAATATACAAACCCCATCTTTTTTGAGAATCCTATGAATTTCATTCACCATTTTTTGTGGATCTTTTATATGTTCTAATACCTGCGAGGAAAATACTGAATCTACTGATTTGTCTTTCATTGGAATATTTAATGCATCCCCAATTATATCTGGTTTTGATCCAGGATATTCAAAATTATCCATTTTTATATACTTCTTGACATTTTTGAAAAAAGATTTGTATGGGGCTAATCCTGCACCCACATCAATTAAAGTTCCTTTTGCATACTTTGCATATTTCTGTATATCTTCTGATAATGTTGAAAAATGTAAATATATTGCAGCATTAATTGGGGGATTTCTATAAAATTCAGGTGTTCTTACTACTGGATTCCATTTTTTCATTATAGAAATCTATATTTTAGTAAAACATATAAAGCTTTTATTCCATCTTTCCATGTAATCTTCTTTCCTTCTTTAAAAGATCTACAATTGTATTCTATTGGAACCTCTTTTATCTTATAATTCCCTTTTAGCAGTTTTGCTGTAATTTCTGGTTCAAAATCAAATCTATCAGAGTCTATTTTTATTTTTTTTATTATACCTGATTTTATTAATTTATAACATGTTTCCATGTCAGTTATTCTTTTTTGGTATAATATTGTTGTTGCCAATGAAAGCAATTTATTTCCAAGATAATGTAATGGAACATTGAATCCTTTTATTTTTCCTAGAAGTCTTGAACCATAGATTATATCATAATCTTTTATTTGAGATAATAATTTTTTATATTCCTCAGGATTATACTCCAAATCACCATCTTGTATTATTACATAATCTCCAGTAATTTCTTTTAAGGCTGTTTTTATTGCTCCACCTTTTCCTTTATTCTTTTTATGTCTTAATTTTTTTATATTTTTATCTTTAATATTATTAATTATCTCCCAAGAATTATCTTTTGAACAATCATCAACTATTATTATCTCTTTTTTTATATCTCCAAGATTCACTCTTTTTACTTTTTCTAATATTTCTAGAAGAGTTTTTTCTTCATTATATACTGGAATTATTATTGATAATTTCATCTTTGTAATCATCTTTCATTATTTTTATTATTAAAATTATTGAGAATAATGCTATTAAAATTTCAATATATAAAATTATATGTGCTATTATATCTAATAACTTATGGAGCGGATTTTTTGCTTCATATTGTAAAATTATATCTTCTTTAGGTTCATAATTTACTGGATAGAAAAAGAAATTATGTGTTCTTTTTATTGATTCCACCATACCAGAGATTAAAGGAAATTCTGTTTCATATACATTAAAATAAGGAACTCCCCTATCATATATCGTTTTTTTTAGTATTGAAATTTCTTTGAAATTTTCTACTATATTTTCTGTTGATTGATTAAATTCTGATTGATTACTTATACTGCCCCACCCACAATCATCCACTATGCATTCTATAAAATATGTTTTTATTTTTTGATTTGTTGGTTGGTTTAATTGTGATAACAATTGGCTTAAATAATTTGTTTCTAAATAATTTCTATCATTGAAAATAAATGCTATTCTTCCATTGTATATTCTTGAATCTACTATTACTAATGAATTTTCTTCAATATTTTTATGTTTATATTCTATTGTTTTTTGAATTGCATTCTTTCCTGAAAATTGTAATTTTGTAATAGATATTATTAAAAATATTAAAATTAATGCTAAAATAATATATTTTGAATTCTTTTTGCTGAATTTGGATATTCCATCTATTGTTAATGATGAAAAAATACAAAAGATTGGCACTCCAAAAACAAAATGTTTTTCTAATAAAGATGTTCCTGTTAAAAATATAAAAGGAATTATAAATAACATCAATAGATAAATTGTCCAATTTTTATCTTTTTTAAATGCCAAAGGTATTCCTATTAAAAATGTTATGAGAAGAAATATGCTATAATTCCAGTAGTGTTGTATTCCTTTTATTATTCCTGGGGTCCCATTATTATAATTTACAAGTAATACTTTTAGACTAAATGGTTGTATTGTATTTGCTATAGATTGGTAAACTCCTTTATCCTCTCCTGATAAAAATCTAGAAAACTGTAAATCAGTTATTCCATTTTCTTTGTATAGAATATAATTAAATGTTAATGTTGGTAAAGCAATTACAAACATTATTAGAAAAAATATTAATACTAATCTTAGATTCTTTTTAGAAAATATTTTTTTATTTTTAGTTGGATACAATAATATTATTAAGTATGCTGGAATAAATAATGCCCCAACATTTTTTACTAATATCCCTATTCCTAACAATATTGTCGCTGTTATATGATATTTTAATTTATCTTCTTTTACAAATTTTATCAAGAAATAAGAACTTAATAAAATAAAGAACATCATTGCCACATCTAATTCTGTTAATGTCATTAATATATGGAATGATGAGAATGTTAGTAATATTGAAGAAATTAATGCTATTTTTTTATTGAACATTTCTTTTGTTAGAAAATATAGTGCTAATATTGACAATGATCCAAAAATTATTGATAATAATCTGCTACTTACCAAAGTCATTCCAAATATTTTATATGATAAATCTGTTAGATACATCCATATTGGGTTTTCATGCATTTCCTGTAATAATCCTGAATTTATTATTCCTTTAGCATGTACTCCATATACCATTTCATCAGGACTCCCACCTATTGAAAAAGAGAAAATTAATCTTAAGATTATACCAATTATAAATAAAAGAATTAGATATTTTGTACTATTTTTTCTAAAAATAAAATCCATGATATTACTTAACACATCTTTTTTCATCTTAGTTTGTGGTGTATTTTTATAGATTCAGGCAAAGAATCATAAAAATTTATTATAAATTTAAATTTAGAGTTTATTAATCTTAGTCTTGTCAATGATAAAAACATTTCGGGTATTGCTTTATGTATTTTTAATTGTGATCCTAAACTATCCTCCCATTTTGTTGGATATTCCTTTATTTTATATTTTTGTTTTTTCACCTGCAATAATAAATCCACATCAAATGCCCATCTTGTTATATCCAATTTTGGCAATATTCTTTTTATTACTTCTTTTTTGAATAATTTAGCCCCACATTGTGTATCATATATTCTTAATCCAAATAAAATTCTTACCATAAGATTAAACGCACGAGAAGCAATTATTCTTGTTATTTTCTGTTTGGGTTTTACTACTGCTCCTTTTATATATCTTGATGCAATAATGCAATCATATTTTCCAATATTTTTTATTAAATCTTCAAACTCTCTTGGTTTCGTTGAATTATCCGCATCTACAAAACCAATTAATTTTCCTTGTGCAATTCTAAATCCTTCTTTTATTGCTCCACCCTTTCCTACTGCTTCTTTTATTATTTTATACTTTATTTGTTTATTTTTTTTAGAAAGTTTTTTTACTATATCTTCAGTTTTGTCCTTACAACCATTTGGAATTATAATTAATTCATAATCGTATTTCTTGAAATATTTAATATAATCTTCTGCTGTTTTTTCTATTCTTTTTTCTTCGTTATATGCTGGGATTATTATTGATAATTCAACCATTTTTTGGATTTAATGTTAATAAAATCATAACTATGAATAATAATATCATGTAAATCATTAAAACATTTACTACTTGCATTAAGCTTGAGTGAAATAATATAATAAATACTATTTGCAATATATTGAAAAATATAAGAATATATAAAAATCTTTTTTTATTAATTGATAGATTATAGAATGTAATAATATAAATTAAAGAAAATAGACCTATTATTACTGCAAAGGGTCCAACATAAGGCACTGTTGCTAAAAATTGAGAGCCAAATAGTATATTTACTATCAATTTTGGAAAACTATAAAAAATTATTGTAGCTGGAATTATTATTATTAAACTAATTAATAAAGAATTTTTTAATAGATATCTATATCTCTTTTTCTTTTTGTGGAGCTCAGAAACTTTTGGAAACATTACTTGGCTTATAGATAATGTTGCGAAAAATAATATTAATCCTAATTTAGATGCTGCTACATAATATCCTGTTTCTATTTCAGTAAAAAAATGTTTTACTAGTATAACATCTATATTATACATTAATGTTAAACTTATTAATGCAATTAATATTGGAATTGAGAATTTGTAAATTCTTTTTATATCAAATTCTTTTTTCTTCTTTTTGGTTATATCTCTTAAAGGATAAAAACTAACAAAGAAAGATATAACATAAGATAAGACCATGGCTATTATTGCTCCATAAATATTTAATCCCAATAAAACTAAGATTATTGCTCCAAATAATTTTATTATTCCCTCTATTACAAGATTCCAGCTTAATCCCTTAAATCTTTGTAACCCCTGTAATGAGCCTCTATTTACAGGTATAAGCATTAAAAATAATATACAAGGAGATATTATTAATAAGGGAGTTATAGTTATGTGCAAGAATTTTGCTAATAAAGGAGTTATAATTATAAATATTATAAGAGATATAAATCCATATTTTGTTAATTTATTTATTAACTTATCTATCAAGTAACTTATTTTTGAATATTCTTTTTTTGTATTTAAATTAGATACATATTTTGTAACCCCTGCTTGTAATGTATTTAATCCTATTCCCATTATATACACAATGGAGAGGATAACCCCTAAAATACTATAATCTGCCGGTCCCAAAATACGCCCCATATAAAAATGAAATATAAATCCTAAAACACCTGCACTAAGAGAACCTATAAATAAAATTATATTATCTTTTATGAACCTGCTATTTTTATTATAATAATTTAACAGTTTATCTATCAATTTATACCACCCAAATTAATAAACAAAATATAAATTCCAGAACTATAAAAAAGGTTGTAATCTGTTTTTCTGTATATTCTCCTGTTCTTGTTAATAAATGAACTAAAGAGTAAATCTTTTTTCCATGATATGATTTTATTTTTCCTTTATGATAATAACCATAACTCTTTGCCTTGAATTTGCTTCTCCATTTTAAAATAAATTCAAAAAAGAAAGGAATTGATGCTATTATTGCTGCTTTTTCTATATTTCCTAATATTGCTATAACCGCTATTGCTCCTCCAAGTAAATATGTTAATGAATCTCCCGGAAGTATTTTTGCAGGATATTTGTTGAATATATAAAATGCTATTAGTGATGAAAAAATTAACAATGCTATTAATGCCGCTGTTTCTCTTCCATTCGCGTATGCATATAATCCCAACATTCCAGTGTATATTATTCCCATTCCAGTTTCCAGTCCATTTATCCCAGCCAATAAATTTACCATATTTGCAGCACCTATAACTCCTATGGGGATTAATATCAAGGGATAAATTAATCCCAATTCTATCCTACCTATTAATGGAATCCACATGGCCGTTACGCCCGCATTAATAACCATTAAGGGTACGGCTGCTGTTAATGTTAATACTGGCTTTTGCCATTGTTTTAATCCTGATGATTCCTCCTTTGATTTTACTAGTAAATCATCAACGAATCCAACTAGAGTTATCATAATTATAGTTGTTAGCCCAGCGAATAGGGGAATTGTTGGTTCTTTATAATTAAAATAAAAAGTTTGAAAAAAAGAATAAACCATAACGCCCATAAATAAACCAGCCATGACAGCGATTCCGCCAGATATTGGAACTAAAGGTTTATTTTTTTTGTTTTGATCCTTTACAACTAATCCTATTCTTCTTAGATATCTTATCAGCCACGGTGTTAAATATAAAACTATTAAGAAAGATACTATTGCTGATATGAGAGGGAGTATTGTCATAATCTTGATTATTCAATAAGATTTTTATAATTATTCTTTTTAGCTTACTTTTATGGTTAAGACTATAGACATTGTGATTCCTACCTATAGAGGAAATATAATTGAGTTTGAATCTGGTTTTGAAAAACAATATAATTTTTATAAAAAAAATCTAAAATATTATAAATGGAATGTTCTTATAAGTGTTAATGGTTTTGGAGCTGATAAAATAATAGGCCTGTCTAAGAATTTTTGTGAAAAATATCCAAATGTTTCTTATATTTATACTCCTGATGAAGGAAAGGGTTATTCTGTAATTAATGGTTTACTTAAATCCAAATCAAATATTGTTGCTTATATGGATGTTGACTTATCAACAAACTTATCCTCTTTTATGAATTTAATTAATCAAATTAATGAAGGTTATGATTTAAGTACTGGTTCAAGATACCATAAAGATTCTAATGTAAAAAGATATTTTATTAGAAGAATTTTATCTGTTGTTTATCACTTACTTATATTAAAATATTTTTTAGGAGTTAATTTTAAAGATTCACAATGTGGTTACAAAGCAGTTAATCAAAAATTTATTAGAGAAATTCTTCCCTTAATTAAAGATAGGAATTGGTTTTTTGAAACCGAGATGATGTATTTTGCAGATAAGAAAGGATTTAAAATAAAAGAAATACCAATTATTTGGAGAGAAAGTGGATTTTCAAGTGTTAATCTCATAAAAGTTGTTTTTGAATTCTTGTTTAAAATTGTTGAATTAAAATTTAGAAAAATTATCTGATAAATCTCTCTTTAATTATTCTGAACAATATTATAAAACCATCTTTTATTTTTATTTTAGAATGTCCACCATATCTTAATTTGTAATTTATTGGAACTTGCTTTATTTTATATCTTTTTTTCAATGCTTTTATACTCACCTGAGCTTCAAGATCCCACCCATCTGTATCAACTAAATTATGGAATTTATCAACGTTGAATATCTTTATTCCGCAGTTTAAATCCTTAATATTTCCTAAAAATAATATGTTTGTTAATAGAGTGAAAAATCTATTTGGTAATCTGTGTGATGGTGTCACATTTTTGTAATTTCTATACCCCATTACTAAATCATAATCTTTCATGTATTTTGTCATTTTTTTTAAATCTTCAGCAGGATATGTTCCATCACAATCTATTCTTCCAACATATTTGTAGCCTTTCTCCTTTGCAATTCTCAAAACTTCTTTTACTCCTGCCCCAAAACCTTTTCCTTTCCTTTGATATACAGGCACACCCATACCCATTGCTATTTTTTCAGTCTTATCTTTTGATTTTTCATCTACTATGTAAATATTATTTATACCTACTTTTCTTAAATTATTTATTATATAAGCTACATTCTCTTCTTCGTTCTTAGCTGCTATACCTGCTACAAATTCTTCATTCATTCTCTTTCCACCATTCAATTGTCTTTCTTAATCCTTCTTCTATATTATATCTTGGCTCCCAATTTAATTCTTTTTTTATTTTTGATATATCCAAATAATAATGCCACATCTCATTTTCCCTATATGGTTTATCAAATTTTACAGTTAAATTGTTACTTTTTTGCAAATATTCTGCTATCTCTTTAAGTTTTATTTCTTTACCAGAACCTAAGTTAAATGTCCCTTTTATTACTTTTTTACATGAAATTATGAATGCACCCATTATATCGTCTACATATATAAAATCCCTGTGTTGTTCACCTTTTGTCATTGAAAATTCTTTATTTTTTATTATTGAATTTATTAATGAGGGAATAAACATATTTCCTTTTTGATATGGTCCATATACTACAGGCATTCTAAATATTGCGATTGGTTTGTTAAATACTTCTAAAAACAAATTGCAATAGTTTTCAGCACTTATTTTTGATGCAGAATAAGGACTCATTGACTTTGTCTTCATATTTTCTTTGAATGGAGTTTCATTTTCATCTCCATAAAGTTCTGATGTATTTGGATATATAAATAAATCATATTTTATATCTTTAGTTGCCATTAACATGTTAATTGTTCCTTGAACATTTATCTCATATGTTTCCTTGATTAAATTAATATCCCTTGAATGATTAATAAAAGCTGCTAAATGAAATATTATATTAGGATTTATTTCACTAATCACTTTTTTTAATTCTTCAAAATTTTTAATATCTATTATATATTCTTTTTTTATTAATTCCTTTAATTCAGATTGATTCTTATCAATACAATAAATCTCAGCTTCTTCTTTTGCCAATCTTTTTATTAAGTTTTTACCTATAAATCCATTAGCCCCAGTTATTAGAACGCTTTTTCCTTTTAGAGACATTTTATATATTATTTTTATACCACTCAATTGTTTTTTGTAAACTTTCTTCTATGCTATGTTTTGGCTCCCAACCAAGAATTCTTTTTATCTTTTCTCCATTTAGATATTGGTGCTTTATTTCTCCTTTTGCTTCATTTAATATTTCTGGTTCTAAATCAGAATTCATATTTTTTAATATTAATTTGACTAATTCTAAAATATTTAATCTATTGCCTGTTGAGATATTGAACGCTTCTCCTTTTATATCATCTCTATGTAAATTCTCTGCGATTGTTAAATAACCGTCAACTGCATCTGGAATAAATATAAAATCTCTAATATAATTTCCATCACTTCTTATTAAGGGTCTTTTATTTCTTAATACATTTTTTATTGTTTCAGGCACTATTCTGTTAAAATTTAAATCTCCTGGACCGTAGAAATTACCACATCTCGTAATTGCTATAGACAATCCGTATGTTTTATAATAAGATTGAGATATTAAATCAACACAAGATTTTGAAACATCATAAGGGTGTTCTCCTTGTAATGGTGCTGTTTCATTATAAGGTAATTCTTTTTGACTTCCATATGCTTTATCACTTGATGCAATTAATATCCTTTTGATATTATCTTTGTGTAACCTACATGCTTCTAAAACATTCCATGTTCCTCTTATATTTGCTTCAAATGTTGCTAAAGGACTTTTATTTGCTATTGTTACTATGGGTTGAGCTGCTAAATGAAATACAGTATCAATTTCATATTCATTTAATGCTCTTTCAATTAATGAAAAATCCTCTATTTTTCCCCTAACTATTGTTACCTTATCACATAATCCTTCAGAGAAAAATATTGATTTTGGAACATAATCTCTTACAAGAACAACAATCCTATGTGTTTTTAATTCCAGTAGTCTTTTTATTAGATTGCTACCTAATAACCCGCTTCCTCCAGTTATTAATACATTTTTATCTTCCCAGAAATTATTCATACTTAATATTATTTTAAGAAAATTTATAAGGTTTTTTGTTAATTTGACATTAGCCCTTTCAGCATCAAATCTCTGATAAATTCTACTTCACTTTTATCATAAAACTCTGATATTATTCCCATATTCCTGTTTTCTTTAATAGTTTTTTCTAATAAATTTCTAATATCCGTTCTTCCTAGCTCTCTTGTTTGTGTTATAATCATATTTGTTATTCCTTCTTTTTCTGTTTGTTCATCTTTTTTATGATAAAATTTGTTTTCTTTAGCCCTTATATATCCAGTAGATATCCCCCCCAATAATGATGATCTTATTGCTGTGTAATACTCCCCAGCAAAACCCGTAAGATCTGCAATCCTTGCCATTCTCATTGTATAATTCATTAATTCTGGGTAATTTGGATGTGTTGTGTTAAATATAGAAACCCCAGTTGTACTTTCACCTATCTTTTTATATGCGGCATCAGCATTTAGTCCGTATTTATCATCTTTTACTATCAATTTTTCAGAACTTATAGCTAAAGAATGAAATAGCTCATGGATTTTTCTTAAATTACTATTTTTTTCATACACTGCTAATTTAACTTGAATATCTCTAGATCCTGGAGCATACAATGTGTTTTCTTTTTCTACTTTCTCCATCAATTCTATTAATAATTCTAGAGAATCACCTTTTACAGATAGTTGATCAATGTCAATACTTCCAATTATATACTTTTTTTCATAGAATGTGGGATTAAAGACTATTTGTCTGAAACTAACACCCGACCCCCTATTTTTTGGATCATATAATAACCATAGATTAAGTGGTAATCCTTCTAATTTTTTTTTTATTTTTTCTCTTAATTCTTCGTTTATATTATCATTTGTAGTTAGTTTTAAACCGAAATTTAATTTATATCTTTTTGATAAGCCTAATCCAATAATAAGATTATCTATCCCTTTTTCAAATTCATTTAAACTTTCTTCATTATTGATAAAATGTCTTGCAACAATATATTTTTCCATTTTGGTTATAAACATTTGATTCTTTATAAATCTTTTACTTATACTACTTTAGAATGATTAATTATTCCCAAACTTTCCATAAAGGATTGGTTTCCCATAAGTTATTTAGATATGTTGCATCCCTTATTGTATCCATACACTGCCAGAAATCTTTATGTTTGTATGCCATAAATTGTCCTTCTTTAGCCAAATTTTTTAATGGTTCTCCTTCAAGCATACAAGATTCGTCTGTTGTTAAATAATTGAATATTCTCTTGTTAAATGCAAAAAATCCGCCATCTATCCATCCTTCATGTATTAGATGCTTCTTTTTGAAGTCACTTATGGTATTATTTTCTTCTATATCTAGTAAACCAAACCTTGTTGATGGTCTTACAGAAGTAACAGTCCCTATTTTCCCATGACTTAAATGAAAATCAAGCAATTCTTTTATGTTTACGTTAGAAACTCCATCACCATATGTCAATAAGAAATTATCCCCATCAACATATTTTTCGATTTGTTTTATCCTTGATCCTGTTTCTGATTTCAGACCAGTTTCTGCAAAGGTAATATTCCAATCTTCCATATCATTTTCACCATGTCTTGTTAAGATGTTTGATTTTGGATTGAATGTAAAATCTTTTGTTATTTTATCATAGTTTAAGAAGAAATTCTTAATCATATGTCCTTTGTATCCAAGGCACAGTATAAAATCCCTGAATCCATAATGGGAATATATCTTCATTATATGCCATAAAATTGGCATTCCCCCAATTTCTACCAGTGGTTTTGGTTTGAATTCAGTCTCTTCTTTTAATCTTGTTCCCTGCCCACCACACAATATTACAACTTTCATGTTTTGGTTATATAATAAAATTTAATAAACATTTCTATTTTTTACCTGAATTTCCATAATTGAATTTTTTGAATAAACATATAATTTCTTGATTTTATTAACTTACAATTCTTTTTTAAAATATTTTGTATACTATTGAATTCTGATTTGTGAATATCATATTTTTCACTTTCCCATTCTAAATCCTGAGTCATGCTATTTAAAAAATTACTTAAAAAATTCATTTTTGGTATTGCAGTAATTATTTTTATATTTTTATTCATTTTTTTAAAGTCATTTAATGTTTTTTGTAACTCCACCTTATTTAAATGTTCCAATACATTGATACAAAAAATAAAATTTGGAGAAACTTTAGTATAATCTTCAATATCACTGTATTTCTTGTTTATGTCATAACCAATATAACTAAAACTTTTATCCTTTGATTTTAGTATTTTTTTAAGCTGCTGGCAACTGCATCCAAAATCAAGTATTAAAGAATTATTTAACTTCCAATATTTGCTTATATTTAATGCCGACTTTAATAATCCATTAAAATACTCTCTTATCAACGGATTTTTGTTTTGATAACAGAATTCTTCTATACTTACATCTTTCTTTTTTTTGTTACCACCCATTAATTTTATAATGAGGTTTTTTGGGATATATTTGTCATAATTCCTTTTGTGTATATTCATCTTGATTTTTTATGAGTAAACTTTAATAAATCTTTCTCATTTATTTTATAAATGAAATTTTTAAAAAAATACTTTGAATTTATATTTGCTTTTTTACTTATTGTTATACTCTTTATATTAAAATATCCTGTTTTAAAATTACCTTATTCTTGGGATGTTATGAATTATGTTATTCCAGCCGCCCAATTTATATATGAAAATAGTTTTACAATATTCCTTTGGAATTATAGTAATGGACACCCCCCTTTTTATTTTATATTATTGGGTTTTGTTTTTAAATTATTTGGAAATTCACAGCTTGTTGCTCATTTAGTCACTTTGTTTTTTTCTTTTTTAGCAGTTTATTACACTTATCTATTAGGTAAATTTTTGTTTAATAGAAAAATTGGTATTATTGCATCTTTTTTAATGTTTTTTTCTCCAACTTTCTTTTCTCATTCTGGTATGTCCCATACTGCGATTCCTTTAACTGCTTTAAGTATAATTTCCATATACTATTTCCTAAAAGGAAACAATTTTCTCTATATAATTTTTTCATCTTTACTTGTTTTAACTGAAGAAAGAGCTATTGCAATTCCCCTTGTTTTGTTATTTTATAAAATATTTAAAGAGAAGAAGATTAATATTAAGAAGAATATTATTCTCTTTGTTCCTATTCTTGTTTTTATTCTTTGGTTGTTGTCAAATAAATTATATTATGGATATTTCTTATGGCCTGCAAGTTCTTCTCTTGTATCTTTTAATATTATTAGGGTGTTTCTTAACGCTTTTATGGTTCTTAAAAATTTATTCTTTGATTATTACAGATGGATTTTAACTTCTTTTATTATAATATCTTGTTTTAGTTTTAAATTATTAAAAGATAAAAAAAGGATTTTATTTTCATTAATATATCCTTTGATATTATTTGTATTAATGTTTAATTTACCTAGATTATCCATCTATTTTGATAAGTATTTTCCACATATAATTGATTATTTTATTATTGTTAAAGAATTTAGTGTATTATTTGCTTTATTATTTTTTATTTTAATATTATCTTTCAACAAGTTTTTTAACTTTTGGAATAATAAAAAAATTTATCCCATTTATTTTACTTTTATTTTTATGTTTTTATCCTATTTTTTAGTGATTCCTTTTGCCCCAAGATATGCACTTCCAGTTTATCCTATTATTTTTATTTTATTTTCTTTATCTTTAGTTAAAATTTTTAAAAAATATTCTTATGTTATTTTTGTTATTTTATTAATATTATTTTCTACGCAATGGACAGGAAATCATTCAGATGTTGGCTTTGTTCTTGAGTATAATATGGAATATGTTGATGCTGTTAAAACACATGAAATGGCTACTCATTATTTAGAAAAAAATTTTCCTGATGCGGTTATACTTGTTTCTTATCCTCAATCTTTGGAACTTCAGTATCCTTATCTTGGTTATGTAGAAAAGCCATTGAATGTTATTTCAATACCTCCTTTTCCTGGTTTGACTTCAAAAAATATTACTATTTCTCTTAATTCTGATAAATATAATAAAACAATTGATTTGAATTCCATAGATATAATTTATTCTTCTGACCAAGAATTTAAAACTAGGTATTCAAGAGAGTTAAATAAAATATTAAATAAAACCCTTATAAAAGAATTTGAATTGAATAATAAAACAGTAAAAATTTATGAAGTTGATAAAAGCAAAACTTATCCTTTTTATATTGTTCCTATGGATTAGTCTTACAATTTTTAATTTCATTAACAACGGTTTTTACATCTTTTTTATTCATTATTGGGGATAGGGGCAGAGATAATATTTCTTCATAGAGTTCTTCAGCATTTTTACATATGCCTTTTTTATAACCAAGATTCCTGTAATATTCAAAGTAATGAATTGGTGTGTAATGGACATGACAACCTATCCCTCTTTTATTTAATTCAATGAAAAGTTTGTTTCTGTTGATACCAAATTCATTCTCTTTAATTTTTATAATATAATAAGCCCAGCTTGATTTTGCATAATCTTTTTCTATGGGTAATTCTATTCCTTTAATGTCTTTTAATAATTCACTATAATATTCTACCAACCCTCTTCTTTTTTTGTTAAATTCTTCTAATTTTTTAAGTTGAGATACTCCAACTGCGCATTGAAATTCTCCTAATCTATAATTATATCCTGGACCAATACATTCTCTAAACCACGGATTTGTTTTTATCCTTTCATTTTTATAATTGTGTCTGTCTGGATAAACTATTCCATGATTTCTATATATATCTGCATATTCTGCTATTTTTTTATTATTGGTTGTTATCATTCCACCTTCTCCCAATGTGGAAATATTTTTTTGAGTATGAAAGCTAAATACATGAGCGTCTCCTTCCTCATTTCCTATCTTTTTACCTTTGTATTCAGAACCTATTGAAAGAGCACAATCCCCCAATATCTTTATGTTATTTTCTTTTGCAATTTTGTTTATCTCATCCATTTCGCAAGGATGCCCTAAATGATGCACTGGAATTATTGCTTTTGTATTTGAATTTATTTTTTCTTTTATAGATTCTGCTGATATGTTTAAAGTATCTTTATCTATATCCGCGAATACGGGTTTTCCTTCACATAACAATATAGAATTGGCAGTTGCCACCCAAGTTATGGGTGTTGTGATTACCTCATCTCCTTTTTTTATATTCATTGCTTTTAATGCCAAATGTAATCCTGCAGTTCCACTTGAAACACTTATTGCATATTTACATCCAATATACTCAGAAAATTTCTTTTCAAATTCATCTCTTAATTTATATTTTATTTTATTATCATATGATGAAATTAGACTTTTTATTTGTTCAATATCTAATTCGTCATATATATTCCCGTATGTGTAAAAAGGTACTTTGAATTCCATTTTAATTAAAGGAAATTTGCAATTTTGATAATCTTGGTAGCCCTTTTTCTTTATTATAATACAACTCAATATAATTTTTATACCATTCAACTGTCTTTTTTAATCCTTCTTCAAAAGATATTTTCGGCTCCCACCCCAATATTTCTTTAGCTTTTTTGTTTTCGCAAAACATTTTCCATATTTCTGTTGGTCTATACTCCAGTGAACCTATGCTTAATTTTGAATTCGAATTAGTTAATTTATATATTTTTAATATTAAATTCTTTATTGATATGTCCTGTCCTGAACCCAAATTTATTATTTTTCCTACTACCCCCTCTTTTTCTGCTGCTAAAATAAATCCATCAATAATATTTTCTACAAAATTAAATTCCCTTGTTTGTTTACCTTCCGTTGATTTGATCTCATTTCCTAATAAACAATTTATTATTATTTCAGGAATTATTGCCTTTTCACTTTGGTAAGGACCAAAATTGTTGAAAGGTCTTAAAACAATTACAGGATATTTATCTTGATGATATCTCATTCTTGCATATAATTCACCAGAATATTTTGTTATACTGTATGGAGATATTGGTCTGGGATTAAAATCTTCTTTAAATGGTACCTTTTCCTGATAACCATATATCTCTGAAGTAGAAGTGTAAATAAATTTAGAACATCCTTTACATGCTTCCATTAGATTAGCTGTTCCTTTTGCATTTACATCAAAACATTGTGAAACATGAGTAAAACTATGTCCCACATGATTATAAGCAGCCAAATGATAAATAATTTCTGGTTTTAGTTTTTTTATTTGTTCTAAGGAATCGATATCCCTTATATCTGCTTCAATTACATTTAATTTTTCCCATATATCGGATAATCTTGCATTGTCTATTAAACTATTATACTTTGTTATTATAGAAACATTTGCTCCTAAATTTACTAGTTTTCTTGTTAGATGAGACCCTATGAATCCTGCTGCTCCAGTTACTAAAATATTTTTATTCTTCATTTTCACCCCAATATGTATAATATTTAAAGATATTATCTGCTATCTTTTTTTGTGAATGAGTGTTAAATGTTATATTTAAACCTTCATGATAATAAGCCCTCATTTTTCCCATACTTATAATCTTTTGGAAAAATAATGTCCACCCCTCTTCTCCTTTTGTATTAAGCAAATCTTTTGTAATATAATTAAAAGCTTCTTTTTCTATTATGGAATACCCCATATAATAATTTAATTTTGGTTTTTCTTTAAATTCAATTATTTTGTTATCTTTTTTTATATTAATTAAACCAAAAGGACTTTGCACTGAACTTGCTACAATTGTCATGAGAGCATCCGAGGAATTATGCGACTCCAACAATTTTTTAAAATCTATATCCGCATAAGTATCCCCATAAGCCACTATTATTTTATCCTCAATTAAATCTTTTATGTCATAAATTCTTTTTAACATAGTTGCTTCTTCTCCAGAATCAGAATATTGAATGTTATAATTTGAGAATTTATTAAAATAATTCTTTATTAAACTTCCTTTGTAACCTATACAAAATATAAAATCATTAAAACCCTTATTTGAATATAAATTTACTGCCTGATGCAATATGGGTTTTCCATCTATTTCTACTAATGGTTTTGGAATATCATTAGTTATAGGTTTTAGTCTTACCCCCTTTCCTCCGCATAATATTACAATCTTTGGAGTTTTCATATTTTTGATTTATAGATTAAACTTATAAATATTCCTTTTGAAAGGGAATATTTAAAAATTTGATATAAATAGTTCTTTTATGAAAGTTCCTGAATTGTCTGTGGTAATCCCTTTTTATAATGAGGAAAAAACCATTGAACCATTAACAAATACATTGATAAATAAATTTAATAAAAGTAATATCAATTACGAATTAATCCTTGTTGATAATGGTTCTAGCGACAATACCCCTAAAATAGCAGATAATCTGTCTAAAAAATACAAAGATGTTAAAACAGTTCATGTTAAAATTAATCAAGGATATGGTTTTGGAATATTAAGTGGCTTTAAAGTGTCTTATGGAGAATATATTGGTTATATGGATGGGGATTTTGAAATTGATCCAGAAAGCATAATAAAACTATATAAAAAAGTTAGAAAGTATAATGCAGATATTGGAAAAGGAATAAGAGATAAGAAAGAAGCTAATATCTTCAAGGCTTTGGCTTCTTTTGGTTATGATTTTTTATTCTTTATTTTATTCTTCAAATTTATAAAGCAAGTTAATGCAAATCCTAAAATAATTAGAAGATATTGTTATAATAAAATGAATCTTAATTCCAAGGATTGGTTTATAGATTCTGAAATAATAATTAAAGCATTAAAAAATAATTATAAAGTTGTTAATCAAACAGTATCATATAAACCAAGAGAATCTGGGGAATCTCATTTAAAATTTTTTGATTTATTTCCTGTTATCTTTAAATATTTTAAGAACATAATTAAAGCAAGATTTTTTTATTAATTAAATTTATACAAACAAACATTGTTTATTTGATTGATTTTATTTAAATTACAACTTTCTAAGAAATTACAATCTTCATCGTAAGATATTAGATAATCATTTTTGAGATACTCTTTGTTTTCTACTAATGAATTGCAGTCTTTATTTTTTACACTATTACCGAATTCCCTTAATCTACTAAAATATTCTTCACTAGGTATCTTATACCATCCAGATGGCGTTGAAATATTCAAATAAATTGGTGCATAAGAATAATATGCTTTACCATAACTTGTTTTTGAATGACTGTCTGTCATCAAAAAATTAGTATCTATTTCCTTCATTATTTCTAATGTATCTTTTTCTAATTGAGTATGCCCTATAAACCAAGGAGTGTAAAACATGCTTATTAAAACGCTTATTATAGAAATTATTATAATTCCAATTAAAAATAATTTATTTATTTTAAATTCTTTAAAGAATAAAAAGAATATGAAAAATAATAAAAATCCCATGAAAACATCAGGATATATATATTTCAATATTGGTAAAAATGCAGGAATCCTGAATAAAAGCATTATTGCTATCAATGCAATTGGAGAATAAAACAAGATCTCTTTTTTTTCATATTTTTTATTTTTAAGATATTTCCATAATATCCAAAGAAATACTAAAGGTATTATTATTGTAAATATGTTTTCTAATAAATAACTTCCACTGAAATTTAGGAGATTTGCTCCAATGGGATAAATTGTTCCTGCACTATTATAAAAATCCTTTATGTAAGGAATTACCCAAAAAGAATCAATAAGAAATGAAATTAAAATAATCAACAATATTTTTATTCTTGTTTTTCCTTCTTTTATTAGTAATAATGACAACCATAATATTGAAGATAATATAGCAACTGTCTGATGAGATATTATTAAGAGAGCATATATAGGAATAATAAATAAAATATACCAATCAAATTTTTTATCTTTATAATATAAAACAATAAAAGCAAATAATACAAAAACCATAAATGCAAAAAATTCGGGCAATCTTCCTAATCTTATATAATTACCTATGGCAGCTGCATTTGTGAATAATAATAGAAAGAATAGAATTCTTTTTTCTTTTGTTAATTTGAATTTATTTCCAAATTTATATATTATCAAAAAACCAAATAAGAATATCAAAATCATAGATATATACGCTGTTACTAAATAATTATTTGTTATTAAATTAATTAAATAACTAAAAAAATACCATCCGGGAGCTACCAGTTTGAAAGTGATAAATCCATTATACCAATATGAACAAAATTGATGAAACCCGCATTCTTTTAAAAAAAACAATAAAGAGATATATGAAGACCAATCATTTGTCAAATCCAATGGAAATTGCTTTGTTATTTTAGATTGATTTATTATTCTCACTAAAAAATTTATTCCCAGAATTAAAATTGGAATATATAACCATCCTTTATATGTTTTGGATTTCATATTAAGTATATTCTGGTTTTACTTTATTTACTTCCACATCCACTGATGTTCCATAATATTCTTCAGGTACTGTTAAATTTTCTGGATAAGACATTTCCCAAATTTTTAATGGCCCTATTAACCTTCCCTCATAAATAGATAAAGGCAATGAATTTTCGTCATTATACACTAATTTGAAATATTCCCCTTTTTGATTGAATAAATATAGTCTTGTGAATAATGTTCTTTTTACTCTTGGAGATAAGTATAATAAAGCTCCCATTGAATTCTGCTGGTTTCCACTTATTGTAGGAATTATTCTTAAACATGCATCTATTCCTTTTGGGTTATCAAAATTTATTTCCTGATCATTAAAATATACACAATTTATTGGTATTTCCATTTGTTGTCCGTTATAGATTAATATCCCTCTTGGCTGCACAAAATTTACTCCAATTTGCTGTCCATCTTCTTCTACAGTCTGTGTTTCTATGATAAATGCACCAAATGCTGCGGATCTTCTTGGGTATAATTTTCCTTCGTAAATTAAATCTTCATCAATAACTGTTCCACCACCATACACATATGCCACCCCATTTCTTGTTTCCATGGTATCTTGTGGTCTTAAGGTAAATGTACTTATCCATGAATATCTATCATATTCTCCATCTGATCCTATTGATGAATATGCAGGATATTTCCCTATTTCATCTGAAATTATTAATAAATGAGTTGCATTACTTGCTTTTAGCAATTCTAATGCTTCTATATTAGTTTGTCCAGTTAATACATGCCTTCCTATAAAATAATTAATTGCTCCCCTTGCATTTCCTCCATCACTTAAAGTTGCTCTGTTGGCTCCTGTCTGCACTAAATAACCATAATCCCACCAATGAGCAAATACTGAATTTTCAGGAGTATTTTCTCTTACCCATTGCATTGCTACCTGCCATTGTGTATTATATACTGTTCCAGAATATTGTGCCTGTACAGAGCTTGTTTTGTAAAATCCAATAAACAAGGAACCTACAATTACTATAATTATTAATATTATTATAATTTTATACAATCTTTCCTTTAATTTTGATGCTGATTCATATAATTTAACTACAAGATATGCAAATACTATTGTAGTTATTGGAGCAAATATATACAACAATCTTATAGCACTTCTCGCAGCAACAATCATTATTATAAACCATATCAAAATAAATATTAGAGATTCATTTATCTCTTTTAATTTTTCAAAAAGATTAATATTTTTATAATATATTCTTAAATAAGAATATGTCAAGACGGCAATTAATAACAATAGCGATCCTAAATAAATTGTTATTGATAATGAAGTTTCTCCATTGAATATCGAACTTGGAGAATATCTAGTGAATATAAATCCAAAGACAAAAAAAGTGTACACCGCTGTTAATTTCCATGTATATCTTTTTGATATTATTTTTACTATTTCATAGAATAATATTATAGAACCTATGATTATTAGCCATATATATGACTTACCAAATTGACTGAACCAATCAGTTATATATGGCTGATGAGATTCTGCTACTGTGATAACCCATCTGTTTGTTGCAAAAGGCTTTGTAAGCGTTATGAATATATCTGATATTTTTGATACCAAAAAATTAGGTCCTTGTTCTATGAATAGTAATATTGTTCCTATTACTAGCGTTATTATAAAACTAGTAACAATATTGGGTAATTTTAAATTTATTTTTATTATTTTTTTATCAAATATTAAATAATTTACTAATCCGACAACAAATGCAAACAATGCCACTGAAGTTGTCAATGAAGTTGTTAGTGTTACAATATCAAATCTTGATGCGTAAAATATCCTTAATATTATAAATGAGGAAAATAACCATGTTGAGTAAGCATATAATTTATTTTTGTCAAATTTGTTTAAAAACATAGTTACTAATGCAAAAGCACCAATTGTTAGGAATATGAAACTTACACCACCCCAGGTCATTCCCATCAATGCCGTTGATATTCCAGCCAGCAGGGCAGTTATTAATGATTTTTTCAGATTATTTTGTTTCCAGGAATAAATGAAGAAATAAAATGCCATAAACATAAACATTGTACCAAGAGCTTCTTTATCTGAAACTCCAGCCATTGTTCTGAAAAGAAATGCCGGAATTACAATGAGAAATGCAGACGCTATCAATGCTGCCTTGTAATTCAACAGTTTTTTTGTTAAAAGGAAAAAGAATACAAGCCCTATAGCCAATGCTACTGGGGGATATATTATATTGGCGTATTCAATTGTAACTGCCTGATTAAAGAAATGAAGGAATTTGTACAAATAAACCATCAAGTGAGATAATAAACTGAATTCCTGAACACCGGTAAATCCTAACGGATAATATCTTAATGTATCCACGGCCATTAAATTTCCATTTTGTAAAATATACTGACTATACCTTAGGAATGCAAGTGCATCAGGATCAGCAGGAATATATTTTCCTGTTGTAATATCCTTTAAAAAAGGAAGATTTGCTGTTCTTATTTTATAACTTAGCCATATTATTACTACTAAAATTATATACTGAATATAATCCCCATATTTCTTTAGAATTTTTATTGCCTTCTCTTTCCTTTTTTCAAGTTCAACATTCTCTCTTTTTTCTTCTTCCATTCCATTGAATAAATTAATTATATTTTATAAATCTATTGAAACGCCGTGGGCAGGATTCGAACCTGCACGTCCAGAAGGACACCAGCTCTCAAGGCTGGCGCAATACCAGGTTATGCGACCACGGCATAATATTCTTAATTATTATGACTTTTAAAATGTTTTTGTTAGAAAAACAAGGGTGTTACGAACACTTCTATAATTGATCCTACTATTAGGAAAACTATTGACAATAATATTAAATCCACAGAATCTCTTAGAATTCTTTTTTTATTTTCTCCCATCAAATCATTATTTATTATTGCCACAGAGATTATTCCACCAGCCAAACCAGCCATAAAATATGCCAATATTTCAAAAACGCCATGCGTCATATATCTCATTAATGACAGGGGAATCCCTATAAGATGGGATCCGAACAAACCAAGCCTTTCTGTTGCAAATGAACCCATTGCTGCTCCTATTACAGATGCATTCCATGTCAAGATGAATATTGCTCCTGCTCCGAAGAATAATGAGAAGAACAGACAGAATAACATTACCTTGAAATTATTTATGAATATTCTTAATAATATTCCTGAGTTTACAAGCAAGTTTCCGGATATCTTTGAGTTTATTGAACTAATCGTGTTTAATTGAGTATGAAATAATATTTGTGTTGTGCTTGGCGGCAAAAAAACAAACCACAATGAATATGCCACTATAAATCCAAAGAATAAAAATATAAGAAATTTCAATGCTTTCCAATGATGCCTTAAAAGTGCCCTTTCATCCCTCATTTTCATATCTTTGCTTTCCTCAAACCTCATTGTTGAGTACATCAGTGGGGTAGTTATCATTACTGTCAGGAATACTGAGACCATAGAAGCTTCTTCCTTGAATATTAACAGTGCAAGAATTATTGATATTGATGCAAATATGAAACCATAAATGAACATTGATAGCGGATTCTTCTCTGCTTTTATCGGATTTACCAAGGATTCTAGGACCATTACAATAATCTGGAATTCTTTTCTTTATATATTTTTTTATTAGTAAGTTTTATTAATATAAAATCATTCAATATTATAAAAAGGGTGAATTATGAACAATTTCAATAAGATATGCGAAGATATTAAGGATTTGAGAATACAGGGAGCAGTCAATGTAGCAAAAAAAGGCCTTGAAGCTTATTCTTTAAAGCCCAGCAAGGATACAATCAGGAAATTATTGAGTTTAAGACCCACTGAGCCTATGCTAAGAAATGTCCTTGATTATGCTGAAAGATTTTCTGTTAAGGATACTTATTCCCTTATTGACAAGCATTTTGAAAAAATAATTTTCTATGGGAAGAAATTTATCAAGCACAAGAGAAAAATATTTACTCACTGCCATTCTTCAACTGTTGTGGATGTTCTTAAACTGAATAAAAGACTCCATGTTTTTAATACAGAGACAAGACCTTTATTTCAGGGAAGAAAGACTGCAGAGGAATTAAGCAAGGCAGGAATTGACGTGATTAATATTGTTGACAGTGCGGCTCTGGAATATATCCAAAAAAGCGATGCTGTTATCCTTGGCGCTGATGCAATTTTGGATAATGGAAATGTAATAAACAAGATTGGTTCCGGAATGTTTGCTGAAATTGCTTACGACCACAGAAAGCCAGTTTATATCATAGCAGACTCTCTGAAGTATAGCGACAGGATTGTAAAAATAGAACACAGGATTCCTGAGGAGATATGGGACAAGGGAATGAAAAATTTGAAAGTTGATAACCCAGCCTTTGGAATAATTCAGGCCAAACACATTAAAGCAATAATATCTGATTTTGGGATTTTAAGTCCTGAGGAATTTATTAAAGAAATTAAAAAAATAAGGAATAAAAAATTGATTTGCTTTGACATGGACAATACTCTGGTTCATTCCGACCGAGCACATGTTTATGCTTTTAATTATGCACTCTCTGATTTGGGTTTTAAGAAATTAACTTACATGGCAATGGCTGTTCATTTTGGAAAACCAAAGGAGGATGTTGCTGAAGCTATTTCCGGCACTAAAGATGAAAATATCATTAAGAAAATAATAGAGAAGCATGATGATTATCTGTATAAAGAGACTAAAAGATACTGCAGAAAGATTCCAGGTGCTGAAAGATCTCTGAAGAAATTGAAAGACAAGTATTATGTTGCTGTCTTGAGCAATTGCAGCCATAAAAGCACTGAAATTATTTTGACTGCTGCCGGTTATGATTTGGATTTCTTTGATTTGCTTATTGGAAGCGATGATGTTGAAAATCCAAAGCCTTATCCTGATGAAATTATTCAGGCGGAGCAATTAATGAGAATTAATTCTGAATATATGGTTGGAGATTCTATTTATGATGTTCGGGCTGGCAAGAAGGCAAAAGTGAAAACCATAGCGGTCTTGACTGGGCATTATACAAGAAAGGAATTAGAAAAAGAAAAACCTTATAAAATAATTAGGAATTTGAGGGGTTTGCTGAGAATAGTTTAATTATTCTGAAGCATGATTCATTTTTATATCTTTGAACCCTGAACCTGTTTCTTCTACAATCTGATTTTTAATTGAAATTCTAATTTTGTTTATTTCCCTTATTTTAATTGATCTTCTTCCAACCTCTTCTAATCCAAGCAGACCTTCTTTTCCTTTTCTAATATCAGATTCTAAATCCCAAATTTTACTGTTAGCATCATACAATCTATCAATCCATTCCTGTTTGATTAGAATGCCCTGTTTTTTGTAATCCTCAAGAACTTTTTTATAGTGCTCATACTCATCAGTCTTGTCCTCTGTTTTAATTCTCTCTTTTTTGAGTCTGACGATAACGAACCTATCGATCACCTCAGCTAATGGCATTTCCATAGTTTTTTGATTTTTGTAAGTTATATAAAGTTTTCTTGTTTTTGGTATATATGATTTCAATAATTGTGACTTCATTTAAAGAACCTAACTTAGAAAAATGTATTTTAAGTTTGATTAATCAGAAGACAAAACATAAATATAATATTGTTGTTGTCTCTCCTGATGATAATGCCAAGAAATTATGCAAGAAGCATAAAATAAAATATTTATTTGATCCAGGCAAGGGAAAAAGCTATGCTTTGAATTTGGTATTTAAGAAAATTAAATCTGAATTTTTAATATTAACCGATGCTGATGTTTATGTTTCTGATAATGTGATTGAAGAATTTATGAAAAAATTTAATCCTAAAATTGGGGTTATTACTGGCAGACCAATTTCTATTAATTCCAGAAAAAATATGATGGGTTACTGGAGTCATCTATTGTTTGATGCTGGAGCACATATGATTAGAAAAAAATTATACAATGAAAATAAATTCTTGGAATGCAGCGGTTATCTGTTTGGATTCAGAAATATTATTAAAAAAATTCCATTGGATGTTGCAGAAGATGCTTATATTCCTTATTGGTTTTATTCTAAAAATTATAAAATAATCTATTCTGAAAATTCTAAAGTTTTTGTTAAAAACCCGGATAATTTTAGAGATTGGCTGAACCAAAGAAAGAGAACAAGCAAAGCACATGAAACTTTGGAGAAATACGTTGATGTGGTTAAATTTCCCAGAGTTAAGAGTTTTAAGAATGAAATTTTATTTGGTTTTTTTTCCGCTTTATCTTACCCCAAAAATATTAAAGAATTTGTATGGACTATTTGTTTATTCTTTGCAAGATTTTATATGTGGTTGAATGTTTTTTATGATACAAAATTAAAAAAACAGCACTATACTGATGCATGGGAAAAGGTTGAAAGCACTAAATAACCACTTTATAATGAAAAATTTTATAAACTAATATTCTTTTTAGATTTTATGATAATTACGACATTTGCCCATGGAAATGGACCTTATTCAAGAACAATTGATTTGGGTTTGGCTATAAATAAGGAGCTTGATAAGAGAGGATGTGAAGAATTTCCAATTATTGTCCCCCTTGTTTATGGAGAAAGACAGAAAAGAATTATGCTTGAGGATTTTAAATACATCATTGAAGAAAATCCAAATTCTATTTTATTGGACGAATTTTATGGGCAAATATTAAATGAATTATTTTTCAAGGGGGATGATTTTAATAAACATCTGGAACATTTACTTAAGAATCAACCAAAACTTGAAGAAAAATTGAGAGATTATTTATCAGGAACTTTAAAATTAAAAAGATTTGATGGAAGTGAAAGAGTAATCAATGACAAAGATATTTCTTTTGAAATATCACATAATCCAAGGGTTGCTACTGGTTTTAAATATTCTTTTTATACTACAATTGGGTATTTCTCAGAAATATTGGAAAGAGCATCTTTGGAGGAATCTTTAGGTTTTGACAAAACTCTTTTGATGGAAGTGAAAACTAAAATTGCTGATAAAATTGAAAATGATAAAAAAATTCATTTTATGCCAGAACCTTTTGTTTTTTCTTATGATGAAAAGAGAAAAAAACTGAAAGATGAAATATTTACTCCCCCATTCATTCATGTTCCAAGAGAAAATAAGGAAGATGTTCCAGAAGGGATGTATGTTATGATAACAGGAATAGACGGCTTGATGGGTTTATTTGATGAAGTTAGTAAATTTGGAATGAAATTATATTACCCCCCTTTCATAAAAAATATTGAAGGTGCAGACAATACTCATACTCCAGAGTTTGTAGCAAATCCAAATATAAAATTTCAATTTGGAAGAACTGGCTGGAGTACAGTGTGGTGGTCTCATATGACAGAAACACCTTTAATAGCTCCAGCATACACCAAGGGAGATGATCCAGAAATATATTTTAATGAAAAAACTGTTAAAAAATTTGGTCTTGCAACAATTTTTAATCCTAGTTTGAAATCAAAAGATATTTTGCTTTTTGCAGATCCTTTAAGATATGATATGAAGAAAATTAATGAGATTTTAAAAAGTAATTACGGCATACTGGATGGAATAGATTATACAGCCAATATAATTGTAGATTTTATCATTAATAAGGATATTTCTCATTATAGAAATGTTAATCCTTGTTTGAGGTAATCTTTTTAAATACTAAAATTTTCTAATTAACAGAGGTGGTATGAATGTCACAATATCTTGATTTTTATGATACAAGTTACAATCCAAAGTCTTCTGATATTATTTGTCTATTCAGAGTGGAGCCTGCTTATGGAATGTCGAAGAAAGAAGTTATTGGAAGAGTTGCTTCCGAGTCAAGCAATGGCACATGGAGCGATCTTAGCACATTAAAACCACATATAAGAAAGATAAGAGCAAGGGCTTATGAGGTTAAAGGAGATTATGTGAAAATTGCCTATCCTATCGAACTCTTTGAAATGGGAAGTGTTCCCCAGTTATTATCCTCCTTTGCAGGAAATATTTTTGGAATGAAGGCCGTAAAGAACTTAAGATTAGAAGATATTCATTTTCCTGATAAATTAATGAAAAGCTTCAGAGGCCCTGAATATGGAATTGAAGGAATAAGAAGAAAGTTTAAAATTCATAAGAGGCCTTTGACTGCTTCTGTTCCAAAACCAAAAGTTGGATTGACAACTGTTGAATTTGCAAAGGTTGCTGAAGATGTCTGGAGCGGAGGTGTTGATTTTCTCAAGGATGATGAAAATTTAACTGATCAGTTATTCAATAGATTTGAGAATAGAGCAAATCATTGCTTTAAAATAAGAGATAAAGTTGAGAAGGAAACAGGGGAGAGAAAAGGGTATTTCTGTAATGTTACTGCTGAGACAATGGAGATGCTTGCAAGAGCCAAGCTAGTTCGTGATTTGGGGGGAGAATATGTCATGATTGATGTTTTGACTGCTGGTTTTGCAGGTTTTCAGACTTTGAGAGAATTCTGCCATGATCATAAAATGGCCATTCACTGCCATAGGGCTTTCCATTCTTCGTTTACCAGAAATCCCAGACATGGAATGTCTATGCTGGCTGTTGCTAAATTAGTCAGATTGACTGGAGGAGATAGTTTACATATTGGAACCGTGATTGGAAAGTTGGTTGGAAAAAAAGATGAAGTATTATCTATAGAACATGAAATTGAACACAACATTGCAAATGATTTTCTTGGACTTCCAGTATTAGATCAAAAATGGGGAGACATCAAACCAATGTTTGCA
>Ga0209542_10000506_pt1 | contig 94206 bp, 90 predicted proteins | sample RifCSPhighO2_01_FD_184028 | JGI IMG/M metagenome (GOLD analysis project Ga0209542, IMG submission 184028) | Soil microbial communities from Rifle, Colorado - Rifle CSP2_plank highO2_0.1 (SPAdes) (version 2) | ecosystem: Environmental > Terrestrial > Deep subsurface > Rock core/Sediment ...
GCATTTCGGACACTTTTCATCAAGCTTTTCAGGCTCCGGGTTAAACCATTTGACATAGGTACAGCCTTCGGTTTGTCGCGTTTCCGGATTCCAGTTGCCTTTCGAGCAACGCTGAACTTTTTTTCCGGATTGAAGTTCTTCAATAGGTTTTAACTCCGAACCGCACTTGGGACAGACGTTTTTTGGATCTTCTGATTTTTTCATATAATTCATTTATACGTAATTATATAACTTTTGTAAAGGGGTATTTTTTTCAACTATTTATTTAGATACTTTTGTAAGTTTAGCATGTCATGAAGCTTATAACTTATAGTATAATGTGGAAATGGAATGGAATCCGAAAGAAATTGTTGTAGAAGTTGAGTCTTTCTTAGACGATTTATTCAGTAAAACTGCATCAGATCCTAAGCCAGAAAATACACAAAATTTAAACTCTGGTATAGTCACACCCGTTAACAAAGCTCCATCTAAAAAACACTTATTAAGCGAACTGGGATTGGCAGGGATGGTAGACTTGATAAGTAAAGGTAATCTTGGCCCGGTGTCTAGTATTTTAAAATACTATCTGGATACATACAATCATACACCAATCTATTATGAACCTACATTCTGCAGATTGTTCGCTGAGGAAACCTATCTGGCATTAAGCGAGACCATGTACCAAGCGACGGGAGGAAAAGTTGGTTATAGACCCGTAAAAGTGACAGCAAATTTTGATGATCCGATTTCATACTATATGTGGTACCAGGGTAATAACTCTCCTGCACAAATATCGACTCCGGGAGTTCATAGAATTGGTAGGACATTTGTCGTCAGTGATTCATACATTATGGCAGCTGACGGGCTCATTAATCATGCTAATGAGCTTACCGGATATCACTTGATGCTGCAAAGGTTGAATGGCGTGGGAAATCGGGATGACAGAGATATCGGTGCTATATTATTCATAGATGCATCGGAAGTTGATGGAAATTGGAATAAAGCTTTTCTTTTTGAGGAAACACCTTCTGCATGGAGTATCCGCAGACCTGAAGATATAGTAAATGTAAGAGCCGGGCTTCTTTCCGGACTTCATGGTGGTAACTCGGCTACGCCCGAACCCCTAGTTTAAATAGTGGTTCGCGTGGAGTTCTCTCATTTATATAAAATTCAAATTTCAGAAACGATTAGAGTGATTTAGATCCATAAGCGATTATTTTCTTTCAACCACATAAAGAGCGCTTAAAAACAACCCCCAATATGGAAAGCGATCTTTATATAAAAGGCTCAACTTGTTTCGTTTAAACAAACTTAACCACTCTGTTTCATCTTTATTACTGTGAGGATGTCCAAGAAACTCTAGATTGACAATACTATCCATCATATAAGTGGCGAACTTTTGAAAAATGTTTTCAAAGATATCCTCCATTATGATAATTCTTTTGGATACTCTTGTGGCCTCTTTCACAAGAAGCTCGGGATTGGGCGTGTGGTGCAAAACAGTGATAAAAAGAGTTGTATCGAACGTATTTTTGTCAAAAGGTAAGTCTGAACCGTCAAAAATAATTGGTTTTATATTTTCACTAATTGAGATATCATGTACATCTAGTACGGTCAGATCGTAACCATTTCTTTTGATTGTGGAGGATAAAAGTCCTAGCCCACAACCGATATCAAGTATTTTTTTGTTTTGAGGTAGGTACTTCTTTATTCTTGAAATAATTAGAGCTATACGTTTGCGGTCGGCTTTGATAACAAAATCACGTATCGGTTTTATTTGTAAAAAAAATTGAAGCATCACTTGTCTATCATACTGTTAAAGCGCTGTTTATTCAAGAAATTGTTATACTAACATGTAAATATGAAAACGAATAAAGTTAATCTGCAAAGAACTAAAAGTTTGATGTAAATCCGTATTGCAGTTCTACTTTTTGGATTAGTGGGGCTATTGTGTTTACAACATTTATAGAACCATATGTGTTTAAAGAAAAAATAAAACTTAAGGATATACTAATCGCATTTATAACTCTGTTTGGGGTAGTATTAATTATTCCAAAGTTTGAGCTAGGTAACAATGTCACTCAGGGATTTATATGGGGTGTTGTTTCAGGATTTACTTTTGCGATACTATCAATTTTGAACAGAAAATATATTATAAGATATCTTTCTACTAATTCTACTTGGATTTATTTTTACTGCTGTTTCACACTCGCTGTTTATTAAAGGAATGCTGTATATTAAAGCACAGCTTGCCAGTATTATCGCAAGTCTCGAACCGGTGTATGGGATCATTTTTGCAATTATACTACTTCACGAGATACCCTCTGCGAGAACAATCCTGTGTGGAGTAATAATACTAGGAGCAACATCTGTTGCTTCGAATGATTTCTCAGCGCTCAAGCATATTCTAAAACGGAACGACTTATTTAGCTGTAGGGAGATTGGTGGCTTGCCACATCAATGATTTGTTTAAAGGTGAAGATGTTTAGAATGGTAGTAAGAGCAAGAATTACTTGAATTACCAAGAAGATGATGGGTCGGGCATAGAATCACTTCCACGATAATCTCCAGTAAGGCGAGTCATAATCGATCTTAGACCTGAGGTATGAGCAAGCTCCGGACATGTTTTACTACTTTCAGAAAAAAGAAAACCACTACCGATTGATTTAGCATTTGTTCTAGAATCCATTATTAATATACTAGAAGTGTGGTCAGGGTGTGCTGTGTAAAATTTTTGAATCATTACCTGAAATCCTTTTCCTCCATTATGATAATCAATAGCAAGAAGATAGAGTTCATCTGAAGCAACCGACCTATGTAATAACTTAGCATTAACTTCTTCTTGCCACGATGCATGACTTACGATACGTCCATTGTCTAAAAATGTGTTTATCTGAATTTCTTGCGGAAAATCATTCCCTTCTGGCGGAATTTCATTCATTCTCCTTACGATCGCAACTTGGCATGCTTCTGCAAAACTGGCACAAAATAATGGTTCAATAGGAATTATTTTTGGTCTGTACTTTCTAGTCAGTTTACCAAGGACTTTACCGACAGGTAAAAATGTACCACTTTCATTATTAAATATTCCTGGTACTTGCTCATGTTTATAAAGTTCACGAACTAAACCCGATTTTCTAGTTTCGCTTCTATTCATGAAAACAATTATACTTTATCGTTTTCAGCTGGCTATACAAACCTAAATATCAGCCTGTTATATCAGTATATTTATGAGTTTGAGACTGTTTATGTCCCGTTTGGTGACCCCAATGCAAAATTATTTGAACCGGCGATCGTTGTTTTCAACAAACTGATGCAGGTGTATGCACAAAACAATCACTTGTCTAAGATATTATTAAGCTGTTTGAGTAAAACAGGGATATCACTCTGAATAACATCCCAAACAATTTGAATATCTACTTCCATATATTGATGAATTGCCACGTTGCGAAAATCAATAATATCCTGCCAAGGGATTTGAGGGTGTTCATTACGAAATTCCTTTGAAATATTTGTTGCAGCTTCACCAATTATTTCTAGATTTCGTATTGCAGCTGCTTGGTCCCAATCATTACCTGAAAATTCCTCAAATGAATGCGACGAAGCGTATGCTAATACTTCTTGAGCGGAATCTCTCATATGGCTTAAGTAAGCAGAAGGAGATTTTGTCATATAATTTTTTGTTCATTTCGTAATATACTATCACGCAGATAAGGACTAATACCATTGTAGCTTACCAAATCAACTTTTTTATCTAGAGATTGCTCAAGATCTCTTTTTAAACGAACAAAACCTAGACCCATACCTTTTGGCGGCTGAATAAGAATGTCAACATCACTATTTTCATTAAAATCGCCACGAGCATATGAGCCAAATAAAGCAGCTTTTTTAATACTATACTTTTCCAAAATCGGAATTATTTTTTTCTGAAGATTATCCATATCTCTATTATATCAAAATGGCTATTCTTTACTATCAAAGGAGAATTCTAGCTACTGATATATAAGAAAGTGTTTTGCCGTAAGAGATGCTAAGTCTCATCATTTTGCACCGGGTGACCCCATGGGGATTCGAACCCCAGATTACTTGGATGAAAACCAAGTGTCCTAGGCCGCTAGACGATGGGGCCAGAATGTTAGTTAATAGTTAAAAGTTAATAATTAAAAATTATGAAAGTACAATATAGTATTGTAGCAAAGCTTATACTTAAATTCCATTTAAAAAGATTAAAAACAAAGGTAACTAGATAAATCTATCAACCTCAACATTTTCGTAATGTTTAAAACCATTTAAACTTTGATCATGATTTAGCATTATAGCGATTACATCGAGCTGAAAACGATAATTATTTAACTTTCGAGTTTTAATGTAATGTTGAATTGAGCGCATCAGGTGAAAAAGTTTGGTGATACGGACAGCTTCATATGGCAGACCTTGACGTGTAGATATCCGTGTTTTTACTTCAACAAAATGAATCTTATTTCCTTTTCGCGCCACAATATCAAGCTCTCCCCAGCGTGAATAAACTTTTGTATCAATTATTTTGAAGCCGATTTTGCCTAGGTAAGTGCAAGCGAGACTTTCACCGGTGTTTCCGGTAACTTTGTTATACGCAAGCATAACAAAGTATACAAATTATTTGAATAAAATTTCAAGAAGATATTATTTTTGACCGTAGAGCTTTTGTCGTAAATTCTTTTGAGAGAGATCGCGGATAAAATAAGCTCGAGCTTTGCTGAAAGGAGATTTCCTTGAAACTGTGATATTAGCAATAAAAGGTGAAGCTAATGGAAAAATACGTTCGATACCGATGCCGCTTTTTGACATTCGTCTTACGGTAATCATACGATTTGCCTCAGAATCACCCTTAACTCTGATAAGTACCCCGCTAAACTGTTGAATGCGCTCCTTATTTTCTGCTTCCTTGATCTTGTAGTCAACGTCAACAGTGTCACCTATTGAAAGCAATTTGTCTTTGTAATTGATAGAGTTGGCCATAATAATGGAAGAAATTGTACCAATTATTTATTGTTTTTACAAGCCGCAATAAAGGCTCTAAATATTGGATGTGGAGCAAGAGGACGGCTTTTGTATTCCGGATGTCCTTGAGTACCGACGTAAAACGGATGCATCTCCGATGGAAGCTCAACTATTTCTACAAGTTTTTCAGTCACAGAACGGGCCGAAATAATAAGTCCATGTTTCTCAAAGTCGCTTACATATTTGTTATTAAACTCATATCTATGTCTGTGTCTTTCGGCTGTTCTACCATCATTACTTAGCAGTCCGTTATATTTTTTATAAATTTCATAAACTTTAGTTTTTGGTTTGACCATAGCTTCCCAGGCTCCAAGGCGCATTGTGCCGCCATAAGCTCGTCGCTTCATAAGCTCTTTCTGTGAAGGAATAAGACCAATTACCGGGTGTTTAGTTTTTGGATTATTTTCTGTAGTATTTGCATCTTTCCAGCCCAAAACATTACGTGCAAATGCAACAACAGCAAGCTGCATGCCATAGCACAAACCCAAATACGGAATCTTGCGTTCACGCGCATAATTTGCGGCAGCGATCATGCCTTCGGCACCGCGCTCTCCCCAACCAATAGGTACGATTATGCCATCGGGATTACCAATAATTTTTGTGCCTTCGCGCTCAACCTTTTGTGCATCAATCCAGCGTGTATGTACCTCTGCGTTTTCATGCCATTTAGCATGATCTATGGCATCAAAAAGTGCCGCATACGAATCGCGAAGTTGGTAGTCGCCGGTACCAAAATACTTTCCGACGATCGCAATTTCTATTGTTTTTTCCTTGGGTTTGTTTATTGTTTCAACGAGTTTTTTCCATTCACTTAAATTTGGAGTTTTTGTAGGCATTTTTAACTTCTGCATGATGCGGGCATCAAGTTTCTGTTCATGTAACACATGAGGTATCTCGTAAATATTTTTTAAATCAGGATTTGAAATTATGTCTTCTGGATGCATATTGCAAAAAAGCGCGAAACGTTCTTTTCGGCGTTTATCAAGAATCTTATTGGAGCGAGCGATAATAAAATTAGGCTGAATTCCCATCGAGTTTAGGGTACGCACCGAAAGCTGAGTTGGCTTGGTTTTCGGTTCCCCAAGATGACTCGGAGTAGGTACATAGCTTACGTGAACATGTATGACATCGTCCGGCTTTTTCAATGTTAAGATGCGCGCTGCCTCGTAATAAAATATATTTTGATACTCACCGGCCGTGCCGCCAAGTTCGATAATTACAACATCTGCTTTATTTTTCCTGGCAACAGAATCGATCCTGCGAATAATTTCATCGGTGATGTGAGGAATTGCCTCGACATCCTCGCCATGATACTCAAATCTTCGCTCACGTTCTATAACCTCTTTATATATCTGACCCATGGTGACAAAGTTGTCACGAGTCATATTTTCGTCTAAAAATTTCTCGTATGTACCCATATCCATGTCGGATTCAGTGCCGTCATCGCATAAAAAAGGATCTCCGTGTTCTATCGGGTTTATCGTGCCGGCATCCATATTTAGATAGTTTTCAAATTTGATCGGAGTTACCTTAAATCCTGAAAGTTTGAGAAGGAGAGCGATAGAGGCTGTTGTGACACCTTTTCCTATACCTGAAATGACGCCGCCGGAAACAAAGATATACTTTAAATTGGCCATATTTTATTTACCAATCTTCATATGTTACCTTAAATATCTCAAGAAATCAAACCTTTTGTCATGCTGAATGAAATGAAGCATCCAGTTTAGATTCTTCGCTTACGCTCAGAATGACTCAGACTATTTACTTTTCACAGTTTCCTTGTTAACAGAACTCTTAACTTCAATATTCAATGCCCATTGCACATGTTTACATTTCGGATAATTTTCACAGCCATAAAAACGTTTACCTTTTTTACTGAAGCGGACGACTAAACGACCATTATCTAAAGGACATTGATAGCCTTTTACATAACGCAAATTGGGTTTAATGTATTTACATTTTGGGTAGTTACTGCATGCAAAAAACTTTCCATACTTTCCGAAACGGGCTATGAGAGCACCGCCACATTTCGGACAGTTTTCATCAAGGCGCTCCTCTACAATTTCGAGCTTTTCAAGGTCTTCTTTTTGAGCTTCAAGCTCTGCTTTTAAAGGTTTATAAAAAGCCGTGAGTGTCGGGACGAGTTTTTTTTTGCCAAGTGCGATTTCATCGAGTGCATCTTCCATGCTTGCTGTAAAAGCAAGATCAAAAATATCGGGAAAACTGACTGAAAGATAATCGGATATTGTACTTCCGAGTGGTGTTGGTTTAAAATAGCGATACTCTTTTTCAACGTAGTTTTTGTCTACGATAAGCGAGATAATACTTGCATAAGTTGAAGGCCGACCGATGCCTTTAGTCTCAAGTGTTCTTATCAAAGTGGCTTCGTTGTAACGGTATGGTGGCTTGGTCTCTTTCTGTTCATTATCGACATTTAATAGCTTGATTTTATGAGCTTTCGCAAATTTTACGGCTTTTTGGTTTTTTGCCACATATTGAGGCATTAGCACCTTCATAAATCCGTCAAAAAGTACTTGGACAAACACAGCTTCAAATTCATAGCCTTTTTGGCTTGTTATCATGACCTTGACCTGTCGCACCTCCGCTTCCTTCATCTGGGTAGCAAGCGCACGAGCGTAAATAAGTTCATAAACTTTTTTTTCCTGTGAAGAAATTTTCTTTTCCTTTTTGGCGCCATCAAGATGTGTCGGTCGAATTGCCTCGTGGGCTTCTTGAGCATTTTTACTTCGTGTTTTGTAACCTCTCGGCTTTACAAGTGCGTATTCTTTACCGTATTTTTTCGCAATAAAAGCCATTGCATCAAACACAAAACGAGTTGAAAGATTAAAAGAATCGGTACGGTGATAAGTGATTAACCCTTTTTCATAAAGCGATTGGGCAAGGCGCATGGTAAGTTTGGAAGGATAACCAAGCTTTTGAAAAGCGTCCTGCTGTAAAAGTGAGGTAGTGTAAGGCGGAGGTGGATAACGCTTTAGAATTTCCTCGGTAACATTGGAAATCGTAAAACTGTCCGACAAAAGCTCCTTTTGAATCTGCTCGCTTTGAACTTTGTCAATAGTCGTTTTTATGAACGTGTACTCACCGTCAAAAAGTGGTATTGTCTTTTTTACTTCATAAAGCTCGCCGTTGAAAGAAATCAACTTTGCATGCAGTGGCTCGGCGTGTTCGAAATTGCCAAAGAGCTGATAATATTCTTCTTTTAAAAACTTTAAAATCTCTTTCTCACGCTCTACAACTAACCTCAGAGCTACAGTTTGTACGCGCCCAGCCGATAACCATTGCCTACCGGTTTTTTTCCAAAGTATGGGTGATATTTTGTAACCGACGATGCGGTCAAGAATGCGACGGGCCTGTTGCGCTTTTACAAGATCAGTTCTCAATTTTTCAGGATTAGCAAGCGCCTCCTCAAGAGCTTTTGGTGTGATTTCATGAAAAATTATTCTTTTTAAGCCTTTTTTCTTCAACTCAAAATCCGGCCATTTTTCTTTTACATATCCTAAAATGTAGGCAACATGGTATGAAATTGACTCACCTTCACGGTCAAGATCTGTTGCAAGAATAATTTCCTTATGTTCTTGCGCAAGTTCTTTAAGCTTGGCAACCATATTTTTTTTCGTTTCCATTATTTTATAAATGGGTGCAAACAGCTTCTCGGTATCAACGGAGATATTGTTTGAAGGTAAATCACGGAAGTGTCCGACCGTGGCAAAGACATAATAATCATCGCCCCATTTTTTTGATTTAAGGATACGATTGAAGGTACGTGCCTTGGTTGGTGATTCGACTACAATAAGTGCCATATTATATTCTAGCACCCTTCCTGCGTTTCTTAAGAAGCTTCAAATCGATAAGAGATCGTCGCACGAGAGTCGCGGCTTCAATGCGTTCGTGCCGGTCGCGACCCGACAGGAGGATTTTTTTAGCGTCAGAAAGAGCTTGTTCCGTAAGTTTTTCGTCTATCTCATCTTGATTGTAGGCTCGAGAAACCAAGATCTGTACTTGCTTGCCGTCTGTTTCAAGATATCCGCCACCTATGGCCATATACTCTTCCTCATTTTGATCTCGTATCGTGATGATACCGTCATGCAAAAGAGAGAAAAGATTGGTGTGACGTGGTAAAATAGTTATCTCTCCATCGGCAGAAGGCACGGTGACGGAACTCACTTCTCGATCAACTACTTTTTTGGATGGCGTGATAATTCTAAGTTGCATATGATTTAAATCCTAAATCTTAAATTCTAAATCCTAAGCTCTAAATTCTAAACAAATTCAAATTTATAAAATACAAAACGTTTTAATATTTGAACTTTGATATTATTTCGTATTTAGAATTTAGATATTAGAATTTTACTTAACTTCCTCTATTGTCCCGATCATATAAAAGGAGGTTTCCGGCTTGTCGTCATACTTACCATCTAATATTGCTTTAAATCCTTTGACCGTCTCCGAAACGCTGACATATTTACCCTGTCTCCCTGTGAAGGGCTCTGCCACAAACATTGGCTGAGTCAGGAATCTTTGGATTTTGCGCGCACGGGAGACGGTGAGTTTATCGTCATCCGACAGTTCTTCCATCCCAAGAATGGCAATGATATCCTGAAGATCTTTATAACGCTGCAGTGTCTTTAACACGTTACGAGCCACCAAATAATGCTCCTCACCTATTATCCCCGGATCAAGCGCGCGTGAGGCTGAAGTCAACGGATCGATTGCCGGAAAAAGACCTTGTTCGGAAAGGGCGCGCTCCAAAGTGATTGATGCGTCAAGATGGGCAAACGTCGCAACCGGCGCGGGATCGGTATAGTCGTCTGCCGGCACAAATACCGCCTGAATCGAGGTAATTGAACCTTTTTTAGTTGAGGTGATTCGCTCCTGCAAAGCCGCCATTTCTGAGGCAAGTGTTGGCTGATAGCCTACGGCCGAAGGGATTCTTCCAAGTAAAGCCGAGACTTCGGATCCGGCTTGAGCAAAACGGAAAATATTATCTATAAAAAGCAGCACATCGCGATTTTCATAATCACGGAAATATTCGGCCATCGTGACACCGGTTAGCGCCACTCTCAGACGATTACCCGGTGGTTCGTTCATCTGACCGAATACTAACGCGGTTTTATCGATGACTTTTGTTTCCTTCATCTCGTTCCACAAATCATTTCCTTCACGCGACCTCTCACCTACTCCAGTGAAAACCGAAACGCCCTGGTGTTGCTTGGCGACATTGTGGATCATCTCCTGAATAAGTACTGTTTTACCTACGCCAGCGCCACCAAATATGGCGACCTTTCCTCCTTTGATAAACGGCGCGATAAGATCAATGACCTTAATGCCGGTTTCAAACAGTTCTTGATTTACCGACTGTTCAACAAGAATCGGAGCCGTACGATGAATAGGAAGATATTTACGGACTTTAATTGCTGGACCTTCATCAACAAGCTCGCCTTGAATATTAAAAATCCGACCCAGTGTGGGTTCACCGACCGGGACCTCGATTGGATGACCGGTATTTTGTACTTTAAGACTTCGTCGTAAACCAAAAACATTGTCAAGAGCAACAGCTCTCACTAAGCCTGGCTCAAGAATCGCTTCAACTTCAAGCATTAGCTTACCAAGTTCTTTGGTTTCGATGACTAAAGCATCATAAATTTTGGGCGTTTGATCCTCAGGAAATTGTATATCTACGACAACTCCACGTATTGCAATGATTTTTCCCTCTGACATAAGTTAATTACGAATTACTAATTACTAATTACGAATTAAAACAACTGTTAACCAAACATAAATTCGTAATTTGTAATTGATAATTGAAAATTTACTCAACTCACTTCAACGCTCTCTTTCGCTGTCACCATATCTAATAATTCATTTGTGATTTTTTCTTGACGTAATTTGTTACCAATTAATGTCAAGGTATATATTACGTCTTGCGCGTTATCGGTGGCATTTTTCATTGCCATCATGCGCATAGAGTGTTCGACCGCTTCGCTACTTATGATTGCGCCTCGTATTCTATCTTCCAAATAACTCTTTAGAAGTTGATCGATTATTGCTTCGGGTGACGGTTCTATAAGATAGTCACTTTGATTTGTGGTACTTTCATCAATATTTTCATCAGTTCGCATAATAAAAGGCAAAAGTTTTTCGATCATTGTCTCTGATCTCAGGGTGCTGATAAATCTGTTATAAACTACAGAGACCGATCTGTACGTATTCTCATTCAAATATTTATTCAGTACAAACTCAAAGATTGCAGATACTTCAATTAGAGCTGAGCCTTCCGAAAAATCGGCAAGAACATTGCCGCCCATACGGCTCACAAATTGAGCCCCCTTTGAACCAACGGTAATAAAGTCGGTTTTTTTGAAATCGACATTTGTTCTCAAAAGAAATCTAAAGAGCGTCACGTTAAAAGCCCCAGCCAATCCTTTATTTGAAGTAATAAAAATAATCAAATTACGCTCACCGTCATTTTCACGGCTTAATAACTGTGAATGCTCTGGATCAACATGAGGAGCAATTTTATTTATTATTGCGTTTAAGCCGTCGCGGTATGGTCGGCTTTCCATCTCAACAGACTGCGCTTTTCTCATTTTCACGGCAGAAACCATCTGCATCGCTTTTGTGATCTTGCGAACATTGCGAATCGAACGAATTTTTTTTCTTACTGATCGTAAATTCATAAAATTATTTTTTTACAACTTTCTCTTCAGTCTCTTCAGGCAGATTATTTTTAACAAATTTCTCTAGCTCTTCCTCGTCTTTTTTTTCTAAAATCTTTTTCTCATTTATGCGATTTAAAAGAGCCCGACCTCGCGAACGCAAATCGCTTAAGAATTTTTTCTCAAACTCTTCAACTTTGGCAACATCTAGATTGTCAAGATGTCCGCTTGTAGCAGCCCAGATAATCGCGGTTTGAGAACCAAGATCGTAGGGACTGTATTTGTTTTGTTTAAGCACTTGAGTAATCTTTGATCCTCGATTTAAAAATTTCTTGGTTTCGGCATCAAGATCCGACTCAAACTGTGAAAACGCGCTCAGCTCACGGTATTGAGCCAAATCCAATTTGAGTTTTCCCGAAACCTGTTTAATAGCTTTAGTCTGCGCGGAGCCACCGACACGTGAGACTGATAAGCCTACATTTATGGCCGGGCGCATGCCGGCATTAAAAAGATCGGCGTCAAGAACTATTTGTCCATCCGTTATTGAAATCACGTTTGTCGGAATATATGCGGATACATCGCCTTCCAAGGTTTCAATTATAGGAAGGGCGGTAATTGACCCTCCACCATGTTTTACATCTCGTCTGGCAGCTCGCTCCAAAAGTCGTGAATGAAGATAAAATACGTCTCCCGGATAAGCCTCCCGGCCGGCCGGCCTTCTGAGAATCAATGATATCTGACGATACGCCCAGGCATGTTTTGAAAGATCATCATATATTACGAGTACATCCTTTCCCTTATCCATAAAATACTCGGCTATTGCTGCTGCCGAATAGGGCGCAAGATACTGTAACGTAGCTGACTCCGATGCCGACGCACTCACGATCACTGAATATTTTAGAGCATCGTGCTGTCGCAAAAGTTCAACAGTGTTTGCCACTTTAGAGTTTTTCTGACCGATTGCACAATATATACATATGACATCACCGTTTTTCTGATTTAAAATCGTGTCAAGCGCAATCGTAGTTTTCCCTACACCACGATCGCCAATTATTAGCTCACGCTGGCCACGACCGATCGGGACAAGAGAATCAATAGCTTTAATACCTGTTTGCAAGGGAACCGAAACCGATTGACGCGATACTACGCCCGGCGCTTTTTTTTCAATTGGATAAAGTTTGTCTACACCAATTTTTTGACCGCCATCAATGGGTTCGCCGAGTGGGTTAACGACTCGTCCCAAGACTTCATTACTAACGGGGATTGACAAAGTGATACCGGTCGCACGGGCCACATCAAGTGCTTTTATATCCAAATATTCTCCAAGCACTATGGCTTGCACTCCCTCATCTGTTAAATCGATAACCATCGCCCTCACTCCGGTTTGAAACTGAATAAGTTCACCGTAACCCACATTATCAAGACCTTGAAGTTGCACTACGCCGTCTTTAACTTCAATAACCGTACCCACCTCTTCAGTTTTTAAACTTTTTCTCTGAGAGGTAGATAATTTTTTTTCGATTTCTTTTATGTATATGTCAAATGATTTCATAGATGCTCTGTTGTAATTTTTGTAGCTCGCTTCTGATTGAAAGATCAATCATTTTGGAACCAAACTTAATAATAAACCCACCAAGTAAACCTTTATCTTCTTCCTGAACAATCTGCGCCTTATGTAAAAGTGTGAATTTTTCTTCAACCGCTTTAAGTTCTGAATCGTCCAAGTGATAAGGCGCAACAATAATCACCCGCTTGCGACCGTCAGCGATTTTTTGCTTAAGATACTCTTCTAATTCGTCTTTTAAAACCGGATCAATTTTCATAAATTATATTTGTTTAATTTACTCCATTTTTTGGTAAATTCATGAGGATGTTTTGAGTTACTTGCCGCTTCTGATCTTCGGTAAGAAAACTTTGCAAGCCTTTTTCTACCAACATCGTGCTCACGGTTACCAAACGTGATTTCATTTCACGTTCCAGTTTTAACTTTTCTTCCTCTATTTGAATCTTTGCTTTTGCAAGAATATCCTGTGCGTCTTTTTCCGCATTCTTAACAAGTTCTTGACGCACGTTATCGGCCTGACTGGATACTTCCTGCATCGTTTTCTCCATCTCTTTTTTCTGCTCTTGCTTAAAAAGCGCTTTCTGCTTCTCTAAGCTTTGCACTTTTTCTTCAAGCTCGGACATCAGCTTATTTTTGTCTTCTTCTTTCTTGCGCTCATCTTTAATAAAGTTTAAAAATGGTTTGGCCATAAACTTTTTAAAGACCACAAATAGTATGAGAAAGTTTATAAGTTGCGCGATGATCAATTTGAGATCAATTCCTAAATTTTCCATAAATTGTTTTTACCTTTATTAGGTAAACTTCAAAATTAATGCGATAACCAACGCGAAAATGGCGACCGATTCTGCAAATGCTATCGCCAAAATCATGGTAGTACGTATTGAACCTTCAGCTTCCGGATTTCTACCAAGAGCTTCAAGTGCTTTACTACCTATGAAACCGATTCCTATACCAGGACCCACTGCTCCAATTCCTATTGCTATTGCCGCACCGATTACTTTTGCTGCTTCAACATCCATATTTTTTTACACCTCCTTAATTTTAAAAATTAATAATAAAAATTCCAACATTCAAAATACTAAATCCTAAATAAATACTAAACTCAAAATACAAAACATCTATTCATTTTAAATACTTGAATTTATAATTTCGAATTTGTTTAGTATTTAGAGTTTTGTATTTAGAATTTGTTTAATATCAATGTGCTTTATGTATCGCCATACTAAGAAACACTGCTGTCAACATGGTAAATACTAAAGCCTGTATAAATCCGACAAACAACTCCAAACCAAACATCGGAAAGGTAAAAAAAGAAAATAAGGTCGGTAAAAGAAATATGACTACCGACAAAAGCACTTCTCCGGCAAATATATTTCCAAATAGACGAAACGAAAACGAAATAATTCTAGCAAACTCTAAAACAAGTTCCAGTATACCAATTGGCAAATTAATTGGATTTGAGATATCAAGATATTTTTTTATATGAGACTTTACTCCAAGAAATTTGAACCCGTAAAATTGTGTTACCAAAACAGATATTATAGCAAGTACCAAAGTGGTATTAAGATCTGCGGTTCCTCCGCGAAGAAGTGGTATTGTGTGAACCTCTTCATGTTCAACAATCTTCACAAGAATAGAACCAACTCCAGGAATAAGGCCAAACCAGTTGTTTAAAAGTATAAAAAAGAAAAACGCGCCAAGAAGTGGAAAAAACATCGGAGTGTTGGTTTGTAAAACCGGATAAAAAAGATTGTAAATCATCGAAATAAATGAGTTTAAGACATAATAAAAGGGACCTTTCTTTGTTTTTTGTGATTGAGAGTAGTAATAATAAGCCAGCAAACAAAATAATCCAGTCACTATGATGCTGGCGACTAACGAATTGGTTACTTGAAAACCAAACAAATCAAACAGAGCCTCACCCTTAATACTAATATGCGGTCCTTTTGTTTCAGGCATTTTCTTTTTTTGCTAATGAAAACAAATTATAAATACTTAATACTGCTCCAAGTAATATTAATGACAACGTAAATCTTGGCTGTGTGCCAAACTTGGAATCAAGATAGATTCCAAATATTGTTCCAAACAAAATTGGTATTACTAAATAATACCCAATATTAATATACTTTCCAATCAATTCCAAATCCATATCCCTGATGTCTTTCTTTTTCGTTTGTTTTTTTTGACTTTCGGTTCGGTCACCATGTATGTCAATGTATGAAAATTTTTTTATTCTATCAAGAGAGCCTTCTTTAGTCAACGGTTTAAAGCTCTCAGAAAAATTAGATGCGGATATATCTGATAATCCATCCCTCTGTGATTCGGAAATTTGCAGGTGACGTTTTCTTTTCTTAAATATCATGTGGTTTTATGCCGCAAATCCAGATTAACAGCCTTATCAAGAATAATATTATATCGTCCGTCACGTTCGGTGACCTTGCCGACAAAAAGACATACTGTATTTAACTTAAAAATATCGCGTAGCTGTGCATAAGTTCTTGGAAAAACAATCACCTCGGCAGATCCGGTCAAATCATTAACGTGCATAAACGACATTTCGGAGTTGTTTTTTTTGGTCTTTATGACCTTAAATTGGGTTATCACACCGGCAAAAATATAGGTTTTATCAACGTCCTTTTCGCCGATTTCACCGATGTGTTTATTGACCTTCCTCTTAATTATATCTTCATATTTTTCAAGAGGATTTTTGGTAATCAAAAATCCGATCACCTCTTTTTCAAACTCAATGATTTTGTCCTCTTCAAACTCGGGTATCGGTTTAAAATTATCTTTTTCGTAGCTTTTTTTATCCTGACTATCAAAAAGTACAAACTGTCCTTCCTCAATATTTGTTTTCATCGAGGCAATTTCTTTGACAACCTGCGGATAAAACATAAGTAGCGTTGCTCTATTTGTAAAATCTTCAAATGCACCGGCCTTGACAAGGCTTTCAACTGTTTTTTTATTGACTTTACGTAAATCCACACGTACCAAAAAATCTCGAAAACTTTTATATTCACCGCCAATTTTCCTTGAATTGAAAATTGATTCTATTGCGGCCGAGCCGACATTTTTTATGGCAGAAAGCCCAAATCTTATTGCATTATGTTCAATTGAAAAATCATGATCGGATTTATTTATGCTTGGCGGTAAAACCTCAATTTTGAGCCGTTTACTTTCCTCAAGTGCCATTGACATCTTCACCTCACGCATAGGTCCGGCAACGCCTTGAAGTTCGGCAGTCATGAGCGCCGTCATAAATTCGACAGTATAGTTGGCCTTCATATAGGCCGTCCAGTAGGCAATAAGCGCATAAGAAACCGAATGTGGCTTGTTAAATCCGTAGGCTGAAAATTTTTCGATCTGATCAAAAAGTTCTTGCGCCAGTCTTCGGGTATACCCATTTTTTACTGCACCTTCAATGAATTTCTTTCTGCCGGAAGCCATAAGAGCCTTTTTCTTTTTTCCCATTGCCATCCTCAATAAATCTGCCTCGACCATGGTAAATCCTGCAAATTTGTTTGCGATCTCCATACACTGTTCCTGATAAACAATCACACCATAAGATTCCTCAAGAATTGGTTTTAAATCGGGATGCAAATACTTTATTCTCTTTAAATTTCTCTTCGAAGAAATAAATTTTGGTATAAGATCCATCGGACCCGGCCTGTAAAGAGCGACCATAGCCGTGATATCGCTAAGTTTTGTTGGTTGGAGATCTTTGGCAAGTCGCTGCATACCTGCAGACTCTAGCTGAAACACACCGACAGTTTCACCGCGACTGATAAGTTCATAGGCTTTTTTGTCATCAAGCGGGACGTCATGAATATTGATCTTTTTTTTTCGAAACTTTTCGACAAATGATATCGCCTCCTCAAGAATCGATAAATTACGTAGCCCTAATATATCGGCTTTCACAAGTCCGACCGCCTTGTTTTCTGAAACGGCATTTAGATCAAGACTATACATGTCGTACTGCGTGATGATACGACCTTCTTTATTGTCTTTTTGAAGCGGAACATATTCGATGAGCGGTTTATCGGCGATCACCACACCAGCGGCGTGTACGGAAAAGTGACGCGGCAGTCCTTCGACTCGTTTGGCAATGTCGATGACTTTTTTTACTTCCTCCTCACTATTATAAGCTAGCTTTAAACCCGAAGATTCCTCAAGAGCGTGATCTATACTCATCGGAAATCCTTGTTTACCGGGTGGAATCATTTTGGCGATGCGATCGCCTTGAGCGTATGACTGGCCAAGCGCGCGAGCCACGTCTCGAACTGCGAGACGGGCTTCCATGGTACCAAAAGTGATGATCTGGGCAACGTTTTCTTTTCCGTAGCGTTCAGATATGTACTTAATCACCTCTTCCCGTCTCTTATCGGAAAAATCGATATCGATATCGGGTGGAGTGGGACGACCCGGATTTAAAAATCTTTCAAATGGTATTTTGTGCTCAAATGGATTTACGTCAGTGATGCGAAGAACATAGGCTACGAGCGACCCAGCTGCCGAACCACGACCGGGGCCAACAGCAATACCGTTGTTTTTAGCCCAGTTTACGACATCCTGAATGAATAAAAAATAATTTGCGTATCCCTTGCTTTTAATAATCTCCAGTTCATAATTTAGCCTTTCGTCAATTTGTTTTAGAGAAGCATTTTTGACACGATTTTTTTTCTTTTCGATAAGCTCGGTAAGATAAGTATTTGTATCCATGCCCCGCGGCGCGTCATACTTGGGTAATATTAGTTTTCCGTACGGTATTTCAAGATTGCATTGTTCTGCAATTTTAAGAGTGTTTTCTACGGCTTCGGGGTAGTCAAGAAATGCTGACTTCATTTCTTCGGGTGTCTTAAAATAATAGTCCGGGACATCGTACATCGAAAGCGGTCTGTTTTTTTCAAATATTGTGCGTTGTGTTTGGATACAGAGCAGGATTTCCTGCGCATATGCATCACCTTTTTCCAAATAATGAACGTCGTTTGTCGCAACCAGTGGTACACCGAATTTGCGAGAAAGCTTTATGAGTTTTTGGTTTAGACCTTCTTGTGCTTCGATTTGCGGATGTCGTTGAAGTTCGATATAAAAATTGTTTTCAAAAACCTCCAGATATTTTTTGAGCGCTTCCTCGGCTTTATTTTGCTGATTATCCAAAAGCAGAGACGGAATCTCTCCGTTCATGCAGGTTGATGTAGCGATAAGTCCTTCCCCATATTTTTTAAGAAGATCCCAGTCAACACGAGGCTTGTAATAAAAACCTTCCAAGTTTGAAAGAGTCACGATTTTTAAAAGATTTTTATAACCTGTAAGATTTTTTGCCAAAACCAATAAATGAAAATTGCCTTTTTCGCCTTCGCTATTTTTATCTTTAGTTTTTGATTTTGCTTTATAAAGTTCGCAACCGATGATCGGCTTGATACCGGCATCTTTTGCGGCAATAAAAAATTTAAACGCACCATAAAGAGCGCCATGATCGGTAAGAGCAACTGCCGGCATATTAAACTCTTTTGCCTTAGCAATAAGTTCTTCAATCCTGCACATTCCGTCAAGAAGTGAGTATTCCGAGTGCGTGTGCAAATGTACAAATGACATAAATTATTTCAATTTCTTTTCCAACTCCGCGCGTACTGTCTGTGCGTCAGCCTGGCCTTTCATTTCACGCATAACTTGTCCTACCAAAAACATGATTGCGTTTGTTTTACCACTTTTATAATCGGCAACGACTTTTGGATTAGATTCTATAGCTTTTTCAATAGATGAAGCTAACATTCCCATATTTGTTTCTTTTGGTTTTGAAAGTTTTTCGATTTCTTTGGCAAATTCATCAGAGGAAAGTTTAGTAGAAATTTTCTTGTTAACCATAGCATTAGCAACCGTCTGTCCTGCTTTATCACTTTTTATTTTTGACAGCACATTTTCGAAATAAGCAGAAATTATTTTGTCACGAGAAATAATGACCGCGTCAGAGGATTTTATTCCAAATTTCTTAATATATCTCTCAACCTTCGCCGCCGGCAACTCAGGTAACGTATCATTTATCATTTCTAATTTTTCATTTCCAAACTCCATCGGCGGAATATCAGGTTCCGGGAAATAGCGATAGTCATGGGCTTCTTCTTTGGAACGCTGTGAATATGTAATTCCTTTTTTATCATTATATCCACGCGTTTCTTGAACAGGAATTTTTCCGGAATCAAGGATTTCAGCCTGTCTTTTCAGTTCATAATCGATGGCTTTCTTAGCAAAGTTAAACGAATTAATATTTTTCACTTCAACTTTATAATTTGGTAATTCGAGCTTTTGATTTTTATTCGTAATTCGTAATTCGTCATTAGTAATTTTTCTTAAAGAAATATTAGGCTCCATGCGCATCGATCCTTTTTCCATGTCGGCATCGGAGATGTCAAGGTAACGAATGATCGTGTGCAACTCTTCAAGAAATCGTTTTACATCAGTCGAATTATCAAAATCGGGCTCGGTCACGACCTCAACCAGCGGAACTCCGCTGCGATTGAAATCAATAAGTGTATCTTTATTTGAATGAAGTAATTTACCCGTATCTTCCTCCAGATGTACTCTAGTGATTCTAATTTTTTTCTCCGTAGTTTTGAGATTTGAGTTTTGAGATTTGAGATTGAGCCAACCACCACTGGCGATTGGTTTGTCGTATTGTGAAATCTGGTATCCCTTTGGCAGATCGGGATAAAAATAGTTTTTGCGATCAAATTTTGACTCTTTATTTATCGTACAATTAAGAGCAAGTCCGAGAAGAATTGTCCACTCTATAGCCTTTTTATTGGGAACCGGCAATGCTCCCGGAAGTCCCAAGCAAACAGGACAGGTGTGAGTGTTGGGTGCTTTTCCAAAATAATTAGCACTACAAGAACAAAACATCTTTGATTCTGTTTTTAGCTCTACGTGAGTTTCGAGACCGATGACAGGTACGTAATTCATAAAATCATTAAACTAAATAATCATTGGTTTTTTTAAATGCCAGTCTGTCACTTCTTGGTATTTTTTTCCTAATTCAAATAATATGGATTCGCCCATTTGCGGGCCGATAAATTGCATTCCAACGGGTAATCCTGATTTAGTAAATCCGGCTGGTAATGCCAATGATGGTATTCCAGCTAAATTAATTGGTCCTGTTAGAACATCACACATATACATTGCAAGCGGATCATTTACTTTTTCTCCGAGTTTAAAAGGAGGTGTTGGCGACACCGGGGCAACAAGAACGTCAACTTTTTCAAAAACTTTTTCAAAATCTTGCTTTATAAGCGTTCGCACCTTCATGGCTTTTTTATAATAGGCATCGTAGTATCCTGCAGATAAAGCGTAAGTTCCAAGCATGATACGGCGCTTTGCTTCATCGCCAAAAAAAGATCGGTCATGACCATAGCGAATCCCGTCGTATCGGGCTAAGTTTGAGGAAATTTCGGAAGGTACAATAATATAATAAGTCGCAACGGCATATTCAGTGTGAGGAAGCGACACTTCTCCGACTACATCCACATTGGGAATACTACTAATTATTCGAATTGCTTCTTCTACCTGAAGACGAACTTCATTGTTAATACCTTCTGAAAAGTACTCTTTAGGAATGCCTACACGTATTTTTCGAGGCACAGGTCGAGGCTCAAAAGTAACGGTTGTACCATCGTATTCATCCGTTCCTGCAATAAGATTAAACACTAACTCACAATCTTCGACTGTTTTTGCCATTACACCCGGAGAATCCAATGAAGAAGCCATGGCTATTACTCCATAGCGTGAACAGCGACCATAGGTGGGCTTTATTCCGACAATGTTACAGAAAGAGGACGGAAATCGTATTGATCCTCCGGTATCGGTTGCCAAAGCTGCCGGACACATTTGTGCAGCCACTGCCGCAGCCGAACCGCTTGATGATCCGCCCGGTACGTACTGCGTATTCCAAGGATTTTTAGTTGGTCCGAAGTCCGAGTTTTCACCGCTCGCGCCATGTGCCCAGGCATCCAAATTAGTTTTACCAATAACAGATGCACCGCTTTCGAGTAACCGCTCAACAATTGTTGCCGAATACTCCGGAATATAGTTTTCAAGTACTTTTGATCCGGCCGTAGTGCGTAGTCCTTTTGTCACAAATATGTCTTTGACACCAATCGGGATTCCTCCAACTTTATTGCTCTTAGTTTTGTCTTTTTTATAGGGTTCGTCACAAACTGTTAAAAAAATATTGAGTTTGTTATTATATTTGTTAACTCTCTGTAGAAACGAACTATACACTTCTTCTTGAGAAAATAATTTATCCTTTAATCCCTCCAGTAGTTTTTTTATCGATAACGAGTAAGGTTCCATAATTATTGAGTTTCATCAAACACAGCCTTAACAGTATAGAAATCTCCCTTTTTAATGGTTTGATCGTTCATAATCACATCTTCCCGGGCTACATTTATTAGACCTGTCACCTGACTCGTTTCAGGAATTTTTGCAGTGTCTACTTCATTCAATTTTTCAAAATACGAAAGAATGTCCGAAAGTTGACCAAGATATTTTTCTACTTCTTTTTCTGAAAGAGTCAGATTTGCCAATTTGGCAATGTGAAGAATGTCGGATTTAGTGAGTTCTACCTGTTTTGCCATGATGACATTATATCTCATACCTTGCTAAATTAAATTACAAAATGAGGATTAAGGTGTATAATGCGTTGTTGTGAATTGTTAATTAAATATGCCTACCATTAAAGACGTGCCACAACCAACTGAACACCAGCTTATTCTTCGGCAGCAAATGACCGACGACTTCGCTTTACTTCGTGAATTGGGATATTATGCTCCAGCTGAAATCTTTGATGTGATGGGAAGACCGGATATAAAAAGAACTGAACAATTTTACAGACAACGTATTATGGACCAATCTAGAGGTATACTACCAATGATAAGTCACATAAAAGTACCTTCGGATCAATCAGAGCAAATCCATCGACTATATCATAGATATAATACTCGTGCTTCGCTTGCAAACTTAGTTACGGCGTGGTTTATGGCAGGTAAAATGCCATATCCAGAATACGCAGTAGTTGCAAGAGGGTTAGTTTATGATGGTGTTTTAGAGCTGGAAGGAGAAAAAGAAGCAGATAAATTATTAGATGTAGTTGATAAAAATGAGGATCGAGATGATTTTTATATAATGTTTCCTTGGATAGTGAACGCAGCAATGGATAATAAACCAGAAATTGAAAAAGATTCAAGTATAGGGCTAACTTCTACTCAGGAAAAGGCATTTGCAACTTTAAACGACTTATTCTCTAGAAACTTTCTGGTTACAAGAAGAGAAATTATTATGAGAAGATATCTCATAAGTGATCCGGTTTTTACTGATTATATCGCTGCAGGCAGAGAAATGAGAGAAGATGAAGAACTATCGCAACGTGCTGGAAATAAACCAGATACTGGTCTAGTGCTCGGATGGTTTAATTTAGATTCTTACCTTTCACAACTGCAAAATAGTAGTAGCTAAATAAACATAAAATGATTATAAGATTTGAGCTGCTATTTATTGGATTCATGCCCTATAGTATAATATATGCATGAAATTTCATTCGGAAGACCCTTTTGAACTTCCAGCTAACCCCACAGCTTTATTTGATGAATTAATAAAAGTAACTTCTTTATTTCCTGAAGTCAGTAGTCAGATTGCTGCAAGATTAAGTATTTCTCTAAATGACAGTAAAAAATGGATAGAATTAGTCGAATTATGTGGACAGTTAAGAGCTGAAACAGAACATTATGCAAAATCTCAAACAGACGAAGCTTTATTATGGATGACTCATATTGAACCACTTCGTAAAAAAATGTTTCTGGAAGCTCTACCACATAAAAAATATGGCTACACCTTCACATCGTGCTAAGTGGCTAAACGCTGCTCCATTTATAGAAGAAATAAAATTTATTGAAGAAGATATTGCATCGGGTTTAATGTTTGTGAATTCTTATAACGATTTTCAATATGCTGAACAAAGGTTAGATAGGCAAGGACATGTATTCAACCAATATCGTTATTTAGAAAGCTTACTAACTCAATATTCCGAAATCACAGGAGAAACCTGGGAATGGTCGTAACTATTAGGTATAATATTTAATCTTTCGTTCCCCATAGTTCTACTGTTCCGCCGATACAATCACCTTTATCAGGATCACCAGCAACCGGTGTGAAAATTAACCCTTCGACATTGGACTTCCCTGCTTTAGTATCTTGCTGTACAACTGACTTTCCGCTTTTACTACGTACAACTAAAAAGGGCTGATTCTCAGTGGGACCTTCTATAATCGTAGCATCTTGGTCAGAAGGAAGCGATCTTGAACTAAACCTTAAATATCTTGAGATAACGGATCTTACACTCATCGCATCTAAAAAAGCGTTGCCAGTACTTGACACGCGTGGGCGTCTTAATATATCACCTACCGCAACTTTTCCTTTTGTTTCATCAGTTACCGCAAAATTGACTAGTCCATCTTTATTAGAATAAACACTCAAATATGACGGCTTGACTCCGATTATATCTCCGTCATTAAATAGATCCCAAAAATCATAGTTTCTACCTGGCGAGTCCGATATTATCGGAGAAAGCATCGATTCGCCAAAGAATGCAAGAGAAGCGAGATAAACCGGTCCGGTTTGTGGACATAATGCAGCTTGAGAGCTTTCAGCCATTAAAAGTTCAGCCTTACTGAGTCTTTTTTCAAAATGTTCCACCAATAAAAAAGAAGTATAGTCAACCGGTTTAAGAGGTTCTCCCATATGTGTAATAAATTTTTAAGTAGGCGAATTATAAAACAATTGAATCTTTAATACAATATGAAAAATTAAAACTAATCTTATCCTCGCATGATATAATAACTAAATTCATTAAAAATAATTATGGCTCCTTCGCAGGCAGAACTACTTGTCGATCCAACTCATTTTTACAGACAAATTTTAGGAGAATACGAACTTTTATGGGAAATGGTTAAAAAACCATATGAGTTTGACGAAGAGGATTTTGAAACAGAGTATTTCTATCGACGTGAAATTTACATGACTAGAAAAGATGGAGTTCCATATTTTAAGCACTTTGTTACTACTAAAAAACTCACTGAACAAATGCAGGTAATGTTACAACGACATAATGTTATAGCGACTTTTGCAAACACTGCATCCGATTTGTTTCTGATGGGAAATCTCTCATATGAAGAATATTGCGCTCTGGCCAGAGCTTGTTTCCATGATATTGTTTTGAACATAAACGGCGAGGAATATTCTGCAGATGCCAGACAGATGCTTTATGAACAAGATTATCGCGCCACAGAATTTTATGGTGTTTTTTCAAAAGCCGTTGATGCGGCCCTCGCCGGTGATTATCGTTTTGCCATGGATAATTCAGAAAATTGTAGTCGAGTTCAAGTACAAGCATTGGAAATAATTGGAAAAGAGGCAATGGCAAATTTTTGTGACTTAAGGGAAGATTTCATCAATAGAAAAAATTCTGGCTTGATTGATGAAAATAATTTTTATTTAACATTCAATGGAGCTGAACAGGAACTCGTCATAGATCGAGATATATGTGCAAAAAATGCTGTTACTAAAGAAATGTCGACTTTTGAAGGTCAGTTTACTCTCGATGAGGCGTTTGCAGTCGCCGTATGATCACGCTTTTTGCTTTGCTTTCCAGTTTGTTATCAAGAGACGTTAATTCTATAGATTTAGTGAACTTTTTTTCCAGAGCTTTTTCTATAAGAAAATCAGCCACTTCCGGGTTTTTTGGCAAGATAGGTCCGTGCAGATATGTGCCGATAACATTTTTATAAATCATTCCTTCTGTTTGATCGGTTCCATTGTTTCCATAACCTTTTATGACCTTTGCAAAAGTTTGCGACTTATCGGCAATGTGCGTCCGTCCTCCATGATTTTCAAATCCTACAAGTTGCTTGCCTTTCCATTCAATAATTATATTTCCGATGCATCGGTCAACTTGGGTACCCGGATGCGCGGTATACATGTCAAAAAAAGACAAACCTTTAATGATTGTGCCGTCTGCAGCCTTATAATATTTTCCTAAAAACTGATAGGCTCCACAAACCAAAAGACCGGGGACTCCATCGTTTAATTTTTTTAAAAGTAATTCGCCTTTTTTCCCTGATAAGTCACGGTTAACTATTTCCTGTTGAAGGTCTTGGGCTCCGCCCATCATAAAAAGGTCACAAGATAACACTACTTCCGGCGCGTCGTTGACAAATATTTTTTTTACAATGCATTCAATTCCACGCCACAAGCATCGCTTTTCAAGCACTATCACATTTCCCCGATCGCCATAAGTACTCATGAGATCAGGGTAAAGCCAACCGATAGTCATGGAAAAATTCATTGATCTTGTAACTTGCAACTTGCAACCTGCAACTTTTTTAAGTTATAAGTTATAAGTTTCGAGTTATAAGATGCTACATAATCTTCCTTCCGACAAGTATCTTCCTTGCCTCAAGCATGCCGGTATAAGTCGCCAAAATAATACAGTCATTACTAGGTGTCGATGAGGATACAGCGTGATCGAGACATTTTTTTAAGTCTTCGTAAATTATTACATCTTTAAAACTCAACCTATCATGAGAATTTTCGATCCGTATATCATGATCTAAACCATATCTAATTCTTAAAGCCATATCATATACACGATCACCGGATATAAAAATCTTACTTGCAAACTCATGAAGTTTGTCAAATTCCACATCCCAGATCCACGATACATCGGTGCCGTCAGGAATGCGATCGTTAAGTACGAGCACGATATTGTTTTTCTTTATGTCAAAATTTTCAATAACGGTTTCTATCGACTGGTTAAAGCCAACAGGATTTTTAGATAAAAGCATAAATACTGTTTTATCTTTGTATTTTATCTTTTCCTGTCTGCCGTAAGCAGGTGAAAAATCGCCAAGCGACTTTGCTATAAGTTCATCGGGAATTAAAAATACCTCTTTTGCAGCAATAATCGCCGCATTTCTGTTATAAAGATTGTATCTTCCAAGAAGTGGAGTTGGAAATTTGCTATCTTCAAAATCAACAACATTTTTCCTCTTAAAACCACAAGTGCTGCAACTAAAATCTCCAAGATGTGAGTATGAGATGCCCTTGTAGTCAAGTCTCTTTCCACATACGGGGCAGTAAACAGAGTCCACATCATGGGGAATTTCTGAAAGGGTAAAATGTTTATTTGAAAGCCCAAAATAATTTACCTTTTGGTTAAGTTTAGAGCCAATATAAAAAAGTTGAGGATCGTCGCCGTTTATGAAAATCTGAGTCGTGTCGGGTAATTTTTTTAAAACGTTTTGCCATTTTGCGGAAATACTGTTTACCTCTCCATAACGGTCAAGCTGGTCGCGGAATAAATTTAAAAGTATGACTGCTGTTGGTGTGATCTCTGTGCTGACAATCGGAAGCATATTTTCATCAACTTCAAAAATTGCTACATCGGCGTCGATTTTACCGTTTAATGTGGCATTGTTTACAAGAGCAGAAGTGATACCGTTTAAGAGATTTGCACCTTCCTGGTTTTTAATTACACGGTGACCGTTTTTTTCAAGTATGACTCGGAGTAGTTTTGCAGTTGTGGTTTTTCCATTTGTACCAACAACCAACACAACCTTAATTTTATTTGTTGAAAGTATGTCGCGTGCGATGCGCGGATTTATGGCAAGCGCAATATGCCCGGGCCAAGTTGAGCCGGCGCCAAGAGAAAGTAGCTTAATAATAAAGCCAGCAACTTTAGCGACAAGAATTGTTAGTAGGTTCATCTTATTATTCTAACACCTTCCGCCTCGCAACTCGGCACCTTCCTCGAGGAAGGATTTATCGGTCTCCCCTAGAGGGGAGTGTCTCGCTAAGCGAGACGAGGGGTGTTAAATACGTTACATACTTCTCAATATTTTCACACGCTCATCAATCGGAGGATGGGTACTAAAAAGTGATGTTACCCAGCTTGAAACCTGTTTTTTTTTGAACGGATTGGCGATAAAAAGATGTGCGGTCGAAGTGGTCGCAGTCCTAAGTTGATGTGGATCACTGGCAATTTTTTCCAGTGCGCGAGCGAGCCCTTCCGGATATCTTGTCAACAATGCTCCACTGGCATCGGCCAGGTATTCACGTTTGCGCGAGATCGAAAGCTGAATCAGAGTCGCAACTATAGGTGTTATTATGAGCGCAAGCAGAAACAAAACTATCATCGCCGGGTTGTTGCTGCGACGATTATTGCTGTCACGATTTCCTAATCCGCCCCACAAAAATGATCTGAATATCCAATCGGCAACGAGTCCGATAGTTCCAACAAGTACGGCGGTGATAGTTGAGACAAGCATGTCGTAATTTTTTACATGCGAAAGCTCGTGCGCGATCACGCCTTCAAGTTCTGAGCGTTCAAGTCTTTCCAAAAGTCCTGTCGTGACACACACGACTGCGTGTTTTGGATCCCGTCCAGTCGCGAAAGCATTTGGAGAAGGATCATGAATTACATACAGTTTTGGCATCGGAGTGCCTGAGGCGATACTTAAATTTTCAACAACGGTGTAAAGATCGAAAAACTCCTGCTTTGTGGCGGGTCTTGCCCCTGTGGTTGCGAGAACCAACTTATCAGAGTAAAAATAGCTCCCGAGGGTAGAAAACAAGGCGATCAAAAAGCCAATGACCGCATATCCGGTCGCCGAATCATAAACCTGTCCGATTATGTAAAAAAAACCGGTAAACAAAAAAATAAATATCCCAAAAATGAGATATGTTTTAAACCTGTTACCGGCTATTTGGCTGTAAATTGTCATGGTTGTCTCAAAACTTGTAGCTTGGAACTCATAACTCGATAAAAAATCTCCTTGTCTAAGTTACAAGTTATAAGTTACGAGTTACGAGATGATTAAAATTTTACTTCGACTTTTTTTCTTTCTTCTTCATCGGCTTTGAAAAACTCAAACGACTTGAAGCTGAACATATTCGCTACAATACTTGTCGGGAACATCTGTATCTTGGCATTGAAGTCAAGTACATTACTGTTGTAAAACTGTCTAGAATAGGCCACTTTGTCTTCAGTATCTTCTAGCTGTCGCTGTAGTTCTTCAAAATTTTTGTTGGCTTTAAGATCTGGATAAGCTTCTGCCACGGCAAAAAGCGACTTTAAAGCACCGGTCAACATGTTGTCGGCTTCTGCTTTTTCCTGAATGTTTTTCGCTGACATAAGCGCAGAGCGTGCTTTTGTCACATTTTCCAGTACTTCCTTTTCATGTTTTACGTAGCCTTTGACTGTCTCGACAAGGTTTGGAATAAGATCGGCTCGTCTTTTAAGCTGTACATCAATACCTGACAATGCTTCCTGAATGCGCGTTTTCAAAACCACAAGCTGGTTATAAACAGAGATTAAATAAAGTGCTATAACTGCGATGACGACGATTGTGATTACAATAGGATTCATAGATTCACCTCCAATCAAAGATAAACTGATAATAAAGTTTCAGTGATATATATTGTATCATAACCTGCTGTCGCACAAAAACTTATATTATTTGTTAAAATATAGTTTGTCCTTATGGAACATACTGAGGCCACTGATTATTTACGAGAACGCATCACTCATCTTGTGAAAAAAGATTTGAGCTATATTGTTATTGGTTTTTTTGTGGTGAGCTCGGTTGGCTTATATATTGCCATGTCGGTTGTAGACAGTGAATCGCTCATCAAAAACTTCAAAAAGTTCAGCTTCGGCCTTACCACAATCACAAATACATCGACGAACACCGATTCCATTGAAAAAATGCTCGACGCAAAATCTATCGATTATATTTCTCCACAGCCTACAATAACCCATGAAATATCGCCAAAGCCCGAAGAAAGCGGGCAAACCAGCTCCATTGCCTCAACTCAAGTGACATATACTCAAAATAAATACATTGTTCAGGAAGGTGAAAGCCTTGCCGATGTCGCCTCCAAAGTGTATGGCGACCCAAATGCGTGGGTACGTATAGCTAAAGCTAACAATATCGACAATCCCGATCAGATTGAGGTTGGCATGGAGCTTGTGATACCTAGATAAACTACAATGAACTACGGTTTTTGGAATAATTTAAAACGTCCGATTATCGGCCTATCGCCCATGGACGGAGTAACGGATGCTGCTTTTAGATATATCAGCGATAAATACGGAAAACCGGCAGTGCTTTTTACGGAATTTACGTCAGTTGAAGGGATCGCCCGAGGCGCTGTAAAAATTCTTGGTGCTTTTATTTATCATAAAACTTCAACTCCAACAGTTGCTCAAGTATATGGGTCGACACCGAAATCATTTTATGATGCTGCTTTTGTTGTTTGCGAAATGGGATTTGACGGCATTGACATAAACATGGGTTGCCCGGATAGTAATATTTCTAAACGAGGATCGGGCGCTGCTCTCATCCAAACACCAAAGCTGGCACAAGAGATCATTAAGACCGTTAAAAGAGCAGTAAAAGATTATTTTGAAGGAAAAAATATTGAAGAAACCGATCTTCCTGAATCGATAATAGACTTGGTTAAAAATTATAAACAGTATGACATGAAACGAAAACATCTTCCGGTCTCGGTAAAAACCCGTATCGGATACGATCTTGTGGTCACCGAAAACTGGATTAAAAATATTTTAGAAGCCGAACCAGTGGCAATCAGTATTCATGGAAGAACGTTAAAACAAATGTATACGGGTAAAGCGGATTGGGAAGAGATCGGCAAGGCTGCAAAAATTGTAAAAAAAACTGAAACTTTAATCTTAGGAAACGGCGATGTAAAAACAGTTGAGGAAGCCAAAGAAAAAGCTAGGGAGTACGATCTTGACGGTGTTCTCATCGGTCGCGCTACGTTTGGCAATCCGTGGATATTTTCCCGCAAAGCGAGATCCGCCGTTTTAGGCGGAAAAGATCATATCGCGACAAAGAATGAGAAAATAAGTATTGCAATAGAACACTGTGAAACATTTGTAAAACTTACTCCAAACGGCCATTTTCCTTCACTTCGCAAACATCTTGCTTGGTACACCAAAGGCATTCCGAGATCAAATGAACTGAGAAACAGACTTATGAGAGTTAACAATATTGAAGAGGTCAGAAGTATTTTATCACCGATAATAGAAAGTTAATAGCCGACGTTTTGTAATTGTTTTTCGATTCCTTCATTCACCTGCCTCTGAACATCATTAATAAGATTGATAGTATAGATAGTCACAATTGTCGTAGAGATAATCGTAATAATTATTGAAATGGTACCCACCATCTTGGCTTCCGTGCCGGGTTGTCTTAGATAACGATAACCCCAGATTATTCCAAAAGGAACAAGAATGGCAGAACCTATATACAATGCGATCTGCATCCAGATTGAAATGGACATAGGTTTGGGCTTTAAATTTGCTCCACAGTTATAACAAAAGTAATCGGTCGGCCTTACTTGGACATGGCAGGACGGACATAGATTCATATCATGATTGTACATTAAAATTTACTTGATTTACCATGCTATAATAAATTTTTAACCATGAAAAAAATCTTTGCGTCCTTCCATTATCCTCAATTCCGCATATATTTTATTGCCTCGGCATTTAGTAACTTCGCCTTTGCCATGCAAAATGTGGCGATACTCTGGCAGTTATACGAACTGACCAAATCTCCACTGGCACTTGGAGCAATAGGACTGGTTACTTTTATACCAATCTTTCTTTTTTCTATGATTGGTGGCGTGGTCGCAGATACTTCAGACAGAAAAATCCTTATGGTGAGCGCACATATTCTGCTTGCAATATTTTCCGCAGTTTTTGCACTCACAACTGTAAACCAATCTATAACTCCAACCATAATTTTTATTGTGCTTGCTTTGTCCGGCGCAGTTGATGCGTTTTACTTGCCTGCTCGCCAATCGGTGCTGCCAACCATTGTGCCAAAAGAACTTTTTGCCAATGCCGCATCTCTAAACACCACAATGTGGCAGACTTCTCGAGTGGTCGGACCAGCAATTGCAGGATTCATCATTGCCGCAGGAACACAGTACGTTTACATTGTAAACACAATATTATTTATATTAGCGCTTGCCGGAATGCTAGTTCTAAAAGTTTCAAAAGCGCACATGGAAAAAGCGCCGGAAATAAGTCTAAAATCATTAAAAGAAGGTATACGCTTTGCCTTAAGTCAACCACTCATATATTCGACCATGATTCTTGATTTTACGGCAACCTTTTTTGCTTCAGCAAGCACTTTACTGCCGATTTATGCAGCAGACATTCTACATGTAGGCGCCAAGGGACTGGGAATTTTGTATGCCGCATCATCTGTTGGTAGTGTGATCACTGGAGTCATCATTTCGACATATCACAATATGAAAAATCAAGGTAAGGTCATACTGATTGCGGTTTTCTTCTTTGGTTTATCAACAGCACTTTTTGGCATTTCAAACTCATTTATGTTATCGGTCATATTTTTGGCAATAACCGGAGCCTGTGATATGTTTAGCATGGTGATCCGCAATGTCATAAGGCAGATGATTACTCCGGACCATATTCGAGGACGTCTTTCAGGAATAGATATGATCTTTTTTATGGGAGGACCTTTGCTTGGAGAAACTGAAGCCGGAGTGACGGCGCATTTATTTGGAGTCGCACCATCGGTTGTGATAGGAGGTGTGGCAACGATGATAATTACCGCACTTATAGCAATTTATGTACCAAAATTACGTAATTACAATACACATGTTCAGCCAGAATTGCTTTCATAAATTCTACGTTTTCTCAAGGTGATATAATTGAGCTACAGCCTGCGGGATTAGTACAATGGTAGTATGCATCCTTCCCAAGGATGAGACGCGAGTCCGATTCTCGTATCCCGCTCATAGATGATCGGGAACAAGGAGAAGGTCGTCCCGAAGTTCGTCGGGATCGACCGCTCAAAATGCAAAATTGTTCGGGTTACCTGTTATTTCATGCACTGATCAGGGTTGAAAATACAGTGTCCATTTATTCTCCTATTGACAACATGTTGTACAATATATTATAATCGTATTACTATGTTAAAAACTTATCTCTATGTTCCAGAAGAATTAGATAAAAAAATTAATTTTACCGCCAAAACTCAAAATAAAAGTAAGGCTGAGGTAATCAGGATGGCCTTAGAAAAGGGTATTACTGAAATTCAGCAACAAGGGACTGCTTCTGCTCAAGCTTTACTCCAGATCGCTGAGATTGGTAAAAAATATAATCTTCAAGGCCCTATAGATGGATCTGAAAGAATGGATGAATATTTATGGACTAAAAATGAATAATACACCTAAAGTTATCGTTGATGCAGATGCCATTATTGCTCAGGCCAGCTTGAACGATCAACATCACAACGCTGCAACAAAGATATCTGAGTCTTTGACAAAAATGAACGCACAGGTTATTTATCCAGCAACTGCTATAGCAGAATCCAATGCCTATATGCAAAGAGTATTAAACAGTACAGCAAGTGCATATGGTACCGCCGTGATATTTACTGATCCAAATGTTCAAGTTGCGGAAGTTAATCAACAGACGATAAAAAACGCATTACATTATTTTAGTCCGAAAACCAGTAAGAAGCATACTTTATTTGATTGTATAGTAGCGGGTATTGCCGATGAATATGGAGCTGATGCTATTTTCAGTTTCGATAAATTTTATCAAAGTAATGGATTTAAATTAGCAAGTGAGATTATAACTACAAAATCTGATTCATCAAATCGTTAAAATGAGTTAGGTTTCTAGAACAAGCGGTACAATATTTAATTTGTGTTAAGTACTCAGAAAATCACTTCAAATACCTTCTCAGTTGCTTTAACAAGATGTATACTTAATTTTAGAAAGCGAGGTGATTATATATGCTTAAGCGAGGTCTCATTGCCGGACTTGCCAACCTGATCGTAATGCTTGTCTTGATGTGGCTTATTGGGGTAGTCTTTCCCTCAGTAATGCAGGAATACAAAAACACAGCTATCTTCAGACCATTTAACGATCCTTTGATGATGGTATATTTTGGATATCCATTTATTCTAGGTTTTGCAGCTGCCTATCTGTGGAATCTACTGGAGAAACATCTATCAGGTAACGTTACGAATAAAGCTTTGCAATTTGCCAAAATATACTTTATCATTGCGACAATCCCGGGAATGTTTATTTCCTACACTACCTTTCAACTGTCGTTTCTCATGATTGTAATGTGGACTGTAACAGGATTTATTGAAGCTTTCGTCGCAGGATATATCTTTGCAAAAGTAAAATAAAAGATTTCAATCCTCTTGCAAACTCTATATAATGAATCTATATGCTCTTTGGTTTTCATGAGTATCGTCTTTCATTTGCCAAACATTTTTCGGGAAAAAACACGGTTTTCATGCTCCTTTTGACGCTTTTTGTGACCGCATTTATCACTGTTGTTGCCTACACCTATCTATATTCGTCTTCGTTTACGACTTTATCTTTGGCAAATGAAGAAAAGACTGAAGCCACACCAGAGGCATTTACCGCCCCGCTCGAACAAACAAAAACCATTACTTCCGACAAAAAACTGGTAATTGGATTTCTTCCAAGTTGGTCAATAGCTCAAAACGCAAAAGTTGATACCGAATACCTTGACCAAATAATCTACTTTGGAATCGGTATCGACGAGCACGGCAATCTCATGAGGATTGATGAAAAAAACCAGCCACTTGTTGAATGGAGTTATCTAAATTCAGATTATTTCAAAAATCTTCAAAATGAATCAAAACGTACAGAAACAAAAATACTTATTGCGATTAAAAACTTTGATAATACATCGATTGACACTCTGATAGGCAATGAAATTTATACCAATAACGCGGTTTCGCAGCTTGCAAAACTTGTTGATGACTATGATCTTGACGGAATAAATATCGATTTTGAGTATTTTTCGGATATCGATACTCAAACATTACAAAATTACAACCGTTTTCTTTCGACCCTTGCTGCAAAGCTCAAAGAAGTCAAATCGGCTGCTGTACTATCTGTCGATGTAAACGCAACCGTGGTTTATAAAGACAATGCGTATGACATGGTAAAAATCGGTGAAGTGGTCGACCAGGTGATCATCATGGGCTACGATTATCACCAACCTTCGTCGCTTTATGCGGGAGCGGTCGCACCAATAGATGCAAATGATGATAATCCAAGCATTCGACGTACCATCGACTCGCTTACCGGTCGCGTTGACCCCGAAAAACTGATTTTAGGGATCCCGCTTTACGGATACGAATGGCAGACATTTTCAGAAGAGAAGAACAGCAGAACAATAGCAGACACCGGAGCGATAGCTACTTACAAACGTGTAAGAGAGCTCATCACCGGTCGTGACGACGTGGTGCTTTATTTTGACGATTTATCCCAAAGCCCTTGGCTTACTTACAATCAAAATGGCCTGATCAAACAAATTTATTATGAAGATGAAAAATCGCTTCTTGAAAAAATCAAGTTTGTCGAACTTAATAATCTTGAAGGAATTGCTCTCTGGGCACTTGGCTATGAAGGCGATTACACAGAGCCTTGGGCTATAATAAAACAAAATTTATAAATTATTTGCCTGTTCTTCAAGCTGTTTTAACTGAGGTTCGTCAATTGTTCTAAAATCATGCACAAGCTTACTCAAAGCTTGTAGACTACTCGTTCCAAAATTATTAACTCTCTGCAGAATATATTCACCTCCTCCATTGCGACCATCCAATAGCTGCTCGATAACTTCAATCTTGGATGGTATAAATCCTGGCATATATGAACAAATTCTATTGTAAACTCGCAGGGCATTACCTGATAATCCGGCAGAAAGTCGATTTACTAATACATGATTAGTTGTTAGGCTGTAAAGTTCAGGAAGTTTTCTCAGTCTAAGGCGAAAACCATACACGTCCTGCCCCATAATCTCAAATAAACCCGTAAATATCATGTATGCCAATCTGTTGGAAGGGTCTGAAAAATCACGTAGATCTCCATCGAATATAAGTGGATCTTGCGGAGGTATTAATTCTAATTCCCTTTTCAAACCTTCCTCATGAACTATATCGTCATGACTGTGAAAAGCGCTTAGTGCTTGATACAGCTCAAAATCATTGGTTCCGCTTGGATGTTTTATACTTCCAGACGAAAAGTCAGTAATATGTCTAATCGTCTCAAGAGCCTCAACATTTGTTATATTCCGTGCTATTTGAGATTGTAACCATAGTTGAAACCAAGTAACTTTTTGTCTATCAGCTATCTCTTGAATTTCGCTAACTCGACGTCGGTGCATTTGGGAAATTAATTCAATTATTTCGTTCTTCTCTAATATCACACTAGCAACGTCTTCGGGATGAAAATAACGTGCATAATCGGGTATATGGTCCTGGTATTCTATTTGAAGAACATTTCTATTATATGAGTCAGAATTTTCATCAAGAGCTTGTATTTGTCTCATTCTTTTCCAACCCCCAGTATATCTCGGCATTCCATATCTATAGTCATGCAAACAAGTACTGATGTATCCATGAAAACCGCTTGAAAATCTATTTGCAAATTCCAATAATGATTGGCCGTCCGAAGAAATATTAGCTTCAAGAGATAAAAGATCCGGCGAAAATTGCAATCGTTCTGGATACATATTATAGGATATTATATCAAAATATCATTTATAATGCGTCAAGACGGTTTGTTATAATGAGACAAACAATACTGATGTAGATTCGGCCATAGGCCGATCAGCTTTTAGCTGACAGTTGGTAGTCCGCCAGCTGGCGGATTCGTAAAGCAGAAAATGCCATCTTAGCTCAATGGTAGAGCAGCGGTTTCGTAAATCGTCGATGGGAGTTCGATTCTCCCAGATGGCTCATGTCACACCTTAACCGTCATCGTCAAAAACAAAGTTATAAAAAACTGATATGGCTCATCGTCCTGGGTGTCGTCATGCTAATATTTACCTTCCAAATAGGCTTAGATGGTCTTATCAATGCTGCAATAGTTGTTAACAATCTGTTTTCATCTGATAAAAAAGACAACTTACAAACAAATCAAGTTTTTTATGGAACGCTCGACATTGATGAACCCGCAAGCGCCACTAATGAAGCGAAACTTGAGATTTCAGGACAAACTACCGAGTACGACACCATTGAAATATTTCTTAACAATGTTGAGGCGGAAAGCACTTCACCAAAAACTTCCGGAGAGTTTGTCAAAATTATTGGTACGTTAAAGGAAGGAAACAACACAATATATATTGTTGCTAAGACCGCAGACGGGAAACAGCAAAAAAAATCAGACACTTATAACGTTACTTTTATTGACGAACCGCCCGCGCTTGAGATTGAGGCACCGGCAGATAATGCTAAGGTTTCTAATCTTGAGATTGAAATCAAAGGGAGAACCGACCCTGGAGTGACAGTTCGCTTGAATAACTCACCGGTAGTAGTAGACGTTGCCGGCAATTTCCGCACAAGTTACCGACTTAAAGACGGCGAAAACAAGCTCGAAATTCTAGCCTTAGATATTGCTCAAAATGAAACTAAAAAAACGCTTACCGTGATTCGTGAGAAGGATGAATAACTTGACTTAATACAATCATTGTGAAATATAAAAATAGGATAAACGGATGAAGTAATACGTTGTCAAATATCGATGCAAGAGAAAGAAACACGGTCGCATACGATGAAAAATCGCTCATCTTTGCCAAACTCCACAATACCCATAAATATATCGCTAAACCAATAACTCCGGTTGTTGCCAGAATAATCAAGAAACTTGAATGAAATGACGAGCTGGCATGCGAAGGGTTGTATTTTTCGGTCAAAGGTTTCTCTTCAAGTTTATCCTTTTCAAACCGGATATGATTGTACCCGATACCTAAGATTGGCGACTTCTTCCAAATTTTAAATGCCTTTTGATAATCGATTAGTCGTGTTTGTATCGATGAAGTCCGTAAAATATTTAAACCCTCACTTTGTGGTTTGGGAATAACAATAAATATTACGGTAACAATTAATAAAGATAAAATGATCAACTTTAATTTTTCTCTAAAAATAAAAAGTAGAGTAATGACAAAAGCGGTGATCCCACCTCGAGAAACTGTCAAAAATATCATAAGCATTAAAACAATAGGAATTAATTTGAGCGACGTAACCAAAATTTTCGCAACATTTTTCAAACGCGGAACAGGTGTCGCGAGACGGGGAGACCCAAACAAATGTGGGAATTTAGACATTTTTTGGGGCTGTCGAGCGACAGAATCTGGAACGAGAAATCGTGTTGAAAAGAAAATATATAAAAACAATAATCCATATATCGCAACAGCTAGCTGCGGTTCAAAAAACGACCCCACCATACGATACAAATGCGGATCCCAGCCAAGATAAGCAAGATTCCCAATGTTCGGATATAAGAAGTACTGTACGAAAGAAAAAACTATTGTTATGGCTAGAAAAAAGACTATTCCAACATTCCATGCATGTTTCGCGTCCTTATTTTTTTTAAAATAATTTTTAATAATTATTAAATAGATAAAATACGCACTCAACCTTAGTGTGTACAAAAGAGCAACTATGTTATCGAGGATTTTATATGAAAAAGAAGATATTAATAGTCCGAATAGTATCCAACTCAAAAAAATTATGATACTCGTATTGCCGCTGAGTATTTTTTTTAATTCTATTTTGAAAGACAATAAAATTATAAAGACAACCAAAAACAGTTCGTATAAATACATATAAATAGGGTATTCTCCGAACGAAAACCTGGCTATTTGTCCAAGTGAGAGTAGAAATAAGATTAGATAAAAAATACTATCTACAACTTTATTTATGATTATTTTGCGGGTAAGCTTTGGCACGGGTGAGAAATGAGTGAAAACTCATTAAAAACGAATAAACAAATCCAGCGGCTCCGTCTGCAAAACCGAATTTTATGAAGTAGGTGTAAAAAAATTTACCGAAAGGCACAAAAATTATTTCAATAATCGAAGGTTTGTACCCGTTTTTCGTCAGCTCACGACTGCGTAGCGTACTGTATCTGTTAATTTCTTCGATAAATTCGGTTAATGTGGGATGCGGATAATGATCTAAAAATGAAGATAGGAAACCGTTCGGTTGGTCTGTGATAAATTCTTCATGCACCTCCCCTACCCATTTTCCAACATTCTTTTTCATAAGCCTGATAAAACCGAATTTGTAAGCTTCAGCCACCTCGCCATGATGAAGCTCTCTCCCCCACCAGTGATCACGTCGTTTAATGTAGTATGCAGAAAAATCATTTTTATTTATATTTTTTTTAATTTCTACCGCAAGCTCCGGTGATACTACTTCATCCGCATCGACAAAAAGTGTCCATTCATGCCTCGCTTCTCTCATGGCAAAATTTCTTTGACCTGCAAAACTTTCAGAAAGCGGCCGACGAATGATGCGGTTTGTAAACTTTTTGGCAATTTCAAGGGAATTATCTGTTGAATTGTCGTCGATTATGAGAATTTCATCGCTAAATTTGAGTGATACAAGAGTGCGCCCAAGCGTTTTTGCAGAGTTGTGGGTCAAAACAACAGCAGAAATCATAGCTCATTATACAATGTTCTTAAACGATTGACATATTTTTCCCAAGAAAAAATATCCCGTAACTCAATGTCATCCTGATCCCGCCGATTTGGCGGGCGAAGGATCACGTTAGTCAATAATTGAGCAAATTCCTCATTATTTTTACATACATTGACGTACGGTTTCATTTCGGGAATCACTGCACCTTCGAGAGCTACAACGGTGCAATTTTGGCTCAAAGCCTCAAGAATGGGAAAGTTAAAGCTTTCATAATACGACATGCTGACATAAGCTGTTGCCTCTTGATATAACAGTTTGAGTTTTTGACGGCTGATTTTTGGAAAGATACGGATATCATGCGAGGCGAAAGCTTGAAATTCTCCAACTAAAAATAGCTGGTAATCGGCAAAAGTCTTTTGTTTTTTAAGCTCCAAGAAAAGTTTGACAAGACGATCAATATCCTTTATCGGATGATTCATGCCCACAAACAGCAAATATTTTTTTCTTTTTCGAACTTCGTGAGTTTCAAAATCATAGGGTATGCCCGGCAATATTGTAAAAACACGATTCTTAAGATTGGGATAATATTGGTAAAGATCATCTTTGACTTTGGTCGAAGTTGTTACAATTATGTGACTTTTCTTTAAATAATCATCAAGCTGATTTTTTAGGCGATTAAAATCGGATTTATAAAGATTCGGGTAATGTATAAACGATAGCCCATGAGAAAAAGCAATGATCTTAGCTTTGGTTAAATGCGGAAACGCCTGATTTATCGCAAGGAAAATATCTTTCTTATGTATATACTCTTCAAATGAGACACGTACTTTCATAAAGCCAAATTTTGGCAAAAGCTTTTTATAGGAAAGAGTTTTGTTTTGAAACGGAGTCTGATTGCAAAAAGTATATGCAGTATATGTATTTGTCCGATCAAACTGGGCAATAGCCCGCAAAATATTTATTGAAAAAATATAATTTCCATAACCCTGATCTACACATAAACCACCTGCGTCGAGAGAAATTTGCATAAAAGTAAAAAATGTGCACACATCTGGACTCGAACCAGAGACCTCTTCGATGTGAACGAAGCGCTCTAACCAACTGAGCTATGTGTGCATTATTCCAACTGTCCGCCTACATCGGCGGATCCGCCGTTTTTGGCGGAAGCTACACGAGCTTGTAATATTATACCGTTCAATCATTGTTTTTAGTATTTGATTTCATTACAATTAACCCTATCTATGAACATAGTGAAGGCGATAATTGAGTTTGTGATGGAGATACTTGAAACAATCGTATTTGTAGGATCACTTTTCATAGTTGTGTATTTATTTGTCATTCAACCAAACCAGATCAAAGGAGCTTCGATGGAACCCACATTCCAAGACGGCAACTACATATTCACAAGTAAAGTTACTTACAAACTTCGTAAACCCGTGCGCGGTGATGTGGTGGTTTTTTATGCTCCGAGAAACCCGGAGCTTGAATACATAAAACGTATTATCGGAGTTCCCGGTGACACCGTAATGATTGCAGGGGGTGAAGTATATGTGAATGGCGTACAGTTAAAAGAACCATATATATCAGATAAAACCGCGATAACATTGACCGGAAGTCTAGCGGAAAATCAACCAATCACTGTAGAACCCGATCAATATTTTGTTATGGGCGATAATAGGCCAAGATCTTCAGATTCACGCGAGTTTGGACCAATACCTGCATCAAGTATCGTCGGACAGGTATTTTATCGCTACTTTCCGGTGGACGAAATGGGTCCAGTTAAAAATGATTTTGATAAAGAAGTAAATAAACTTAGTCAAGTTCTATTAGACTTTCGTGTCCGGTCTCTCCTTGATCCTCACGAATAAGCTTATTAAAAACCCGCTCAATCTGTTTTGAAGAAATTTTTGTGTCTGCCTTAATCTCAATTGTGACTTTTCCCCGTATTCGTGATTGCAATATTTCTATCTTCGTATCGGGATAATTTTGCTCAAACTTTTTTTTCATCTGTCTTATCCGATCTGGGTCAAGTCTGGTTTCCGATGTTGAAACGTGATACTTTTTGTTTCGAATTATTGTTTCGGTTTGGGTCGTACTCAAACTTTTTTCAAGTATTAAGCGATAGGAATCAATTATATCTTTTTCATTGTCTAAACGTGACAAAATCATAAGATGAGCACAGCTTATGTTTTTTGCATAGTAACCGTCGATCACCAGATTCGGCAATTTTAAAATTCTCAAATAATGCGAGACATACGACTGGTCAAAACCGATTTTCTTGGCAATTCCCCTTAATGTAAGCTGATGATCACGGTGAAGAATCGATAAGTACTTTGCCTTTTTGAGGCAGTCTTCCTCTTTTTTGAAGCTTGAAATTAGTTCATCAACGGACGCTGTCATGAAATATATTTTATACGATCTTTACGTACTGTTTGCCCAATCGTTCATAAAAAGTTACAACTCCCTCTTTAAGAGCGATAAGTGTAAAATCACGTGAAACAAGTACACCGCCACCAGCTCGTACTTTTGTGCCGCGTTGGCGCATGATCACATTTCCCGGACGCGCTATTTCACCGCCAAACAGCTTGACGCCGAGTCGTTTTGAGATTGAATCTCGATTGCCTTTTACTGCGCGCTGTGCTTTGGTATGTGCCATATTAGTTAATAATAAAACTATAATTCAATAATTTTTACTTTAGAAAATCTGGGACGGAATCCTATCACTTTTCGATACCGGACTTTAGATTTGAATTTTGCGACTCTGATTTTATCACCTTTTAAATGCGACAAAACTTCAATTTTTGCTTTATTTTTTAGATCCGGAGTTCCGACTGTCGCTTTTTGGTCTTTGTCGAAAGACATCAGTATTCGGGCCTCAAAAGTTTTGCCTTCTTCCGAATCGATCTCATCAACGACGAGCTCATCATTTTTGTGAACTATATATTGTTTGCCTGCGATCTGTACTACCGCTCCGTTTTCCATTGTATTATTATACTTGATTATTAATATCATGCAACCTAATTATATTTGACAAATAACCTATAATAAGCTAAAATTTAATTTTTAGAATTTATATAAATATATGATGTTATTGAAAGAAGCATTTTCTGCGTGGAAACAACGAGCAGCAGAACGTGTGGCAGTCGAAGAAGCTCAAAATGCACAAATTAATGAAAAAGCCGAAATAAAGCGTGAGCAAACTCGTCTTGCACATGAGCAGCTCTTTAATGCAGGAGGACTTCCTTGGAGTAAATTTCCTTTTGGTAGCAATAGTCTGATAATTGCAGATTCTGGAATAATTGACGGAAAAACTTCTGAAACCTATGAACGTTTGCTTGTATCCAGAACCCCAAACGGAATACATGTAGTTTTAAATCCTCGACCAGTAGGTTACCCTGAGTTAAATTCATTTAAACTTTGTTGGAGAGATAATATTGAACTACCTGTGGCAATGTGGGTTGCCGAGGAGGGTGGAATTGCTCGCTACGAGTTCAACGCATATCGTCGTGAATTAGAGCGACGAGAAAGGAATTGTAAAGGATTTGTTTTTGATCCTGTTACACAAACTGGTCAATACGAGCTTCGTGTTCGTTGGCCAGATGCTCCTCTTGCATCAGTCAATTTAACTATGAACGGTGAAGGAATATATCCTGGTACTGGAAATGTGTTAGATACTATACACGGATATGTGGGTTCTACATATAACAGAAGAATTGGAATTGATTTTATTTAACTATTCTTAACAAATACTTTACGGCAACAAAGCAAGGCCTAACATGAGTGTCAAGAGCGATGAACCGCCGTATGATACAAAGGGTAAAGTAATGCCGGCAATGGGCAGCAAACGAAGATTCATACCGATATTGACTGCGACTTGCAATACCAGTAACGCTGAAAATCCGATTGTGTAATAGTAATAGAATTTGGTTGTCCTGTCTTTTTGATTTAAGAATTTGTGAGCCTTACGAAATAAAGATAAAAATAAGAAAAGATAAAGCAAAATCAGTATAAACCCGCCCAAAAAACCAAACTGCTCAACAAAAGATGAAAAAGCGAAATCGGTTTGCGCTTCAGGCAAAAAATATAGGCTTGATTGTTTTCCAAGGCCAAGACCCCGCCCAAGAATCTTCCCGGAACCGATCGCAATAGTCGCTTGAGTGATGTTATATGAAGTACCGCTTAAATCGTAGCTTGGCTTTATAAAACTGATTATTCGATCGCGCTGATAATCATGAAGCACAAACCAAATCGCAGGTAAGAGTAAAAAGACAAAAATAATAAAAGATAAAATATGTCTTTTGGGAACATCTGAGTGTAGCATCATCACAAAACTTATCAAAAAAATTACTATTGCACTTCCTAAATCGGGCTGGCGGAAAATTAAAATGAACGGCAACAGCGTGTATCCAAGAACTTTTAGGAAAATTGTACGCTTTTGTAGATGACGCTCATAGCTTGAAAAAATTTGAGCAAGAAAAATGATGAAAAATATTTTAAAAAACTCTGACGGCTGAAACTGAAAAAAATAGAAATCAAACCAACGGCGCGATCCTTTGACCTCAAGACCAAAAAATAGCACAAGCATCAGTAAGCCGATAAAAATCCAATACAAAACATGCGCATTGATGCCCAAAAAGTGAGCTCGGATCTTAAGTTTAGAAACTATAAAAAAAAGTATAACTCCTGTAAGAAAATGTACACCGTGGCGGAAAGCCAGATCAGGACTTATGCCAACAAGATTTATAAGGCCGAATACGTAAATAAATAAAAGAGGAAGAAATAAAAGAAATGACATAGCACATTATATATTTTTTTCTATCTTAAGCTCATGTCCTATGCTTATGTTGCCTGCGTTGACTTGTTTTTTGATCATGTCTACATACTTTTCGAAGTCTTTTGGAATCTCAAGATTTACCGACTCTGATATTTGTACTCCAAGTTCTTTTCTTTTTTGCTGAATGGAACGTAATAAATCACGCATTTCTCCTTCGAGTTTAAGCTCAGGAGTAATCTTTGTGTCATACTCAACAGTAATATCTCTCTTATGATCTTTATATTCAATATTTTTAACATTTAATTCTGCTTTTAATAGCTTGTCGTACTCAGCGACATTTTTATGATAAGAATATTTATTGACTCTTGTATAAGAAACTATTGCTTTGGCAAGTGGTTGACGTACTTTCAATTTCAATTCTTTGCGGACCCTGTGTCCTACTTCAACATATAACTTTATCGTCTGCATATCTGCAATAAGACTGTCGTCATAAATGATTTCATCAAATTCTGGCCAAGACTCCAAATGTACAGATTCGTTTTTTGTAAGTGAAGAATATAATTCTTCACTAATAAATGGTATAAACGGCGAAAGAATTATTGACAGATTTTTAAGTACATAATGAACTGTCACGTAAAAATAATTCTTGTCATTTAAGTCAATTGCCGCCGGTCCTACCCGATCACGAGATCTTCGTAAATACCAAGTTGAAAAATCTGAAATAAATGTTTCAATGGATTCCGTAGCTTTTTTCGTATCATAGTGCTCTAAATCCATTTTAACTCCAACTTTAGTCTCTCTAAATCTTGATAACAACCATTTGTCCAAAATATTATTTGATTCCGTTGGATCATCTTTTTGATTAATTTTAAATTTATCAATCAGACTATAATCACGGTAAAATTTGAAAATATTCCAAAGTAATAAATAAAATTGCCGACGTACCTCGTTGGCTTTCTTTGGACCAAAAAGAAAATTTTCAGCCGGATTTTGCCTTGCATACATCCAGCGCATTACATCAACTCCTATTTCATCAGCGCCTTCATGAAAAGTAATCGAATTACCCCAGCTTTTGTGCATCGGACGTCCGTCTTCACCAAGCAAAGTGGCAAACCCGAGAACCGTTTTAAAGGGATTTGTATCTTCTAGCACGGTAGACATCGCGATCATCGCATAAAACCAGTTTTTAAACTGCCCTGGAAATGACTCGGTGATGAAATCAACTGGAAACCATTTTTTCCACTCTTCTCTATTTGACAAGTACAAAGGTTTACCTTGATTGTTTTCCGTAATAGTTGAATAGGGCACAATACCTGCGTCAAGCCAGGGATTACCAACATCAAGAATACGTTTCACTTCCCCACCGCATTTTGAGCACTTTATAGTGACTTCATCAATATATGGTTTATGAGGAGTGTGGCCATCGTACTTATCCCAACCTTTTACTGCACGCTTTTTTAACTCTTCCTTTGAACCAATTACTTCAAAATTGCCGCATTTTTTACATTCATAAATCGGCAAAGCAAGCCCCCAGTAGCGATTTTTCTTACTTATAAGCCAATCGTGCATGTTTTTGAGCCAATCAAGCTCACGATCCAAGCCAAACTCCGGCATCCATTTAATTGTCTTTGCGACTTTTATCATTCTTTGTCGCAAAGTCAAATTTCGAATTTGCGATGGCTTGTCCATCGCTATGTACCATTCATCGGCGACCTTCCAAACAAGCTCTGTTTTACACCTCCAACAACCCGGGTAGCGGTGTTTATATCTTTCTATCTTAAAGACCCAGTTTTCACCTTTTGCATCTTTCTCTTTTAGATAATCTAAAATAATCTCAGGATGTTTTTTGGCATTTTTACCCGAAAGAAAACCCAAGTTATTCATATATGAGGCATCATCGAGAATTACCGGAATCATCGGCAGACCGTACTTTTTTCCGAGTTTAAAATCTTCGGTTCCGGCGCTAACTGCCGTGTGGACTAAACCTGTGCCCTCTCCTATTGAAATTGGAAGAATTTTTTCGTCGGTGGCAATAACAATGTGAAATTTATCCGCATTTTCCTTTGCCGCTTTTGCAACCGCAGGAAGATCGTCAAAAGGTCCTTTATATTTTAGTCCGACTAGTTCTTTGCCGTTTACCGTTTTAACAATTTTTTTATAATCTTTGCCAAAGACAGTTTTCACTAAATCTTTCGCAATCCAAAATTTATCACCGGTTGTCCCTTCAACAAGCGAATATTCAAGTTTGACAGAGACTGCAACGGCGATATTTGCGGGAATTGTCCACGGTGTTGTCGTCCATACAAGAAGATATTCGTCTTTTTTACTAATAATTGGAAGTTCAAAATATATCGCTTCATGAACAACTTCTTTATAATCCTCGGTAAGCATCTCGTGCTGGGAAATTGCCGTTTCACATCTTGGGCACCACGGCACTGACTCTTGTCCTTTATAAATCCACCCATTCTCAGAACATTTTTTTAGAAAATGCCAGATCATGTAGTTGTTTTCATCGCTCATTGTGAAGTACGAATGATCCCAGTCCATAAAATATCCAAGACGTTTTGATTGTTCGGTCTGAATGCCCGAAAATTTCTTGACGCGGTCGAGGCAGAGTTGCACAAATTTTGCAATAGAAGCAAACTTGTCGCCGGGCACCAAATTTTCAATGTCCTTTTTTGACTTAAGACCAAGTTCCTTTTCCACCTCTACTTCTACCCAAAGCCCTTGGCAGTCAAAGCCATTTTGAAAACGTTGTTTTTCTCCCAAGAGATTGTGGAACTTTTGCCACAAATCTTTATAAGTTCGTCCCCAGGCATGGTGAACTCCCATTGGGTTGTTGGCTGTTATTGGACCGTCTTGAAAAGAAAATCTTTTTGACGATGAATCGTTCTTAAGCAAATATTTTTTTACAATTCCTTTTTCATACCAATTCTTCAGCCATTTATGCTCCATTTGGATAAAAAACTCATTGTAGTTGGGTTTATGAAGGTTCATTTTCGTCTCAAAAATGCAGGTATGTCAAACTCGTCCGTGTCACCTGAAACTGAAGCCGGCTTATCAGGTTTGTCGATTTTTGTGTTATCTGTTTCCTCAGGTGGATAAAGCTCAACGTCTTCCTCGGGTTTTTCAGCTTCCTCAACTCGTTCTCCGGTGGTCGTTGTCGGGCGCTGAAATTTAAAAAGCTTCATACGGTTTTCGTCAAAACGAGTTGCGATGACCGTGATCTTTATTTGATCGACAAGTTTTTCATCAATTGCCGCACCAAAAATGATATTGGCATCAGGATCGACAGACTTGGCGATCATGGTCGCAGCTTCGTCAATCTCACTCATACTAAGGTCTTCGCCTCCAACGATGTTGAGAAGAATACCTTTAGCACCATCAATTGTGGTATCCAAAAGAGGTGAGGAGATAGCCTGTCTTATCGCGGTAATAGCGCGTTTTTCACCGCTGCCTAAACCCATTCCCATGATGGCGTTTCCTGAGTTTTGCATGATGGTTTTGACATCGGCAAAATCTACATTAATAAGCCCAGGAAGCGTGATAAGTTCGGCAATACCTTTCACGGCTTGGTGAAGTACACTGTCTATGCGATGAAATGCCTCAAGAATTGAAGTTTTTTTGTCAATTACATGAAGTACCCGCTGGTTAGGAATGATGATCAGAGTATCTACTTTATCACGTAAGCTTTCTATGCCATCATCTGCAGCGCGGCGTCTTGGAGATCCTTCAAAATCAAATGGTCGAGTAACGACTGCTACTGTGAGTGCACCAGATTCACGGGCAACCTCGGCAATGGTTGGTGAAGCGCCGGTTCCAGTGCCACCTCCCTCGCCACAAGTGATAAACACCATGTCGGCATTACCAAGCTCATCTTTAAGTTTTTCCCGCGACTCCTCAGACGCTTGCTTTCCGATATCCGGACTACCGCCCGAACCCAAACCTTTTGTCAGCTGATCTCCAATCTGGACCTTGATCTCGGCTTTGTTGTGAAGCAGAGCTTGAGCATCCGTGTTTACTGCCACAAACTCCACACCCTCTATACCGCCTTCATTTATCATTGAAGTTATGGCATTGCCGCCACCGCCTCCTATGCCAACGACTTTTATTTTTGCCGCCTGTCCAGCTTTGGGTTTGATTAACATAAAAATAACAATGTAATCTCGCAACTTGTAGCTTGTAGCTTGTAACTTTTTTTAATTTGAGTTATGAGTTATAAGTTACGAGTTACAAGATTTTTTAGGGTAAAAACTGCTTTATAAACTTCTTTACTCTTGACATTATATCACCCATAGTAAAATTTTTCAGAATATTATTAAAATCTTTAAAAGAAGCATCTGATTGCAGAATATGACTGCTGCCGTAATATATAAGTCCCAAGGTCGCGGCATACATCGGGTTTGAGATTTCATCAACCAAACCACTGGCTCGCTCAGGTATGCCAATTCGCACCGGCAATCGAGTTATACGCCTTCCCATCTCGACCATTCCTATGGTAAGCGAACCACCACCTGTAATCACTATCCCAGACGGAATATTTTTCTCAAATCCACTCTTTTCGATTTCATCATTGACATAACTATAAATCTCTTCAATGCGAGGACCTAGAATGCCTTCGATAACCTCCTTGGGACTGATTTCAGAAAGTGTTTCAACAATGTCGAGCCTGGATGCGGTGAGAAAATGTTTCTCTTTCTTTTTAATCGCTTCTTCAACCATCTTTTTATGGTCGCTTAAATATAGTTTAATTTTTTCGGCAGACTCAAGCGAAACTCGCAGTCCAACCGCAAGATCGTTACTGATATGACGGGCACCTATCGGGATTGATGAGGAATAAGAAAGCGAACCTTCAACAAAAATACACATATCAATTTTCCCGCCTCCTATGTCGACAAGTGCGACTCCGAGATCTTTTTCTGTATCGGTAAGTACTGATTCGGCTGAGGCCAGACCTGAAAAAATATAGCCGACATTTGTAATTCCTAGATCGCCAAGCACTTTGTCGATATTCTTAAGGTTCGTTGCCGAGGCGGTGATAATATGCGTATCGACTTCAAGACGCACACCGCTCATACCGATTGGGTTGTTTATACCGCCCTGTCCATCCACACTATACTGGCGTGGTGTCACTTCGATTATATGTTTTGTGTTTGATAAAGATATGGCGCGAGCGGCCTCAATGACACGATTTACATCCTCTTCAATCACCTCAAACTGAGGGTTGGCTACCGCGACTATGCCATGAGAATTGATTGAGGAAATATGAGGACCACCAACAGAGACAAAAGCCTCTTTTATATGGTGTCCTGCCATGCGCTCCGCCTTTTCAACGCTTTCTTCGACTGAAGTCGTAACGTGATCGATGTCAACGATAAGGCCTTTTTTTACACCTCGAGATGGAGTTGTATTGAAGCCGATAATACGCATCTCCTGGGTTTCCGGTATTTGGAGAGCGACAATGGTTGCGACTTTGCTGCTTCCAATATCTATACCACAAATCAGCTGTTCAGACATACGTGCGTTATTAGTAATAATTCATATCATTAAAAAGTGACGACAGGGTTTTCATACCTTAGATCCAGTGTGATAAACTCCTGTCCTTTTATTTTCATCTCACGAACTGACGACTCAAGTAAGTATACTTGTTTCTTTCTGTCCTTTTCCGACGAAAAATAAAACTTTTTTTCGTTTGTATATAATCCTAGCATATAAAAGCCCGCAATATCAATACTATTTATCTTAAATCTGAGTTTTTGCAGTTTTTCAAGAAAATACAGACTATCGACGACGTCTTTAAAAAGCACCTTTTGGCCGGATTGATAGTTTTGAAAAGGAATGGATTGATAGTAAGTAATTTCCGGAAGCTCGGTTGACGGTTTGTCGTGTGATTTTGCAAGGACGGTGGCGCTACCGCTTAAAACAAAATACCCGTCATTCACTTTCAAATAAGCTGCAGGGGTCCGATAAAGAACGCTTATTCGGAGTGAATCAGGGTAATTTTTGGCAACAGTTACTTTTTCTAAAAATGGATTTAATGAAAGTATCTGTGCTGCGGCATCGGTTTCGGAAAGCAAAAGCATATTTGCGCCGTTTAACTCGTTTAAACCGTTAAGAGAATGCGTCTCTTTGCCGCTTTTTAAGATCTTGATATTTATTACCCTATACGTTCGGTCTAAAAAAAATAAAAGCAGACAGAATAAGACGAAAATAACTAAGGCTAAAAATAAAGACGTCTTACTCTTCAAAAAGAAGCTGAATGATCGTTCTTTGTGCATGTGGTTTATAATAATGTGCAAGCTTTTTTAGGTTAAGTCGATACTTATCGATCTTTAAAAACATCTCGTCAATAATTTCTAGTAATTTTGCACTTGGTTCATCCTGGAAAAATATTTCGCCGGCGCCATGATTTTTAAAAATTTGTGCATGCTTTTGCTGTTCGCTACGGGCCGACCAGGGCAACGGGATAAATAGTGCAGGTTTACTAAGCGCCACCAGTTCAAAAAAAGTATTAGCGCCGGAGCGGGACACAACCAAGTCAGAAAGATCATATACGTCTGCGATCTCCGAATCCAAAAAATGCTCCTTAAAAATGTAATGGTTTTTTAATTCCTGAGAAAGGGAGTTTCTTAAGCTCTCGAGTCTTTCAAAATCGCCAAACTCCGAAATATTACCGCATTGATGAATCACTGTGTATTTCTTTAATAATTCTTTTAAAATATTTTCGACGTGAACGTTTATGGCGTGTGATCCTATTGACCCCCCGGTTACATAGATGCATGGTCGATTTTTGCTGAATAAAAGCTTTTTTTGCGGTTTAAAAATACTTAAACGCACGGGATTGCCGGTAAGCACTACCTTATTTTTATCAAAAAAGGGTGAAGTTTCCGGAAAAGATATACAAATTTTTTTTGCAATCCGGCCGATGATTCTGTTTGCGGTCCCAGGCTCGATAGTTTGCTCATGTGTCACGATTTTTATACCCAATAACTTACCGATTATGGCGACAGGAAGAGCGATGTACCCGCCAAAAGATAAAATGACAACCGGTTTTTCGTTGCTCAAAATCTTATATGATTTTATTAAACCGTTGATAACTTTAAAAAACTGTACAAAGATACTAAATGATAAAATCCAGGTGAGCCGTCCGGTTTCAAGGTGGATAAAATGGATATTTCTTGCGGTCACTTCCTGATATTCAAAACTCAATCCCTTCTCATTATCGTTTACATATTTTCTTCCAACAAACACGATTGATTTTGATTTTCCGGTTTTTAATAATTCATCAATCACGGCAAGTGCTCCGGTTACATGACCTCCGGTAATGAGTAGTTTTATAACATGAGCCATAAACTTAATTGTAGCATGAGTATATTCCTATGTGGAGAGCCAATATACAATTTCTTAGAAACTTTAAATTACTTTATCTCTTAAATAGTTCTGGATATCTTCATCAAATTTATACATACTTTGCTCGATAAGTGCTTCAAAATCTGCTGCTACAGTAGTATTTTCGTCTCCAAAAATATTGGCGAGCACTTGCCGCTGCGACTCACCTCCAAGCATAATTGCACTTACCATATGTTTTCCAAATCCGCCTTCTTCCGCTGCTAATTTTAAAAATTCTTTAATTTTAGGAGAGTTGTCGGCAGTATCTTTTCCATCACCAATAAAATAAAATGCAGAAGCATATTCCGGATATACTTGTGTTTCTTCCATTAAATCTGCTGATGCTTTTTGTATTGCCGGCAGCATGTTGGTACCACCCTGTATTTGTAAAACGCCCATAAGATGAGATTTAATCGTGGCTCTTGTACCATCTTCCCATTCATATCGCTCTGGACTATCATAATCCTGATCAAAGGTTTTGAGTTGGGTTGGCTTGTCTGAAAACATATAATTTGCATACCGTATGTATCCAAATTCATTTCCAATTCTTGAAAATAACTCGTTATAAAAGACTAGTAGTTTACGAGACATGGCAAGTTTTTCTCCTTCCATAGACCGGCTGACATCTGTCATTACGGATGCCAAAAATCTTGGTTTTATGGCAGGTTTGATAACCCGGGGATTTTTAACCGATCCAAACAATAAGTTTCTTGCTCTCATGACTGAACGTTTGTTGAATGCACCCTGTCGTGTCAAAGAATCTTCATCAACTTCTACTTCTCCTTGTCTGGGAAGTCGCTCGACAAAATACTCAAACCAGCGGTCTACTTCTGGCATGACTTCATCTCGAGTAGCAATATATTCATTATAAGTATTATTTTTTTCTTCAAATTTTTTTTGAAGTTTATCGAGCTCATCCCGTTCCCCTTCTTCAAGTTGTTTCACAAGTTCTTCCCGTTGTTCCTCATCTAAAAATCCGTCATCAGCCATTTCGTCAATGTTATTTTTGAATCTATCTTTCATTTGCTTTTCTTTCGCTTGAATCTTCTGGGCTATATCCTGTTTCATATCATTAAACAACTCAGAATTACTAGATTCCTGCAGTAACCTTTCTAAATCTTTAAATGATTGAGCATCACTAATTTGTTGATCACAGTCTTGTTTTGCCTTTTTCATTTGCTCTGCGAATTCTTTAGCATTATCAAATTGCGATGAGGCTTCATGCATCTCTTTATCTGTTACTTCACCTTGCTGATTTTGTAACGATTGTTTACCTGGTTGGTCTGTTTCCTGCGTTGGATCTTGTCTCTCTATTCCGCCATCCTGAGCTTGTTGCCCAGGTGAATCTGAGTCTTTTTGTTCCGATTGATCTTCTTGTTTTTGGCGTGGAGTAGCGTCCATTCGTCTCCATGCAGCTCCATCCCAGATTTCCGCCCAAGCATGACCGGTAGTGGAGTCTATTATCGCTTTGCCATTTGTAACGCTGTCTATTTTGTGTCCGATCACTAACCGTGCTGGTATACCAATCTTTCTAGCCATGGCAATATACAATGTATTAGCAGAATAACATTCTAAAAATTCCGAATTTTCAAGATTTTGAATATAAGTATCTCCAGAAGATTCTGTTCTTAATTTTAGTTGCAAAGCTTGAGCCATTTCCAGATTTTGTGGATAAAAATGTTTTGACAATAAATAATTTCGGATAAGCTCGGCTTTTTCCAAAGTACTTCCTGTTACACTTTTCATCAACGCTTCTGTTTCTGGTAAAAGCTGACCGTTATAAATAGAGGCAGTATCATCGGCAACGGGTAGACCGGTAAAGATAGGGCCTTCTTTCAGAAAATCTATAGAAAAGGTAGACTCATTATCTGTAGTAATATAAAAACTCCCATTTTGATCTCTCTGAATAACTGGTTGTGCTCCTGAATAGGTAAGTGAATTCATATCCAGTCTATAACCGTTTGGTATGGGTATAGATTTTACTCCGTTATTCGTGGTACCCGATATTGTTTGTCTTTCTGTACCAGTAATAGTTGAGGTATACCCAAATAATTGCTTTCTTTTGCTCCATGTTTTGGTTTGTATATCATAATAACTTTTTCTTCCAGATGCATAGTATCCTGTTAACGGGAGAGTGCTTGTACCGCTTGGTGTAATTTCAAAAAAGGGTTTATTAAGTATTTGTTCCTTAGATTCGCCAGAAGCACTTTGCGGAGTATTATATTCATCATGATCATCCGGAGGTATTGCTGGATCACCCGGTGTTACTGGTGGGACAGCTTCATCTTTATATTTTTCGAGTTCTTTTTCTAGCTCCTTCAAACTTTCATCTGATGCTTGTTTATCTGGTATTTTAGGTATACTCCCTTTTATTTCGTTAACAAATGCTTCGTAAGCATTTTGATCACCGTTTCGTACATATTGCTGATAAGAATTCCGTAACCGTTCATAAAGCTCAACTTCTGACGGACTAAGCTGTTTAATAACCTCGTCTCTTTTATCTGTTGTAATGATCCCCAAATCTTCAGCAAGCCAGTTTGCCTTTAACGCTGCTGTAACCTTTGAAATATTCGATAGATTACCAACTTGTTGAACTATTGTTTCTGCCTCAGTTCTCAAGATTCCTTCCAGTTGCTGCCTACCTGTATGACCATATGCGTCTATTAATTTCTTGCGAATTCTATTTTGGGCTATTCCATCGTAAATAGATTGCACTTCTGCTGGAGATAATTGGGTACCCTGAATTCGTGAAACAAAATCGGCAAACCGTTGGTAATCATAATGCGTAGCATACGCTGAAGTATCCCGTACTCTGGCAGAAACAGCTGACAAACCCAGCGCTTCTAAATCTTTCGCATCGTAGAGCAATGCATCGGGTTTAAGACTATCGGCAACATCTGATGGTTTTGCAGCTCCAGAAAGCAATGCCGAGATAGATGCGTTTCGTGTTTCAGCCCCTGTTGGGTAATGTAATCCCCATGATTTTCCCGGTAGAATTTTTATCGAACCTTCGGAGGCTTGTTCAGCAAGATATAATTTCTCACGTGCATACTGGTCACCTTGCGTAGGAGTTATAACCGGCTGGAGTTCGTTTACCATAATTTATACTATGCGGCCGGTCTTTTGGAAGACGTCCATGTAGACATCGCCGTTTTAATCCTTTCTCTCTCTTCTTTTTTATCTACGTGAGTCAAGAAAAATCGTTCTAGGAGATTTCTAGCTACTGCTTCGGGATTTGCAGTAGTTTTTTCATCAATAGGTATCCGATTTAAGAAATAGGCACATCTTCGCATTTCGCGACCAGTAATAGGCTGATCAACAAGTAATGCATTTTTAGGCAATGCAGAAGCTGACGTTTTCTCAAATTTCAAGACAAACGCATCTCGCAGTTTATTGGCGTACTGCACCAATGTAAGAATTACCTCTAAATCAAATTGTTGCGCTCGTGTTATATCTGGCGCGTTATTTTTAATACCATTAATGTTTTTTTCCCATATTTGTACAAACTGGTTATGCTCGGGATTTGCATCATACGTAAAGTCTGCCAGAGAATCTACCTGACGTGCTATACGCAGAGCTTCGGCCGGATTGAGAGGCGGATTAGGATTGGGATCGGCTGGATCTCGTTCCCGATAAAGTGGCGGGTAATCTATTTCCAGTCCTACCATTCTACTTTTAGTTGCAAATTGTGGTTCAAAGGTGCCCGAATAACCCGGATTTCTCGAACTCACTAAAAGTGCCGACTTTTCGGCTCGGATAGCTTTACCAGAACTTGTTTTTAAAGTTAAGGTTCGCTTTTCGTCCATCAAAGCATGTAAAAATATCTGAGCCTGTTCTGGCATAGCTGTTAACTCGTTAAAATATACAACGCCGCCAGGTGTGGTTATACCGTTTAATACAACTGATGGTACTTTTACTGTAGTAGAGGCACCGTTTTGAGCTTCTAGGATAACGTCTTCTGAGAGTTCGTACTCTGTAGTCCATTTAGTACAGTCTATTGAAAAATATGGCCTATTTGTTCTATTGCAAAACATTTTTACCAGCACGTCTTTACCAGTTCCCGCATGACCTTTAAGGTCCAGGATCCCCTCCTGCAAATCAAGCTGCATCTTAAATGCCTGTGCCATTTGCTCTAAATAATTTTCTGTAGTTTGATCAAATGTCCAGTGACTTTGCCATTCAGGAACATAACCCGATCCATTTGGAAGTTCTGTGGCGGGAGCTGCTTTTAATTTGTCTATTCTTCGGAGAACCGCAATATTATTTTTGGCTGCAAATATCGCATAATCGTTAAGTAATTCTTTATATTTTGTCGCCCATTCCTGATCGGCTGTTTCTTCTCTTTGCCCGATTGGTTGTCTTTGTCTATACCAATCATGGAGTGCCTGCTTTTTATCATGATATTCTTTTCTTATTGATGAAGTATCGCCTTGTGACCAATCGGCAAAAGCTTGTTTTACTTTTCTGTAATCTGCTTGGGTAAGATATGTAGAAGGTATATATTCACCTTTATTCATAGCCGAACCATATCGCCACTCATCTTCGTTACCAATACCTTCATAAAGTTTTCTTGTTTCTTTTTCTCCACTTGAGTTTGTAACTACCACTCCAATATCGCCAATCACCTTATCTGCAGTTATACCTGGTCCTTTTGTACTTTCATCGGTTATAAAGGTTACTTCTACTTGTCTTTGAGCTTTTACTTTTACTTTTTCCTCCCACTTTGGAAACAAGGTACTGCCAAACAAAATCATTTGTTGACCGGTTTCGGCAACCGTGGTTCTTCCACCTCGTTCTATTTCTGCAATTACGGTTGCGATCTGTGCTTTTAGTGACCTTTCTAATTCTTTTGCTGCGTCGGGATTATTCCTTGTTAATTGAGCTATCTCTGTGTTAAGAACATCAAGAGACTGGCTGGATCTTATAAATGATTCAGCTTGTGTTCGATCGGTAAAACCTTTGTTTCTAAGTCGTTCAACAAACGAACCTATATCTGTGCGTGTTAAATCTAGGTTTTGATTTAATACATTCGATGCTTGTTCTCTTATTTTTGCATATTCGCTTTGGAATCTTTCTTCGTATGCTCTTGAAAGATCTTGCAGTTGTCTTCGCGCACCCAAAATCTTGTCCTGAATTTCGTGGGCTTCAAGTGGGCAATCATGAGCAAGTGTACCAAGTCTGCTTACAAGCTGAGGCAAATGAAATTCCTGCCAATCGGCAAAATCAGGCATACTGGTCATGTTTTGCAGCTCGGCCTGGGCACCCGCAAAAAGTGCAGTTACATCGGACGCAATAACTGCTCCTTCCCTTAAAAATAATTCAGAAGATTCCTGATTAAATCTATTCTCTAAGCTGCGTATCTGAGCTCTGGTTGCGTCATCTACCACGGCTTCAAGAGATTTTAATTTCATAAGATTATCCTTTATTTCTGATATGCTTCTGATTGTTAATCCTGCTCCCAATTTTTCGGTAATGCCTGAAATTCCCTGTACAACAATTGGGGTAGCCATTGCATGATGTTTTTCTCTGATTGAGTTCTCAAGTTCCTGAGTAATAAAAGATACTTGTTCTGGAGATAATCCTTCTGAAGTAAGCTGTATCCTTAGTGTATCCAACGCTTTTGAAACATTCGCGATATCATCTAAATTCGAGATTGCCCCAAGTTGTGTATCAAACTGTGTTCTTAACTGAGATCTTACTGGAAGTAAATGTTGAAACTCATCAGGTACATCTGCTGCTTGAGTATTATCGTCAGATTGAAACAGATCACCTACAAGCCGTTGAGATATTGCTGCAATTTTTCTTTTTTCAATTTCCTGTAAAGTTGCTTTAAAATCTATTTCATGTACTACTAAATGCCCGGCTGCATCTATACCGCGTACCCTGCCATTCTGGTCTAGATTCCCATGATACAGATTCGGAATTCGGCCAATTTCCTTGCCATCTGTACGCGAAATTACTACAAAAGTTCCATCTGCATCAAAAGCAAAGAATTCACCAGAGGGATCCATTTTTAAGTTTCTTATTGTAGTATATGCTTGAGGTAAATCTATTGATTCTGTTTTCAATGTATCTGTTTCTGTATTTACATATGCAATTTTAGAAGGGTTATTGGCAGTGCAATAATATGCAATATTTCTATTGTTGGGATCTACAGTTATATTATTGCCAACTCCTGCCATCTTATCTCCAGATCTTTTAGCAGACCATCCTTGTTTATTAATAAAATTAATATCATCTTTCTGCACTACAATATCATACCTCCGTGTTTTCCCTAAAGCAGATGCGTGCATTAGATCTTGATCTGCTTTTGCCATTTCGCTTGTCATACGACTACTATCAATATATCTATCTGTACCATCGACTCTCCGCCAGTTTCTTGGCTCAACTGTAGTTCCAGCATCATTTGTAGTTTTAAACGCTATAAACTGATTTGTTCCCTGGTGACGAATCATTACAAATCCTTGTGCCACATGCAAAATAACGTCCTGCATATCAGAAGTATCCACCTGCCATGGCTCATCGGGTATAGCAACTCTATAGGAATAATTACCCGTAGGAGTTTTTTCAGCCTCAATCGAAACTCCAAGCCTGGAAGTATATTTTTCAAAAAAATTTCTTACATTTCCGGTATAAGAATATACAAGGGCAGTTTCGTCCATTGGTTTAGAACCGGTCTTTAAATATCTATGAGGTTTTCCTCCCGAAGAATTAACCTTGTATCTAGGCCAATCAAATACCATTGTAGTATTATTAGAAAGTTCTATTTTTTTTCCTTTATTATCTAATATCTCGATTTCTGGTATGCCGTCTGTAACAACTATAGTATTGTCACCATAGGGAGCAACTATAGTTTGACCTAGTTCAAGAGCATCGGAGTCTGTACGTACTACTGTATTTGGAGATCGGATAATTTGAGTAAATTGAAGTTCAGCTAATGATTCTTGACTCTCTGGTTGAGGATTCGTGCCTTCTCTAGAATCTGTCATAAATGTTTAATGTTTATAGTAATTATAAATTAACGCTGCCCATTTTCAAAGCAGTATACTTATAATTTAGATGTTTTTGCAATATTCATCGCGATCCCAAGAAGCGCAAAAGAGATGATTATATGAGAGCCGCCGTAAGAAATGAAAGGTAGGGTGACTCCTGTTAAAGGTATAAGATTAACCATTCCGCCAAGGTTGATAATTATTTGAAAACCGAAATAGGCAAAAATGCCACCGATCAGTAACCGCGCAAAGCGATCCTCAGTAGCGTTATATATCTGGAAAATTTTATATAAAAAAATCAGATAAATAAATATCAAAGTCATACTTCCCATAAAACCAAACTCCTCACCATAGATTGCGAAAATCGAATCAGTATGCGCCTCGGGTAAAAACAGATATTTTTGGCGGGAAGCCCCAAAACCCTGACCAAAAATTCCACCCTGAGAAAGTGAGATAAGGATTTGATTTATGTGGTAGCTGACTCCTTGCGGATCTTGAGAGGGATTTAAAAAAGCCGTCAGCCGCCGCAGACGATAAGGCGCGGCAAAAACAAGAAAAAAGAATCCGACCACCGACACCGGAACCAGCAAAATTAAATATCTCAGTTCACGACCCGCAAGAAAATATATCGTTGTTGAAAGGAAAAAAATAATAAGTGCGGTTCCCATGTCGGGTTGAAGCAGGATGAGAAACATGAGAAATCCAAGAAGCGAGATAAAAGGCAAAAAACGTCGCTTTTCCTTACCTGAAAACCACGACGCCAAATAGATGATGGTTGCCAGTTTGGCAAACTCTGTGGGTTGAACATTGAAAAATCCTAAATTAATCCAGCTTCTTGCGCCCCCGGCCTTCTCCCCCACAGACGGAATAAGAACAATGACAAGAAGTATAATCACGATTACCATGAGCGGCAAAGCCGTGTAATACAAATTGCGGTAGTTAAAAAAAGAAAAAAATGTCATACACATGACACCCAAGATTATCCACTGGACTTGCAATTTTAAATAATGAAAGCTGTCCCCGACCTCGTTAAGTCCTCGTATTGAAGATGCCTCAAACACAAAAATGAGACCGACAACTGCAAGAAGTAAAGGCAAACCGAAAAGTACTACCCAGTTTTTGACGGTCGGAATTTTGATCTTTTTATTAAGTCTTTTCCTTTTTTTCATACGCCACTTGATTTTACAAATTTTTGAAACTCGTCCCCTTTTTCTTCAAAATTCTTCCAAAGCGTGTAACTCGGTGAGGCCGTTGAGAGAAGACAAACACATCCTTTTGGAGTATTTTTAAAAGCAAAATCAACGGCGCTCTTCATATCATGAGCCTCGAAAATATTCGGATGATAATCTTTTTCGTTTTCAATAAGTTGTTTTATTCTTGCGCCAGTATCGGAAAAAAGAACAATATTTTCGACAACGTAACATTTTAAAGTTTCAATTAAAATTGCGAAATCATAACCGCGGTCCAAACCACCCAAAAAAATTGTTTTCACGTTTTTAAGTGTCTCTATGGCGGCCATAGTCGACTCGGGTGTAGTTGAGATCGCATCATCATAAAAAAAAATATCTTTGTATGTCCCAACATATTCAAGTCGATGAGGCAATGGTTTAAAAGTAAATAGCGCCTGTTTTATAGTTTCATCAGAAATATTGTAGAGTTTTGCCACAGTTGCGGCAGCACGAATATTGTCATGATTATGCACTCCCTTCAATGGGATATTTTGAGGAATTTGAAACTCACGATAAGGAATTGATTTTGACTTCGTTTCATTCGTCCATTTTTTAAGTTCTGAAAATCGAGGATTGTAAATATAATAATCTTTTTCAGTTTGGAAACGGAAAATATTTTTTTTGGCGTTATAGTATTTGTCGAGTGAACCGTGATAAGGCACATGATCTGAAAATAAGCTGACAACAACTGCGACGTGTGGCGAATACTTTATGTCTTCAAGCTGATAACTTGAAAGTTCACAGATAAATAATGTTTGATTGTCGGGCTGTTTAATCATTGCATCAAGCATCGGTGTGCCGATATTGCCGACCAGTTTTGAAAGCTTACCGGAGTTTGAAAAAATGTGATGAATTAGTGCCGCGGTAGTGCTCTTGCCTTTAGTTCCGGTGACTCCAATAACTTCACTCTCGCCTTTGTTTGCAAAAAAAATATTAGTTGCTGTTGTGTAAGGAATCTTGATCTGTTCTTTTGGAACACCCGGCGATCTTATGGCAATATCAAACTCATTTTGGTTTTTTAAATATGATTCCCCATCTTTTTGATCGGTTATGGCAATTTTAGCATCAGGCACACGGGCTTTCAGAAAAGCCACGGTTGAGTGACCCTCCTTACCATAGCCAACAATCAGAATTTTTTTTCCTTTTAGATCAGTAATTTTCATTTTGTAAATAATTTTCTAAATTCTTGCGGAATCGTTGAAACGTCACCAGTTGTAAAAACGTCTTGTTTTATTTCTTCAATATTTTTTACTTTTGGCAAAACTTCGTTTAAAAACATTTTCATCGCAAAATCCTCATAAAACTCCGATTTTTTATGAGTTAAATAAAAAGCGACCATAACTTCATCAGGTGTGCCTACGCATTCGAACGGCTTGATGCCGGTGATTCCCAAAAGTTCTTTATATGTATTTATGAGCGATTCTTTGTTCAGCAAATTTTCACCAAAAATTTTCACAACATCTTCTTTTGATATAAATGCGGCAAGCATTACAAAAACAAAAGCGCATTTGGGGCACGATCGGCACCAATGTGATTTTAATGAGCTTGTCTGAACAATCTTGTCAATTCTATTACAGCTTGAAAAAATTGGAAAATACTGCGAATATTTTGCAAATATCTCCGTAATTTTTATCTCAAAAAACGGCCGTAGAATTGAAAAATATGATACGTCGTAAGTTACAAATTTTTTTACGTATTCCCGAAATAAATTTTCAAACTCAGATGATTTGCTCCACTGGTGATTGATTATTTGCCCAAAATACTCTTTGTTTCCATAACTTGCGCTTTTTTCGTTTCCTACAACGACATACGAGTAATCGTACGAGACAGCAAGTAGGACTCCGATAAATGCGTAAACAGCTGAAATTGGAATATGACCGTTATAAACTCCCTTAGTAAAATTTAAAACAAATAATTGAGTATCAATTTGCCTCTTTACGATGATCAAATCCCTGCCGACAATTTTCGCCACATTTGCGGCCACTTCATTATGTTTTCTATTTTCGATAATAAATGTTGAAAAGTCTCCGTCGTTTTCTTTCAAGAGTTCCGCGACCACAACCGAGTCTTTACCGCCCCCTATTCCAACAAGAGAACGATTCTTACGAAGAAATGATGTTGGCTGGACCTGTACCGATTCTTCATAAGGAAAGTTGACAAGCGCTCGATAATCAATCTTATTTTTATAAAAAAACTCTCCCAAACCTTTTGTATAAACCTTATTCCAAAATTCGGCTTGATCTTTTGTGAGAGGTTTTGTTTTAATAACTATTTTAGCTGGACAGTGCAGTTTCCAGTAACTTATTCCAAGCATAAGGTGAATGTTAAAAAGTAGCTCATCTAAAAGTTTTTCAGGTATCTCCACGGGTATTTTCGGAAGTAGCAATTTTTCGACAAATTGATATTTTTTATCTGCAATTATTTCATAGGAAAAACTATACTCGGTGCGGTCAGTATTGTAAGTATAAGAAGAGAAAATGAACTGATTGTCTTGCATAAAGTATATTATAGAAGAAGAAACGGTCGATTATGGCCGATTTATGTTGGCTTCGTGTTTGTCTTCATCATTTTCTTTGGGTTTGATCTTCGTATCATAACAGTATCCACGTATCTCCGTGCCGCTTAAAAAATACTCGAGGCGGGTGCCGTAACATGGCTTGGCAATAATATTTTCGGGTTTAGCGAACGATTCGCCTACCGATTTATTTTCAAGTAAGTATTGCATTACTCTGTGCCAGATCGGGGCAGCGCCGGTCACGCCCGATGCAAGGTATGGATTCATGGGAGTATTGTCGTTGTTGCCCACCCAGACTGCAACCAGAAACTCCGGAGTGTATCCCACAGTTAAATTGTCTTTTTTTTCATTGGTGGTTCCGGTTTTGACAGCTACCTTGTATCCCTGAATTTCGAGTTCTGATCCCGGGCCAAATGCCTGTTGCCTTGCGATATTATCAGAAAGAATGTCGCTTATGATAAAGGCAATTCCGGAATCTAGGACTTTTACCTTGTTATCAATAAACTGCTCTACTGTACGCTCTTTACTGTCGACTATTTTGAGTACCGGTCTTGGCTCGACCCTGTATCCGTCGGTTGCAAAAACACTATACACTTGAGCAAGATCAAGTAACGTCACTTCGCCGCCGCCCAAGCTTAAAGATAATCCGAAGCGGGAGGAATCATTCCAAGTATCGATACCCATCTGTTGTCCAAACTCGACAAACTGCTGTACACCCAGCTGATTTAGAACTTTGACTGCCGGTATGTTATAAGAATTTGACAGTGCATATCTCAAAGTCACTTTTCCATGAAACTTACCGTCATAATTTACTGGTCGGTAAGGCTCACTACCCTGAGATTGGAAAATTATCGGTGCATCGTCTATTGGGGTTGCCGCTGTAAAACCACGCTCAAGAGCAAGTGCATACAGCATCGGTTTTAGTGCCGAACCTGGCTGTCTTTGCGCTGTTGTGACATTGTATGCGCCATAAGTATCAAGAAAGTAATCGACAGATCCGACCATAGCTAGTATCTCACCGGTTTGTGGATTCAAAATCAATACTCCCCCATTTGTTACGTTAAGATTTTGCACTTTGGCCAGTTCCTCACGCAATATAGTTTCCGCCATTTCCTGAATTTCAAGATCGATGGTCGTCGTCACCCTGAAACCTGACTCCTCTACTTTTCTTGTTCCGTACTCCTGTTCGAGGAAGTCTCTTGTATAAAAAACAAAATGCGGCGCGTGGATTGTGGTTTTTGGAGGCAAAAAAGCAACTTCTGTTGCGAGCGACTCATCGAGTATTTTCTTATTAATATATTTAAGTTCGTACATTCCCCGCAGCACTTCCCGTCGGCGAGCCATCGCAAGTTTCGGATCGACAAACGGTGAATAAACAGAAGGCGCCCTTGGCAGTCCGGCAAGAAGCGCAGCTTCACTCAGTGTTAAAAATTTTGCACTTTTACCGAAATAAATTTCCGCAGCCTCTTCAATACCGTATGCTGATCCACCGTACGGTACTTGATTAAGATACATTTCCATGATTTGTTGTTTTGTATAAATTTGCTCTGTCCAGACGGCAAGCACAATTTCCTTAAACTTACGCTCGAGAGTTCGCTCAGGTGAAAGAAGAGCGGATTTTACAAGCTGTTGTGTAATGGTTGAACCTCCCTGAAGTTCATTTGTTTTAATAGTGTCTTTAAAGGCTCTCAATATTCCGCCAAAAAAAGACACGCCTTTGTGGTTATAAAAATTTTTATCCTCGATCGCAACGGTTGCTTGAATTACATAAGTGGGAAGATCGGTGATCCTCACAGGAGTGCGGTTGACATCTCGATAAATTTCGTAAAGTAGCTTGCCGTTTCTGTCGTATAAATGCGTGGACTGCGCATAATTGGTGGTGCCGATTTCTCGTGGCGAGGGCAGATCATGAATAAATCTGTATGATTGATAAACCATAAGCGTTAATAGACAAAAAACGAATCCGTAAATAAAATAATGAAAAGCTTTACTGGTAAAAAAACGGTAAATACCTATGTAGATATCAACAATCCTGCGTATAGTTTTTTTTATGATAGTCCAAATCGTAAAACCAATATTTTTAGCAAAATTGATAATTTTTTTAAAATTATCCTTAATTGTTTTATAAAACGTAAAACTTTTTCTAGATTTTTTTTCACTTTTAAACTTAATGGGGGTATAATTAATTTTAATTTGATTCAATTTGATAAAGTTTTTTATGAGTAAACTGACTTTTATGACAATATAACGAAGTAGTTTAAACGCAAAAAAAGGTGGATAAACAATAATTTTTTGTGTTAGTTCCCCAACAAATATCAATGCCTCAATGAAAGAATAAACTGCAAAAAGCAGTGAAAGAAAAATGTATTTTTTAAGAATGCTAAAGGATAAAACCACCTTTCTAGACATGCAGTAATTCTAACAAAACTATAGGCTGACTTAAAGAGGTATTTTTTATTAAGATAAACTATAAAGAGGCATGCTGCTTAAGTTTGGCTTCGACAATAAGTCGTTCTTTATAAGTTCCTGGCGGTACGCAGGTCACAAGCATTATGTAAGATGCATTAAAATTTTGCTCTAAAACCGATACCTCATTTGGTTGTACTATATACATATCAAATACTTCATATTCATATTGTTTGCCTTCGACGTTTACAAATATTGAGTCCCCGATATTCATCTTTGGTAAATAAGTAAAGACGGTCTTATAATCGCTGGCATTATAAAGTTGAGGCAATGTGGAGTGTCCAAAAATTGCTACCTTTCCATAGGCGCCGGGCTTTGATGTTGGCAAATAATGTACAAGACTTTCCGAAAGATCTTCTCCCCCAACTATGACATTCAGATTTTTAAGATTTAATTTTGGTATCGATAAAGTATAGCTTTTTAGATCTATTGTTTTTTCGCCACCGGGAATATTGGAAACCGGGAACCACACATTCGCTTGAGTAAAATCCCTCAAGTTACTTGAAAAACCCTTATTACTGGCATACACACTTTTTGCAAACTGAAGTGATGTTGCGATGTTTGAATCGGGAATGGGCGTTGTTGTATATTTTTTAATAAATAAACGGGCATAGACTTCAAAAGAAAGCATTGGATAAAAAGCCCAAAACATAAGCCCAAGACCCAAAAGTAGCACTACATATGAAAAATATTTAACGGCTCTTCGGCTCTTTGAATCAATCTCTTTTGTATAGATTTTGAGTGCCATATTATTTTGCAGTCGTCAGAACGGTTATATTTTTTTGAAATAAAGGCGTCCAGCTTGTTAGAAAACCTATTGAAGACGCGGAGTTTGTAATCTTCACATCTTCGACGTTATATTTTTCCTGAAGCTTACTTGTGATAGAACGACTTGACGATAATGTCAGTTCGTCCTGGACTTTTTTTACATCGATATCTTTGTATATATTGGCGTTGAATTGTACGGCAAGCGTGACCTCATCGTCTGCAATTTCGGCATTTTCAAATTTAATAGTAAGCGTCGATTCGCTAAGCGAATATTCTTTATTGTTTTTTAGTAAAAATTCCTTAATTTTTTTCTGAAGCAAAGATTTACTAACAGTGTAATAATCTATCTCCGTGTTTGCCTGAATGCTCACGGTGTCGGCCTCCTCACCAATCTCTTTTGAAAATTTGCTGGTCGCCACAGTGGCTTTTGTAAGTTCGGAAATAAGGAGTTCGTCCGTCCCAACCTTAATATTTAACTTCTTTGAAGCGTTATCTGTGGCCTCTTTTTTTGCATTGGCTTCAAGACTTTCCATATCATCTGCCGACACAGTTTTAATCTTTTTTTGGGTCCCGCCGGTAAAATCGGAGTCGGCTATTGCTACATAAAGCGATTCCGGGAGACTACCGATGGCAAGCTGAGTTGCTTTTGCAATATTATGTGCCGTGCCAATTTCACTTGCGGTCACAGTAGTTTTTGCTTTTCCAGATTGTTTGGTGCCATCGCTCGTAACACCACTTGCTGAGGCCACTTTCACATCTGAATCGAGTACAAATTTGAGATCTCCCTTGGCCAGCTCTGTTCCTCGCTCAATGCTTCGCTCCGAATTATCAAAGTTATGTACTGTGATATCGCCTTTTGCTTTTTCTCCGATGTCACGAGAACCCGTGGTATTCTTTTTATCTGTAAACTCGATGACCTTTGTATGACTAATCACCGTTAACTCCTTACTGCTCGGATTTTGTGTGACTGGCAATTCAAGTTTTTCAGAATCACTTTCGTTTTTTGATTGTAAATATATCGTGACGGTTGCCTTGTGCAAAAAATATTCATAGGAAATAAAGACTACAGCAAGTGATGCAAGTGAGACCGCAGCAATAACAATATAATTTCTCCCTGACGACTTTTTGTTTACACGTGTTAACTTTGAGAAAAACGAAACTGCTTTGTGTTTTATGTCTTTAAAAAATTTAGTGCTTGCCCTATTTGAAGATGGTCTTGTTGCATGATGTTGTGGTTCTGGCTCCTTGGCGTCGGTATCTCTTATATCGCCACCAAACACAAACCCAAAACTCGTGGCATCTTCTTCAAGCGTATCTTGAGTTTCACTCTCTGAAGTGGTCTCGACATTACCTTGAGAAAGCTCCTTGACAAATGTGTCGGCAAAAATAATATATAAATCACTATCGTTCAAAGCGATGATTGTCGGATGCTCGGCAAAAATTTTTTCATCCCAGTTATGACTTGAGATCGCGGATGAGATTTCATCGTTATTATTGTCTCCATAAATGATGATTTTTGTAGGAAGAATACGTTTGTCCGGAACCGAATTTAATACTTCCTCAAGATCAGCGGCGACATCATCGGTACGTGGCGAATACTGTGTGTGGGCTACCACTCCGCCTTTATAAATACTCACACCGGTCTCTGTTTCAGAAAGAGAGGTGACAATGCAGTTAACTATTAATTTTTTATTGATATAGCCTTGTACGGCTTCAGCAACATCAATATAACCCATTGGCTCAAGCTCAAGCTCACGGGAAATATTTTTGATCGTGGTTTTATACGGGTCTTTGATCTCATGAGTAACGGCATCGATCATCTGAGAAGGTAAAAAGAAAATAGTCTTATCCAAATCGGCTGCGACCTTCATCTCAAGTTCTGAGATAAGGTTATCGGTATCTTCAAGAATTTTGTCAAAACCCGAAGTTAGAACGAGTTTTTTTTCGGCGCGGACTTTATATTCATGAGCGTTAACCTCCAAAACAAAGCCGGCGAGCGACCGATCGGTAATATAAAGACAGAAATAGTACGGTTTTTCTTTTTTCTTTTTGAGAAAAGGCAAAGTAAATCGCATATTATCTCATAATAACAGACTGCATCAGTAAAAATAAAGTATTTAAGGTAAATTATTGTATGCTATACCTTTGTAGTACCTGATTGATTCCTGTCTGAGCTTTATTAAGCGCCGTTGCATAATCTACTCCGTTTATAGTTTCATTTATTGCATTCTCAAGATACTGAATAATTTCGTCGTTAAGGCCTTTGTCATAAGTACGGTCAACAAGTGGAAGTGAAACCAGTTGGTCATTTTGAGCCATCTCAAGTATTGGCGCAAGATATTCATTGTCTTTTTGAGTTTCAAATAAATCGCGGCGAGAATAGGCGACGCCGACGGCTCGAGTTTTGGTTTGATTTTCATACATCTTTGTCATTGTTTCTTTTTGAGAGAGATATTTTAAAAATTTCCAAGCTTCAATCTGATTTTTACTAAATTTATTTACCCCCTCTACCCAGTAATTGCCAACAGAAATATTTTTATCAAGTAGCCCGCGAGGAATTTGGGCAACTTTGACATTCAGATCGGGGTTTTGTGATTTAATATTGACTACTTGCCAAGATGGACCAAAAATCATCGCCACCCGCCCTTGTATAAATGCGGAAATTGAGTTTGATTGTTTTTCATTCCAGTAGTTTTCTTCGCTAAACTTGCGATAAAGCTGTAATGCTTCAACAGCCTCCTTTTCATTAAGTTTTTTCAAATCTCCACCGTTCAAAAGCAATAAAGCACCAAAAATTTCGCCAAAATGATCGACGTTATTGGCAGTGCCGATCGCCATTCCCGATGTTACGATAGCGCCGCTTGTATCCCGCACCGTCAGTGCCGAAACAACATTCTCGACGTCATTTTGTCCGCCGACCCAGACCTGGGGAGGTTGCTGTATACCCGCTTGTCTTAGAACACCTTCGTTATATATCAAAACCAGGCCGTCGACCATAAGTGGAATACCATAATATGCGTTTTCGATTTTTAAATCTTTCTGATGTATAGGATAAAAAGTTTGCTCAAACTCTTCGGTTGACATTATTTCAGGCGGGATAGACGTCAACACTTCGCGTATTTCCGGAACCCAAGTATTGTGATATCTGAAAATATCAGGACCGTTGCCTGTTTTGCTTCTGGCAATAAGTCGCTCCCTATAACCTTCGGGAGACACTCGTTCATACTGTATCGTAACTTTCGGGTTTTTAGATTGATACTCTTCAATAAGAGGCTGAAACACTTCTTTTTCATCCCACAAACCCCAGTACTGTAGAGTTACGGGTTCATTACTTGGAGTCGTGGGCTCCTGATTTTGAGCGGAAAATCGATCTTTGAGGAAAAACCAGTAAACTAAAAAAAACACAATTAAGAAAAAAACAACTATGCCGCTTATAAATAAAAAACGACTGCGATTTTCCTCGTAAACTGGTGGTAGATCTGTTGGATAATCTGGAGGTATACTGCCTTGTACTCTTTCTGGCGATTCAACAGTTGGAGCAACCTCTTCTACTTGGATCGGCTGGGCGGAAGCTTGTTGATTTTTATCAGTCTTTTGTTTATCATCCATGTGTACATATATGATAGCAAATTTCCGATCAAGACTTCTTCTTATATTCGCTGTGCTGATAATAATTCTGTCGGCAGTCATAAGCATGCCTCTGGCATATATCGTAAACGCCGTTGGCAACACGATTTATCCTATGACCGCAATCGATAACATAGACATGGGCAAAAAAACAAAAGAACAGGCAACTGAAATTCTCAAAAAGAAATACGGCTATCTTGACGGCGCGATTGTTGAAGCGATTTATAAAGATCAGCCGATTGCGACATTTTCAGCTAGTCAGATCGGACTTACTCGTGACATTAAAACAAAGATCGACCAGGCATATATTGTTGGCCGCACTCCACATTTTCCTTCCCGATTGCTTCAACAAATCAACGCTCTTTTGAAATTAAACAAAATAAATTTTTATACTCAGGTAACCTATGATCTTGAGCCTTTTGAAAATTTTATTGAGGTTTCAGAAAGCATTTACAACAAACCCGCCAAGAATGCATTGTTCAAATTTGAAAACGGACGCGTAACAAATTTTAAAGCTCATGAAGACGGACTTGCCCTAAAAAGTGATGAATTCCTAGAAGGTGTGAAGGCCAATCTCAACAACATTTCTCCCAAAAGCACCGTTGCCAGAGTAGTTTTGTCTGAAAAAGTCATCGAGCCTGAAATCACGCTTGCCAAAGCAAATAATCAGGGAATCGAAGAGCTTATAGCCGAGGGAGAGTCTAACTTTACACACTCCATTCCAACTCGCATTCACAATATTCAGCTTGCTGCAAGCAAGTTTAACGGACAGCTGATACCAAAAGGAGCGACGTTTTCATTTAATGAAATAGTTGGCGACATTTCTTCAATCACGGGTTATCAGCCTGCTTATGTGATACAAAACGGCAAAACCGTTTTGGGTGACGGCGGTGGTGTTTGCCAGGTTTCAACGACGATGTTTCGTGCGGCACTAAACGCCGGATTACCTATCGTAGAACGTCATGCACACGCATACCGTGTTTCTTATTACGAGCAGGATTCTGAGCCTGGATTTGATGCGACCATTTATTCACCGTCGGTTGATCTGAAGTTTAAAAATGACACGGCAAGTGCTATCCTAATTCAAACCGAAATTGACGAAGTAAACAGTATCTTGACTTTCAAGTTTTACGGAAAAAAGGACGATCGCAAGGTTGAGATATCAAAAGCAACTGTTTGGGATGTGGCACCGCCTCCGGAAGCTTTATATGAAGACGACCCGACGCTCCCGTCAGGAGAAGTAAAACAGGTCGATTTTCCGGCTTGGGGCGCAAAAGCAAAGTTTACCTACAAAGTAACATACAAAGACGGCGAAGTGAAGGAAGAAACATTTTTTTCGACATTCAGGCCATGGAGAGCGGTTTATCTAAAAGGGACCAAGGGCGTCTAGCTTTACGAAAATATTTTCCCAAGCATATTCAACACGCCCAGACGATGCAAACGATAATTTAAATCTTTATTTTTTCGCTCACCGATGGCCGCAGCGGGCACACCGCCGACAATTACAAACGGTGGAATACTTTTTGTAACCACTGCACCGGCACCAACCACTACACCTTTCCCTATCGTCACACCCGGAAGTATGATTGCACGTGGCCCAATAAATACATAATCTTCGATAATTACAGGTGCGCTGTGTGCTGCAAAGGTTGGATCGTTGATATCATGCTCGCTGTTGTAAATCATCACTTCGCTGGCTATGTCAACGTGATTTCCAATTGTTAAATCTTCTCGGCCATCAAGTACAGCTTTTTCACCGACAATTGTATCTTGACCGATCTTAATTTTTGAAGGGTTATAAAATCTTGCCCCGGGGTTTATTGTACTTCCCTTGCCGATTCGAACGCCGGCCAACAGGTAAAAAAAGTGTCTTAAAAATGCAAATGGAAGCACGGAAACTATTCCCAAAAAATACAACTCTACTTCCAAAAAAAACTGATTTATCCTGTTTATGATTTTTATATTAACCTGTCCTGCTGAGAGATTATTCCCATCTTTATCATGTACCATATGGGTTTATTATATAGTATTCTTTAACTTATGCCTACTACACGACTCAAAAGAATCGAAAAAAAACGGCAGTATCTAGCCATATCTATATTAATATTTGTTTCGGTACTGACAGTAGGATTTTCATTTTTAATATTCAAACTAATAAGTTTTTATAACGATATTCACACTCCAAGTGTTGCGAGCGGCGTTCAGGATAAACCGAAAAATATTTATAATATTTTACTTCTTGGTTATGGTGGCGGAATGCATCAAGGGGCTTATCTTACCGATACCATGATTGTTGCCCACGTTGACCTTGAGAAAAAAAAGGCTGTTCTTATTTCGATCCCAAGAGATATCTGGGTCAAAGTACCAACAAGATCGGACTCGTTTTATAGCAAAATTAATGCAGTTTATCAGATGGGGCTTTTTCCTGAAGACTATCCAGATCTTGATAGGAAATATATCTCTTCAGAGAATCCTTCAGGATTAGTCAAAAAAGTAGTAGGCGACGTTACTGGTCTTAAAATTGACTATTATGTCGCGGTTGATTTCCAGGGATTCGTGAATGCGATAGATACACTTGGTGGTGTAAATATAAATGTTACCAATAGTTTTACTGATCCTGAATACCCGATCGAAGGCAAAGAAGACGATTTGTGTGGAAAAAAAGAAGAAGACCTGCCCGAGCTTGATAAAATCGCAACAGAGTCTGCCGTGCTTGCTTTTCCCTGCAGATACGAAACCGTGACTTTTACAAAAGGTTTAACCCAGATGGACGGAGAAACGGCGCTAAAATTTGCGCGCTCACGTCATTCGCTTGAGGATGGCGGCGATTTCCGACGGGCACAACGTCAACAGCAGGTCATTGATGCTGTTAAAAACAAAGTATTAAGCATCAATTTTATTCCAAAAATCGTTCCTTTTATCGACGAACTTGGCGATCATATCACAACCGACGTCAAAGCGGATAGATTCATTCTTGAAGGACCAAACGCCAGTAAATACTCTATCGCAACTTATGTAATCTCGGATGAATTTATGACTCAAACCAGATCTGAAAACGGACAATATATAATTGTTCCACGAACGGGTATTGACGACTGGGACGAAATTCACACGGTTATCAGTAATAGACTGAAAGGCATAACGCCAACACCAACGAAATTACCTGTTACAATTACACCAAATAGATATTGAATGATACAAAATACTAAATTCGAATACCCGCTTCGCCAAAGACTTAGCGAGGCGAGTCTAAATCCGAAACAAATTTTAATTACCAAAATTCAAATACAATAACTTTGTTTAGAATTTTTAACATTAAAATTTGGAATTTGTTTCGAGTTTCGTATTTAGGATTTCGAATTTAAAAATTAATAGAAATATATGATAGTACGAAACAAAGATCAACGGGTTGCAGTACTTGTTGATGTCCAAAATCTTTATTACTCTGGTAAACATTTATATAATGCCAGAGTAAATTATAAAAACCTACTTAACCATGTTGTGGCAAACAGGCTGCTTGTAAGGGCTATTGCCTATGCCATCAAAACCGACGAATCAAAAGAATCAGAATTTTTTGACGCCCTTCATAACGCCGGCTTTGAAGTGAAAGAGAAAAATCTGCAAGTATTTTTTGGTGGCGCAAAAAAAGGCGACTGGGATATTGGTATCGCCATGGACGCGATACGGCTTGGACACAAAGTCGACTCGATCATTCTGGTTTCCGGCGACGGCGATTTTAAACCTGTCGTCAATTATCTACAGCAAGCTTTGGGGTGTTTGGTCGAGATAGTCGCTTTTAAAAAATCAGCAAACAAAGAACTTGTTGAAATAGCAGATGATTTCATAAATATCGAAGACTTTGATCAGAAATTATTGTTTAAGAAGTAAATTATTCTTCAGTAATCTCTACACTCTCAACTTTTACCGGATCAACTGGCTTTGATTGTTCTCCTGACGGGCTTTCCGTAACCTCGGCCTCCGCAATTTTATCAACAACATCCATGCCTTCAATCACCTCTCCAAAAATCGTGTAGTCTTTTTTTAGCGATTTGGAGTCTTCATGAACGATAAAAAACTGACTGCCGTTTGTGTCAGGACCCGCATTTGCCATTGCAACCGTACCGCGTACATACTCTCCATCAAAGGGTTCGTCATCAAATTTGTATCCGGGTCCTCCAGTGCCATCACCTGTTGGATCCCCGCCTTGGATCATAAAACCTTTTATTACACGGTGAAATATCGTGCCGTCATAAAAATTCTTCCTTGCCAGAGACACAAAGTTGTTGACGGTTTTTGGAGTTTTGTCAGCATGCAAACTGATTTCTATATCGCCTTCTGAGGTTTTGAGAATAGCCGTGTAAATTTTATCTTCATCTATTGTCATTTTTGGTGTGGGAACTTTTGACGGTGTTGGAACACGAGTTGGTGTTGGCGTAACTTGTTTTTGTACTGATGGAACATTGAGCTTTACCTGCTCGTTAGAATCATTCTTTTCCCCAAGAACAGAAAGATCCGAGGAATTATCATCTTTTTTAAGTTCTGGAGTTTGCTGTTGATTTTCATCAATTAAACTAAATGCGATTCCCAGAACAGCTACCAATCCGAATAAAAAAATGACTGCACCTTTCATATTTTTGTCGTACTCTATATTACTGCAAGTATGACTATCTGTAAAGTCAGTTATTCAAATACACTTTAAGGTGCGATATCAACAATCTTACCTGAGCGTCAGTATGAGCTGGAAAGCACGCAATGCGAGTATAAGTATTTTTCAATTCACCATATCCGGAACTGACAATAATGTGTTTTTGTTTTAAAAATGCCATTAGGTTTTTATTTTCGTGTTTGTCTCTGACTACATGAATTGTTTTTGATCTCTCGGCCTTATTTTTTACTAAATAAGAAAATCTTTTACTTTTTTCTATAAATCCTTCAATCTTTAAAGCGCGCTTTTCAATAGATTTACGGATTTTCTTTATACCTTGTTTGTGCATATCTTTTGTCACCTGATAAAGCAAAAACATATCAAAAACGTTTGGAGTTTCCGGAGTTTCGTTTCTTGTCGCATATTTTGCAAGCTCGGAAAAAGAATGATAACTTCCGGTCGAAAATCCTTTTTTTGATATAAACTCGGATTTTTTATACGCCTGCGGACTCACGATTATCACTCCAAGACCTGCCGACAACCCGAATCCTTTTTGTACAGAAAAAAATACGATATCGATCTTTTTGTAATCAATATCAACATACGGAATTGATGAAACCACATCAACGGCAACGAGTTTATCAGGATGTTCTTTTTTTATTGAGTAAATTTTCTGCATAGGCAACATGACTCCGGTGCTTGTTTCATTATGGGTAAAACAGATTGTTTCCGTGTTTTTTGGGATCACGACTTTTTGAAAGTCAAAACTTTGACCTGGAGGAACTTCTATTTGCTGCGGCGATTTACCTAATTCTTTTGCGGTTTTATAAAAACGTTTTGAAAAGGCGCCATTGACAAAATGAAAACTGTTTTTGATGACCGTATTTTCGATCGAGCGTTCCATGCTTTCGGTACCCGATGAAACAAAAAAAATATGGTGCGATGCAGGAATATTTAAAAGCTCACGCAAACTTGTCGTCAGATCTGAAAAAAGTTTTTGAAACCATCCCCCCCGATGCGACTTGGACATAACCTCATCTCTTATTGCTTGCCTAATAAAAGCAGGTACTTTTGGATAAAGCTGTGTCGGACCAACTGTGAAATATATGTTTTTCATTTATGTTGTCAGCCTGAGGAAGTAACAACAACCGAAGGATCCAGACTGGATTCTTCGCTATGCTCAGAATGACAAAATTAATACAACACTCGCACCCGTATCGTCTCTTTCATCTTTCTTAACTTAGTAATTACATCTTTACTATAAACTTTGTCTACATCGGTGATCACATAACCAATATATTCGTTTGTTTTTAAATACTGACCCAAAATATTAATTTTACTTTCTGCAAATATATTATTTACTTGTGCCAGAACTCCGGGTGTATCATGATGAATATGTATAAGTCTATGTGCATCTTTTACTTCCGAAAGTTGAATCTCCGGGAAATTCACACTCAAAGTAGTTGTACCGGTATTGACAAACTGTATTAATTTTTCTGAAACAAATGTTCCGATATTACCTTGGGCTTCTTCGGTACTTGCTCCAATATGCGGAGTGAGAATGACGTTTTGTAAATTTTGTAAAGGCGCAACAAAGCCGGGACCATTGGATTTTGGTTCTTTTGGATATACGTCAACTGCAGCACCAACGATGTGTCCTGACTTTATAGCATTTGACAGAGCATCAATGTCGACAACAAATCCGCGGCTTGCGTTTAAAAACATCGCTCCCTTTTTCATCAATGAAAATTCCTTTTCTCCAATTAAATTTACGTTCGATTTCCTGCCGTCAACGTGAACAGTGATGATGTCTGCTGTACTAAGTAGTTCAGCGAACGAATTACATTTTTTAGAATTTCCGTGTGCCAATTTATCGGCAATGTCATAAAAAAGTACCGTCATTCCTAGGTTTTCCGCGATGACAGATAACTGCGAACCGATATTACCGTACCCGATGATTCCAAGTTTTTTACCACGGATTTCAAAACTTCCCTTAGCGTCTTTATTCCATTCTCCATTATGAAGACTCATACTTTTGTCGAAAACCTGGCGTGCAAGCATGATCATTTCTCCGATAATCAATTCGCAAACGCTTCGGGTGGCGCTATATGGCGCGTTGAAAACGATAGTCCCTTTTTCCGCAGCTGTCTTTAAATCTATATTGTTTGTACCGATACAAAAAGCACCGATGATTAATAATTTTCTTGCTTTTTCAAGCAGCGCTTTTGTAACTTGAGTTTTTGATCTAATACCAAGTATTGAAACATCTGAAATTCTGCTCATAAGCTCGACCTCAGACAATGCTTTTTTTTGTGTTTCGATCGCATATCCTTCTTCGGTAAATGACTTGACGGCATTTGAATGAATGTTTTCAAGAAGTAAAACTTTAATCTTGCTCTTCGGATAAGAATATTTTCCTGGCAGCTCAAATTCATGCAAAAATTCATCAAAACTATGTACTGTCTTATCTGCAAGTTTTACGACATTTGATCGTTTCGTATTTTCTGTAAATGCGACAAAAGAGTCGGCGGCTTTTTCTTTTTTTATTTCATAATCTGTGTATCCATCACCTATTGCGACAGTTTTACCTTTTAGTTTCAGAGATTTTATTGCGAGCACTTTTCCCTTTAACTTTGCAAGTTGATTTTGTTTATCAAAACCGGTGACGATTCCTTTTTTTGAAAAAGTAAATCTGTTGGCAAGTACATGATTTCTCGCGATTCCAAACTCTTTGACGATTGGAAAAACATATTCAAAAAAACCACCTGAGATTATATAAATTTTATTTTTATGATCATGGAAAAACTGTTTGTTTTGAGAAATTGATTGAGTAACTGAATTTCTTAATTTGGAAATTAAAATTTTGATGTCGTCAAGAGTTGGTTTAAAATGTTTCAGCCGTTTTTCAAGTGAAATGTGAAATGGAATTTTTCCATCCATTCCCTGATTTGTTATTTTAGTGATTTCCTTTATGATACTGTCTTTTTTTGGATTGTTTTGAAGGGCTATTTTTGCAAGCTCGTCCAAAGATTCACATTTTACGAAAGTACTGTCAAAATCTATGATAAAATTTTGAAACATGATAGGAAAATATTCTACCACAAGTCTTCTTTAAAATAAGAATACCTTAGTTCATGCAATCTTCACAATCTCGGGTTTTACAATTGTCAGATAATCTTTTGAGTTCATCGCAATCGAGAATCTCCGGTCGCCCGCATTAAAAATTATTTTCTCAATTTCAAATAATCGTTTATGTGCATAGGTTTTCAGATTAAATAAATTGCCAAACGGCGGCACTCCTCCACGTTCTACTCCGTTTGTTACTTGACCTAATTCTTCTTCGGTAGCGAAACGGAATTTTTTTATTCCCAGATTTTGTCTTATCTTTTTTGAATCCAACTTCAAATCTCCGGGAAGAACAAACATTACAAACGTATCCTTAGAATCGTCTATCTTTACAATCAAAGCTTTTGCGCCCTGTTCCAAAGCATAACCCGTTCGCACTTTTGCCGCTTCTTCGCTGGTTAGTACCGGCTCATGTTCAAACGTTTCATGCCAAAAATTATTGGTTTTGATGAGTTGGAGGATTTGATTGACAACGGGATTATATTTGATGAAAGAAGTATAACAAAAGCCATTTCTAATGATATTGCCAAGATCAAAATATAGTAAAATTTATGTAATATGTACATCATGTATATTGATGAGTCTGGAGACACAATACCTCTTTCACAAAATGGTAAAAAATTCCTAGTTCTGACTGGTTGTATTATTCATGAAAATGGCATTGTTGCGATAGAAAAGCAATTTCGATCAATTAAAGAAAAATTTTTTCAAAACCCAGATATTGAAATAAAATCTAACTTTCTTCGATACGCCAATCCCGACTTAAAAGAAACTTCGCCGATCAAATTAAATGACAGAACTAAATATGATGAACTTGAAGCAGATATGACAAAATTCCTAAAGGAAATTCCTGTAAGATTGTTTTCAACTATCATTGATAAAACTGCATACTGGCAGCAATATCCTGCTCAAAATCCTTATGATATTGCTTACATTTTTTTATTGGAACGATTCCAAATGTTTCTAGAAAAGGAAAAAGGATATGGAATCTGTATTATCGATCCTAGAGAAGGACAGGTAGAGAAAAGTTTTATTGGTCAGGAACTTGATAGAATCCATAATAAAGTACGTTGGACATATGGTTTCTGGAATAGATGCCCGAATATTATTGAACGCTTACTTTTTGCTACTTCAGATAAAACCGTTGGAATACAGATAACAGATCTTTATTGTTATCCAATTTATCATGTATTTGAATACGATAAGACCAAAGATGAATACTGGAGGTTTAAAGAATTAAGCTTACCGAAGCTCTATAAAAATAAAGAGATATTAGATGGATATGGACTAAAATTCTTTCCTGACAAAACGAAAAAAGGCCTTCGCTTCTTTAGCTAAAGGCCTACTTTCGATGGGCGCGATTAGCTCGCGACCATTTATATGGTATCATACAATTTAACTTAATTCAAGATATAGATTACTGGAAAGACCAAATTACGACTTGACAAATTTCGTAGTTAAAAAAGTACACTTCACATTGGCCACGGATAGGAAATCATTTCTGAAAGAAACACTTCTTTTATTTCATCATGATTATTTACGAGAATAATGGTCATTGGAATTTTGGAGCGACGGTAGCTTTCCCAAAGAAGTTGTTTACACATGTGGCAAGGATAAGTGAACTCTCCCTTTTTTAATTTCTCGGTACTTGTTATCGCCATTGCAACAATCTCTCCTTCTCCATGAGCGGCGGCATGAACAAGAGCGCATTGTTCTCCATGCAAAGTAAGACTAAAAGTATCGGAAAAATATTGCGCGGCCGAGTAAATATTTCCTTTCTTTGTAAGTACGGCGGCAGAATAAACCATTGGATTATCTTTAGGGTAAGGATTTGCCAGTGCTTTCTTCGCTTCGTGAATTAATTTTTCTCTTTCAATTTTTTTCATACAAAGATTATATCACCAGTTCACCACCACTCCTCGACGCTCTCACCTTCTTTACGGATAAACCTTGATTTAACAGCATAATTTCGGCGGCCGAAGATTGATCTCATTTTGGTATGGGTGATAAACAGTTTTTTACGGGCGCGGGTAATGCCTACATAAAATAATCGTCTTTCTTCTTCAAGTTGATATTGATCGTCGATGGAGCGCGAATGAGGTAATATACCTTCCTCGAGTCCGACAATAAAAACATGGTCAAACTCAAGCCCTTTTGCCTGATGTAGAGTCATGAGACGCACCCCTTGAGCGGCATTTCCTTTTTTTTCCGATTCAAAATACTCCGATTCGACAAGTGCAACCTGTTCAAGGAACGTAACTAAATCCGGAAAATTTAAAGCAACGGATTTTAGCTCTTTTATGTTTTCAAGACGGGCATAGTCTTCCTGAATTTCCGGATCGTAAAGCTCAAGATACCCGGTCTTATTGAATATTTCCTCCATCAAATCTGCTGTAGCAATAGATTTTTTTGATTCATTATATGACTCATAAAACGATTTGAATTTGGCGAAACGTTGCTTGCCTATTTTTTTCACACGGTCAAGCGCGATCTCATCGGTCGGATGCACCAACAAACGAAGATATGAAAGAATGTCTTTGATTTCGCGGCGTTCGTAAAATCTTGTCCCGCCAATAAGCGTATAAGGTATGGTTTCGTTAAGGAATGCTTCCTCAATTATGCGAGATTGTGCATTGGTTCGATAAAGCACGGCAATTTGTGAATAATCACTCTCAGACACGATTTCCTGAACCGTTTGGGTGACAAACATCGCCTCTTCTTCCTCGTTTTCAGATTCGTGTAAAATGATTTCTTCACCGTCAGCATTTTTTGTAAATAATTTTAGAATCGGGTGCAACTGATTTTCTGATATTACCTCGTAGGCAAAATTTAATATGTTTTGTGTAGAGCGATAGTTTTGCTCAAGCTCAACCACTTTCGCATCCGGAAAATCTTCGGTAAACTTTTCCAAATTACGAATATCCGCACCCCGCCATGAATATATGCTTTGAGAAAAATCGCCAACCACGGTGATATTTTGATGTTTTTTAGCAAGAAGCCTTGTAAAAACATACTGTGCATTGTTCGTGTCCTGAAACTCGTCAACCAAAAGATAACGATAACGGTTTTGATACTTTTCCAAAACTTCCGGAGCTTTGGTAAATAACTCAACTACCCTCATGATAAGATCGTCAAAATCCAAGGCGTTATTTTTCTTTAGGTCTTTTTGATATTGAAAGTAAACATCGGCGACCTGCGCCGCTCGGTGGTATGAAAATAATTCAAGATATCGCTCAGGATCGATGAGTTGGTTTTTTGCTTCAGAAATACGATTTGAGAAATAACTTGGAGCAGATTTTCCTTCGATTGAATTTTTTAAAATTTTTTTGAGAAGTGATTCTGAATCATCATCGTCATAAATTGAAAATGAACGCGGGATACCGATTTCTTCCCCATCGCGACGAAGTAACAAACAGCAAAACGAATGATAGGTGCCGATATATCCTAGCTTAACTAAGTTATTTGTCGCACGTAAAATCCGTTCTTTCATCTCTCGGGCGGCTTTGTTTGTGAACGTGATCATGACGATAGAACGCGGATCGATTTTTTTATCTTTTATAAGATGAAGGACTTTGTGGATTAAAACTCGCGTTTTGCCCGATCCGGCGCCAGCAAGAATGACCGAAGGACCGTCGGTAATTTTGACAGCCTCACACTGTTTTTCATTTAACCCCGCCGATTCGGCGGGTATATTCTTGAAAACGTCCATAAGATGAGTTATCATTCTATCTGATGAAACTTCTTATCGCAAACTGGAAAGCACAGATGACTTTAGGTACCACTCGTACTTGGCTTGCCGAATTCACACGATTTTTACATGAGCACAAAACACTTATTGACAACCTCCAAAAACAGGTTTTCACAATAGTCATTTGCCCTCCGTTTCCATTCTTACCCATTGTGCAAGAAGCACTTCGTCAATATCCATATGTACAACTGGGAGTACAAACCATATCTTCCTTTGAAAACGGCAAATTTACGGGTGAAGTTACTGTGGACGCGGTCAAAGATTTTGCTACATATGCGATAATAGGTCATAGCGAACAACGTAGACACCATAACTTAAGCGAAACTTACATTAGTGATCAACTAAATCTTTGCAAAAAGAACAACATAAAGAGTATCTTATGTATTCGTGGCGTCAAAGATGAGTTGCATGAAGCTGACACAATTGCTTATGAACCGGTTGCGGCAATCGGAAGCGGCCAAAATGCCGACCTTGAAGAAGTCTTGTCAGTGAAAAAAACTTTAAGAATTGAATCTGGACGGAGCTATCTATACGGCGGAAGCGCCGATCAGCATAATATAACAGAATATTTGAAATCAGGCGAAATTGACGGATTTCTTGTTGGTACGGCCTCACTTAGTGCCTCTTCTTTCTTTGCTATGGCACAGGCCATGAACAGTCTGCTTTAAAGCAAAAAAGCAAGTAGTATTAACGCCACACCTCCTAAAATACTCATGTTGAGATAATCTGTGATCCCACTTACCGGGAGCTGAACTATTTGGGTTGGAGTAGGAGTGATGGTCATCACCGCTTCAACTGTCGGCGTCGGGCTTGCAGTTGGACTTATTGTGGGACTTGATGCTGGACTTGGAGAAAGTGAGCCAGTTATAGAAACCGACGGCGTAATCGAAGTTGCACCGGCAGATATTGTCGGACTGGTACTTGTAAAACTTACGGTAGGAGTAGGTGTTTCTCCTTGAGCCAGAAGCGGATCGGTGAGATCGTCTTCTTCATTTGTTGCCCGTAGATTAAAAAGAGTCAGCGGGTCATCGCCGTTTTGTACTAGGTAAGTTAAATATCCAAGAGATCCAACAAGAACTATAAGGATGATGACAAGGATAGCAATCTTTGACCGATTCATAAATTCATTCTAATATTCTTTTTACCTTGATGCAAATGGTTTAAACCTGATAATCAAAACCTACTTTATAATTTTATAATGAAGTTGAATTGTGTTATTGTCCACTTTGCACCCAAGGAGTTTTACACGAAGCTTTACGTCGACCCGATCGAAAAGTGGTATTCCTTTTCCTAAAACGAAAGGTTCAACATCAAGATAAATTTCATCAATTAGGTTCTCTTTTAGAAAAGAACTATTTAACTTTGATCCCCCTGCGACGAGAATTTTCCGTACGATTCTTTTCTTCTTTAGTTTTTCGATAAATTGTTTTGGTGTAATATGGACAAACTCAACGTTCGATGCCTTTAATTGAATATTCCTTTTACTAGTAAAAACTGCGTAATGTCGAGCAGCGTTAAATTCTTCTTGAGACATTATCTCGTATGTTCTTCTCCCAACAACGACAACATCTGATTCTTTCACTTTCTCAAGATAATTATCCCACGATCCTTCATACACCCAATCCACGTTATCATCTTCTCCCGCAATGTACCCATTTAGGGTAATAGCAAGATAAAGGACAATTTTCATATTCATTTCAAAAACGCCATCATGAGACCAATTAGTGCAAAGATTATTGAAGTGATCCAAAAACGCATCACAATTTTTGGCTCCTCCCAACCCATATATTGAAGCAGTAAATGAAACGGCGCGACTTTGAAAAACTTTTTCTTTTGATATTTTCGGCTCATAAGCTGGATGAAAGAACTTGCAATCTCTATTAAAAATATACCTCCGATTATTGGAAGTGCCAGTGCTTTTCCTAAAATTAAACCAATGACCGCGAATGTCGCCCCAAATGAAAGCGCGCCCGTGTCGCCCAGAAAAATACGGGCCGGATAAATATTGAAATATAAAAAAGCGATCAGTCCGCCGATCCAGACTCCAAGAAATATGGATATAGGAACGTCAATGATTGAACGGGCGACCGCCCAGAAACTCATGAGGGCGATCATCAGGACTCCGCTTGCCAAGCCGTCAAGCCCGTCGGCAATATTTACAGCGTTGGCAAAGGCGACGATGACAAAGGCCGCAAAAAGAATGTAAAAATATGAGAGTTCAAAAACACCAAAAAATGGTATATGAATGATCGAAATCTTGAGGCCAAAATATAATCCCGATGAGATAATGAGCGCAAGGACTATTTCAAGAATAAGTTTCATTCTAAGCCTAAGTCCAAAAAATAACTTTCGATCCCAGTTAAAAATTTTGCTTAAATCATCAAATATCCCCAGAAAAGCAAAGCTTATATAGGTAAACATCAGTATCGCCATCTCCTGTACGACTGAGGGGTAATTCGTATGCACATCTAGCTTAAAAAAATAAAAACCGCCTAAGAAAAAAAGTGAAAGAATGGAGGTGAGAATCACGATAAGTATACCTCCTCCAACAGGCGTTCCCGATTTATGCTGGTTAAACTTGTCAAAAATCGGCATCGGTTTATCAAATGCATCCTTTGACAGTTGTTTTGCCCTCTGAAACTTCATTTTGTAAAGAAAGTCGATGAAAGGCACTATAAGCAGAAAGTGTATAACGAGAGAAATCAGCGTTATAAAAAGATAAAGTGCCATAATATGTGAAAAACTAAAGTATCTTTGGTAGAAAAATAATTGCCGCGACAATCACCGCCCCACATGAAAAAATCAACATCGCACCGGCGCTTGAGTCTTTGGCGCGCCTGATATGATCATTGTGGTTCACGTCGATCGCGTCTCCAAGCTGTTCTATAGCTGTATTTATGGTTTCAATGACAAATCCCAGTATGATCATTACAAGTATGATGAGCCACTCACCATAACTGATGTTAAGTAAAAGCGCTGCGATAAGAGACAGGATTGAAAATAGAATATGTACCCTGTAATTCGGTTGGGTCTGGAGTCCCCAAACTATCCCATGCCATGCGTGACGTATCGCATTAAAATGTTTTGTCATATTTTAAACAAAGGCACCAGAACTTCGGTTAATTTTTTTGAGTCGTGTCGTAAAATGCTTCTTGTAAGTGCATCGGCCGAACTTTTTGCTATATGGTTGCGATTAATCAGATCTTCCTTTAGTATAGTACCCCTAAAACGCTTTGTGTCGAGATTATTATCTACCACTTGCTCATGATGAGACGCATACCAATCCAAGATTGACTGTGGTATCGCTCCATTGTTGACTATGAGATAATCCGGTTCTTTTCCTAGATATCGGGTAAGATCGGCAAGAAAATCTTGGGTTTTAAAATTTGTAGTCTGTCCGGTCTTGGTCATAAGATTCATAAAAAAAATGATTTTTGCATGGCTTGTCATTATCGCTTGCCGTATGCCGTCAACAATAAGTATCGGAATAATACTTGTATAAAGATCACCGGGGCCGATGATAAGACAATCGGATTCGTGAATACGTTTTATTGCATCTTCGTTGGGTTTTGCTTCAGGCTCAAGATATGCTCGCACTATCCTACTCATCTCGGGATTGTTTTCATCGATATTACCTTCACCCTTGATCACAGTCCCGCTTTCATACTGTACACAAAGATGTGTTTTATCAAAAGTCACCGGGATGACTTTACCTTTTGTTTTTAAAACATATGATACGGTATCGAGCACAGTATTGTAATCTTCGCTTACCTTCTCGAGTGCGGATAAAAAAAGGTTGCCAAAATTATGTCCTTTGAGGTCACCGTTTTCAAAACGGTATAAAAAAAGTTTTCTCCAAAGTTCGGGCGCCTCTGAAAGCGCTACCAGACACTGCCTTAAATCTCCAGGCGGCAGCACTCCAAGTTGGTCACGAAGACGTCCTGTTGATCCGCCGGAGTCCATCATTGTGACTATTGCGGCAAGATCGAGCGGCAACGTTTTCAAAGCGGTAAGCACAACATACGATCCGGTCCCGCCACCGATTACAGTGATTTTTTTCATAAACTGTGTTGTAATTATATACTAAAACCTGTAATGTTATAATTATTTTACTAAATCACTTATGAATAAACCACTCGTGGTGATACTTGCAGGCGGCTCTGGCAAGTCGTTTCAGCCATTTGTGCTCAATAAAACTCTTGTTTCCTTCGCAGGCAAACCCTTACTTCAGCATGTCATCGAGGCGGTTGAGCAAAGCGGTTTTCGTGACGCTATGGTAGTGACAAACAGTGAAAATGAAAGCTGGCTTTCTACATATCAACCTTTCAATATCACCATTCAGACAAAAATTCAAAATGAACCCCGTGGAATGGCAGATGCACTGATGAGTATAAGGCAGGAGATTGACTCAAGACCGATTCTCATCATGAACGCGGTTGATTATATCGATCCCGCGTTTTATAAACGCATTTATCAAAAAACCTTATCTTCGGAAGCTTTTATTACCGGAATGAAAGTTGAACACAACCTACCAACTGGTTATCTTGAAATTGCAAACGGTCATCCGCGGGGAATTGTAGAAAAACCAATGAAAGGCCAGGAACCAAGTGAATATATTAACTTAGTGCTTCACTATTTTGCAGATCCGAACGAGTTTTTATCTGCGATATCCGGTACGAGCTCTCATAATGACGATCAGTACGAACGAGCGCTTTCATCATATCTGAAAAACCATGAGGTTGAACTTTTAACCTATAGTTCATACTGGCAGAAACTCAAATACTCTTACAATGTGCTTGATATGATGGAGCTTTTCTTAAAACACCGCTTGAAAAAACATCGGGCGACAACCGCATACGTGTCACCGCATGCTTTTGTTGAGGGCGATGTTTTCATTGATGATTATGCCCGTATCGATGCCTTTGCCGTCATCAAGGGCCCAACATACATCGGAAAATCGGTGGTCATCGGCAATCATACTTTGGTCAGACAATCTATGATCGAGGCGGAAAGTGTGGTCGGTTTTGGATCGGAAGTAGCGCGAAGCTATATCGGCCCGCGCTGTATGCTTCATCATAATTTTATCGGTGACTCGGTACTTGAGTCAAATGTGAACCCAAGTTGGGGGACGACTACGGCAAACCTGCGACTTGATAAACATGAGGTCAGGCTCAAGCTGCCAAACGGAGAATTCATTGAAACCGGAAAAAAGAAATTTGGCGCCGTGATTGCCAAAGGTGCGTTTTTGGGAGTAAATTGTTCGATTATGCCGGGAGTCGCGATTGGTGCAGACGCTCAACTTGCGCCGGGAACGGTACTCTAAATCCTTTTTATTTCCCCGCCAAGATTACGAATTTTTTTCTCAAAATCCTCATATCCCCTCTCCATATGTTGAACTTCGCGGAGATATGATTCGCCATTTGCTACAAGCGCAGCAACTGCAAGAGTCGCGCCCGCTCTGATATCGGCCATAGTTAACACTCCCCCATGAAGATTTTGTGGTCCGGTTACTTGAATGGTTTGCTGATAAGTTTTATTTTGGTCATAATTAAAAAAGTAATGTGACACCGGATTTTCAACAGGGTGATGTATATATTCTATCTTTGCTCCAAGTCTCCACAGCTCCTCAACATAGCTAAATCTGTTTTCAAAAATCCGCTCATGGATAATGCTTTGTCCTGAAGCCTGGCTCATAAGAACTGCAAAAAGCGGCTGCCAATCGGTAAGAAACCCCGGATGTGGTGAAGTTTCGATATCGACTGCCTTGATGGGTTTATAATAAAAACGCCAATTATTGTCCGGTAGTCTTTCAACACCCGCCCCCGTTTTATTGAGTACTTCTAAAAATGGAGTGATGAAATGCTCTGAAATGGATGAAATAGTAATATCACCTTGCGTCGCAATCCCGGCTACAGCGTAGGTGAAAGCTTCAACACGATCCGAAGCGATTGTGTAAGGCTTTTGTTGTTTTAGATTTAAAACTCCTTCAACTGTTATGGTTTTTCCATTTCTTGTAATTTTTGCCCCGCCTTCATTTAAAAATCCGATAAGATCGTCAATTTCCGGTTCTTGGGCGGCGTTTTCTATTGTGATTTTTCCGCTGCCGAAAACCGACATCATTATAAGAAGTTCCGTGCCCGTGTGAGACGACTTTTGAAAAGCATATGAACCTTGAGGTTTTTGATTCATTATCGCGGTATAGTAGCCCGTATTTGAATCATATTGAAGATTTATGCCAAGCGACTTCAATCCTTCAATCACACGATCGATAGATCGCGCTCCAATTCGGCAACCTCCCGGGTTTGGTATCACCGCTTTTCCAAATTTGTAAAGTAACGGAGCAAAAAGCAGAAACGAGGCGCGAATTTTTGAAGCATAAAGCAGATCTACTTTATTTACCGAAAGATTAGATGAATCTAAACTTACCACATTATTGTCTCCAAATTCCACACTGACACCAAGCTGCTTAAGAAGCTCAATAAGCTCTAAAATGTCTTGAATGCGAGGGATATTACTAAGTTCTACTTTTCCCTCAAACATAAGAGCCGCAATAAGTACTTTGAGTCCGATATTTTTGGCGCCAGATAAAACTACCGTTCCGTGAAGCGGTTTACCACCTTTTATGAGATAGGCATCTTCCATGTTTTCTTTCGTGTAACGTGTAACGTGTAGCGTGTAACGTTTCTATTTTAGAACGTTGCGCGTTATACGTTTTACGTTATACGATTACAACTTCTTCTTTAAGCTCAAGACCGTACTTCACTCTTATAGATTCTCGAATTTGATCAAGAAGTTGCTCCAAATCATTCGGGTTCCCTGAGCCGTGATTGATAATAAAGTTTGCATGTTTTGTCGAAACTTCAAAAGCGCCAACTCTTTTCCCTTTTAATCCGGTGTCGTCGATTAGGTAGCCGACTGAGGTTGTGGGCAGATTCAGTCGTTTTTGATCTTTAACTGATATGTTTTGAAAAAAACACCCACACGTGGCCACTCCAAAAGGTTGAGTTTTCTTACGATAAGCAAGCGCTTCTTCAGATCTTCTTTTTAAAATTTCCGTATTTTCTTTTTTAAGACGATACACTCCCTCGAGAAAAATCTCTTTGGTTTCCTGCAATATGCTGTAATCGTAGGCAAATTTAAAATAGGCTTTGTTTTCTTTATGTACTTTTCCATCTCGTGTCATTACATTGGCGTAAATCAAGGTATCTCCGCAATAGCTTGCCGGTTTTGTCCATTTCGAGTTCATATACATTGCCCCTCCCAATGTGCCGGGAAGTCCAAGATGATATTCAAAACCCGAAAGCCCGGAAGCGATAGTCTCTTTAATTAAATGACTCATTGGATAACCCGAACTAAAAAGCATCTCAACATGTGTGTTGGTTTCGCTCACTTTTTTACTGTAAATATATCTGTTTCTGATGACAAGCGCATGTATTTTTCCCGATGTCACCGCGATATTTGAGCCTCCGCCAAGAATAAAGATCGGAATCTTAAGCTCATGCGCTGCTTTGACTGCGCTTATCCATTCATCACGACTTTCAACCTCAAAGTAATACGACGCTTCGACTTTCATGCGAAGGGTAAAGTAGGCGGAGATGTCTTTATCGTGTTTTAGTTTTGAACCGAATTTCTTCAATAAAATTTCATTTGTCATACGCTATTTGAGGATTGTTCTAATATTTTTACTATCTTATCGCGTAGCTCATAAATATCACCCGCGCCCATGGTACAGATGACGGTATTCTTGGATAAAAAACCAGGTAAATCAACAAGCGCCTGATCGTTACTGTCGTATCCGTGAATCGTGTGTATGTTTTTTTTCTTGGCAAGATGCATAAGATCAATTGAACGTATCCCGTCGGTTCCGCTTTCTTCGCGTGCTGATGAAAAAATCGGCAAGACAAGCGCTTGATCGACAAGCGAAAGTGCGTCAACAAACTTTTCTTTTAATATCGCTGTTCGCGAAAAAGTATGAGGTTGGAATATAACAACGATTTTTTTGTTTTTGAAACGAGTCTTTAGTGCGGCAATTGTCGCCTCGATTTCTGCGGGATGATGGGCATAGTCATCAAATAATTCCTTGCCTGCAATTGAAGCCAGGTGCTCAAGTCGGCGTTTGGCGCCATGAAAACCGGAAATAGCTCTTTTTATTTCTTCCCCATTAAAGCCAAGCTGCGTAAGCATAATGATCACCGACGTTGTATTGAGAACGTTTTTTTCACCGTAAAGAGATACTTGGAACTTAGTTCCGACAGGTATTTTTACAATTTTTGACCGGATTTCCCATGTCATTCCGTCATTTTCAACATGACTATTCACTATTTGCACATCGGCGTTTTTATTAAATCCATAAGTAATAAAACTTTCACGAGGCACTTCTTTTAAAACCTCCTGCAATGGAGCATCGTCAGCACAAGCTATAATAGATCGTTCTCCATGCATCTTTTTCATAAATTTCAAAAAAGCTTTCTTAGTTTCATCAAGATTGCGATATACATCTGGGTGATCAAAATCAATGTTTGTGACGATAAGAAATTGCGGATCAAAAAAATGGAATTTTGGCGTTTTGTCAATCGGCGGCTCGACTCCGTATTCATCTGCCTCAAGAATAAAAAATTCCTTCGACTCATACGCACCGCCAAAATATTCTTCGAATGTTGGTGTGCCGACTAAATAACTTGGTTTTTTTTCCAAACGATTAAGAACGTAAGCAAGAAGTGATGAGGTAGTAGTTTTACCGTGACATCCCGCAACAGCAATAGTGATTTTAAATTGTTTAATTAATTGTGAAATAAACTCAGCCTGGTGCATGATTTTTATATTCCGCTCTTTAGCGGCTTGCACTTGTGGATTCTTACTTCCGTTGTGAGCGGCAGAATAAAGTACCAGATCAGTGTTTTGCGGAATAGATTTTGGATCAAATGTAATCGCGACAGGTATTTTTTCTGTTATAAGAAGATTGTCCGTGATAAATTCTTCATCCGTGTCGGAGCCAGACACATTTTTACCCAACTGTTTTAGGATTCTGGCGATATTGGCCATGGCGACACCCTTTATGCCGACTATAAAGACATCGTGAATTTTATCGAACATAGCTCTAATTATACCAGTTATCGTCATCCTGAAGGAGAGCTAACGACTGAAGGATCCATACAAGCTGGATTCTTCGCTGTCGCTCAGAATGACTATTTCATCTTCACAAAACTCACCATCTCCCCAACTATTTTTTTATCCCGATGATACGAATAAAACCTTTTTGAATCGCACGAAGTACAAAATGGAAAAAAATCAATGCGGTTTGGATTTATACCTTTTTGCACAACTGTCAAATAATTTGCCTTATTCATATTCAAAAAGTACTTCCCATTACTTTTTCGAAATATACTTTCGGATTTAAACTCATCTTCAAACTTTTGCAGTCGTTCACCATATATTTCATAACAGCAATCGTTTATTGCCGGCCCAAACAAGCAATATATGTTTCTTATTGTCGCACCAATACTTAACATTTTGTCGATCATTTTTCCGGGCAATCTGTTGAGCGTGCCTTTCCAGCCTTGATGTGAGATGCCGATAATACCAGCTTTCTCGTCAACAAATATAATCGGTACACAATCCGCAGTGACCACCGTAAGCATGAGGTCTTTGTTTGTTGTAATGAGTCCGTCCGCGGAGTACTCCTTTTCTGATTTCTCGGTAATGATTGCAACTTCCGTGCCGTGCACCTGTTTTGGACGTACAACCAGATAGTTCTCTAAGTTACTTAGCTTTTTTGTTCCAAATCCATGAATAATGTTTGAAGAAACGCGATCTGAATAAATATAACCTTCATTCTTCAGGACTAACATTTCCAATTCTTAATTTCTAATTCGTAATTGACTAATTGATTCAAGTACTTCTTTCTTGTCATCCCAAGGGTATTCTTTAGTACCGCGACATAGACTTTGTTCATGCCCTTTTCCGGTCAGCACGATTAAATCATTGGGTTTGACCAGACTCAACGCTTTTTCAATTGCTTTTTTTCTGTCAACGATCACCGTGAATGTTTTTGGAGTCCCGTTATATAAATTATTTTCAACTTCACTAAATTTATTTTTTAATAAACCCTCGGCTATTTCTCGACATATTTTTTGCGGATCTTCGGTACGATAATCCTCTTCGGTTATGATTGTTGTGTCGGCGTGTGACGCGCTCTCGTCGCCCATGATCGGCCGCTTTGAGTCGTCACGGAATGCAGCCGCACCAAAAATGTGAATAATTCTTGCCGGGTTATATTGTTGTCTTATCGCACTAAGTGCTTCATGTAGACCGTTTGGGGTATGAGCAAAGTCAATTATTACTTTAAAAGCATTTGTATAAATCACTTCCATTCGTCCCGGCGGGAGTTTGTACGTCTTCATTGCTTTAAAAATTTCGGTATCAGATAAACCTAGTTCATGACACGCTGCGTAAGCTCCAAGATAATTGTATTTGTTAAACTGTGCAAGATTAATGCCTGCTTCTTTTGAAATATCCAAACTGTAATCCGCACTATTTTTTAATCCGTAAGTTTTACATCTTGAATTGCAAAGTTTTTGCAGTATTTCATAGGATTTGTCATCACGATTAATGATTCCCAGTTTTGACCATTTTAATAATTTTGCCTTAGCTTTCACATATTTTTCGTAGGTTTTATGATACTGTAAATGTTCGTGAGTAATATTTGTAAGAAGTCCAATTTCGTATTTAATTCCATATACACGATATTGATCAAGCGCGTGTGAAGTCGTCTCGAGTACAAAATATTGCGAACCGTCATCGACCGCCTGTCTTAAAAACTTCTGCACGGCAAACGGTGATGGCGTAGTCACATGAAAACCTGTGTCATATGATGTGTTTCCGATAGTAGCTGAGACTGAGGTGATAAGCGAGGCTTTTTTAGCGGCATGAATCAAAATATGATAAATGAGCGATGATGTAGTTGTCTTACCGTCGGTTCCCGTTACACCGATTACGGTAAGTTTTTTACTTGGGGATCCATACCACAGATTGGCACTTAAGGCGATTGTGAAATGTGCAATGTTTTTAATTTTCTGTATAAAATCAGACATTTTGTATTAAGAATTTTGACTTTTTAATTATTATCTATCTGGCGGTATATTATAGTAAACCAGCAGCTCTTTTGCTATTTTGAAAAAAAGCGGGGCGGCTGTTTCCGACCCCCAACTTGATACTTCAGGCTCGCGAATGACTACAAGCATTAAAAATGCCGGATCGTCAGCTGGCGCAAAACCAATAAATGAGGCGATTGTCTTTGAAGTGTCATATTTACCGCCCAAAGCAATCTGTGCTGTCCCTGTCTTTCCTCCAAATGTAAATCCTTTTGGGATGTCCCATTTTGCCTCGGCATGGGCAACCGTGGAAACAAGCATTTTGCGCATTATCGCTGATGTACGTTCGCTCAAAACGCGCCGTTGTACTTGCGGCTCACGCTCCTTTGTGCCCGTCTCGTCAATGACCTCTTTGACGACATAAGGTCGCATAAGATAACCTCCGTTCACGACGGCAGAAAAAGCGCGAACCAGTTGTATTCCCGTCACCGATATTCCCTGTCCAAAGCTGTGCGTTGCCGTGTCTATCTGGTACCACGACTCAATCGGGCGAAACTCTCCCCTTGCTTCTCCTTGAAGATCGATATTTGTGTAATCGCCAAAACCGTATTTAGTGATATATTCATACAATTTTTTCTTGCCAAGCTTGCTTCCCACATATGTCATTCCTACATTTGAAGACTTTTCCAAGATTCTTGTTATATCCATCTTGCCTTCGTACTTATCGTTCCAGTTTCTTATAGTATATCCACTGAACTCAACCGGTCCGCTTTCATTGAAATCATCTGTTGGCTTAAGCACATTTTCTTCAATTGCAGCCGCCATCACCATGGGTTTGAAAGTAGAACCCGGCTCGTAGCCGCTTGAAATTGTCCAGTTCACAAAAACGTCTTCCGAATAGTCATAATATTCAGAAGCGTCGAAATCAGGTAGGCACGACAAACCCAAGATCTCCATGGTTTTCGGGTTAACCGCTATGACACAGCCTGCTTTAGCTTTATATTGTTCTACTGCCTCCTCTAAATTTTTTTTGATGATAAGTTGTACCGCTTTATCGATTGTCAGTACGACCGTACGTCCATCTTGTGCCGCAACCTTCTCCTGATCGCCGCTAAAAATTGGCCTGTCGAAAAGGTCGCGCTCTGATTTGAGTACACCCGACAAGCCGGCAAGGTCACGATCATAATATCCTTCCACTCCAAAATACCCGATCTGCTCACCTTTTTCGTCTTTTCCTACAAATCCTATTAAATGTGCGGCCAGTGACGCTTCGGGATAAAATCGCTCACGTTGTGGGTCAAAACCGATGCCCGGGATAGAAAGTGATTCAAGTTTTTCTTTATTTTCTTTTTCAACGTTAGTCGCAACGACCGTCCAGTCCTTGGTTTCATTAATACGAGCGCTTATCGTCGCCTCACCGATATGTAAGTTCTCATCTATTTTGCTGACAATGTCGTCTTTGTTTTTTATTTCTTGTGGCTTGGCATATAAAAGATATTTTGTCTGGTTTATGGCAAGAGGATCGCGATGTCGATCGAGCACTTTACCACGTTCTGCCGCTATTTTTTCTGTTGTCGTGTAATCAGCAGAGTAAGTGCTAGCAAAAAGAATTTGAATTAAAAAAAGCCTGACCACGATGACAGCGAGGCTGAGGATAAAAAAGTAAAACAGTAGGCGCATCTTGCTCATAACAGTTATTTATTGAAAGCGTACTGTGGCTTATCGGTAAATATTGGCTCGTTGTATTTGCCAAAATCAAGAGTTGCGGCCATTGAGGCAGTTTTTGTTATCGACTCAAGAGCGTAAATTTTTTGCTCAAACTCGATGTTTTCTTGCTTCAATCGCACAAGTTCTTTCTCATAAAATGAGACATCCTCGGAAAGCGCGACTCCCTTGACTAAAATATAAACGTTAACAAGAACAAGCACTATACACAATACCGAAAAAATCTTATTTGCTGTAATTTTCATTGTTTTTGTATAATTCTCAACCTGGCCGATTTTTCATACGGCGCAAGCGCTCTCTGTCTTTTCACATCAATTCTTGTTTCAAGCACATTTTTCAATGTTGCCACTATCCTCTTTACTTCTCTGTCTTCGATTGAATGAAATGTGATGACGACAATTTTTCCACCTTTACCAATAATTTCAAAAGCTTCTGTCAAACCCTTTCTCAAATTATTGATTTCGTCATTCACTATGATGCGTAACGCCTGAAATATTCTTGCGTATACATCATAAGAACTTCTGCTTATGACGCTTTCAATAACTTTCTTCAAATCCAAAACCGTTACGATTGGATGATTTTTCCTTATTGCAACAATTTTTCTGACTATTTTTAACGACATTATTTCTTCAGAATATTTTGCAATAAGTTCTTCTAACTCTTCTTCGGAATAAGTATTTAACACCTCGGACGCCGTAATTCCTTTGCCCGATAATCGCATGTCAAGTGCATCCTCATCATTTCTATATGAAAACCCTTTTTTTGATTTACCAAGTTGTTCCATGGATAATCCAAGATCAAAAATTATCCCCCGCACCGGAAACCATTTATCTTTTTCTGCAATCTCTTTTATGTCGGAAAAATTGCCTTGCACAATATGTTTTGTTGCGGATTGGCCAGAGCTAACTGAAGGATCAAGATCAATTGCCAGCACCCGTCCTCCTTGTCTCATGATCTCTGCCGTATGTCCACCGACTCCATAAGTTGCATCGATATACTTTCCCTCCTTTTTGACGGAAAGCGCATCAACTGCTTCTTTTAAAAAAACACTATTGTGCATATTAACTTTTTCAGCCATTGGCTGATCCGCCTTTGGCGGAAACTTCACTTAAATATTTGACCCAAAGTGACTTATCCCAGATCTCAAAATGATCTCCTATTCCTGCTATGACAGCTTTTTTTGAAAGTGCGGCAAACTCTCGTAAATTTTTAGGTAAAACTGCTCGTCCTTGATCGTCAATTTCTAAATAAACCGTTGATGAAAACAAAATCCG